>Ga0153918_1001276_pt1 | contig 10443 bp, 8 predicted proteins | sample TSFL002MetaG_FD_104687 | JGI IMG/M metagenome (GOLD analysis project Ga0153918, IMG submission 104687) | Attine ant fungus gardens microbial communities from Florida, USA - TSFL002 MetaG | ecosystem: Host-associated > Fungi > Mycelium > Unclassified | place: USA: Florida, Paynes Creek Historic... | reverse complement strand
TCCGGATGCCGGTCGTTCCTCGCCGTCGTGCGCCATGTCGTCCCTCTCCCGTCGTCGGCCGTCGCGAACGCGCGGACCCTCGGTCCGCGCCGGGGTACCGTTGAAGGCATGCCTTCGAACGACCCGCGATCCATCCTGGAGGACGATCTCCTCGAACGCATGCGCGAACGCGCCGAGACGGCGGATGCCGAGAACGCCTTCCCGAGCGACGACCTCGACGCGCTGCGCGACATCGGCTACCTGCGCCTCCTCGTGCCGCGGGAGCTGGGCGGCCAGGGCCGCACGCTCGAGCAGGCGGTGCGCTGCCAGCGCCGCCTCGCCTCCGCGGCGCCCGCGACGGCGCTGGCGGTGAACATGCACCACGTGTGGGCGGCCGCCCTCGCCATCCTGCGCGAGCGGGGCGACGAGTCGGGCGACTGGATGCTGCGGGAGATCGCCGACGGCGCGATCTACGCGCTGGGCATCTCGGAGCCGGGCAACGACTCGGTGCTGTTCGACTCGACGGTGCGGGCCGTGCCGCACCCCGACGGCGGCCTCGTCTTCTCGGGCGTCAAGATCTTCACCTCGCTGTCGCCCGTGTGGACGCGGCTCGTGGTCTTCGGCCGCGACGACTCGGGCGACCGGCCCCGCATCCGCTTCGGCGTGGTGCACCGCGAGGACCCGGGCGTGCACGTGCGCGACGACTGGAACACGGTCGGCATGCGCGCCACGCAGAGCCACTCGACGATCCTCGACGAGGTGCACGTGCCGGAGGAGCGGATCGTCGGCGACCTGCCCGTGGGGCCGAACGCCGAGCCGCTGACGTTCGCGATCTTCGCCGCGTTCCTGCTGCTCGTCGGCTCCTGCTACGTGGGCGTCGGGCAGCGGGCGATCGAGCTCGCCCGCGAGGCGGCGCAGCAGCGCCGGTCGGCGGCCAAGGGGATGTCCTTCGCCGACGACCCGCAGATCCGCGAGATCGTCGCGGGCATGGCGATGCGCCACCTGAGCGCGAGCGTGCAGGTCGAGTCGACCGCGCGCGACGTGGACGAGAGCGCCCCGCACGGCTCCTCCTGGTTCCCGCGCCTCACGGGCGCGAGTCTCGTCGCGAAGGAGTCGGCACGTCGACTCGTCGAGGACGCCTTCGAGATCGTCGGCGGCGCCGGCTACCACGCCGACCACGAGCTGGGCCGCCTGTACCGGGACGTCGCGGCCAGCATCTTCCATCCCTCGCAGGCGCGCAGCGTGCGCCAGACCTTCGCGAACTGGGTGCTGGGCCCCGTCGGTCAGGAGCCCGCGGACGCAACTGTGCCGTCGAGGCTGCATGGCTGACGCCTCGACGACTCCGACCCGGTCGGCGAAGCACGAGGAGGCCATCCGCGCCCTGCAGGCGCGCGCGGAGGAGGCCGCCCGTGCGCTCGCGAAGTCCACGGCCCCGGCCGCCCCGACCGCGGGCGCAGCGGGCGCGGGCGCGGCCGATGGCGGCGCGCCCGACGAGGGGTCCTCGTTCCTGCGCCCCTCCACCGCCCAGCCGCTGACCGGTCCCATCGCCCAGCAGCGCTACGGCCGCCGGGTCGGCACCTCCGCCGCCGAGCACCTGTCGCCCGCGTTCCCGCAGCGCGCGCCCCGCGGCGCGACGGGGCGCCTGCGCGCCTGGCAGCAGGAGGCGATGGAGCAGTACTTCCGCGACAACCCCCGCGACTTCCTCGCCGCCGCGACCCCCGGTGCAGGCAAGACGACGTTCGCGCTGCGCATCGCGGCGGAGCTGCTGCACCGCCGCGAGGTGGACCGGGTGACGGTCGTCGCGCCCACCGACCACCTGAAGACGCAGTGGGCGGAGGCGGCGGCCCGCGTCGGCATCCGGCTCGACCCGGCGTTCAGCAACTCGGCGGTGACGCAGTCGCGCGAGTACCACGGGGTCGCGGTGACGTACGCGCAGGTCGCGTTCCGCCCGTCGGTGCACGCCAACATGACGCTCTCGGGGCGCACGCTGGCGATCCTCGACGAAGTGCACCACGGCGGCGACGCGCTCTCGTGGGGCGACGCGCTGCGGGAGGCGTTCCAGCACGCCGACCGCCGGCTGCTGCTGTCGGGGACGCCGTTCCGCTCCGACACGGCGCCCATCCCGTTCGTGACCTATGCTCCGGACGAGGAGGGCATCCGCACCTCGGTCACCGACTACTCGTACGGCTACGGCCGGGCGCTGGAGGACGGCGTCGTGCGCCCCGTGCTCTTCATGAGCTACGCAGGCTCGATGCGCTGGAAGGACGCCCAGGGCGAGGAGATGGCCGCCGGCCTCGCCGAGGACAACACGAAGGACGTCACCTCGCAGGCGTGGCGCACGGCGCTCGACCCGGCCGGCCAGTGGGTGCCGCAGGTGCTCGCGGCCGCGGACAAGCGCCTCACGGAGGTGCGCGGGGAGATCCCCGACGCGGGCGGCCTCGTGATCGCGACCGACCACTCGGCCGCGCGCGGCTACGCCGACATCCTGCACCGGATCACCGGGCAGCGCCCGGCGCTCATCCTCTCCGACGACAAGGGCGCCTCCGACCGCATCTCGGAGTTCGCCGAGAGCGAGGAGCGGTGGATGGTCGCGGTGCGCATGGTGTCGGAGGGCGTCGACGTGCCCCGCCTCGCGGTGGGCGTGTACGCCACGAACTCGTCGACCCCGCTGTTCTTCGCGCAGGCCATCGGCCGCTTCGTGCGCGCCCGCCGCAGGGGCGAGACCGCGACCGTGTTCATGCCGAGCGTGCCCAAGCTGACCGGCCTCGCGCACGCCCTCGAGGTCGAGCGCGACCACGCCCTGGACCGGCGCTCCACCGGGGACCCCGACTCGAACGAGCAGCTCGAGGACGCCCTCCTCGCCGAGGCGGAGGCGGGCGACAAGGCGTCCGAGGACCTCATGCGCGGCAAGTTCGAGGCGATCTCCTCCGAGGCGCTCTTCGACAAGGTGCTCTACGACGGCGGCGACTTCGGCTACGCCGCCGAGGTGGGCAGCATGGAGGAGCTCGAGTTCCTGGGCCTGCCCGGCATCCTCGAGGTCGACCAGGTGCGCTCGCTGCTGGCCTCCCGTCAGGCGAAGCAGGGGCGGATGCAGGAGGAGCGCGCCAAGCACGACACGGCGCCCCAGGCGCCGCAGCCGCTCTACCGATCGCTCAAGGAGCAGCGCACCCTCCTGAACAGCCTCGTCGGGCTCTACGCGAAGCAGTCGGGGGAGTCGCACGGCACGGTGCACACGGAGCTGCGCCGCACCTGCGGCGGCCCGGCCGTCGCGCAGGCGACCGTCCGGCAGCTGCAGGACCGCATCGACGTGCTGCGGCGGCGCATCCGGAGCTGAGCCGGGCCCCTCGGCCAGGCTGCTCGAAGGCTCGGCTGCCAAGGTCTGCGGGGAGCACGCGCATCCGGGGCGGGCGCACGAGCAAGGGAGCACGCCATGGTCGCGATCACGGGACCCATCACCCCCAACCTCTGGTTCGACCGCGACGCGGAGGAGGCGGTCGAGTTCTACACGAGCCTCTTCGACGGCTCTCGCATCGTGAAGGTGAGCCGCTACGGCGAGGGCGCCCCGCTGCCGGCGGGCACCGCCCTCGGCATCGACTTCGAGCTGTCCGGGCAGCCGTTCGTGGCGATCAACGGCGGCAGCGAGGTGCCCAAGTCGCACGCCTGCTCGCTGGCCGCGTTCGTGGAGACGCAGGAGGAGCTCGACGAGCTGTGGACGGGCCTCATCGGCGACCGCGGGCAGCCCGTGCAGTGCGGCTGGCTCGTCGACCGCTACGGCTACTCGTGGCAGGTGATCCCGACCCGGTTCATCGAGCTCACCGCGGACCCCGACCCGGCGGTCGTGGAGCGCGTCACGCAGGCGATGTACGGCATGGTCAAGCTCGACATCGCCGGGCTGGAGGCGGCCGCCGCGCAGGCGCGGGAGGAGGGCGAGCAGCGCCGGGACGGAGGCGGGCCGGCCGACTGACGACGAGCGGGTACCGTGGGGCCCGCGCCGCGCGTCCGGTCGACGCGGCCCGATCCAGGAGGACCCATGACGTCGCAGCTCATCGACGACCGCCCCGACTGCACGGTGCGCCGCATCTCCGTGTCCGCCATGGAGAACGCGGTCTACCTGCTGACCGTCAAGGCGACGGGAGCCCAGCTCCTCGTCGACGCGGCCGACGACATCGACGCGCTGGAGTCGCTCCTGCGCGACGGCGCGGTCGACGCGGCGGCGCCGGCCCGCCTTGAGCTCATCGTCACCACGCACGCGCACTGGGACCACACCCGAGCGACCGCGGAGCTCGCCCGACGCACCGGCGCGCGCGTCGCGATCGGCGCTGCCGACGCCGGGCAGCTGCGCGGGGAGCGGGGCGTGGATGCCGGCATCCTGCTCGAGCACGGCGACCGCGTGCACGTCGACGGCCTCGAGCTCGAGGTCGTCGCACTGCGCGGGCACACGCCGGGGTCGGTCGCCCTCGCCACGACGACGGGGCGGCCGGTGCTCCTCTTCACGGGCGACAGCCTGTTCCCCGGCGGCGTCGGCAACACGGGGAACGACCCGAAGCGGTTCGCGAGCCTCCTCGCGGACGTCGCCGAGCGCCTCTTCGACCGCTTCGGCGACGACGCCCGCGTGCTCCCCGGCCATGGCGAGACGACGACGCTCGGCGCCGAGCGGCCGGCGCTGCCCGAGTGGCGCGAGCGCGGCTGGTGAGCGCCGTCGCGAATCGCCCGAACGGGGCGGGCGCCGCGGTCTCGCTCTCGCTGGTGCTGACGCTCGCGCTGCAGAGCTCCGTGCCGCCCTTCGCGACCGACATGTACACGCCCGCGTTCCCGCAGGTGACGCAGGAGCTCGCCGCTCCCGCCTCGCTCGTGGGCCTGACGCTGACGGCCTTCTTCCTCGGCATGGCCGTCGGCCAGCTGCTCGGCGGTCCGCTGTCGGACCAGCGCGGACGCCGCGTCCCCCTCATCGTCGGCGGCCTCATCTGCACGCTCGGTGCGATCGGCTGCGCGCTCGCCCCCTCCATCGGGTTCCTGATCGCGTTCCGCGTCGTGCAGGGCGTGGGCGGCGGCGTGGCCGCCGTGGTCGCCCGCGCGGTGGTCGTCGATGTCGCCCACGGTGTCGCGCTCGCCCGCGTCATGTCGATCATGATGGCGATCGGCGGCCTCGCGCCCATGGTGGCGCCCGTGGTGGGCGGCGGCGTGCTCTCGATCGGCGGATCGTGGCGGGAGGTCTTCTGGGTGCTCGCGGGCCTCGGCGCGGCGATGGTCGCGACGGCGGTCGCGCTGGTGCCCGAGTCGCTGCCCGTCGAGCGCCGCCACGGCGGGGGACTGCGCCGATTCGCGGCCGGCCTGGTCTCGGTGCTGCGCATCCGCGCGTTCGTGGGCTACGCCCTCGCCGCCGCGCTCTCGGGCTTCACGATGATGGCGTACATCGCGAACGCCTCGTACGTGCTGCAGGAGCAGAAGGGCCTGCAGCCCATGCCGTTCGCGCTCTTCTTCGCCGCGACCGCGCTGTCCCAGGTGCTGCTCACCGTGCTCAACGCCAGGATCGTGGGCCGGTTCCGCCCGCGATCGCTCGTCGGCCTCGGACTCTCGCTCTCCGCCGCCGCGGTCGCCGCGCTGGCCCTGAGCGTGCTCGCGCTCGGCACCCCGCTCGTGCTCACCTGCATCGGCTTCCTCGTGCTCATGGCCGCGCAGGCGTTCGTGTTCGGCAACGCGAGCGCGCTCGCGGCCGCGGAGGCCCCGCACACGGCGGGCTCGGCGTCGGCCGTGCTCGGCGTGATCCAGGCGATCGCCATGTCGATCTCGGCGCCGCTGGCGAGCTCCGGCGGCGCCGAGACGGCGACGCCCATGATCCAGGTCATGCTCGTCGGCGTCGTCGGCGCGATCGCCTCGTTCCTGCTGCTGTCGCGGCCGGGCGCGGACCGGGCCGGGCCCGGAGGGGCTGCGGCGCTCGAGCGGTGACGGGCGAGGAACAGGGACGAGGGGGATGCCCAGGAAGGCCTGTCAACATCTTTTTGACAACTCGGCATTGTCAACTTACTGTTGACACATGTCCTCCTTCACCTTCTACGGAATCACCGAAGACCGCCCCGGCCCTCGCTGGCAGGCGCTGTTCGACGCGGTCTGGCCGGGCTATCGCGCCTGGTACCTGCGCGACGGCGACGCCGCTCGGCCCGACCTCGCCACGGCCGAGCGCATGCTCCGCACCCACATGCCCGAGCTCGTCCCCACCTGGCGGCGGCTCGTCGAGCTGGCCCGCGGCGACGAGACCGCGGCCCGCATGCTGACCCTGTGGAACCCGCCGCGGTTCCTGCCCGGCTGCTCGCAGGTCGCCCTGCGCGCGCCGGAGCCCGCGCTGCTGCGCAACTACGACTACGGCCTGGAACTGTTCGAGCAGGTCCACAGCTCGACCCGGTACGGATCGCGGCGGGTGATCGGCACGTCCGACTGCCTGTGGGGACTGCTCGACGGGATGAACGACGACGGACTGGCGATCTCGCTCGCGTTCGGCGGGCGCCCGGGCGACGGCGACGGGTTCGCGGCCCCCTTGGTCGTGCGCTACCTGCTCGAGACGGCCGGCGACGTCTCCGAGGCGCTGCGCCGACTCGAGACGATCCCGGTGTCGATGTTCTACAACCTGACCCTGGTCGACGCGAGCGGGGCCGCGGCGACGGCCTACGTCGGCCCCGGGATGCGGCCCGAGGTGCGCGAGGAGCAGGTCGCCACGAACCATCGCGGCCGCCGGCCCGAGTTCCCGGAGCACGCGCGCCGGTTCCGCAGCGTCGAGCGCCAGGAGCTGCTCTCGGACGTGGTCCGTTGCGGCGGAGGCGTCGCCGAGGTCGCCGAGGCCATGCTGGGGCCCGGCGTGTTCAGCCACGACTACGACAACGCCTTTGGCACCCTGTACACGGCGGTCTACCTGCCGCTGCGCGGCGAGGTCCAGTACCGCTGGCCCGGCCGCAGCTGGACCCGAAGCCTCAGTTCGACCGAGGAGACGATCACCGTGACGCTCGACGACGCCCCCGAGACCCGCGACCACGCAGCGCCCCTCGGCGCCGGCGCGGATGCGGGCACCGGCACGTCCACCGCGCAGACGTCGCCCGCAGACGCGGAGGCCGGCGCATCCGACACGAGCGCGCTCGCGGCGAGCGTCGCCGAGCTGCAGGCGGCGGCCAGGCGCGCCGTGGACGGCCTCGCCCACTCGCCCGACCCGGCGGCGTTCTCCGCGCTGCTCGCGCTGTCGGCGGAGGTGGGGGAGGCGCTCGGCACGAGCGCCCGGCTGCTCGCCGAGCGCAACTCGTGGGCCCGAGTCGCCGAGCTCGCCGACGTGAGCCGGCAGGCCGCCTGGCACCGCTGGCGCTGAGCCGCACGCGGCTCCCCGAGGCCGGAGGCTCGGATACGCGCCGCCCGACTCCGCGGAGAGGAGCGGCGCGACGACGCGCGCACCGGGGAAGAACGACAGGAGCCTCGGTTCGTGGACCGGGGCTCCTGCCCTGCGCGAGAGGGACGTGAACCGGCCTCGACCCCCTCGCGCAACGAACCTTCTGGGCCCTCTCCCGCTTCGTCAGGCAGACGAGGTCACTGCGCTCCGCTCCGAGCCTCGGCGGCTCGCCGTTCGATCCAGCACGCCGCGGCCGACACCGCGGACAGGGCCGTGACGATCGCGACCGGAAGCCAATGGATGCCGCCGATGAAGGTGCCGGCGAAGGCCGTTCCCGCCGACCCGGCTGCGATCTTCAGGGCGCCGACCCAGACGAACACCTGCCCGCGGGACTCGACCGGCGCGTATTCGCTGCGAGCCGCCAGCGTCGAGGCGAAGAAGAGCGCGTTCGCGACGCCCGCTGCACCGAACGCGACCGCCTCCACGGCCGGACTCGGCGCAACCGCCGTTGCCGCTAGCGCCGCAGCGACCATCGACGCGAGGAGCCCGGTGAGCTTGTCGGCATCGCCTCGGAGCGGCCTCGCCATGAGCAGAGCGCTGCCGACGAGATTCCCGGTGCCGTACCCCGCAACGAGGACTCCCGCGAAGGAGGCGTCTCCCCAGGCCGGGGCGCGAGCCACGGCGTAGACGGGGAGGGAGGCGACCGAGAAGGCGATCACCGCAGTGAGCATCAGCGTGCGGCGCAGGGGTCCGGAACGCCATATCGTCACCAGCGTGCGCCCCGGCGAAGGTGCGATGCCGGGATCGGTGAGCGGCTCCTGCCTCGGGAGGGCCAGCACCGCTCCGGCGCCGATCATCGCGGCAGCGGCGAGTACGAGCGTCGCGGTGAGCGGGCCGACCGCAGTGGCGACCCAGGCGACGACCGCAGGGCCGAGGGTGCCGCTGATGCCGTAGCTGGCGACGTCCCAGCTCTGCGCGCGCCGCTGACTGCGCTGCGACGGACCTGCGATCGAAGGCAGACGGCTGCTCACCCCGCCGGTGAGCATCGGCCCGAAGAGCCCCGACACGACGAGCATTGCCGCGGGTACGACCGCCCACGTCACCGGCAGCAGCAACCCGGCCGCGCCGAGGAGCGCTCCGTGGGCGAGTGCGGAGACCGCGATGACGGTCCGCCCGTCCTGCGCGGTGTCGAGGCGGCGGGCGATGAACGGGCCGAAGAGGTGCGGGCCGGTGATCGACGCGCCGAGCAGCCCGGCCACCCAGCCCGGCAATCCTTGGGCGTGGGCCAGCAGCACGATCGCGACGACCGCGCCGCCGTCGGCGGAGCGCACGAGCGTCGCGGCGAACACGTAGCGAGCCAGGCCCCGCCCTCGCCCTGCGACCGCTCGGGGCGAGCCCGGGCGTTCAGGCAAGGTGGAGCTGATCCAGCGTTTCGGCCACGCGCGTCCGCTGCTGCGCGGTGAGGCCCTGAATCGGGAGCGGCAGGCACCGCTCCGGCGCCAGCCCGAGGTGCTCCGCGATCGCCGCGACGACGCGCAGGCTCCCACCGAGCTCGACGAACAACGCCCAGAGCGGTGCGAGCCGGTCCGACTCGGCCCGCGAGTCCTCTGCTCGTCCGGTTCGGGCGGCCCGCGTGATCGTCAGTGCGGGCTCGGGCAGGGTGCCGCCGATCACGGAGTACCAGGCGTCGCAGCCCGCGTTCAGGCCGGTCGCGGCGAACGCGTCGCCGGAGACCCCGACCGTGACGTGCCCGGGGAGCGCCGAACGGATCGCGGCGACATGGGCCCGGGCCCGAGCCGGGTCGCTCGGGACGCCGGGAATCTTGATCGACGCGATGCCGGGCAGCTCCGCGATGCGCGCGTACAGGTCCGTGGTGAAGGCGAAGTGCGTGGTGCCGGGGTTGTCGTAGACGATCACGGGCAGCTCGGTGTGCTCGGTGACGGTGCGGAACAGTTCGAACACGTCATCCGAGGTGAGCGCCTGGTAGGTCATGGGCGCGAGCAGGACGCCCGCGGCGCCGGCGGCCTGCGCGCTGTCGACGTGCGTCAGGACCTGCGAGGTGCGCAGCGCGCCGACGCCGACGAACACCGGCGTGCCTTCCGCGTGCGCGACCGCCGTCCGGGCGACGCGGGCGCGCTCCTCGGGCGAGAGGTAGGCGTAGGAACCGGTGGAGCCGAGCGCCGTGATCGAGTCGACGCCGGCCGCGACCAGTCGTTCGATCAGGCCGACGAACGCGGCCTCGTCGACGGCGTCGTCGCGGAACGGGGTCAAGGGGAAGGCGCTGAGGCCCGTGAAGATGCTCACCGCTGGATCTCCTGCTCCTGCTCCTGCTCGGGCCGGTGCTCGAGGCCGAGGAGCGGGTTGCCGTACACGGACTGCACCTCGGAGATCACGACCCGGTATTCGCCGAGCCATTCCCGGTGACGCGACTTGGCGAGACGGTGGGTGTCCATGCCGACGAGTTCGCGGAGCGCGTCCAGGCTCGACCAGTAGTAGACCTCGGCGTGCAGCCCGGTCTCCTCGTTGTGCCAGGCCTCTTCGCCGAGGAAGCCGGGGATCCGGCGGGCTCGCTCGGCGATCTCGCCGTCGAGGCGGTGGAACTCATCGGTGAGGTCGCCGGTCTCGAAGATGAAGGTGGAACTGTATTTCGGGGTGCGCGTCATCGCCGTCCTCTGCCTTCCGTCGTCTTCACGTGCGCACCGATCGCACGCGCCAGCGACGCTGCTTCGACATCCATGAGTGCACCATACTGCACTTGCTTGGCACTCGCATGGTGAATGCAGAGCGCCCCTACTCCACCCAGGGGCTCTGTCGAATGACCTCGACGAAGTCGCCGCGCACGTACCCGAGCTGGAAGTGCGCGAGCACGATGGAACATCGCTCCGGCGTAGAGCAGTTCGAGGTCGACGTCGAGGCCGCCCGAGTCGGGGCCGACTCTCGGCTTCGTTACCTCTCCCTGTCCGGGCGTCCGGTGCAGACCTCCATCGGCACGGATCTCGCGGTGCACGGCAGCATCGCGACGATCCGCTCAGTCGGCACTGTCGTGGTTCCGGGCAGCGACCGCGTCCCGAAGGCGCCACTGGAGCCGGCTTTCCTGG
>Ga0153918_1001275_pt1 | contig 10449 bp, 3 predicted proteins | sample TSFL002MetaG_FD_104687 | JGI IMG/M metagenome (GOLD analysis project Ga0153918, IMG submission 104687) | Attine ant fungus gardens microbial communities from Florida, USA - TSFL002 MetaG | ecosystem: Host-associated > Fungi > Mycelium > Unclassified | place: USA: Florida, Paynes Creek Historic... | reverse complement strand
TGATGTACGCAGATGGTGTTGAAAGGCTGGCTGCTGAAAGTCTCCGCGAAAGGCAGAAATGGGTCAATCGTGTTCAGTGAGTATATTTCGTAAGTTCTGAGATACTGACCTAACATTAACATATCGATAGGGAAGCTGTGCGCCGTCCGGTTTCACTAACCGATTCTCAGCTCACCCGTTCTCCAACTATTTCTATTCGCACTATCGACAGTCACGCTAGTTCGACTTCTGTCGGTTCGCGTTTAACTGTCTTTGTTCCTCCTCTTAACTCCCTCCCCGATATCGCGGACTATCGATCAGAAAGCTCACCCCTCAGTCGTCACCTTTCTTTTGCATCGTCCCACCACTCTGGGACAGTCGATGATACAGTCATCCGGAATGACGGATATATCTATCCAGGTGATCGCCGCGTCATTACCCCTAGTCGAGGAAATTCATTGAGGCGATCTGGGTCTATGACAGACATCGATCTTGAGTTCAACGCTTCGAGTCGCGCTCGTGGAAAACGCCCCACTTCAGGAAACGTGCGAGAGATGTTTGAGTATTCGCCCGCAAGCATGTCGAGTGCTCCATTCTTGGGAAGAAGTGCCTACATCACACCACCTACTAGTAATGCAAGCAGACCGTATTTAATGACAGATGGAGCATTCCTCTCCGTAACATCCAGTGCAGCGAGATCGAATGTGTCATCAACGTATCTTTCTGGGACAGAGCGGACGGGAGTAGGTTCCAGTATGGGAGTGGGAACAGGAACAGGAACTGTTGCTTCGACCGGTCACGATGACTCTCCTGGTCTTCGCTTGGACTCGCTCTCCACTTTGACAACTGAGCATGGCCCTTTACTCTCTCAAAATGATGTTGAGACGTCCTACTCGAGCGATTCAATCCCTCTTTCCGGTACCTCGGCCTCAACGCTCTTCAGAGCACGCGCCGTCACTCGTCGCGTTCGTGGCAACTCTCGTTCGGGGACGTCAACGTACACTCTTGAAAGCTCAGACAAAGAGAACATGCAGCCATCGCCTTCCTATGCTCCTTCTGACAGTGTCACTCATGCGTATACACCTGGAAGTTCTACCTTAACATCTGACACTGGATCCCGTACTATCACTAGTGGGAGCTACACACCAGGAAGTGAAACTTATTCGGATACTTTTACTCCCGGTAGCAGCTCTTATACTGGGACGTACACACCTACTACGCAGAGCGGAAGTTATACCCCAGGCAGCCGTACTGAGAATTCCACGACTAATGAAAGCGGAATGGAAAGTTATACCAACAGTGTAACTGCAAGTGGAAGTGGAAGTTATACCATGAGCGGTTCAGATAGCTATACTAGCGGTTACACGCCCGTCGGTGAGACAGTGAGTGTCAGCAGAAGCTATACCCCTGGTAGCTTGAGTCATGGGAGTGCAAGTTATACTGGCACATATACACCTGTTGCAACCTCTCAAAGCGCCTCTAACAGTTTTACTCGTGGCACAGAGACTGGTTACGACATTTGTCCCTCGTCTGACCTAACAACTTTGACACAAACCTCATCCTCAATTTACAGCGAAACCCTTACACCTCCCGCCCGTTATCTCGTTTCTCCCCGCCCTCATATTCGAGATTCTCTGGCAGTTCCTGCAAGACGTCGAACCACCTCACAGACAAGTTCCGAGTATCTTACGGCGGAAGAGCTAGTTTCGGGTCCTTCATCTCCTGCTTCCTTTAAATCTCTTTCTACCATCCCTTCATTACCCGAAACAGAGTTCATTACTGCTGATGGTAGTTCAACAACCTATAAGACAGCTAGCGAGCCTCCGACTCTTAGTGAATATTACACGGCCTCCCAAATGTATACACCCTCTCACCCGCCTTCTGATCCTGGACTTCCTCAGGAGATAGAGCTAGTGGAGGGACAACAACCTGAGCCAATATTTGTGCCTGAGCGAGGAATGCGACGGGAGATCAAAAGAGAGGTAGAGCCGGCTCTAGAACCAGAGCTAAGGCCTCAGTCTGGAGAGTTTGAATTGGAGTATAAGAAGTATGAGTCTGTGATTACACCTGCTGCTGAACCTGAAATTCATCAAGGTATGCGATCTGGGGCTTCAACACCCAAACCGCTATCGTCTGTCGGTATTTTTGCGTCTGAAGGAAGCATTTTTCATCCCATCTCAGCACTCCCAAGACCACCTCCATCGGAAATCCCGACGATTCCTTCTCCGCGTCCTTCATTTACTAATCTGTCGGAAATTCCCTTACCTCCTACGGAGTCTATCTCTTCGCTGTCGCCTCTGCCTACAACTACCGAGTCAGTCCATGTCCCAACTCCATCAACTATACATCAGTCATTGCCGGCTTCAAGTCGTCCTGGTTCTGGCTCCGAGCCTGAACTTTCATCTTCGCTCCCGGAGACGAAGTCTTTACTGGAGTCAGAATCCGTGTCTATACCGCCGAGCTTTGAAGGATCTTCGGCTGCTTATGTTCATAGTCGTAGCCTACCTCCCACTCCACGTGTCGTATCGGAGCCTACTCTTTCGACTCCCAGCCTACCGGATTCACTGTCCCCTTTTTCCTCATCGGAAGACGTACCCATCCCGAGCTCATTACCAATATCAACAGTGAGCTTGCAGTCAAGCTCGAGTATTCAGAGCACACCATGGGCAAGAGAGACAAGCTTATCATATGACTCATCTATCCTCCATCCCTCTCCTTCTTTCCGCTCCTTGGTAGTTCATGATAATCCCGAAGCTTCGTACGACACGTCTCAACTGCGTCCTAGTGCATCTAGTATATCATCGCTTTCTTCTGACGATAAGCTTAGTACTATTCCTCCTTCAATTTCGCCATTGACGTCGCTTGCACCTCGCTCGCCTCTTGCTTCAATCACACCCCTTTCGTCACTCTCGGCAAGCGCCTCTTCTGCTTTGACTCCCTCTAGTCTGTCTATATCTTCCGAGCCTGCATCTATCACACGTTCTCCTGTTCTGCCCCAGGCGATCCCCATCACCCCCGTCGTTGCAAGATCACTATTAACAGTTTCATCATCTTATATGACAGAGTCTGAAACTGAGACGTCCATGCTCGACTATTCCTCTTCATTGGCTGATACGATCGAAGAAGAGTTGGAGGGACCTGAGCCTGAGGTTGAGCTTTCTCCTGTTCTGAGAAACGAAGGGGATGAGGACCGGTTGAGCACTATTTCGACTGAACCATCATTGCTGAGTACAGTGGTATCCTCAGAGCATATTAGATCTGTGAGTAATTGTCTCATTTCCTCGCTACACAATTTCAGTGAATTTGGATAGCGCTCTGCCACACCAATGGCTTCTGCCTTTCCCAGAGAACTGTCCTATGCACCGAGCCCTGTTCAAGCCCCAAGCGTCGACATCCAGAGGCTTTCTAGTCTAACCACACCAGAGGACTCTGGATCCGTCAGCGAGCACACACCTACTGCAACGTCAGTCTCTGCTCCTGGAACTCTTCTCACTGAGAGTTCTCCAAGTATTGGGCCATCTCGAGATATTGGTAGAGACCTCGATCGTTTGGCTGACGACCTGCGAAGATATCATGATGCCCGTGGCGAAGAGGCTCAAGGGTTAGCAAATAACCTGCGAGTACTTCGTGACGAGCTTCGCGATCTTTCAGACTTCCTTCATCGCCCTTCCTCACCTATCATTATTCAACAAAGTGTCCCAGGATCTTCCAGAATCATTGGCCGACACGCACGCGGACCTCGAGTGCTGCAGCGAGTCTTCGAGAATATCCACGATGATGTTCCTGTACCTACACTGGCACTCCCATCCCCGCCCCAAATCACTGAGCAGTACAAACATCAACCTCAAGTATCAGAACGACCTGTAATATTTGAGCGCATCCACGATGACATTCCTGCACCAACATCACATCTTGCACCTCCCTTTGTACCTCATTTAGTCGTCTCGCGTGCCATCGGAAGCAATGACGCAATGACGGAAGAATACATCACAATGGAAGGGCATATTCGTGACTCTGGTGTAACTGTTACCCGTTCAAATAGCAATGCGAGTTCTATGTCCTTCTTATCATCTCATCACTCAGATGATTCATTGCTAGAAGGATCTGTATATGAGCCTTCAGACATAGACTGGGAATCGGTGGAACCAATGTCCATAGTACCTGAGGAGCGCCCTCGAAACATACCTATGCTCCCAGATGACAGCGAATCATTTGAGGATGAGTCTGAAATTACAACTTCATCTTTCACCTCATCACTGGAGACCACAAGTCTGGAAACATCAGCATCCACACCCACGCCTGAGACGACAACAAGTCTCACACCGACTCCTGAAAGAAGTACCGCAACTCCAAGTCCTGTTAACCCTGTTGCTCCCGTCATCTTGATGCACCCACCGTCAATTGCGACAACCTCATCCCTTTCAACACCTGTTGCCACCCGGATGGCACCTTTACCGACGCCTCCCCCGCCTGCAGTGCCATCACTTGACGATCTCATGGACTCTCTGCGAGGTCAACTGAACAACATTCTTCATCAATTGACTGACTTGCAGAATGGTCAAGGCTCAACCAACAGAATGATTGATATCCTGCGTTCGCGTCCAGAGCCTCAACCTGTTGATAACTCGGAGTTACATGACCGCCTAAATCGCATCGAAGATTTGATTAGGAATCTCGCTGATCAAGGACGCCGTCAAGAACCAATCGTTATTCCAATTCCCGAACCAACTCTTCCTCATCCCGAGTCTGAACATCCAGAATCATCTATCTTGACTACCAGCGATTCCTTGAGTGATCTTCGAATTCAACTCGAGAGTTTTCCTTCCAGCAGACCACCTCTTCGAATGCCAGTTCCTTCTCAAGCAATGCCTTCGATCCTAGACCAACTCATGGGTTCAATTTCATCATTACCTCCTGTAGCAGCAAATCGTCCTCCTCCACTTCAACCTTTTGTCTTTGAGCCAAGGTCTATTCGACCGAGGAGCACCAGTCCTATGTCTATGGATACCCTCCCTTCTCGTCCATTTACAGTGTCTATCCCAGACATCACGTTTTACGATCCCAGAGGAACTGGACCGAGTGCGACTCGTCGTACTCATACACAGCCCAGAGGAGAAATGGCCGCAAGATTCCCAGAAATGACTGCCTCCGATTATCTTCAAAACCTTCCATCTGGACACATCCCTCCATTTGCCATTCCGCAGGAGCATTTGCGAGAAGTTGATCAAATATGGCGGCGTCCGGGGCCAAGAAGGATTTTCCCAACCCCTCAACCTGTTTTTGTGAGTTGAGTTCTTCATCTCATCAATACTATCCATTTACCAGGTGGTCCTTCGTCTCAGCCCCCTCCTCGGGATAGTGGAGCAGCCACTGCACCTCCTGGCCCAAGTTGGTACCTTCCCCGGCAGGTAAGTGTTAGATATGACTCATTGTATCTTCATCTTATTTTGTCCCAGCGGCCACGGCTGCCGCCATCGCAACAGGATCGATCCAGCCAACTTCACTACCTACGACTCAACCCGACTCTGCTCCTGTCCCTGCTCCTGCAGAACAATTGTATATTCCAATGCCTCCGGGACCTGTATGTAATCGATTGGACTCATTCAAATGTTTTGCTGACATCAGATAGATCCAAATACCCATGCCACCAGAATTTGATGCGATGATGGAGGTACTTCGGGTGAGTGGCAAACAATGATTTCATCGTAAACATTGTTTAACTCGTAGATTGCCAGGAAAACCGACTAGCGCAGGTGGCAACCGTTGACCAACAACGTGAACTCATGCGTTATATGGCTGATCTGAATAATTGGCTTTCACGGGATGTACAGGATCGTCAAGCGGAGATTAGGGGCGTCAATGCACGTATTGAAAATCTGAGACGAGAAGTCAATAACCTTGCTACTGGGCGAGGAATGGGTGAGGTTTCGTTTATTACGTTGTCTTGTTGTCTTTCTCAATCATTTTCGGCGGTCCCAGGGCATTATTCCCCGACAGTGACCTCTTCCAGTGAAGGGCAAGTGACCGTTCCAGGTCAAGGTATGCCAATGTCCATGCCAGAGCCTCAACATTATCCTCCTGGGCCATTTATATCCCAACACCAATCACATCCCCCCGTCATCCCTCCTGATGTGACTCCTTCACCGTCCTTTCCCCCAGTGATTCCTCCTGTTATCCCTGGTACTCATCCAGGTGTTGTACCGACAGGCGCACACACCCCAGGTCCATGGGGCCAGCAAGCACCCGTCATTCCAATGGATCAAATCCATATGACCCCTGGTCCCTCTTCTCATCATTCTACCCCACTGCAACGATCGACAACGCCTGAGCAACCATTCATCCCGCCAGATGTCTTGGAAAGCGAGACTGAGCCTCGGATAATTCCTCCGCCGACGGGGAGTCGCATCAATCTCATTGCCCCTGGAAGAAGTCCTAGTCCGTCGAGTAGTAGGACCGATTCAACACAAGCAAGCCATTCACCTCGCCGATCAGCCACGCATCTATCCGGACGAACCAGCCTTCAGAGTCCTCGTAGTTACCTGCGGGACCGAAGTGGAAGTGTCAGTTATAGCTCCAGTGGTAGTAGTCGAAGTCCCAGCCGAACGCCAAGGGGTAGCAGAAGTGGGTATGGGAGTGGCAGGTCAAGAACTGAAACGCCCGGAACTCGACTTTCGCGTAGTGAATCACCTGAACATGAACTTCACGGACTCCAACCCGCTGGACCATTAAGAAGTGCTCCTGAGATTGAAGTTATTCCAGTTCCTCCCCAGCATCTTCCAACAGCGGCTGATGTACCTCGGTCTGCTCAACATCCTGACCCGCAGCAGTTGCCTCTACAACAACAACAGCCCCTTCCCCAGACCATTGTTATTGGTCAGCCAGGCATACAGCAGCCCATGGATCCAGGCATAATGCCAACAACCCCTACAGCAGCTCGAGTCCCATCCGTACCTACCGAGAATTTATATATACCTCCTGGTCATCCTCCACCTCCTATAATCATTCAGACCTCACCGTCGAGATCACGTTCGGACAGGTCCTATCAGAGTTCGAGAACTCCAAGTTTGGGTACTCATCGATCCCGAAGTCAAACTGAAAGTCCACTTAGTAGACACTCTTCTGGACGATATCCGGAGGAAGAGAGAGATGAAAGCCCAACGCGAATGCCCCCCTCACAGTCTCCTGGTTCCCGCCGTTCGCGGTATTCTGGCAGCCCATCGCGTCACTATTATACGCCAACGACTCCGGTTCCTCCCCAGCATATGATTGTTCGCCCTTCAGAATCTCAGTCACGTAGTTCCCGCTCTTTTTCACCCTCCCACTACGAACCTGGAGTGCCCTCAGAACATGAAGTGTTGTCTTCTCATCCACTTTCTCCAACCATTATACAAATGCCTCCTCAGCATCCACCAGCTCCTCTACTTGTTCATGAGTCAAGCAGGTCACCCTCGAGTCGTAGCCTTAGCATTGGACGACCTAGGACTGAGAGCAGGAGGAGTAGACACAGCCCTAGTCGCGGATCTGTTCATAGCCGACCCCGTAGCCCTACGCCTATACCCATCATGATTCCATCAACTGCACCTACTTCAGCACCGCCGCCACAAATTGTGATTCCTTCTACTGGCATTGATTACTCACCACCACAATTGCAACTACCTACAATCAGTCGCTCTGGTCCACGTTCAAGGTCACGGACCCCCTCACATTCACCTTCCCGGGCACACTCAAGCCCACCTCGCACACCGATTACAGTAGCCCCGTCAAGAGGGAGAAGACGCTCAGGATCCAGCTCCCGACGTCGCCTCAGATCCCACTCACCCCCGATTCGACCTATTATTTCCGGTGAATACCACCCCCGTCACACCAGAAGTAGATCATATTCTCCCACAAGCTTGGCAGATAGACGAGTTCTTCGCTATCCTTCCTCCAGGCCAGGGCATTCTCCCCGCCATCACCAGCCCCTAGGACACTCGCCAAGCCACCTTTTCTATCCATCAGAATACTCTTCTCATCACCGTTCATCTTCGAGGGCTCCTGTCAGAGGACGAGACCGATCGCGCTCAAGGACACCGACAGTCCGCGGACGTTCATCCTCTCGCTCTCCGCACAGGAGACACCATGGAAGGTCTTCAGAACGGCAACGTCAGTATTCTCGTACTCCACCTCAAGAACATTATGACCGTAGGCCTCGTCGACGTTCTCCTACGTCATATCGAGAACGCGATGGTGGCGATAGGCAACGCTCCTATACTCCCCCTCGGGAACGCGACGATGACCGTCGCCGACGCTCTCGCACTTTGCCTCGGGAACGCGATGATGACCGTCGCCGACGATCTCGTACTCCGCCCCACGAGCGTGATGGTGACTATCGTCGACGATCTCGCACTCCGCCCCGTGAGCGTGATGATGACTATCGTCGACGGCCTCGTTCTCATACCCCCGAGCGCGATGACGACCATCGTCGACGGCCTCGTTCTCATACCCCCGAGCGCGATGACGACCATCGTCGACGGCCTCGCACTCCACTCCGCGAGCATGATGATGACCGTCGTCGCGGGCCTCAGGCTCCTATCCCCGAGCGCGATGATGACCATCGTCGACGGCCTCGCAGCACTCCACCCCGTGAGCATGATGATGACCGTCGTCGACGGCCTCGTTCTCCACCCCACGAACACGATGATGACTATCATCGACGGTCCCACAGTCTTCATCTGGAACGTGACGATGATCATAGCCAACAATATTCTCGTACTCCAATTGATGATCACGGCGAACGTAGAACCCCAGAATACAGTCGTTATGAATATCCCTCCGTTTCTCGATATCCTAGCTCTCGTTCTCATGTTCTTCCTAGCCTGGGACCTCCTGATTCTCCTTCCGGTGTTCATCTGCCAAAACAACTTTCACATCCTCACTCTCGTCATGAACTCTCTCGTACACCCGCAAGCTCCTTAATTCATGGCCGCTCAGAATCCCCGCTGCGAGTACCAGCTCCTGAGACACGTCATGTTGACTATCCAGAGCCAAGACCTTCCAGATCTGAATCTCCCATAACTGTAGCACCTCCCTCTCCTACTGTTTCTCGTGCCTCGCGTCTTTCTCACCGCGCCCCCACCATTGTTGCGATTGAGCCAGAAGACATTGTCACTCATGATCCTCGTCGGATACCGCGCAGTCGTACGCCGACTACTCGACACCCCTCAGGACCCGGTTAGTCATCCCTTCTTTCTATCTTCATTTTGGTTCTCAACTTCACGATCCTTCAGCTTATTACTCTCCGGTTCACTCTCTATATGAAGCAGACGATGGCCGTCCGCATTCCCCAACGGACGAAGCTCCTAGCCGGCCGGCCATCCCAATTGCTTCTACTCCTAGCCAAACGCCGACGGTTCAAACATATATCCCTCCCCCTCATGTCCGTTCCTCAGCAGAGCTTCCAGCACATGACACCCGTTCGTCGCTCACTCGTTCTCCTGAAATATCTAGCCCCCCAGCTACCCGTTCTCCACCAGCCCAAGCACTCCGACAAGAGAGAAGCGGCTCCCCCGTATATATATCAAGACGACCGTCCGAGCAACGCTCCACCTTTGAAGGTCAACCAATCGAGCAAGTAGAGCATGAAGTCTCAACTGGAGTGCCTCCTGTTGCTGAAAGTGATGTCGGCTACTCCGACTATGATTACCCTCTTCCTGTTCCTCCTCGTAGACTTGCATCTACAATTCATCCCCCTCCCAGGTCTCACAGAAGTGCTACTCCCATTGAGTTCCAAGACGTCGAGCACGAACGTGAGCGCCATGAAAGGTTGGGTGCTATTGAGCGACATCTCCATGATGTTGCTCTTGCTGCAACTCAAGCGGAGGACGAACGTGAAGCGGAATTCCGGCGTAACGAAGAACACCGAGAAAAGATCTTTTTAGAAAATCAAGAACGACGAGAACACGAGAATAGAGAACGAACTGAACACCTGTGGGATACACTTCAAAGTCGCCTGGAGGCTCTTCCTCCCGCTCGACCTTTACATGAACTATCTGATCGGCCCTCATCAACGAGATCGCCGTCTATCCGGCCTCAAACGCCTCGAACTCCAACCTTCGAAGACATTTCGGAGGCCCCGACAGAACTTCAACCAGGAACTCCAAGATTATCCGCAGAACTTGAGACCAAATCGATCGCTTCTTCGATGCGAAGTGTAGTTGAAGGTGTTGCATCAAGACATGCAGAAGACATACTTGAGACTGTCCGTCTGGAAAGAGAGGAATTTGCACGAGAACGAGAGGCAGCTACAACTGAGCGCGAGCGTTTGATGAATGAAGCTGAGGAAACCCGTCGACAGTTTCAGGAAGAACAAGCAGTTCGTATCAGAGCTCTAGAGGAGGAATTAGCTGTTGTCAAAGCTGATCTACAAGGTGAGAAGCAGGCGAGAATGGCTGAAGAGGCGGACATCCGAGAACGGGAGAGGGCAGAATCTCT
>Ga0153918_1001274_pt1 | contig 10453 bp, 4 predicted proteins | sample TSFL002MetaG_FD_104687 | JGI IMG/M metagenome (GOLD analysis project Ga0153918, IMG submission 104687) | Attine ant fungus gardens microbial communities from Florida, USA - TSFL002 MetaG | ecosystem: Host-associated > Fungi > Mycelium > Unclassified | place: USA: Florida, Paynes Creek Historic... | reverse complement strand
CACAAAAGTGAAGTCGAACCCTCGGCATCACTACCAAAATAAATGGTCCCGTCGCTACCACGGAAAGCGCTGGTTATGGGTTGAGGCGCAAACGGACCAACTTCGCCTTTCACCAGCGGAGTGGTAAGCGGTGTCCAGGTGGCACCGTTATCGGTTGATTTAGTAAAAATAAAAGGTACCGTACCCAAACCACGACCGCCACCAAAGAACCACAATGTTCCGTTATCATTCCACAACAGGGCCGATTGGTCATTTACGCCTGAACGATCATAGAAAACTTCCGGCAGTTCCCACTCCTCAGCGCCATTGCGCAGGCGGGTAACTACCATAGTGGCATTGGGAGCCGATTCACTTTTGGTGCGGGATGATGAAAAACCAATCAGTAACAAATCTCCATTAGGGCAGCCAACTATCCCACTGCTATGCACTTTACCCTGATTTGCAGGATCAAGACCAACCGTTTCGTTTTCAATCGGCATAGTCAAATCCGGAGGCGATGCCATTACCGTCCTGGCTTTAAAATATGGCTTGGCAGGATCTGGCCCAGCAACGGCGAGTGCCGTATTCTGGATTACACCCTGTAAGGGGAAGCTGTAGGCAAATGCGGCAGCCTCAGTTTTTGGCAACGGGGCCTGTACTACTCTAAAGCCAATAAAATGCGGCGCCGGCTGAGTTGAACCTGCTGCGGGGCAGTCTGGTTGCAAACTCCCCCTGTTAGCCGAGCGATAAAAGGCCAGATCTTTAACCGGACCGAATTGTTTGCTATGCTCATCCATCTCAGAGGTATTTGCCGGTCCGCCACGCACTACTCTTGCCCAACCGCTTTGATAACCTACCGGGTCAGTTTGGCTGGCCGCGGTGTATGGTCCGTACCAATCATAACACCACTCGGCAACACCAGAGGCCATACCTTTCAATCCCCAGGGATTTACATCAGATTGCGGCGGCATAACACCCGACCAAAACATGCCGGTAGTACCTGCGCGACTGCTGTACTCCCACTCGGCCTCAGTTGGTAAGCGATAAGGCTTGCCTTCTTTTTTGCTCAGCCATTGGCAAAAGGCCATTGCATCGTTCCAGCTAATACCGGCAACATACGGACTGAAATCTTTGCTGGCATGGTACTCTTTATTAAATAAACGGTACTGCTCTTCGGTAACTTCAGTTTGAGAGATCAGGAACGGGTAGGTTATGGTTACCTTATGTACCGGTGTTTCATCATAGTAAGGTGCATCTTTAGAAAAATCATTTTTCTTGTCAAGGCTAAAACTGGTTTCTGCTGCGCCCATTGCAAAAGTTCCCGGCGAGACGGACACCAGGGCCATCCCTATAGAGTTGGTTGTTGCTTTCTGTTTTGCAGGATGAGAACTCTGTGCATTAGCGTTTGCAAATACCGCAAACAACATCAAAGCCTGCATGAGGTACATGCCTGGGGTTCGGTAATGATTCATAAGAGGTTAGTGGTTTGTGCAAAGCTATCATTATGTGCGATGTTTTAAACGGCACGCAAGTCAAACTTTCAATTGTATCTTACTTTTTACTACGTCGTCATTTTTATTGCTTACACCGCCCACGTACAGCAGCCGCTATTCCGACCCTTATACATTGAAACTCTCTTACAGTGGAAAATCATTTGTTTAAATAATAAATTATGATAATATTGTACATAAAAATGATATAAAGAGGAAATATTCAATTCTGATATTATCTGAAATTAGTTTTTGAAACTATGCTAACCAATTAAGACCGAGCAGTCCCTAACCAAATCGTACTGCAGTCTATTTCATAAAACCTGTAACCTCCTTAATAAAGGGGAAAGGGATAAGTATGCTTTTTTAACTTAAAACAACTATATGAAAAGACCTTTACAAAACTTCTCTTTTTGCTCTCATGGTAAAGCAAAATGTCTGGCATTAGTCCAGCATCATTGCTGGCAATATTTATGTGCCGGCGGCCCCAGCTCATTCCCTGCAAATAGTGTTAGCCCTACGGGCTTGCAGCGCGTCGTCACGGATATTTAGCATCAACTTCATTTTCCGGTTATTCAATAAAAGTTCAAGAGGCTAAGAACTCGTGGGTGCTTTATAAATGTTTATAAGTATTACCACAGTTCAAACATCAAGGCACTATTTAATAGAATAACTGAAATGCATCCAAATACCTGGGCGGCTAAACCTGTCAGACATATTAGGGCAGGGTAAAAAGCAGCCTATTCAACTTGTTTAAATCTAACCAACTATAGAACACCATTATGAATCCAACATTAACGCGGGGCCGTACTATGTGCCTCAAGTATCTTAGACTGCCAGGCGAACGCAGTCTGCAAAAGATCTTTCTGACTACCACCATGCTCTCGGCCATCTTTATGGCATCGCCCCAGCAATCATCAGCTAAAGCACTCAATGTTGAGCATAACCAGCTGGTGGCTGCTGCTCCAATTAAAGGAACCGTGCGCGACGAAAAAAATCAGCCGCTGCCCGGTGCTACGGTTAAGATAAAAGGTACGACAACCTCGGTTGCTGCAGATATAAACGGAGCCTTTACCATTAATGCATCAAAAGGCGATGTTTTGGTAGTAAGCTTTATAGGCTACCAACAGCAAGAGGTAAAAGTAGGCGATGCCAGTACGATTTCTATAAAACTTCAGCCTACAGACAAAACCCTGGACGAAGTTGTAGTGATGGGCTTTGGTACCATGAAAAAACGCGACCTGACCGGTGCTGTGTCTGTAGTGAAAGCTGAAGACATTGTGGCCCGGCCAGGACCAGATCCTATTGAGTCATTACAAGGCAGGGTTGCCGGTTTGGATATCAGCCGTTCATCCGGTCAAGCTGGCTCAGGGGTAAATATCCAGTTACGTGGGACCCGGTCATTGGGGGCTAGCAACGGCGCTCCGTTGTTCATTATTGATGGTTTGCCAGGAGATTATTCAACCCTTAACGCCAATGATATTGAATCGATCCAGGTGTTGAAAGATGCGTCTTCAACAGCGGTTTATGGTGCTAACGGAGCCAACGGTGTTATTATTATTACCACCAAAGCAGGCAAAGCAGGCAAAATGAATATTGACTTTAACTCGTATTATGGCTATAACGGTTGGTCTGTTGTGCCTAAGATGCTGACCGGCGAAAGTTATTTGCAAGCTAAACGTGATGCGTATAGCTATGTTTGGGATGCAACCAACCTGAAATGGACGACCACCGGCGCCATCTGGCAGTCGCCTGCTGATGATCCTACCATTTTTGGCGCACAAAGATGGGCGCTGTATCAACAGGGACAGTTTGTTGATTGGCCGAGTGTATTTCTACGCAAAAACCCGGCTACACAAAACTATAGCTTAGCAGTTTCTGGCGGTACAGAAAACACTAAAGCATATGTTTCTTTTAATTATCAGAACGAAAACGGCCAGTACACTGGTGATGATTATAAAAACTATGCTACTAATATTCGTATAGACCATAAAGTTAGAAATTGGGTTTCAATTGGTGCCAATCTTAAAGCATCATACGTAGTTAGAAACAAGGCGACAGATAAGCTTGAAAATGCACTAACAACAGACCCGCTGGTTCAACCTTATAACGCAGACGGAACATTAAATACAGTATTAGGAAACAACGTATATAACCTGTTGCTCAATTATCAACCTGGCGTTTATGCCAACACCGACAACAACAGCAGGGTGTTTTTTAATCCTTATGTAGAAATCAGACCGATCAAAGGGTTAAGCATATTATCGCGCGCTGGTTTTGAAATGGATTACAGCAACACTTACCGGTTTGATGGTATTGGCTCTGTTGCTTATGTGTACTCTAACGCAAACATTGCTAAAGCTAGCATCACCCAAAATCGTTTTCAAGGCATCCAGTGGGAAAACATCTTAACCTACAATTTTAAGATCAAACGAGATCACGATTTTACTTTCACTGGTGCCAGCACATATTATGATAATAAAAACACAAACACTCAGCAAAATCAAAGTAATATCACCTCAAACAATTTTGAGTGGTATAAAATGACCGGTGACGTTAACACCACAGCTACGTCAAGTTACACCATGTCAAAAAACATGGCTTTGATTGGGCGTTTAAATTACTCCTATAAAGATAAATACCTGTTCTCGGCCAGTATCCGTCATGATGGCGCTTCACAGTTGTATTATACTAATCGCTGGGATAACTTCTTTGGCTTTTCCGGCGGCTGGAGGATCTCTCAGGAAAATTTTATGGCCGGAACAAAATCATGGCTGGATGATCTGAAATTGCGCGTAAGCTGGGGCCAAACAGGTGCATCGTCTATCCCGAGTTATAGCTCTCAACAAAACGTAGAATCAGCTAACGCAGCTTTAGGTGGTACAACAGCACCTATTTATCGCTTCTCCAGATTTCAAACCAATTCTGAGTTGAGATGGGAGAGATCTACCACCACAGATATCGGCCTGGATGCATCAGTGCTTAATAACCGTATTAATCTATCCTTAGATTATTATAATACCGGCACCCCTAATGCTATTTACCCTGTAGGGTTACCAATCATTTATGGCGCATATATGCCAGGCACCGGCTATCTGACCAATATCAACATCGCCAATACCAACAACAAGGGTATAGAGGTAACACTGAACACACGTAACATCGTAAAAAAAGATTTTGAGTGGTCATCAGCGCTGACTTATTCTTACAACAAAGAGAAAGTTCTAAAAATAACTAATGGCGCAAACAACGTAGCCAACAGCAAAAGCGGCGTGTCCAACATTAATGACGGTAACTACACCCTGATGATTGGGCAACCAGTGAATTCCTTCCGTGATTTTAAACTGGACGGCGTTTGGCAAATTGGCCAGGAACAGGATGCGTTAGCCTTTAACAAACGCCCTGGTGATTTAATGGTTGATGTACCTGGTCTGACACATGTGGGCCCGGGTGTTTATACCAAAACAGCGGCAGACGGTACCGTTACCTATTATTATGGCAACCTTACCTTAGCCCAAAAATACAACCCGGCTTTAACCGCAGCCACCAACTATTATAACTATGGCTCTGCTGATTATCAACCGGTTGGTCACAACAACCCTGATTGGTCACTCGGCTTCCAGAACACCTTCAGATACAAGAGCTTTGACCTGGGCATCTATACTTACATGCGCTGGGGACAAACCATCAGCTACACGATGATGGGCTGGTACCAACCAAACGGATTTGCAACCAATGCAAGCCCTTCTAGAACCTTCCCGGCAAACTTTAATTACTGGACGCCAACCAACCCGTCAAACGATTTCCCGGTGATGAACTATCAGTCGACCACTTCAAACATGGTTGGTTTTTCAGGCTTAAGTTATGTTAACGGTTCATTCTTAAAAATAAAGAACATTACCTTAGGTTACACACTACCTGCAAGCATTGCCAAAAAAATAGCCTTACAGAAATTACGCGTATATGCTACAGTTACCAACCCACTGATTATTACCAAAAGCCCGCTGTTAAAAGATTATGATCCGGAGATGAATGGCAGCATGGCCTATCCATTAACCAAACAGTTGGTGTTTGGCCTTAATGTAACACTGTAAACCAATAACAAAACAAAAAATGAAAAATCAATATATAAAACGAGCTTTAGTTAAAGCTGGCTTATGTTTATCGCTCCTGGTGGTAAGCGCGTCATCCTGTAAGTTGGATGAGTATAACCCCGCCAGTTTATCAGAACAAAATACCATCACCAGTTTTGCAGGTTGGAAAGCATACCAAACCAACTGCTATGTTGGCCTTTGGGGGTCTCTCATCGGCCTGCAATATGGTCTGGTATCTGAAGTAGGTACCGATTTATGGACCTTCTCTTACAACAACCATAATCAGTATAAAGATATTATGGCTTATGAGGGCTTTACTAATACCTCGGGCATCATTAATAACGTATGGACTTTTGCCTGGGGATCAATAGAAGATTGTAATAAAACCATCCAACTAGCGCCAACCTTATCAGATGCCGCCACAAATGCCGCCGATATTAAAGTGCTGGTAGCCGAAGCAAAAGTGTTGAGGGCTTATTATTACTCTGTAATAGTTACTCAATTTGGCAGCGTTCCACTCATTGTTACTAACGACCCATCAAAAACCCTAAGCCCGACACGCACCCCGGTTGCGCAGATCTACACGCAGATCATCTCAGATCTTACCACTGCTGCGGCAGATCTTGGCACCACTCCTTATCAAAACAATGCTGCCCGTGTAACTAAAAAGGCAGCGCTGGGTTTGCTGGCCCGTGCTTACGCCCAGGGCGCTGGTGAAGGTTTGAGCGAAAACGGAAAATCATACTGGCAACGCGCCAAAGAGGTTTGTGATGATCTGATCAACAACAAAGCAGCCTATAATGCGGCTATGTATGATGATTTTGCGCAAGTGTTTGCTTCTGCCAACAACCGCAACAACATCGAATCGTTGTTTACTGCTTACGGTCTTAACCCGTATGATCCGTCATACGATGTGTTTACCGGCAACACCAAACCAAATCTTTATTTACATTACTACCCGAAACTGGATGATGCCTTCGGTACGGCTGATGTTTTTAAAAGAAGTGTAAACTCTAATACTTCTAACGGTTATTATGGCCGTTTGAACCAGCAATTTGTGGCGCCTACCAAATACCTCATCAACTGCTTTAATGCCAATTATGATAAACGTTGGGAAAATACCTTTGTAACGGCGTTTGCCAACTACTCTGGTGTACAAGCAATCAACAGCTTAGGTTCAGGTGCACCAGCCCCGGCAAACGTAACTTATGCAGCTGCAACCGTTACCCTTACCGCTGCCATGTGTACTAAATATGGTATCGATGCATCGCACGTAGGCCAAAAAATCTATCCTTATGCTGACGTAAATGCTAAAAATGCATCAGCAAACGCTACGTGGCAGTATATCCCTAAGATTTGGAATCTAGGCGATCATAGCGGCGACCCTAATACCGGTGCAACAACTGTGGCCAATGCCAACATAACACCTTATCCGCTGGCCGCAAATGACGATCGTTTCTTTGTTTACCTGAGCAAAACGCCGCTTACTCCAGCAGACAAGGCCACCCGCGTATACGCAACCGTAAACATTGATGACATGTTTGATCCGTCAGACCCTACAGGTAGCACCTACAAAGCTGTGGCGCCATCTAACGGACTGCCAAACGGCGGCGCACTTGCCAACCTCTTCCCGGCAATGATGAAGTTTAACCACAACTTTGACGGAGGCTGGCTGGGCGGTAACTTCCAGCAAAAACTGGGCAACATTATGGTGATGCGCATGGCCGAAGTTTACCTGATTGCTGCAGAATGCTGCTTCCACGGCGCTGGCAGTGCCACCGATGCTGCTAATTACCTAAACGTGCTACGCAAACGTGCCTGCAGAAACCCGGCCGATTTTAATACAGCCACAGGTATGCAGTTAACCACAGCCACTCAAAACGACGTTTTTGACGAATACGCACGTGAACTGTGCGGCGAGTTTAGTCGCTGGGCGCTGCTGAAACGCGAGAAAGCTTTTGAAACCCGACTGGCCGCCTACAACAAAACGGCAGCGGTTAACTTTGTTCCGGCTATACATTATAATCGCCCTATTCCATTTGCCTTCTTAAACACCATCACCAATGGTGCTGAATTTGGTACAAATGGCTATCAATAGTAACAACGGTTAAGGACCGACTATATAAAAAGGCGCCGCCCATCAATAGATAGGCGGCGCTTTTTATATGGATGAAGGTCAGATCTTATTTCATCCTTAAGGTATTTTACAACTTCTCAAAAGACACCTTAGCACTTTTAGGTAAACTGTCTGCTCCAGTAAAAAACCAAACGCTCAGAAAGGCAGCGCTATCCCCAACCGCTATGTTATGATGCGTAACGCCCGTTGATTGTGTCCGCTCTTTACCATTTCCATCCAGGTAATGCACTATCATTTGTAAGCTGATGGGGGCCTTTGTGTGATTTTTTATGGTTGCTTCAATTTTATAAGTACCGGTAACATCATCATATTGATGGTCTAAATGGACAACCTCTACTCCTGATGTAGGAACACTTACGCTCACCCGCACTCGGTTATCTTGAGATGATTGTCCCGCCTGCTTTGCTTGCTGGCAGCCGCAGCATAAAGCCATTAATCCAATTATTACAAGTTTTTTGATCATTCAGTTTCTTTAAGGACAAGTTTAAAGAACTTTCTTAAATTATCCACAGACAGAAAAACAAAGAGGGAGCTAACATTAAGTCAGCTCCCTCTTTTATAGCGTAAGTTTGTTTAGGCTACCATTTAAACGGCATATACCAGTTGGCGGTGCTGGTTCCCAATTTGGTTACCCCATCGGGCACCGGGAGACCAGCAGTAGTAAATTTGGCAGAAATTTTGCCTTTTAACCAGGCTAAACCTGTGCCTGGGGCTTCTTTCTCGCGGTGCAGTGCCACGCGCAACAGATCAGGCCAGCGTACACCTTCATAAGCCATATCCAGGGCATCTTCTGTAATCAGTTTATCTTCAATAGCCAACATCAGTCCGTGCGCATCAGTCACAGGCTTATCCCACAGACCTTTATTAGACATATCGAAATATTTGGTAGAATCAACCAACGAGTAGGCAAGCGCTACGTGGCTGCGCATACCGGTAAAGCGTTTCCATGGCCCCGCAAAATAGGGGAAGTCGCCAAAACGTGCATCAAAATAATAATCAGGGTTTGAATCAAAGTTTTGCTGAATATTGGTTTTGTTGGTTGGCACAGGAGGCGGTCCATTAAAGATGCCGGTACCAAAGCCCGAGTTTAAAAATGCCGAGGCTAACTGATCTCGACCATCGCGGTTGGCTGACTCCGCAAAATGCAGCATACAGCCGCCTGCACGATACAAGATGATTTTCCCATTAGTATTAAACGGCAGCGTTGGGTTATACTGCCCCAGCAACTTTTTCACCTCAGGCTGCGCATCTGTAGAAAATGACACACCGGCACCGCGATAGGTGTCACCCGGCGTACCATCAGACCGGGTCTGGCTGTTCCAGTTTTTAATAGCCAGTGCCGATGGTTTCAGCAGGTACTGCCCGCCGTGCGAGAACAGCTTTACAAATGGATTTGCGGGCACAAAAGCTTTATCAAAAGGCAGGTTGGTCATAATATCCTGTTTATCATCTGCGTCCAATGCAGAGGTAAACATTTGTGCCCAATTGGTAGTACCATTGGTAGATGGATATTCTTTGTTATAAGAGCCATAAAGGTCGGTCTTGGTAGCGTCTACCAGCTCTGCATATTCTATAGGGCGGCGCAACCAGTGGGACGCATTAGGATAATCTCCTTTCCAAAGGTAAAGATCGCCCAGCAACTGGTGTTTGTTCAGGAACATACGTTGGGTGCTATAACCGTCAATATTACGAATCAGCGATAAGCCCTCTGGTGTTACTACTACTACGTTTTGCGGACAAAGCAACTGGATTGGCATCAACGTTGGCAGGTTTTTCACTACGTTAATCAACTTATCCAACAAATCATCAAAACCAACCATTGGATATTTTGAGGTATCTTTCAGATCATCAACCGTTGCCAGGTTATCGGTAACGTAAGGCACTTTACCATAGTGAATGCCCAGTTGCAGGTAGGTCCAAGCCCAAACCGCAGCTACCTCGCTGTAACGGATACCATAATTAGCCTGACTGATCCTTTTGCTTTTCAGCATCAGGTTAAAGTTGCTCATGATATCATTACAGTTTAAAATAATGCTGTAATACGGCTTCGGATCAGCCCATGGATTATCGGTCGTAACCGCATGCTCGTTTACCTGGCGCAGGTATTTATCGGCATTCGGGGTTACGTCCATCAAATCAGCCCTTAGCTCATTCAGTACAACGTAACGATCCATCACGCCCTGGAACTTACCAAACAACCCGAAGATGGCGGCGTCGGCATCGTTTACATCCTGGTACATATTTTCGGGCACCAGCACGTTTTCCGGGGTGTAGTCAAATGTTTTTTTGCAGGAGAAGCAGCTCACGCAAAGAGCAACGAGCAAGCTGTACCTGGTTATCTTTATCAATTTCATCTTTATATCAATGTTTAAATTCACCCTTCTGTTATAAACCTACCCTGATACCCAGTTGTACTGATCGGAATTGCGGCTCCAAACCCACATCTGTACCCTGGCCAAAAATGTTACCGCCTGTGCTAAACTCCGGATCATAACCCAGGTAATTAGTCACCGTAAACAGGTTGGTACCGGTTACATAAACCCTTGCAGATTTAATACCCTTACCACTCAGCGGAATATTATAAGATAAAGACACTGTTCTTAAACGCAGGTATGAACCGCTTTCAATCCAACGATCAGAGAAGCGTGAGTTGCCTGCAGGGTCGCCATACTCAGCACGCGGAACCGCGGTTACCTGGCCTTGTGCTCTCCAGCGGTTGTTTACAATCTGTAACTGGTTTTGGTAGCCGTTTT
>Ga0153918_1001272_pt1 | contig 10468 bp, 9 predicted proteins | sample TSFL002MetaG_FD_104687 | JGI IMG/M metagenome (GOLD analysis project Ga0153918, IMG submission 104687) | Attine ant fungus gardens microbial communities from Florida, USA - TSFL002 MetaG | ecosystem: Host-associated > Fungi > Mycelium > Unclassified | place: USA: Florida, Paynes Creek Historic... | reverse complement strand
CGCTTGTTGCCAAGCAGCTCGTGCCACTCATCTACCACCACCAGGCGCAAGCTGGCGAAGTCTTCGGCGGCCTGGGCCCGGGTCAGCAGCAGTGTCAGGCTTTCCGGCGTGGTGATCAGCACGCTTGGCAGGCGCCGGGCCTGGCGAGCGCGCTCGGCACTGGCGGTATCGCCGCTGCGCACGCCGACCGTCCAGTTCAGGCCGAGCTCATCCACTGGGGCTTGCAGGGCGCGCGCGGTATCAGCGGCCAGTGCGCGCATGGGGGTGATCCACAGCACCTGCAGTGCGGCCGGCTGGCGCCCGCTGGCGGCTGTGGCGAAGGCGCGTAGTGCAGCCAGCCAGACCGCATAGGTCTTGCCCGCCCCTGTGCTGGCATGCAATAGCCCTGATTCGCCACGTCCAACTGCTGCCCATACCTGGCGCTGGAAGGCGAAGGGTTTCCAGCCGCGGGCGGCGAACCAGGTATCGGCGAGGTTGGAGGCGGCGGGCATGGGGGCGAGCGGTCCTGCGCAGGCTGTGCTTCTACAGACCACTCGCCGCATGCTTTGGTTTTAACCGATCAGTTGGCCAGCAGGTAGCCGCTGCGCAGCACCTGCTCGCCGGCGACATGGGCGATGACCATGCCGGCCGTGGCCATGCGCCGCACGCTGCGGGCGTAGAGCAAGCCAGGCTGGCTGTTGCGCACGGCCGTCACCCGGTCGCTGAGCGGGTCGATGACTTCAGCGATCAATTGCCCGGCCTCCAGCTGCTGACCGGGGCGGGCGTGATACACCAACAGCCCGCCAAGGGGCGCTGCCACGGGTTCGACAGCAGCCAGCGGGGTGGCCGGCCGCGGCAGCTCGGGCAGTGGGGTGGCGGTGCCTTCGATCACGCCAGCGTGGGTCAGGTAGTCGAGAATCGCCTGGCAGTCCTGGCTGGCCAGGTCATGGCTGACGTCGGCCTGGCCCCGCAGTTCTACGGTGACCGAGATGCTCCCCAGCGGGATCGGGAAGTGCTTGCCAAAGCGTTGCTGCAGCTGCCACCAGACCAGGCTGAAGCATTCGTCGAACGATTGCCCGCCGGAGTCGGTGGCCAACAAGCTGGCCTGGGCACCCAGGTAGCGGGCCAGTGGCTCGACCTGCGGCCAGGCTTCAGGGGTGGTATAGAGGTGCTCGACCGCTTCGAAATCACAGTGCAGGTCCAGCACCAGGTCGGCATCGCAGGCCAGCCGTTGCAAGGTCAGGCGCTGCGACTGCAACGGCGTGCGCGCCGGGTGGGCATCCAGGCCACGCCGCAGGTACTCGCGGATCAGCGCCACGTTGTGCGCCGGGTCCTGGCTCAGATGACCTTCGATCTGGTCGCCGATGCTATCGGACAGGTCGACGAAGTTGCGGTTGAAGTTCTCGCCGCTCTGCAGTTCGAAACGGCCCAGGGGCGCATCCAGCATCACCTGTTCCAGACCGACCGGGTTGGCCACGGGTACCAGGATGATTTCGCGCAGCAGGCGACCCTGCTGTTCCAGCTCGGCGAGGCGGCGCTTGAGATGCCAGGCGACCAGCATGCCGGGCAGTTCGTCGGCATGCAGCGAGGCCTGGATATACACCTTGGCGCCACCCCGTGGGCCGAAGTGGAAGCTGTGCAATTGGCGGGAAATGCCCGGTACGGGCGAGAGCAAGTCGTGGGTTGAATGGTGCATGGGGGTCCTGGCTGCGTGGCGAAAACGTTCTGCGACACGGGTCGGCACAAAGATAGAAGCATAATTTCCGTTACCGCGCCTCACCGTGAGGCCTTCTTTCAGACCAACAATGCCTGCAGGCTTGCCAGGTCGTCGGCTTCATCGACCGGTTTGTCCAGGCGCCAGCGCAACATCCGCGGGAATCGCACGGCGATGCCGCTCTTGTGGCGCTTGGACAGCGCGATGCCCTCGAAGCCCAGCTCAAAGACCAGTGTCGGGGTGACGCTACGCACCGGCCCGAAGGTTTCCACCGTGGTCTTGCGAATGATCGCATCCACCTTGCGCATCTCTTCGTCGCTGAGCCCGGAATAAGCCTTGGCGAAGGGCACCAGCGCGCGGTCGGGCGTGCCCGCTGGCGCATTCCACACGGCGAAGGTGTAGTCGCTGTAGAGGCTGGCACGGCGGCCATGGCCGCGTTGGGCGTAGATCAGCACCGCATCGACGCTGAACGGGTCGATCTTCCACTTCCACCACAACCCCATGTCCTTGGTCCGGCCCACGCCGTACAGCGCATCACGCTGCTTGAGCATCAAGCCCTCCACACCCAGGTTGCGCGATTGCTCGCGTTGCCGCGCCAGCTCGCCCCAGTCGTTGCCTTCGAGCAGGGGTGAAAGCAGCAGGGGGGCCAAGGGATGTTCTGCCAACAGGCGTTGCAGTTGCTGGCGCCGTTCATGTTGAGGCCGGCTGCGCCAGTCCTCACCTTGCCACTCCAGCAAGTCATAGGCTTGCAGTACCACCGGGGCGTCCGCGAGCAATTTCTTGCCCAGGGTCTTGCGTCCGATGCGCTGTTGCAGCACGGCGAACGGCTGCACTGCCGGTACGCCGGCATCGACGCCGGGCTTCCAGACCAATATCTCACCGTCGAGCACCGTACCGTCGGGCAAGCTTTCGGCCAGGCTGTGCAGCTCGGGAAAGCGCTCGGTGACCAGTTCTTCGCCTCGGGACCAAATCCACAGCTGGCCATCACGCTTGACCACTTGAGCGCGTATGCCATCCCACTTCCATTCGATCAGCCAGTCAGCGGGAGGCCCGAGCAGCGCTTCGAACTGCTCGGGCGGTGCCTGCAGGGCGTGAGCGAGGAAGAAGGGATAAGGTTGGCCACCCCGCTGGCTATGTTCATCACTGGATTCTTCGGCGATCAGCCGGTGGTAGCTGGCGGCCGTCGGGCGGTGGCCGATATCGGTATAGCCGACCAGGCGCTGGGCCACGCGCTTGGCATCGAGGCCCGCCAGTTGCGCCAGGGCGCGAGTGACCAGCAGCTTGGACACACCGACGCGAAAGCTGCCGGTGATCAGCTTCAGGCACAGCATCAGGCTGGGGCGGTCCAGCTGTGCCCACAGCGGGGGCAGGCGTCGCTGGATTTCCTCTGGCGGCAGGCCGCGCAAGGGCAGCAGATGCGCTTCGACCCAGTGTGCCAGGCCGTCTTCGCTGGCATGGAAGGCTTGCGGCAACAGCAGCGAGATGGTTTCGGCCAGGTCGCCGACTGCCTGGTAACTTTCTTCGAACAACCAGTCGGGCAACCCCGCCAGGGCCGTGGCCAATTCGCGTAAAACGCGGGTCGGCACCAACTGGCGCGGACGCCCGCCCGCCAGGAAGTAGACGGCCCAGGCAGCATCTTCGGCGGGCGCTGCAGCAAAGTAGTCACGCAAGGCTTCGAGCTTGGCGTTGCTGGAGGTGGTCGCATCCAGGCGCAGGTACAGTTCGGCGAAGGCTTTCATTCCTCGGGCTCCGTGGCGGTGACGTCATCCTCTTCGCCGTATTCGGTCACGAAGGCGCGGGCATCCAGGCCTTGTTCGTTCAGGTAGCGCACCAGCACATTCACTGAACCGTGGGTGACCATGACCCGCTCGGCACCCGTCTGCTCGATGGCCCACAGCAACCCCGGCCAGTCGGCGTGGTCGGACAACACGAAGCCACGGTCGACACCACGCCGGCGGCGGGTACCGCGCAACAGCATCCAGCCGCTGGCAAAGGCATCGCTGTATTCGCCGAAACGGCGCATCCAGCTACTCCCGGCGGCGGAGGGCGGCGCCAGGATCAATGCCTGGCGCAGCAGCGGGTCGTTGCGCGGGACATCCCCGGCATAGCGGGTGGTCGGCAGATGCACGCCGGCTTCGCGGTATACCCGGTTCAGCGGCTCGACAGCGCCATGCACGAGGATCGGCCCGATGTCCGGGTCCAGGCCATGGAGAATTCGCTGAGCCTTGCCGAAGGCATAGCAGAACAGCACGCTGGCCTTGCCTTGTTCACAGTTGCTCCGCCACCAGGCATTGATCCCGGCAAAGATGTCCGCCTGGCTGGGCCAACGGTAGATCGGCAGGCCGAACGTGGACTCGGTGATGAAGGTATGGCAGCGCACCGGCTCGAAGGCAGCGCAGGTGCCGTCCGGCTCGACTTTGTAATCACCCGAAGCGACCCATACTTCGCCTTGGTACTCAAGACGTACCTGTGCCGAACCCAGCACATGGCCGGCCGGGTGCAGGCTGAGGGTGACGCCATGATGCTGGATGCGTTCACCGTAGGGCAGGGTCTGCAGGTCGATGCCTTGGCCCAGGCGGCTGCGCAGGATGCCGGCTCCGGGGGCGGCGGTCAGATAATGCTGATTGCCGGTGCGGGCATGGTCGCCATGACCGTGGGTGATCACGGCGCGCTCGACCGGGCGCCAAGGGTCGATGTAGAAGTCGCCAGGTGGGCAGTACAGGCCTTCAGGGCGGGCGATGACGAGGTCCATGGCTTGGGGCGCGCTGGTTTGGGGTTACCAGTTAGGAGCCGTGGGTGGGTGTGAAAGTTCGGATAGAGTTGGCGCTGATAAGTGCCTGCCGGGAGATTTTCAGCGGCTGTGAGATCGAGCGCCGCCCGCGCGGCGCTCGGTCTCACAGGCGCTTAAAATCTAGCGGCGAGCACTTGGTTGCCCTGACTCACCTTTTGATGTTTCCGAAATCCCTTACCGCACCGGTACCAGGGTCAACCGCTGGCTGCCATAGGCCCGCCCAAAGTTCTGCGGCTGCAGCGGCAGGCTCATGAACCGCCCCTTGAACCAGGCGTCCAACCCGTCGCTGTAATGCGCACTGGCCGGGTTACCCGACTGGCCGTTGCTGGTCAGGACCTGCAGCGGCTCGGCCTGGCCGAAGTCGACGATCATGCGTGCCGAGGCCGGCAGACGGGTATCGAAATCGTTGCCCCAGGCGTAAGGGGTCAGGGCCAGGGTAGTGAAATCGCCACCGGCCGCCATCGGTGAGCGGCTCAGTGTGTCGCCCAGGCCGTGGTAAGCAGGGGCCGGCCAGCGGTACTGGTGCAGCTTGCCCCACTGCCAGGCGCGTCGGTCGCTGCCCAGTTGCGCAGTGCCAGTATCCACGGCGGCCGCCAGGCTGCGGGCGAGGATGGCCGGTTTGTCCTCTTTCTGCGGCGTGGTGCGATCATCCCAGAACGGGCTGTCGTCGCGGCCCAGCAGGTGGTCGGCCTGGGCCGAATACGACAGGCGCGCGTTGCTGACGAAGGCTTGCCAGGCTGGGCTCGATTCCGGGCCGAGGTCGTCGAGGAAGGTCTGCCGGGCCACTTCCTGGAGGAACAGTTGATACAGCGCGGCATCGGCCGAGACCGGGCTCAGACGGCCGTCGAAGGCCTTCAGCCGGGCCAGGGCGTCGCGCGCCTTGTCACGCTGGGGGGCAGGCAGGGCGTCGATCGCCTGCTTGAGCGGCTGGGCCATGCCGGGGGCGTCGAACATTTGCTTGAGCTTGCCGCTCAGCAACGTCACCTGATCGTTCTGCAGGGCCATCAGGCTGCGGCTGTCGTGACGACCATTGCCGGCCAACTGACCGAGGCGCTCGGCGCGTTCAGGGTAGTACCAGGTACTCGACAGCTGCATGCCGTAGCCACGCGGCAGGCTGCGTTGGTTGGCATGGGCGATCCAGCCGGCCGCAGGGTCCTGATCATAGGGATGCAGCATCGGGTCGGCATAGCCATCCCAGTCAAAGCGCCCCTCCCAGCCGGGCGATGGCAGCAGGCCCTGGCCTTCCCGGCGGTTCGGATAGCGGCCGCTGACCTGCCAGCCGATGTGCTCGGGCTCGGCGAAGACGAAGTTGAGCGCGGCAGTGGCGACTTCGCGGGTGCTGTCGAAGGCGCGCTCGACATTCTGCGCGCGGGTCAGGTCGAACAGCGCGTCGAGGCTACGGTCGCCCTTGAGTTGGGGCAGGCTCAGGGCCAGGCCCAGGCTGGCGCTGCCTGCCTGGGGGAGCAGGGTGCCGTGCCGGGTGTCGTACATCACCTCGCGTACCGGGCGTTGGCCACGGACGAAGAAGGTTTCGCTGCGGGCGCGGGCCGGCAGCCACTTGCCGTCGGCGAGGTAGGTCACCTGGCTGCCGGCGTGGCGCAGCTGCTCCAGATACAGGTCCTGGTTGTCGGCCATCACCGCGCTGCTGCTCCAGGCCAGCTTGCCGTTGTAGCCGGCCAGCACGATGGGCAGGCCTGGCAATGACAGGCCTGCGACCTGGTATTTGCCGGTGTGGATCTGCACCGGGCTCAGCGCCCACGCTGCACGGCTGTCGCTGGCCAGCAGGCTCTTGCCGCTGCGGCTGCGTTGCGGGCCCAGCGCCAGGTTGGCCGAACCGGGGCTGCCGAGCAGGTCGAGATCGGCAAGTTTCTGGCTGGCCGCTGCCAGGGCAGGCAAACCGGGCAGTTGACTGTTCAGGTTCAGGCCCTTGAGTTTTTCCACCTCGGCTTCTGCCAGGGGCTCGTCCGGTGCGCCGGGCAACAACCAGGGCAGTTTGTCGGTGCCGACTTTCTGCGCCAGGGTCAGGGCGCTGAGTTCTTCCTGCAGGTTTACCGACTGGCTGAAGGCATACAGGTTGAAGATCAGTGCCGAGTCTTCAGGCTTCCAGTATTCCGGGCGATAGCCAGTGCTGGCCAGGTTGGCCGGCAGCTTGTCCCGGTAGCGGAACAGGTAGGCGTTGACCCCACGGGCATACACCTCGAAGAAGCGCTTCAGGCGTGGCGAGGCGTCGGCGTACTGCTGGGCAGCGCTTTGCTTGAGGTTGGCGGCGCGCATCAGCCGGTCGATGTCCAGCGCTTCGCTGCCGGCCAACTCCGCCAGGCGGCCCTGGGCAAGCAGGCGCATGGCGAGCATCTGCTCGATGCGATCGCCGGCATGCACATAGCCGAGTGTGAACAGCGCGTCATGGAAACTGCTGCTTTCGATCAGCGGTGCGCCCATGGCGTTGCGCCGGACCGAGGCATTCTGCGCCAGGCCCTTGAGTGGCTGCACGCCGGTGGACGGTGGCACGCTGTCCTGGTAACCCCCCATCTGGCAGCCGGCGAGCCCGAGCATGCCGAGCAGCGTGGCGGCGGTACTGAACCGCAGGCGGAAGGGAGGAAGGACTGGGGCGGCCATGACAAGGGCTCCTGCAAGGCGTGGCGGGGTTGTGAGAGGCGCTAAAGGTAGCATGCCGAAAGGGTTTCGGCGCCTGTCAGAACGAGCGCCGCCCGCGCGGCGCATCGCGGATAAATCCGCTCCTACGTTTGTTGCAACGTGCCGAACCTGAAACGCCATGGTCGCCTGCCTTGGCGCATGTCTTGAGTCTTGCAAACCGGCTGACAAGCATGGCCTCACAGGCGAGGCCACGTTGCAACAAACGTAGGAGCGGATTTATCCGCGATGCGCCGCGCGGGCGGCGCTCGATCTTGAAGGCGCTACAAATCCCGAGGCTTGAAAATCAAGCGCCGTGGCACTTCTTGAACTTCTTCTGGCTGCCGCACGGGCACGGGTCGTTGCGGCCGACGTCCTTCAGGGCGTTGCGCACAGGCTCCTGGTGGCCATGGTTGCAGTGCGGGCCGTGTACATGGCCATGGTCGTGATCATGCTGATGATCGTGACCGTGGTTGCAGTCCGGGCCATGAACATGGGGTTGCTGGGTCATTGCAGGGTTACTCCGGTATGAGATCGCCGGGGATTATCTCACCACTGCGCGACAAGTGCAGGTCCTGATGGATGATCAGCCCGGTCTCCAGCTCGCCCCGCAGGCGGTAATGCAGTGGCTGCCCGCTCTTGAGCAGCTTGGCCAACGGCTTCAGGTGCTGCCACAGGTTGGTTCGCGCGGTGATCTTGAACGTGCGCCGGGCATGCCCGCCGACGCTGCGCCAGAGGCTGACTTCGTCCTGCGCCAGCAGCAGGTCGTCGAGCCACACCGAATAGCTCAGGTTGCGAATGAACAGGCGGCTGTCGTTGGGGTTATCGACGCGCAGGTGCAGGACGAACTCCTGCTGCAGCAGCCGCGCCTTTACCGTTTCCACCTTGTCCAGGTGCAGCTCCGGCTCGCGCGTATCATCGTCGCCCCAGCTCGCACAGCCCGCCAGCAGCCCCAGCAGGGCGCCGAGCAAGAGCAGGCGGGTGGCGGCAATCATGCTCAATTGCCAACGTAGCTGGCACAGCATTTTTTGAATTTCTGCCCGCTGCCGCAGGGGCAGGGGTCGTTGCGGCCGGCCTTGAGCGCAACGGTGGGGTCGATGAAATACCAGCGCCGCTCGTGCTGCACGAAAGCAGAGCGCTCGCGGTGCTGATGGTCGCCCTCCTGGTCATGCCAGCGCGCGGTGAAGGTCACGAAGGCGTGTTCGGGCTGGCCGCCGAGCACTTCGGCGCTTTCCACCTCCAGGCCCAGCCAGGTGCTCTGGGCGCTCCATGCTGCCATGGCGGCACGGTCCAGCCCGTCCTGCTGGGCCGGCAGGGTGGTGGCCACCAGGTAGTCGACCAGCCCCAATACATAGGCGCTGTAGCGCGAACGCATCAACGTCTGGGCGTCGGGAGCCGCAGTGCCGGCATGGTAATGCCCACAGCAGGCGTCGAGCAGGTTGCCGCTGCCACAAGGGCAAACCGAGACACTCATCATCACCACCAATACTTGCCGAAGTTTTCAGGGTTGGCCCAGAACCTGGCGTTGAGCCAGTCCGGGACCTGCTTGTAGTCATGTAGATCATAGGTGAACAAGCTCAACACCTGCTCGTCGCGGCGGAATTTCTCGCTGGCCGACAGCGCCAGCGAGAAGAAATCGGTGTCTTGCCAACCGCAGGCGGACAGGTCGGCCAGCACTGCAACCCGGCTTGCGTTGAGGTTGCGAATGCCGCCCAACAATTGCAGGCCGGAGCGTTTGGGCAGGTGCTCCAGGCAGTCCACCAGCACCGCCAGGTCGAAGCGCTGCGCAGCCAGCGCTGCCGGCAATGGCCCCGGCGCGCAGGTTTCGATGGCCACCTGGGGGTGCGCCTGGGCAAAGGCATCCAGGGCCGGGAAGCGGGTGCCCACCAGCAGCAGGCGTTGCGGGGTGAAACGCTCTAGCAGGGCGGCCAGGGCTTGTTGCGGCGTGCGCTGGGAAAAACCGTCGGTCATTGCCAATCCTCGTTCAAGTCATCCAAGACTAGCGGGCTGCTGCCCGCCGGCATAGAGGCAAGAGGCCGCGTCGTGGCTTATTGCTGGCAGGGATGGATTGCGCGGTCTTTACTCCCAGAGATCGGCCTTATGCCGATTCCCCTAGGAGAAGCTACGAAAATGAGCATAGTACGCACAGCGTTACCCCTGGTACTGCTCACCAGTGTGTTGACTGGTTGTGCAGGTCTGCAAAAAACCGACTGGCCGAAGTGCGCTGCCGTCGGGGGCGTTGCCGGTGCCGGCCTGGGTGCCATCGAAAGTTCCAGCTGGGCTGGCTGGGGCGCGCTGCTCGGCGGTGGCCTGGCGGCAGGCTATTGCTGGGCTCACGGCGATGGCGACGAAGACGGTGATGGCGTGCCGGACAGCCGTGACAAGTGCCCGGGTACGCCGCACGGCGTGAAGGTCGATGCCAATGGCTGCCCACCGCCTCCACCGGTGGTCGAGGAAGTGGTGGTGCAGAAGGAAGAAGTGATCGTCATTCGTGATGTGCACTTCGAATTCAACTCTTCGCGCCTGACTGCGGCCGACAAGGAGCGCCTGAACACGGTTGCCACGCGCCTGAAGCAAGAGGCCCCGAGCGCCCGTCTGAGTGTGACTGGCCACACCGACAGCGTGGGCTCCGACAAGTACAACCAGAAGTTGTCCGAGCACCGTGCCCATGCGGTAACCGATTACCTGATCGACAGCGGTGTACCTCGCGCCAGCTTCGTTTCGGTGACAGGCGCAGGCGAAACCCAGCCAGTGGCGGACAATGCCACGGCCGAGGGGCGTGCCATGAACCGTCGTACCGAAATCAAGATCCAGCGTTGACGTCACGGCGCCCGCGCCTTGTGAAGTGGCGCGGGCGCAACTTCAAACCCGCTAGCGGTGGCCGATGACACAGGAGCATTCATCATGAGTGTTATGTCGAAGGCGGCGATGCCGTTGCTGTTGGTTACCAGCCTGCTTGCAGGCTGCGCCACCCACAGTGACGGCAGTGCGCCCCTCAATCAAAGGACGTGGCCCGTCTGCAGCCTGCTCGGTGGCGCGGTAGGGGGTGGCCTTGGCGCCATCGAAAACTCGGGCTGGGCGGCTGGCCTCGGCGCCCTCGGCGCGATCACCGGTGGGCTGATCTGTTATGCGCAGGATGGTGACGAGGATGGTGACGGTGTGTTCGACCGCCGCGACCGCTGCCCCGATACCCCGGCCAATACAGCGGTGAACCACATGGGCTGCCCGCTGCCGCAGTACCCACCGGCGCAACCCGCACCACAGCCCCAGCCTGAGGTGATCAGCCTCGATGACCAGGGCCAGGTGATGTTCGCGTTCAATTCCGCCGATCTCACCCCGGGTAGCGAAGAGCG
>Ga0153918_1001271_pt1 | contig 10469 bp, 5 predicted proteins | sample TSFL002MetaG_FD_104687 | JGI IMG/M metagenome (GOLD analysis project Ga0153918, IMG submission 104687) | Attine ant fungus gardens microbial communities from Florida, USA - TSFL002 MetaG | ecosystem: Host-associated > Fungi > Mycelium > Unclassified | place: USA: Florida, Paynes Creek Historic... | reverse complement strand
TCGGTCAGCTGGAGCGTGACCTGCGAGTTCGGCTGCCATCCGCCGGAGGTGATCGCCGAGCACTCGCCGGGCTTCGTGGGCGAAGCCGCCTGGAGCGTGGGCGCGTACACCGCGAGCGGCGCCTCGGCCTTGTTGCCGTCCGCGTCGGTCCCGACGACCTTGTCAGCGCCCGGGGCCGCGTTCGCGGGAACCGGGAGCTTCGTGCCGGCGGGGATGTTCCCCTGCGCATCCGTCGTCACCTGCACGGGCGTGCCCACGGGGGCGCCGCTCGGGTCGGTGAGCTGGAACGAGACGGGGCTGTTCGGCTTCCAGCCGCCCGACGTGAGGTCGGACGAGCCGCCCGCGGGAACCGGCGAGGACGCCTGCAGCGTCGGCGCGATGGCGGCGGGGCTCACCGTGAGGGGAGCCGTGACGTTCGCGCCGTTCGGGTCGGTGCCGACGACCGTGTAGTCGCCGGGGGTCGAGCCCGCGGGGATCGTCACGCACGTACCAGCGGGAACGTTGCCGTTCGCGTCGGTCGTGACCGTCACCGGAGCGCCGATGGGGCTGCCCGCGGAGTCGGTCAGCTGGAGCGTGACCTGCGAGTTCGGCTGCCATCCGCCGGAGGTGATCGCCGAGCACTCGCCCGGCTTCTTCGGCGACTCGGCCTGCAGCGCGGGCGAGTACACCGCGAGCGGCGACTCGGCGCGGTTGTTGTCCGGGTCAGTGCCCACGACCTTGTATGCGCCGGGGGCCGCGTTCGCGGGAACCGGGACCGTGGTGCCGGCGGGGACGTTGCCCTGCGCGTCGGTGGTCACCGGCACGGGGGCGCCGACCGGGTTGCCGGCCGGGTCCACGAGCTGGATCGAGACGGGGCTGTTCGGCTTCCAGCCGCCCGACGTGATGTCGGAGGACTGACCCGCGGGAACGGGCGAGGATGCCTGCAGCGTCGGCGTGATCACCAGGTTGCACGCGTCGACGCGGGCACCGGCGTGGCCGAAGTTGAGGCGGGCGCCGCCGTCGGGGCCGACGCCCTGGAGCAGTCCGAGGCTGATCGCCGAGACCTCGAGCGAGTTCACGTGCGTCGAGCCGTCCGCCGCGGTGCAGGTGCCCTGCACCTGGTGGTTGATCTGCAGCGAGACCACCTGGGCGAGGAGCTCCAGGAAGGGCTGCAGGATCGCGCGGATCGGCACCGTCATGGCGTTCGTCTTGATGTTCGTGATCGCGAGCGTGAACAGCTGGTTGCCGTCGGGGCTCAGGAGGAAGTCGCGAACGGGGACGAGCGCCGTGTTGATGACCGGGGTGAGCAGGCCGACCGCCGTCATGAGGGTGGTGCAGGCGAGCGGGCCGCCGATCCCGGAGGGCGTGCAGGTCGGCGCGGCGATCTGCGTCCCCATCAGGTTGACGTCCCACTTGACCGTCGCACCGCCCGCGGGCGTGTTGAGACCGGCCTGGAGGTGCAGCGTGACCGAGCCGAGGGCGCCGGCGACGGCGTTCGTCGCGCGGGCGGCGACCTCTTCGATGAGGTCGTGGATCGTGCCGGCGACGATCGGGTAGAGCTGGCTGTCGACGAGCTCAGTGTTCGGCGGCTGGTTGTTGATGCCGTCGAGGATGCCCGGGCGGAGCTCGTTGGAGAACGCCTTGTCGAGGTGGATCTCGATCGTGCCCGTGGAGAAGTCGATCGAGAGCACCTCGTTCTTCGAAGTGATCTTCTGGGCGAGGATCGCCTGGAAGATCTGCTCCTGCATGTTCGACTCGACGGTCGCGTTGAGCGTCGCGCCGACCGGCAGGGCGTTCGTGATGCTCGTGAGCGCGCCGGTGGAGGCGAGCAGCTGGTTGACCTGCTGCTCCATGGTGGTGTCGATCTCGCCGATCGAGTTGTAGAGCGTCGCCGAGAGGTCGTCGACCGTCTGCGAGTGCAGCACGAGCGTGGCCTCGCCGGCGCGGTACTGGCCGAGGCCGGTGCCATTGCCGTCCGGGTCCTGGAAGACGCCGTCGATGGCCTGGACGTGCGCGCCGCCCGCGCCGAGCGTCAGGTCGGCGCGGTCGATGGCGAGGTCGGTCAGGCCGGTGAGGCCCGCCTTCTCGAACACCGAGCGCAGGTCGATGGTCGCGGCGCCGAACTCGGTGTCCGTGCCGTCGAGGGTGATCGAGCCGTCGGCGCCGACGAGACCGGTGACGGAGTTCGCATCGCGCGGGCCGGATGCGGTCGACTGGCTCTGCAGCGCGCCCATCTGACCGAAGTCGATGAAGTCGGTGACCGGCAGCTGGACGCCGCCGAGGTCGATGAGCTCCGAGCCGAGCAGGTCGAGCTCGAGGCCCTTGTTGTTGGGTCCCTGGTTGGTGGGGTAGCCGGCTTCGGCATGTCCCGCTCCGGCGAGCTCCTGGCCGACGATCGACGTGTCGATGATCGACGACGACGCCTCGGCAGGATCCGTCGGGTAGTTGTCGAGCCCGGCCGCGCCCGCGACCGTGGCGAAGGCCATGGAGCTGACGACCCCGAACGCCAGCCCGGGGATCACGGCGGGCACTCTGCGCCGCCTTCTTCCCCTTGTCCGAGCCTCTTCGGCTCTGACATGTCCAAGTCGAGACATGCACTTCCCCTTTCAGCGGTGAACATGAGTGAGACCGGATTCATGCAATGCACCCGGACGCACTCGTTTACGGATCTTGTCATAACTCACAGCCGACATCCAGGGGTTGCAGGAACATGAGGATTGCTCGACCGCACGCGCTCCACTCGACTATTTATGAGCATCGCTCGCCTTTGTTGAATCGAGCCCGATCGTCTTCGAATCGGATATCCGGAAGCCGAGGATTCCCGTCTCCGGGAACAATGGTTCATGATGTGCGGAACGATTCGGGCACGTTTCCGAGGAGACGCTCAGGTCACCGACCGACGGGCACCCCTCCCCCTTGACACGGGCGAAGGATCGGAGTCGAGGAAGCACGAGAGAGAAGTGGAGCACCCATGTCCGCATCGAGTCGACGCCCCCTGCGCACGCGCATCGTCGAGTGGTTCGTCATGACCGACCCGGACCCCCAGCCTTCCCGGCTGGACCTCGACGACCACCCCATCTCCCGCATGAATACGGCGATCTCGACGGATGCGACGCTCGGCGGAGAGCTCCGCGCCCTCGGCTCGCCGAGCCCCGCGGACAGGTCGGGAGCGACGGGACCCGCATTCCCCGCGGGCGAGCGCCGAACGTCGGGACCCACCGGCCCACGGCGCCGGGAGCGCGCCTGAGCCCGGTCGACCGCGAGGGCGCGGAGGCGTTCCCGAGCTTTCGGACCCCCGGTCGACGCACCCCGCGCCACCGTCTCGCCGCCTCGATGAACAGGATGTCGGGAACGATCTCCTCAATCTCCCGTGGATTCATCTTCGCACGCGTCCCGGCAATTCATCCGCGCATTCCAATGCATTCTCTCCGACGCCCCCGAGAGACGTCTTCGGAATCCATTCCGAATGGAGCGTCGCGGGAGAGCGAGAATGCGTCCGTGAAGTCGCGGCGCCGATCCAGCCGACAGGATCGACCGACCCGGAGGAACTCCCTCGAGTCGCTCGCAGAATTCACCGGCTCGCGACTCGAGTACACGAGGGGAATGCGTCGGATTCGACTCGGCCGATCGGCCCGCCCGAATGAACAGCACTGCGCCCTCTCGTCCACGACCGACCTCGCCCAACGAAAGCGCTGATCACGACCAGCGGACGGACACGGGGAACGGGACGCCTCGCCCCTCCCGGCGCGGCACCGGACGCCTCGACGAGTCGGAGCCGGGAGCCAGGAGCCGGGTCGCGGGACTCGCGAGCACGGCGCGCAGGATATCGAGACGAGCCTGCTCGAAATGATGCTTGACGATACGGACTATCGAATTACGAATAGGTCGGTATCTGATATGGGACACGGCGTGCCGAGCAGCGAGGGCCGAGCGGAGGTTCGGGAACCGCAGGGATCACCGGCATTGCACCCGTGAACCCAGGGGCACCGAAGGCGATCGCCGTAATGCGTTTCAGCCCGACTCGCAAAGTGGATTCGCCGACCGATGGAACGGCATCCGCCGGAATGCGGCGCGAGGCGCGCTCACCCCTTCCCGAGGGCCGCGGAGCGCTCCTTCTCGACGCCGGCGCGCGCCGCCTCGAGCTCGGCCTCGGCGATCGAGACCGAGCGCTCCGCCTGCGCGACGCGGCGCTCGGCGAAGGTCGCCGCCCGAGCGCGCGAGCGGTCGGCGCGGTCCTCGACGGCCGTCACGATGTAAGAGCTCGCGATCAGGATCACCTGCGTCGACAGGTTGAGCCACAGCAGCAGCGCGATGAGCGAGGCGAACGAGGCAAGCAGCGGGTTCGAACCGGCGCCCGAGACGAACAGGCCCGAAAGCTGCTGCAGCACCGTGAGCCCGAGTGCGCCCAGCAGCGCGCCGCCCCACAGGTCGCGCGGAGACGGCTGCAGCCCGGACAGCACGCGGAAGAGCGCCGCGACGATGACGGCGTCGAGCGCGAAGACCACGACGACGGTGACGATGCGCACGAGGACGTCGAGCGCGACGTCCTCGGTCCGCCCGAACCAGCCGGCGACGACCTCCACCCCGGCCGTGGCGAGCACGGTGACGCCCGCCGAGGCGACGAGCGCCGCGCCGATGCCGAGCGCGAGGCCGAGGTTGCGCAGCAGCACCCAGATCCACAGGACGTCGTCGTGGAGGGTGCCGGCGAGCACGCGCAGGGCGGAGCGCAGCGATCCGATGGCGCCGATCGCGGCGCCCACGAGGCCGACCAGCGAGATCGCCCCGGTGAGCGTGAGCGCGGCGGGGACGAGCAGGTCGGCGGGGTCCACCAGCCCGCCCTCCCCCACGAGCCCCGGGATGACGGCGCCCACGGCCGAGACGAGCGCGTCCAGCGCCTTCGGGTCGCCGACGATCCACAGCGCGGCGATCGAGAAGCCGAGCAGCAGCCCGGCGAATACGCTGAAGAGCGTGCGGTAGGTGATCGCGTCGGCGAGCATCCCCCCGCGCCGCTCGCCGTAGAGCAGGACGGCCCTCACCAGCCGCCGCGAGAGGAGCCAGGCGACGACCAGGGCGACGAACGAGCTGATGGAGGAGCGCGTGACCATTCCTCCACGCTAACGAGCGATGCGCGGACGACCGCGCAGTCTGCGAGCTCTCCCAGGGGGCCTTGACTTCCGTCACCGGGTGGTGCATAGGAGTGGATGCGCGGCGGCGCGGGCCCGGGCGGCGGCCCGCCGCATCCTTCGCGGCTCAGCGCCGATCCTGCCGCGACGCCCCCGCCCGGCGAGCCGGATCCCGCCCGGATGCCCGTCCGGTCCGGAACCGGCTGACGAGGATGAGGAGCGCGCCGAGGACGACGAACCCGGCGAGCAGCACGCCGATGTACGTCAGCGCCGAGGTCCAGCCGCCGTCCCCGTGCGGATCGAGGAAGTCGTACGGATACCAGAACGGCGCGCTGCCGTCGGGGTTCGCCACGAGTTCGCCGCGCGCCATCGTGTAGCCGGTCCAGGCGAGCGGGTAGGCGACCATGAGGCCGAGCGCCCACCACGGCACGCGGCGCCGCGGCGGCCCGACGAGCAGATCGACCAGCAGGTACGCGGGCACCACGACGTGCAGCACCTCGGTCGCCCAGGAGTCCAGGAATCCGATGAACGGCGGATCGGGGATCGCGAGCTGCGGCGGGTGGCCGCGCAGCAGCACGTTGAAGACCGCGCCCAGCAGGAGGAACGCGCCCGTGACGACGGTGAGGGCGATCGACACCGCCGACGGCTCCTCGCGCCGGCGCCGGCCGCCGCCGGCCGCTCCTCCCCCGCGGCCGTCGGCTTCCCGCTTCGCCCCGACCGCGGCGAGCACGAGCACGACGACGGCGATGGATGCCGAGACGATCGTGAACAGGCTGAAGTAGTTCGCCAGCACGACGCCGAGATCCTCGTGCAGCCGGGCCGCGCGATCGACGTTGACGACGAAGCCGGCGACCACGCCGGACGCGGCCGCGACGGCCGCCAGCATCCTCAGGACCGGCCAGCGCATGGTCCACCCCGGTCCCCGTTCGAGCAGTTCATGCTCGACTATCGGACCCCCGCGACGACGCTCGGCCGAGAATCGTGGCGTCGCACAAGCCCCGGCCGCGGACGACCGGGCGCGATTGGCGGCCTCCTCCGCAGCGTCGACGCGACGACGACCCGGTCGGGCCTCGCCCCATCGCCTCCCATGACCGAAGAACCTGGCGCTCAGGGGAACGGATGGCAAATGGAGGCATCTCTGTTCGTCTGGGCGCCAGGCGTTTCGGCGCCGGCACCGGGTCGGCGTCGGCACCGGGTCGGCGCCGCGCGTCAGCGCAACCGCCGGAGGCGGACCGCGCCGCTCCCGATCGACAGCGCGACCGCAGCCAGCGTCAGGACCTGCGCGAGCATCGGCGTCGTGCCGGGCACGGCGGATGCGGCGCCGAACAGCGCCACGGCCGCCCAGGCGACGAGCGTCGAGCCGATCGCCGCCTCGAGCTGCCAGACGAGGATGATCGCCCCGGACGGATCGCCGGCGGGCGTCGTGATGGGGGCGAGCAGCCGCAGGGGCAGGAAGCCTCGCACGGACGCGGCGGCCCGGGCGGTCCCCGCGACGAGCACGATGGACGCCGCGAGCAGCCCGGCGGGCCACGACGCCCCGTCGACGCCGAGCAGCCGGTGGAGCGCGATCGCCGCGAGCGCCCCGACCGCGCAGGTCGCGAGGACGGCGAGCGCGGGCACGACGGCGCGCACCACGACGACCGACCGGGCTGATCCGCCGGCCGCGCCGGGCGCCGCGGCCATCGCCGCGCCGTGGTCGAGTCCCGCGAACGGGAGGCGGAGCCCGGCCACGAGGAGGAGCGCGCCCGTCGCCGCGAGCACCGGGGCGAAGGGGCCGAGGAGGATGCCGAGGCGCTGCAGCTCGTCGACGGAGACGAGCGCCTCCGATGCGGAGGCGAGCACGCGCGGCGACGACGGGGCCGCGGTCGCGACGCCGAGCGCCACGGCCGCGGCTCCCGCGAGGAGCGCCAGCACGCTCGCGACGGCCGCGCCGGGCGCGCGCAGGAGCGCGCGGGCGTCGGCCCCGGTCGCCTGCCGCAGGATCGATCCCTCCGCCGCGAGCGCCTCGCCGCGGAGCGCGACCGACTCGCCGTCGAGCTGCTCGGCCACGCCCGCGGGCTCGCCCGCGGCGAGCGAGAGCTCCATGGCGTCCCAGGCGCGCGCCTGCCGGTCGAGCTCGCCGGAAGGGATCCGCTCGAGGCGGGCGAGGGCGACCGCACCCACCGCGACGGCGAGCGACGCGAGCACGGCCGGCGCCGCGCCGCCGAGGAGGGGACCGACGACGAGGGCGAGGTCGCCGGCACCGGGGCCCGGCTGCAGTGCGACGGTCGGCGCGTGGAGCGTCCAGGCGAGCCACGCGTCCCAGGCCGCGCCGACCCAGCCGCCGGGCGTCGCCGCCCAGGCCGCCTGCGAGCCCGGGACGAGCGCGCGTGCGGTCGCCGCGCCGACCCCGATCGCGGCGAGCGCGCCCGTGACGGGGCCGCGGGCGCGGCGCGGGACCGTCTGCCCCGCGAGCCAGGCGGCGAACGCGAGCGCGCCGAGAGCGAGCGCGCAGACGATGACGCCGGGCGCGGCGGCACCGGCATCCGCGCCGGGTCCTGCGCCGCTCGCCGTCGCGATCGGCCCCGCCCCGCCCGCGACGACGAGCGCGAGCGGCGGGACGCCGACGACGAGCGCCACGGCGAGCACGACGAGCAGGGCGCGCACGGCGAGCAGCCCGCCGAACGCCCGCAGCCGGCGGCGCCCCGAGGTCGCCCGGAGCCAGGTGCGGAACGCGGATGCCGTGAGCGGCCCCGCGAATCCGCCGAGCGCGACCGCGGCGACGAGCCCCGCATCCACGGCAGCGGCGACGACGCCCGGCCACTCGGCGGCTCGCAGCAGCGCCGCGACGTCCGGGGCGAGCGCGCCCTGCCAGAGGAACGAGGCGAGGGGCGCGACCACGACCAGGAGCGCGAGCGCGCCGGTGTAGACGGCGGAGGACGCGCGGGAGCGCATCACTCGGGCGCTCCGGGTCGGGCGGTGCGTTCCTCCTCGCCGCGGTCGCGGTCGAACCGATCGTCGGCGCCCATCGAGTCCGCGTCGGCATCCATGTCGGCGCCGTCGTCGCCCGGCCGACGCACGACCGCGATCCGCGCTCCGGCCCGCTCGGCCACGCGCGCGTCGTGCGTGGCGAAGACGACGGCGCACCCGCCCGCGGCCCGCTCGGCGAGGATCCCGGCGAGCCGGTCCCGGCGAGCCGCGTCGAGCCGCTGCTCCGGCTCGTCGAGCAGCAGGAGCCGGGCGGGGCGCGCGAGCGCCGCGATGAGCGAGGCCATCTGCCGCTGCCCGCTCGAGAGCTCGCCGGGGAACGCCCCGCCGATCCGCCCGACGCCCCAGCCCTCGAGGTCGCGGGCGACGCTCGAGACGGCATCCGCCTGCGACCGACCCCACGTGCGCAGCACCAGCACCAGGTGCTCGCTCACGGTGAGCTTCCGGTTCCACGGGATGCCGTCGAGCATGGCGTTCACCTCGCGCCGCGCCTCGGCCGAGCGCGCGCCGGGCTCCCTGCCGAGGACCAGCAGCCGGCCTGCGGAGATCGGCACGGCGCCGGCGATGGCGCGCAGGAGCGTCGTCTTCCCGGCGCCGTTGACGCCCGTGAGCGCGACGGCCTCGCCCCGCCGGACGACGAGGTCGGTGGCGTGCAGCAGCACGGGCGCGTCGTCGAACGGGCTCGCCCGCACCTCGACGCCCGCGGCCTCGACCGCGGGCGGGGCCTCCGGCCGACGGAGCGGGCGGGAGCGGTCGGGGTCGTCCATCCCCCCAGTCTTCCGGATGCCCGGGCCCGCCCGCCTCGGCCGCGCGGCCCGGTCGCGGACTCCGCCGGCTCCGGCTCCGGCTCCGGCTCCGGCTCCGAAAAACCTGGCGCTCACGCGGACAGATCCTCTTATTCGCCATCTGGTCCCCTGAGCGCCAGGCGTTTCCGCGCTCCGGCCGGCGCCACCGTTCAGCCCCGCCGCGGCTCCGCCGTCACCGCGGACCCGTTCGCTGCGCGCCGCCGCTCGATCGCCTCGCGCACGACCCGGATGACCGCCTGCGCGAGGAACCGCGCCCCGATGCCCGCGGCGCCGAACCCGCACGCGATGAGCACGGCGACGGGATCGCGCAGGTCGATCTCGAACATCGCGCGGCCGAGCGGCGTGAGCAGCACGGCGAGCATGCCGCCGATCATGGCGCCCACGAGCAGGGCCTTCCACAGCCGGTAGGGACGGGCGACCGCGACGAGCACGAAGAACGCCACGATGATGAGTGCGAGGAACGCCGTCGACGAGGTGGGCACCCTCTCCGCCTCGCCGGAGCCGAGCACGCCGCGGGCCGTGAGGTAGGCGCCGTAGGCCGCGAGCGCGGCCCCGATGCCGCCGGGCACCGCGGCGTCGAGCACCCGCCGGACGAAGCCGGCCTGCGCCCGCGCCGCGTTCGGGGCGAGCGCGAGGAAGAACGCCGGGATGCCGATCGTGAACCACGCGATGAGCGTCACATGCCGCGGGAGGAAGGGGAACGGCACGGCCGTCACGGCGACGAGGAAGGCGAGCAGGATCGAGTAGAGCGTCTTCGTCAGGAACAGCGTCGCGACCCGCTCGATGTTGCCGATGACACGGCGCCCCTCGGCGACCACGTGCGGCAGCGTGGCGAACGAGTTGTCGAGCAGCACGAGCCGGGCGACGGCGCGGGCCGCGGGCGAGCCCGAGCCCATCGCGACGCCCACGTCGGCGTCCTTGAGCGCGAGCACGTCGTTCACGCCGTCGCCGGTCATCGCCACCACCCGGCCCTCGCCCTGCAGCGAGTGCACCATCGCGCGCTTCTGCGCGGGCGTGACGCGGCCGAACGCGGTGCGCTCGCGCACCTCCGTCTCGAAGCCGACCGGATCTGCGGCGAGCGCCCGCCCGTCGACGGCGTCGCGCCCGTTCGGCACGCCGGCGGCCTCGGCGATGGCGCCCACCGCGGCCGCGTTGTCGCCCGAGATCACCTTGATGCCGACGCCCTGCTCGGCGAAGTAGGCGATGGCGCCGGGCGCCTCCGCGCGCAGCCGCTGGTCGAGCACGACGAGCGCCCGCGCCTCGAGCCCCGCAGGCAGCCCCTCGGCGAAGAGCGGTGCGTCGGCGCGGGCGAGGGCGAGCACGCGCAGGCCGTCCTCGGCGAGGAGCTCCGCTCGTCGGCGGGACGCGTCGCCCTCGGCGAGCAGCACGTCGGGCGCGCCGAGCACCCAGGCGCCGGCATCCCGCGTCTGGACAGCGGCCCACTTGCGCGCCGAGGAGAACGCGATCGAGCGCGTCGCGGGCAGCGCCGCCACGCCCTCGACGTGCTCGAGGATCGCGGCCATGCTGCTGTTCGGCCGGCCCTCGGCCCGGCCGATGGTCGCGAGCACGGCGGCCACGGCATCCTCGTCGGCGG
>Ga0153918_1001269_pt1 | contig 10472 bp, 10 predicted proteins | sample TSFL002MetaG_FD_104687 | JGI IMG/M metagenome (GOLD analysis project Ga0153918, IMG submission 104687) | Attine ant fungus gardens microbial communities from Florida, USA - TSFL002 MetaG | ecosystem: Host-associated > Fungi > Mycelium > Unclassified | place: USA: Florida, Paynes Creek Historic... | reverse complement strand
GAATAATCCATTTCCTCGATCACACCTTGCCGAGAGCTCTCATTTTTTAGACTCTCGTTTGACTAGGCCAGGTAGATCAAAGCACAAGCCAAATACAAAAGAAACTGAACTGGAGAGCCCTAGGGTAGATTTGGGTAACATTGCATTCCGTACACCAGTACCTGGTATACTTGAGTCTACCACAGCAACTTATGGGAAACATTCGGCAACAGTTCCTCTGCCAGGCAAACCTATTACATTTCAGGAAACATCGGAGCATGGGTCTTATAAGCGCAAACATGATGCACGCGGTTTGTCCGTTCTTGTCTCGCATAATAAGCAACCAGAAGGAACAGCCCGCCATGGAGGACAAATAGCGATGACTGGAACCACTATTCTTGGAAGTAGGATTCAATCAGACGTTCCTTCACCACCAGCGAGGGTTATCGTTTCCCCTCCTCTTTACCCTCAGTCCTTGGCGGCTCCGGAAGTGGATCAATTGAATACAATTGTTGGCATCAGATCCCCTGTTTCTGGTGCACTCCTGTTACAATCAAGGGATGTCCCCGATATTTCACAAGGTCAATCTAGTATGGCGCAACCTCAGGCTACCTATCTTAGTAATGCCCAATTCGATCATGATGTCGTTGTCCGCAAGGACAATACAAAAAATTCTGCTCGAGAATCCGGCGTTGACAATCCAGCACAGCCTCGCCCGCGCAAGCAGAGTTCGCCTCAAATACGACCGAGGGATGATCAGTCTAAACTATCGTCCTCCAAAGGCGGGAATATAGATGACGACCAAACTTCCAGGCCCAGACAAGCTCACGGACATAGCCGCGGCACTGCCAGTTGTGCAGACGTTTGTTGTACCCAAAAGACAGAGATTACTAGAACTGAGGACGTGCACATGACAGATCATCAACTGGGCCTTTGCCCTTCAACATACGTGCAACTTCCATCGACCGATGACAAGAGCTATGATTCAGGCAACCATCCCTCCCAACTCACTCCTCCTCCCAATCCAGCTCCTATTTCTCCTCAACGCACGAACACTCTTGACGCAGAATTCGATGCAGGGAGCCAAAAAGACTCGACACAAATCAAGAACTCCAGGCTAGCCGAGCTTCTATCCCCTCCAAAACCAAGCGATATTCCTCTTCATTCTTATTCCTCAGGTGCTCGCAGACATCTGGCTTATGACTTGCCCAACTTGGCTCATGCACACTCTGGCAACGAGGAAAGTTCACGCCCTCGAGGTACATCGAGCCGCGAGGAACATGCATCAAGGCATGGACTGACAGAAGATTCTAGCCCCTTTGGAAACATTCATTCCTTTCCATCCAATCCGCAGCCAGATCTATCAATCAAGGAGAGTGGCTATTCATGGTCCTCCCCTGATGCCGACCATATCACCCCGAGCTTTCGTGCAAGAGATCTTGTCGCCGGCAATCACACTTTTCAATCTGGATCGGTACCTCCTAGAGAACTGTCTCGATCTGTATCGACTGGCTACCCACACCGACAATCTTCCGCTCGCGAGAGACAAGATATGATATCAGATACAGAAAAGGTATTGTTACCCAAATATAACCATGATGCCGAATTACGGATTGGTGAGAGAAGTAAATCATCACATGTAGCAGTACCAGTTTCCAATCTGCAGACTGGAAAGAAAATATCTCAGAAAGATATTGCTCGTAAAAACGCGGAGGAACCTTCTCAGCCTGTAGCCTCAACACATACCCGCGCTCGATCTGATCCTCATATTACGCCAGACTCCACGGTCTTACGATCTCGCAATGCATATAATGAATCATGCAATGCAATTTCGACTCAACCTCAAATTTTGCCAGCATCAGCTATCTCGCCCTCTGAACCCACGGTACCTATTCTAAGCCAGTTATCAGACCAATCCCAGAATTCTCAGTCTTATTCTTCCAATCTGCAATCACCCACCGTCAGAGATGAAGTACCGGTCCCACCACCATCCACGGAGGTATCCTCAATGAAATCTGCCCTTTCGAGGAAGAATCATATCACACCCTTATTCCCTGGTGCCAGTAATCATGGTTCATTGAATTCTCAATCCTCGAGCTCTCAAACATATGAGATCTGGTTACCTTCCACTTCTTCCCGGCATAACGAAGTTCCATCCCGAAGCATCCCAATTTCAGGAATTCGTAGAGATCTAGAGCGGGCAAGAGATCGTGCAGGACAGAGTGCTCGATGTCTGCCTTACCAGCCATACACGATCGATCCTCTATTGGCCAATGCTTACCATTACATCAAAACCAGAAAGATGCGCACAATGTCAACAGCGTCGTTGGAAGCGCAAGACGGAGCTGCAGTAAGTGATTGAGATATCTCAACAATATGGCTGACTAAAAAGCCCAGTCCACCGTCGTAGGCTCACCGACGACATCAATTTTGAGCCAGACTCCAATTAATATACCACCTGAACAAGACCCTATACTTGCTGCTCGCAAATGGACAGAGGCCGGTGCTATTTGCCCTGGTCAGAGGATACGGCGACCGGGCCTTGTTTGGGAACTTCCAGAGGACCCACCTCCTATCTACCAGCAGGAGCATCGCCGGCCAGAGCCCCGTTCACGTCGATCTCGTTTATCGAATTCTCGAACACGAGAAACTGGCGACACTGATTAAAAACCCAACTGTTCAACCTTCGTTCTTCCTTGCTTTAGGTTACATGATTGCTTTAATATCTAGGTCGCATCCATTTCGGCTATTTGATTGTAATTATATAGACAAAGCAGGACAAACAACTGTCAATGATGCCAGCATACATCCAGGTTTCTAATTTGCAAAGGGATTTAAGCAAGTAGTTTGATCGTAGTTTGATCCCGTGCCTGTGACAGGACGCGCCGGTGATCAAATAATTATTAGTACACAAATCACCTCCATATCAAGACCTTTCTCAGAGGACGACATGTACAAAGGTGGTCAACGTCAAGCTATATCTGAAAGCAAAGATTCCTTTCAGGTCGACAACGGTGGTCTCCTCAACTATCCCACTGCTCTGAACTTGTAGGTGGAAAGCAGCTTTTCCCTCGTATTGATACTAAAATTTCATGAAGCTACGATAAGCCACCGTTATTTGACGTGACAGTGGATGAATTTGAGACAACAGCAATAGAAAGGCTCCGAGTTCTTGCAGAGATCGAGTCATCCCTCGCTCGAAATCGTTCCTGGGATGAGCTCAAGAACATAACACACCAACAATACATGAAATATGTTCCTCTCCACACAAGTAATAGTAATTCTGATGCAGAAGAGAGACGGAGAGATCATCTCGGTCATTTCGTGCTCAGACTCGCATTTTGTCGATCGTAAGTGACCTATATTTGAACAAGTTGTTCATCCATTTTACCGTCCTACAGCGAAGACCTTCGTCGAAGATTCATCAAGGCCGAATCTGTATTGTTTCGGGTACGGTATGAGTTTACGAGCAGCCCTGATCGAGACCAATTCCTCTCTGGTCGCAACTTCAGCCGGATTCCTGTAGGAACATCTACTAGTGTTGGCCACAACTAACCACATCCCCAGGTCTCAGGCGAGGAGAAAGCTCATTACAATGAGGAACTTTTATCTATGTATCATATATCCAAAAATGACCGACTAGACGCATTCGAGAAGGAGAAATTCTATAAGGTATGAAATGCATTCAGCCACTTGGCTCGGTCTCTTCCTAAGGACGCACCACTTTTGTAGGTCAAATGGATGAGAGTTCCGGATTTGGTGGAGAAACGGGGAGTTTTTCTCAAGGGTGGATGGGCGTATGTGCCAAGCAGAGAGCAGTCGAGTATCGTCTTCCGAGAGTTCGAAAAGGAGCTGGAAAAGGCCCTGGAAGTGTGTCGATTTTGTTCTTTTACAGAGAAAAATGCTTATAATTTTACTTTGCATAGACTACGGCACGCTTGATGCCTCGCCTAGATGAGGACAGTCGTTTGATTCCTGTTCTTGAGAATCTATCCCAAGGCTTTATTGCTGGTATTTCAACTGAATGGACAAATACTACAGGACCAGGCAGCGCGAGTGAGATAAAGGCCGAGATGGTCGATAACCTTGCGAGGAAACACTTCCCCATGTGTATGCGAAGCTTGCATGAGAACCTCAGGCGGGATCACCATCTCAAGCATTTTGGCCGTTTACAGTATGGCTTGTTCCTGAAGGCACGCCTTCCCATCTGAATAGCCTTAGTGAGACTGATTATGAAACTGATCGCCTGTAGGTTCTTGGTCTGTCTATTGAAGAAGCCATCACATTCTGGAGAAAATCTTTCAGTAAATTGACTGATGACAAGTTCAATAAAGAATATCGATATAATATCCGACACTCGTTTGGACTAGAAGGCAAGCGGGCTAATTATCCGGCGAAAAAGTGAGCTAAGTTTCCTTTATCTCTGAATTTACTGAATCCTAATACCAGTTGCCTTCAAATCCTGACATCCGGGCCCTCAGAAACTGGATGTCCATACCGGCAATTTTCACCAGAGAATCTTCAGACAGCGCTATTGTCTATGTATTCTCAGCAAGGTCTCAAATCTTCAGATCTTCCGGAAATTATGGCAACCGTTAGGACAGGACACTACCACGTTGCATGTACACGGGTCTTCGAGTTGACACATGCATCTTGTGGCATCACCAAGGGCGAGGGGATTGGTGAGGGTGAAAGTGTGACCCACCCTAACCAATACGCTGCTCGGAGCATGGAATTGTGGAAAGGCAAAGCCGGGGAAGAAAAGATGACGGAATAGGTTTTTGATGTCACATTGTACCATATCGTCGTGCGCAGCCAGATACACGTGATTATACAGTGACGCTCGATGAAACTCTCGTCTACCATCACTTAGACAATAATTCAGACTCATAACCTACGACCTCTTACGACTCAGTATTCTAACGGACTTCGTCATGTCGCGTGAACACGCATTAAAACAGTACAAAGATACTGAAGGCCATTTTTCCCTCGTCAGGTCGGTCATTTCACAGATACAAATCATGTTGAATAATCCAAGTACTTTTCCAGAAATTTCCGACTTGCGGATCTCGTCACTATCATGAACGGGGTTTGTGGCTCCTTCTCAATTTTTTCGTCGGCGCACTACCTCCTGACGAATGACATCGACTATATGTGGACGGCTCTCGCATTCCCCCTCGCCGGTCTCATGTTTGATTTCTTCGACGGCAAAATAGCACGCTGGAGAAGATCTAGCAGCATGCTTGGACAAGAGCTCGACAGTCTTGCTGATCTAGTCGGTTGAGCCTTTTTTTGCAGTTGAAAAATGTTTCATCCATTCACAGATCTCGTTCGGAGTAGCACCTGCTCTCCTTGCCTTTGCTGTGGGCTTACGAACGTATCTGGATACCGTAGTTCTGACAGGTTTCATTTGCTGTGGTCTTGCCCGCTTGGCACGTTTCAACGCAACCGTTGCCCTCGTGCCAAAGGATAAAGCTGGTAAAGCGAAGTATTTCGAGGGACTACCTATCCCTTCGTCTCTTGTCCTTGTTGGAATTCTGTCATACTGGACCAAACAGGGATGGATCGCTGGACAACAGGGAGTTCCTTATGGAACAGTTACGTTATGGGGTCAGCCTGGTGGTCGGGGAGAGTTGCACTGGGTCAGTATGTTCTTTGGGTGCTGGGCTGCTGCTATGGTCAGCAAGACATTGCGTCTTCCTAAGCTGTAGAAACTTTTTGCTTTTTGAGCTTGCCGCATGCAGCAGTGGTGACCATGGCCTAATAGGTCGACAGTGTGGCAGAACGTATAGGACAACTTTTCGCACCTGCAGGAGCTATCACTTCACCTCAGTGTCTTGTTGAAATCCCTTTATGTTGGTAGCATTTGTGCTTGAATTCGTACGAACATGGAGAACCCTCCAATGGGTCTGCATGTGTAAATTGAAACAATCTTTAATTCCCATGAATCTACTTATGTAATGTGCGCCCATTGATCATGTTTTGCGGAGGTGTCTACTCCTTCGTATCTAATGGTCCAACAGGCAGACGTGAACAGGCTTTTTCTTCAATCTATGCTCTCGAGAGGTCCAGTCCCAGAGAAATTGGCTCAGACTATATGGAAAAAGTGTGTTGAGGCCGTGAATGGTTAGGAACTTACTCCGGACCTTCATCTTGCTCTTCCTCATTTAGCCTCTAGCCATTAGCGAAGATGGACAAATACCATTTCGAGAAGATGGATGGCATAATTTTGTCAATGTCGTAAACGTCTCCCTTGACAAGCTGGAGCTCCATTTTCGTGCTTTCGAGGACCAGAGAACAGGACAAAAAATATATTCAATTGTCGGTTTTTTATTTCCCCTAATTTAAAAACTTATGGCCAACCCAACAGGTTAACATGAAAGGCGATGCAGTTGCACAAATGGCGACAGAATACACGCCTGCAGAGATAGCATATTTCAAAGCCCTCGTACGTGAAACATCTTGCTGTCCATGCTTTTCTGATCATAGTGGATCAGGTTGAACAAATCATGCTTGCTCCGCGATATAAATATTCTGTTTCTTCCCTCGTCGCCATGAGAGAAGTCAGCATGGTTCAGCCAAAAATAAACATAACGAAAAGCCAAGCGGAGGTTGTACTCTCAACTTTCGTCGCTAGAGGGTGGCTTGTCAAAAGCAAGCAAGTACACCCAGCCATTCTGGTGGGGAATCTAGTCTGAACTAAACGAAATAGGAGCGGACGCTATTCATTGTCGCCACGCTCACTACTCGAACTCGGACCCTATTTGCAATCCAATTATCCTGAACGTGTCCTCCATTGCTCCCTATGTGGAGAGGTGTGTAGTACTCAATCCTCTTTCTATGACTAGGCTGATCTGAAGAATCAGATTCTCACAATTGGTGTGGCCTGTGCACATGAAGGCTGCAAATGCAAGATGCACCCATCCTGCTTCAAAAAATACGCCAAAATCCGTAAGAATGGCGCCCTCTTGTGCAAGGTCTGTGAGCAAGACTGGCCTCGAGAAATTAATAGTGATGAGTTCATCGCTATTGGAGAAAAGGCAGTGAGAAAAAATGAACAAGAACAACATATCCACTTGGGTGACACAAACGATGAAGATCAGGGTTACCGTGAAGAGGATCAAGACTCTGAGATAGACTCTCAATCTCAATCTCAAACCTCAAATGTAAAGTTCCGAAACAATTCGAAACGGACAAGGCCAGAGATTGTTGTCAAGAATGGACTAGATGAGGATACTTCCACGCAACGTCCTCGACGCAATATGAGACGGGGTTGATTGTTCTACGTATGTTAATCCTTGAAGTTCGTGGTCCCTGAATTATACCTTACACCGTCTTAATGATGGATTTGCTTGAAAACTTTCCTTTATGGTTGTAAACCGAATATATCCACAAACGGATATTACAAACAGTGGATTCGATGGACATCTCCGCATACCATTTAATCATGCGGGTTCCCCCAGAGCTCACACTTGTTAATCTAACATCTCCGAAGTCTTTGACCTTGAAGAGGTAGAAGAAACCATCTTTCCCTCATCCTTCTCACCGCTCCTTGGGTCTTCTATAAAACCAAATTGTCCACGCCCCCATACCTTACGTTTGCGACTCCGTCTCCCTTCACCAAACTCCTCATTCCATTTCCGCAACTCTGCCAGACTTCCTAGAGACTCCGAAGATGATGGTGTAATTTCCTTCAAAGCCTTCTGAAAGTGACAGAGAGATATAATCCTAGGCTGTTGAGAAGGGTCTGCAACGCTTGGTTTCGAGTTGGTCTGAACTTCAGTTTCCAGGCTCTCCGCAGCCGAAACGGTATCGGAAGGTATCTCTGATTTTGAGGACAACAAAAGGGTATCAGCGGTTGACTTGGAGTTTTTCGGTTGGCTTTCGACTTTGTTCGCGTCAACCGTTACATCAACTGAAGTTCCAGGTCTAGTTTTCGACGCATGATCTGAATTAAGAATCGGTTTCCAAGGGAGCTGAAGATTCTCTTTCACAGCATCCAGTGCAGCAGAGACACATAGATCTGAGACAGTATGTGGGCATCAATCAGTTCAATGTACATATAGACTTACGCTTCAGGTCAGACCCAGAGAAACCCTCAGTCTGTCTGGCTAATTGACGGATATCTGTGTCTGCGTCCAGCTTCTCTTCACGGAGAAGAATTTTGAGAATCTCTGGGCACACAAGCGTGGTTCACGTTAACTTTACTGACTGGGTGATAAAAAAATCAAATGATATACATACCTCCTCGTTCTAGCTCCCCCGGCAGATCAACCAACAACCGCCGCGGTAATCGTCGGAGGACGGCATCATCAAGATCAAATGGCCTATTCGTAGCACCAATAACAATCACATTATCATCTCTTGATGACTTCAGACCATCCATCTCTTGCATGAACTCGGTAATGACACCACGATGAGCAAATGCACCACCGCTCTCCCGCGTAGTCACTCGCGCGCCAAAAAGAGCATCAATTTCATCAAGGAAGATCACACATGGCGAAAGCTTGCGTGCCAGAGAGAATACTGCACGAACGAGTTTCTCCCCCTCACCTATATACTAGGCATATTTCTGAGTAAAATAAAATCATATAAGGCAGATGACACACGGACCATATCCATGACATCAGAAGGAGATACTGCTAGCATGTGACAGCCAGCTTCCTTTGCTAGAGCTCGTACGACAAGTGTTTTCCCTGTACCTGGAGGGCCGAACAACAAACAGCCTGTCATACTATGTTCCTTGAGTATTCCTTGTTTGAAAGCTTGCGGGTGCAAAATAGGTAGCGAGACAAGCGTTCGCACAGAGTCAATAGTGTGCGCAGGAAGATGAACTTGGCTAAAGGATGTTGGCATTGTCGCTTCAGAAAAACAAAGAGATAAGGAGCCTGGCGGGTAACCAATGAAAAGGGACGTACCTGGATTGACGATACATGATAACAAACGTTCTTCGTGACCATCTATGTTTACATCATTCTTGAGCCGCTCAACGACTTCGTTGACATTCTTAGGAGAGTCTTCGGCCTCCTCTTGGTCCTCCTCGCGCGCACTACACAAAAGTGAAACCTCCTTAGACCACTGCTTTCGTACGTCAAGGCTTCTCATATGGGAAGCCCAAGCATTCTCCACATAAGGCCAAGGAACGATAGTAGGCTCCAACGAATTGTTGTTTGAAACACTAGCAAGAACATTGTTGGACATTATGTTCCCAACAGCCCGATCGGCTATACGTCGCACATCCAACCATAACTCGATCTTATTCCCCCATTCTTCCCACATTGGCTTATGATTTGTCCGTGACAGATGAGGACTCCCTTCTGTAGCAGGCTCAGCAACTTCAGAAGATACCAAAGATATAGAGCCCTCCTCTACCTGCCCTCCAATGGCACCAATGCCCATTCTCATCGTCAGTTCATTGATCTCCCTTCTCCTAGCAATACGATTCGATTTCTCATGCATAGGCGAGCGCGATGTTGGGACGAGCACGGAGGAACGGAAGAACGATGACTTGTCGTGAGGGGAGCTTTTACCTGCCTGAGAAGTGGACAGCTGATGTCCGAACATTGACTGAGGAGATGCACGAATCAAAATTAAGTCCGGTTTAGACGTCTTGCCCTCCTCCTCCTCAGCATCAGGCCCCGTATAAAGAGGGGAGAACTCAGATTGTAAGCCTGCATCACTCTTTTCCCATTTTTTAAGCCTTTCTCGTAGACGCTTCTCCCTGGCCTTCTCTGCAGCCTCATCCTCACCACAATCCGCTTTTGGTAATTTCATCGATGGAAGAGAAATCTGGGTCGAAATACGACTCATTAGAACCAAACTACTTTCAGATGCTGAAGTAGGGGATAAAGGGGGTAGAAGGGATGGCGTCATTCCGAAAATAATTGTCATGGGACAAGCTACGGTAGACGATGGTTTTGAGACGGGTCCTCTCCGTCGTGCACGGACTGCAGATAAAAGAGGTGTATACCAAGTATCAGAGGAAGCAGCAAGAGTTGGAAAATCACGAATGTAGACGAGGCGTGGTTGGTCAGTTCGACCTTTCAGAGAGAGTTCATCTTTGTGCGAAGGCATATTAACCAATGCATCGAAAAATGCTTTGATTTTGCTCGTAGACGAGGACGTCCGTCTAGATGACGACGACAAGAGGCTGCGACTTGAAATATTAGATCCCATGAAAGTCAGTGTCATCTGTTGTGGAGGCATCTGTAGACCAAGGCCCTCCTCGTCATCGGAGTCATCTCTCTTGGAAAAGCGGCCATCGGAAGAAGAGAAATGCAATGGATTGCGTGTCAACTGAAATGAACTTGCGGCTTGAACATGACGGTCAGGCTCTGACATATCCAAAGTAGATGGTACAATATACCTTTGCCAAATGGGCCCCACTCTCCTGCTGCCAGGTGGACTGTATCTAACACTAACACTTCTGCCCCCGTTCTCCGGGCCAGCTCACGTACAGTCGCATCGATAATGTAGTCTCCACCCTCGATAGG
>Ga0153918_1001268_pt1 | contig 10478 bp, 5 predicted proteins | sample TSFL002MetaG_FD_104687 | JGI IMG/M metagenome (GOLD analysis project Ga0153918, IMG submission 104687) | Attine ant fungus gardens microbial communities from Florida, USA - TSFL002 MetaG | ecosystem: Host-associated > Fungi > Mycelium > Unclassified | place: USA: Florida, Paynes Creek Historic... | reverse complement strand
TTCCCGCTGTCCCATTCTTTGCGCCAGGCAGTTACCATGGCCGTTTGCAAAGCGGGGTACGAGTAATAATTAAACCGGTTTTGCTCGCCCTGATACCAAATCACGCCAGCCATACCGTAGCCCATTATCGGGGCAATCATGCCATTGTATATATTGCCCGGCGTGCGATGCTCGGCGTTGCTTAATGACTTGTCGGTAGCTAAACTATCTTTCAAAACATTGGCTACTAACTGTTTATCCATCCAAGCCTCAATGGCAGATCCGGCCCAGGTGGCCTGGATAATGCCTACAGGCACTTTTAAATGCTGACGAATGAAACGGGCAAACTGGTAGCCCACTGCACTAAAGGTTTGTGCCGATGCTGCATCGGCAGCGTGCCAGCTACCTTTAACATCAGTTTGAGGTTGGGCAGCGCTATGTAAACCCACGTGAAATAGGCGCAGCCCATCGTCGGGCGCGTCCATCAAAATATCGTTGGCATTAAGTATGGGCGTATTGGGATAGCCTTTTAGCGGAATATCCATATTAGACTGACCTGAACATAGCCACACCTCTCCTATCAAAATATTATGGATACTAACTTTACCAGCGCCAGATATCTGGATCTGGTATGCCCCCCCGGCTGTTGGCGTAGTCACTCTTATCAGCCACTTTCCGGCTGTATCTACTTTGACGTGATAATGCTTTTTATCCCACGAAGTGGAAAGATAGATACGTTTTCCTATTGGTGCACTGCCCCATATTTTTACCTGGCTTTTTTGTTGCAGCACCATGCCGTCGGCAAAAAAGGCAGGCAATTTTATTTGTGCTTTTGCTGTAAAACTCAGCAGGATTAGCATTAGTGTGAGGCATTTGCGCATGACCGTTAGGGTTTAGGTATCCAATGGTTAGCGGCCATCCAGGCAATACAATGGTCAATCCATTTATCTGGTGTATTACCATTAATGAGGTTAAACCCATGCCCACCGGTTGGGTAAACAATCAATTCAGATTTTACGCCGTGCTGAAGCAAAGTTTCATAGAACAGCATGCTACTTTTTACGGGCACCGCATTATCATCCGCAGCATGCACAATAAATGCCGGTGGCGTGTGGGCATCAACATGTAACTGATTGGAAAAGCGGGCCCGCTCTGCATCACCTGGGTTTTTACCCAGCAGATTAAGGGTTGATAGACCGTTTCCTAATTTTTTATCCATACTGATGACGGGATAGATGAGCACCATAAATGCTGGACGAATATACTTTAGCGGCACACTATCAATCACTACATCTCTAAAGCTGGTTCCCAGCGCCGAAGCCACATGGCCGCCCGCAGAAAAGCCAACCACACCTAGTTTTGCAGTATCTATATGCCATTTGGAGGCATTTTCTTTTACAAATTGCATGGCACGACGGGCATCCTGCATCGGCGCCAGTTGTTTTTGCTGCATGGTGCGGTCACTTGGCAAACGGTACTTAACCACAAAGGCCGTTATACCGGCAGCGTTGAACGCGTTGGTAACATCAGTTCCCTTCGTATTCATCCCTAGTTTAACATAACCTCCACCGGGGAAAATAATCACCGCAGCATCGGTAACATTACTTCCTTTAGCTAAAAATACCTGTATAGTGGGAATAGATACATTTGATACCCTAACGGTGCCCGTAACAGGATCGGTTTCCCATTTTTCCAGATTCTCAGCAGGAATAGCGTTGATGATTTTACCTGGATATAAAGTATAGATTTCCTGCGCGTAACCGATGGTCGATGTGCAAGATAAGATCACTCCGATGACTATTCTTCCTAAACGCATATCACCCCTGGCTTTTCACCAATATTTTTGCTTTCTGCCGGGCAATAGCTACGGCAACACTTACCCCGATAGCCAGAATAACGCAACCCACAGTAATTACCGTTAAGGCAAATTTAGTAGCCAAAGCGCCCAATAAAATGATGCCCAAGCCTACCACACAAACCGAAACTGCAATAACACTGATGCCAAAGATATTCTGCTCCTGCGCTGCAAAATGTACAGTTGAGGTGTGTTTTTGCTGAGCATCGGCGCCTAAGACCTCCATGGTAGCCGCTCCTTGCGATACTTGCCCACGCGCCGTATACCACAATTCAAACAGCAACAACGTAACCACCGGTATGCCCATGCCACAAACGGTTTCCATGGTACGGGTTAGCTTGATATGCAACAGATCTGGACTAATAATTTTAAAGAAGAAGTTGATCAGCAGGGATAAAACTGTAGCTGTTACCACCGAAAACCCGGTTTGACGTTTAGAAAACAACGACCAGATCATCGGCCCGAACAAGGCGCCCCCGGCAATAGACGCAGTGCTTAATACTACTTCAACAATACCCCCGGCACTGGGGATCCACATAGCTACGCCGATGGTGGCCGCACCAAAAATGAGCGTGAACACACGTGCTACCCATATTACCTCTTTATCGGGTGCAGTTGGGCGCATCAGATTTTTATAAATATCCTGCGCAAATACGGTAGCCACCATGTTAATTGTGGTATTGGCCTTGCTTGATGTAGCCGATACCATGCCCGCCAATACCAAGCCTATCAAGCCGGCAGGCATAACACGATGAATCAGCATCATGTAGGCATCCTCCACCTCTAAGCCATGTAGGTTTGGATTGATGATCCGATAGATCATCGGCGGAAGCATCCAGATAACCGGACAAAACAAATAGAGCACGGTAAACAATCCAGCCACTTTTTTGGAGTTTTTGGCTGTATCTACACTGGTATAACGCTGCACGTATGACCAATTGCCACCAATATAAAATGTTTGATAAACCACAAAGGCCAGCATAAAGCCATAAGTATATTCATCATTCACGGGTTTAAAAAAGCCTTTGGGTGCCCGCGTAAACAGGTGGTTGATCCCGCCTATATCGCCCGCGGCGGCAGGTATAACAATCAGCACAGCAGCTGTGAGGATCACAAACTGCACTACATCTGTAACCAGAACGGCCCATAGCCCACCGGCGGCAGTATAAAGCACAATAATGAGCCCGATGATAACAATGCACCAGTTTAACGGCAAACCCGAAGCTACCTCTACCATCTTACCCACCGGATAAAGCACCCCGGCAGTGGTAAACAAGCTGAGCAGCAGGGTTAAAAAAGTATAAAACTGTTTCTCAGGCGCACCGAAGCGCTTGCCCATGTACTCGGCAGCGGTGGCCACGCCGGTACGTTTCCAGCGACCGGCAATAAACAGCGTAACAATCAAGCCGCTGGCGGCCATGGTGGTTTGTATAATATTGGCCACCAATCCACTTTTATAGGCAATGGAACCCCACACCACAAAGGTGCCTGCAGAAAAATAACTGATAAACAGCGACAAACCATTGATCCACCAGGGGGTTTCGCCACCGGCTTCAAAAAAGGCTTGTCCGCCTTTATTGCTCACTCGGGTAAAGGTTAAGCCGATACCGAAGATGAGCAGGGCAAAAACGCCCATCACAATATAATCTAAAGTAGCCACGGGTTAATTTTCTGCTTGTTGGGGCCCATAACAACGCACGGCAAACAAGGCAGCCGGCACATGTGGCAGGGGATGTTGAACATAGATGGTCAATTTAGCCGTTTCAACAGGCTCATCAAATTTTATTTCGTTTCTGGTTTGATAATTGTTGGTTGCCGCGTAGATTTCTCTTCCGCTTGCGTCAACAATGCTATAATCCCTCACACAAAACGGCATAGTAGTTTCCGGGTGCGTCATCAATACAGATTCCATTGGGTGGTCAAAATCGGTATCAAAACAAAGTGTCATACTGCTGATGGTTTGCACAGTTGGCCACTCCAAAGTAAGAGATGGCTCAGCATCATCTTTATCTGCTACCCAGGCGTTGGGCTGTGATACGGGGCGATCAACCCCATTGCTGATATTTTCAGGCTCGAATAAATCCTGTGCCTCACTTAGCTTAAGGGCGATGTTCTGCCCTTCCGGGCGACGCTGCGGGCACCAGAATTCAAACTCATCCACACCCGTACCCGGCGGCGGACTTTGTTTGCCAAAGTTAGACACGGCCCTATTAATCAAATTGAAGACCGACAAAACACCACTTACCCTTTGCTTTGTATATCCCAACTCAATCGCCGCATTTTGCCTGAAAATAACAAATACATATCCAGCGCCAGTTAATACAGCATCAAAATCAAGTTCCAACTCAACGTCACCGTAAATAGTTAAGGTGCGATTGGCTAATAAAACATCCGGCGTAAAACTGCCCGGCCTGCTACACATCCACAACTCGCAAAGCAATTCTGTAACAGTAGATGAACGCACCGGCACTGTAAATACCGGCAGCCTTCCAGCTTTAAATGGCATCAGCATACCGGCTGAAATTGTAAGCGGCTTCCAGCTATCAACCGCATCAAAACCATTAAATTTTAAGGTTGATGATGCTTTTACTACTGCCTGTTTAACCAAGTCGGCATTATCATTCAGTGTTAAACCTGGAATATATTGTCCGGCTTTTATCAGCATGGTTTGCAATTCATTAAGCTGCGTTTCCTGTAGCAATTGTGCAGGCAACAAGCCTTGCTTTAAACAAAGCGTTGCTGCCATGCCCACTGCTTGCCCTACATAGGCAGATGTAGCCATTACCCGCGTAGCCCCAAACGCTACGTGACTAACGCTGATGATGCGCCCTACCAGAAACAGATTGCTGATGTTGCGACTATATAAAGTGCGATAAGGTATAGAAAAAATGCCTTTGCTATGCCACTGGTTGCAGCCCGGTCGGTCGCTGAAAACGCCGTCGGCCGGGTGCAGGTCTATAGACCAACCGCCGTAAGCCACCGCATCGTGATGTGGGCGTTGCTCGGTCAGATCACGCTGACTCAGCATGAAATCGCCCTCAAAACGACGACTCTCCCGCTTGCCGGGAATCGTGCCCACCCACTCTAGCGTTAAATTTTCAGCCTCCGGGAATTGGCCCGAGTTTTTAATATGGTTCCAAACGCCATAGATCACGCGCCACAGTTCCCACTTAATTTCTTCGGTTTGATGGATGGTGTCCAGCCTGCCGCCATATTCAACCCACCATAGTTTGCAGCCAAACTCATTGGCGTTAAAGCTACGGTAACGTGGTATTTTGGTAATATCATCCAGCGCGAATGATGGCGGGATAAACTTAACCGGCTTGCCGGTATCTTTACTGTAGAAATATAAAGAATGCCCCAACAATTCGCCATATTGGGCAGAGGGGGCCATTTGCTCGTCAAACTCATCAGCGGCTTCGGCCCCCATGCGGAAGGCAGCGCCTGCCAAAAAGCCCACAATCCCATCGCCGGAGGCATCGCAAAATAATGGCGCCGTCAATAAATATTCGGTAGAGTTCTGGCTACAAAAGGCTTTCAGGCTGCTGATGGTATCAGCATCGCTTTTCTCCAGGTCGTAAACAGCGGTGTTGAGCAGCAAGATTATATTGTCCTCCTTTTTCACTTTATCCAGCAAGATCATGTCCAGAATCAGCGGGTTACCCTCCGGATTGTGATGCGTATTTTCTACCAGTATTTCATCAATCACCCCACCCTCGCGCGACCAACGGTTGTTATTACCCATGTGCGATGTAGCGCCCAGGATCCACAACCTCACCTCGCTTGATGAATTGCCGCCCAGCACCGGTCTATCCTGAACCAATATAACCTTTGTACCGGCTCTGGCGGCAGTAATAGCAGTACATACACCCGAAAGCCCCCCACCGGTAATAACCAGACCGGCGCTGAGCTGCTGACGATGCAGTGCCCGTTTAGCATTAGTAGTTTCTTTTATCATGAAAATATCAGTTCCGCTTATAATTACTCCGCCAAAATATCAGGATTGCACAGCATGTACTGTCACCCGGTTGCATTATAAATACTGGAACCGTTCCCAATTTTAGGAACCGTTCCCAAAGTTTTGAATATTGATTGCAGCAACCTACATTTAACAATCATAACAATTATGAAGAGCCATCAAACCACCATTATTGATATTGCGCGGGAGCTGAACCTCTCTAAATCAACTGTATCAAGGGCCCTGACCGGCCACCCTAACGTAAAGCAACAGACCCGTGAAGCCGTGCTGGCGCTGGCAGAGAAAATGGAATATCAGCGCAACCAGATGTCCATAAGTTTGATTACTAATAAGACCAAAACCATAGGCATTATTGTACCGGAGTTTGTGACGTCGTTTTTCTCGCAGGTGATCATCGGAGCACAGGAAGAAGCCCGCAAAAGCGACTATAACGTATTGATAAGTCAGTGCAACGAGGATTATAATACCGAAGTGGATAATGCACAACTGATGATGCGCAACCGGGTTGACGGTATTATTGTTTCGTTAACCAAAGAAACCAAAAACTTTGACCACCTGCGCACTTTTCAGCGCCGGGGCATTCCTATTGTTTTCTTTAACCGGGTTTGCGAGGAGATTATGGCCCCCAAGGTAATAGTTAACGATTATGATGCTGCTTTTAAAGCGGTGGAGCATTTAATAAAAACCGGCAAGAAACGTATTGCCCATTTGGCCGGACCGCCATCATTAGCCATCAGTCGTAAACGACAGAACGGGTATATCGATGCTCTAAAGAAACACAATCTACCTATTGATGAAGACCTGATTATAGGCTACGACTTGAATATGAGCAAGGTGAAGATCTATATTAAACACTTTATGGATATGGATAACCCACCCGACGGGCTTTTTGCCATTAATGACCCCACTGCCATGGAGGCCATGCAGGTAATTAAGCAATTGGGCAAGCGGATACCGGAGGATATTGGTGTAGTAGGTTTTAGTAACGATTATGCATCGCAATTTGCAGAACCAAGCCTCACAACTGTTGCCGTACCCGTTACCGAGATGGGCAAAACAGCTGTGAAGCTTTTAATGGATATGATTGATAAAGACCCTGCCGATTGGAAACTACTGGTAAAGGTACTGGACACGGAACTCATAGTGCGCAACTCTACCGTCCGCAAGGCCTAACGGCTCATTACTGAGCCGTAATTTCAACAACCGAACTGGTGAGCGCCTTGAGGTGCCAGCTATCTAGATCGAGGCCTATTTTCATCAAATAATCGCCGGTGTAAATGCGGCCGTTGTCTGCCAGGATGGGTTTGCCGCCGGGCATCATGTTCACTTCCTCTACCTTATATTTATTCTGTGGATTGAGCCCCTGCAGGCGCACGCGGTTCACCTGTTCGCGTTCGCGGATGTTGAGGTTATAATTAAACAGTACGGCTTTTGCCTTGGTGCTATCCACATACATCAGCACCGCCCGATTGGCCTCATAGGGTGATATCAACCGGTACAAATCGCCAAACCATATAACGCTGCTCAGGCGTTTATAATTTTTGATAGCCTGCTGACTGAAGGTCAGTTCATCTGGTGTCATTTTGCTGACGTCAATATCATAACCCAGCTTGCCCATCATGGCCACATCCGTACGGAATTTTAGAGACTGCTTGCCCCATGAGGTAACGTGACAGGTAACGGTATTAGATGGAAAAAAGTTGCTAAACCCCCACTGGATATACACCCGCTCCAGCGGATCAGTATCATCACTGGCCCAAAACTCGGTAAAGTATTTCAGCGCCTCATAATCTGTACGTGCGCCACCGCCAGAGCATAGCATAATAGGCAAATGCGGGTACTTAGCGCGCAGGCGTTTCAATATACTGTATAGGTTAAGCACATAATCAACATACAGGTTAGATTGCTTGTCTTTCAAATAAGGCGACCAGTTATTGCTCATCAAACGGTTACAATCCCATTTTATAAACGCCAGGCCAGGGTGTTTGCCAATCAGCTCATCCATGGTGTTAAAAACAAAATCGGCCACCTTGGGGTTGGTCAGATCAAGCACCAGTTGGTTGCGGTAATAGTTTTCGGCACGATTTGGTAGCTTTATGATCCAATCGGGATGTTTCTCGTACAACTCGCTTTTAGGATTCACCATCTCGGGCTCAATCCAGATACCAAATTTGGTTCCTTTGGCATCGGCCTGTTTAACCAGGCGGGAAATACCGTTGGGCAGTTTGGTTTTGGTTTCCTGCCAATCGCCAAGGCCGGCTTTATCATTACTGCGTGGATATTTGTTGCCAAACCAACCGTCGTCTAACAGAAAAAGATCAGCACCCAACTTTACGGCATCGTCCATTATACCATCCAATCGTTGCTCGTTAAAATTAAACGTGGTGGTTTCCCAGTTATTGAGCAGCACCAGGCGAGATTTGTTGCCATCCATTACATCATAATTACGTGCCCAGTTATGCAGGTTACGACTCACCTGCCCGCGGCCATGTGCCGAATAACTGAAGATGAAAGCTGGCGTGGTAAATGTTTTCCCCGCTGATAGTTGATAAGCCGAGGCATAAGGATTAATACCCGACACTACGCGCAGTGAGTTATTCTGATCCTGCTCAAAGTGGAAGCGAAAATTACCCGTCCAGGCCAAGGTGCCAGCCATTACCTCGCCGCTGGTTTCATCAGATAACTTATTGAGAGAGAGCAGAAACATCGGGCTTTGGTACATATCTGCCCGGGTACCTAGCTTACTGTCAATCTCTTTGATGCCGCTGGTGAGTTTAGACTCCTGCATCTGCATTTCGTAAGCCCAATCACCATGAAACTGAGTGAGCCAGTAGCTGCCAGCATCAAAATGCAGCATGGATGACGCGTAATCATTCAACGTGATGGTACCTTTTTCGCTGTTAACAATCTCGGTCCAGGTCTTAATTACGTCCTCGTGTGCATAGGCCTGGTAGTGCAGGTTAACGGTAATGGGATATTGCGGGTCTTTCAAACTGATGACCGTCTCAGTACTACCTGCGTCCGGATGGATTATTTTTCTATCCGCATAGATCAACTCCAGCGAGGGATTGCCATCGGTATGGGTAATGCGCATCGCCGGTTGAAACTGATCTTCCATGCCTCCGGTGATGTAAGCCTCTTTACCCTGTGGTAATACGTTGTTATCGGCGGGATTTGTCAAACGCTCGCCCAGGTAAGATTGATAAACCCGACCGTTTTTGCCGATGTTTAATATCAATGCCGTGTGATCGGTTTCAATGGCCACACGTTTGCTATCCTGCGCATGCAAGCCTGTGGCAAATAACGCCAGTGAAGGCAGGAGGAGATGTTTTTTATATTTCATGTATTAAGTATGGTCGGAAAAAAATTATTGAACGCTGATATTTAGTGCATTGCCCTTAAGACCTGCAGCAGTGGCTTTTACCTGTACTTTGCCGGTTTTGCGGCCACTACGTAAAACCAACAAACACTTACCTTCATAAACCTTACGATGATTGGCCACAAAAAGCTCATCACTCAGGCGATTGCCATTGGCAACACCGGCAATAGTGGCAGCGCCTTTCACGTCGAATTGAATATCATTTGCTGCATCTGGCACTAAGACACCATTCTGATCGACAACGTTAACGGTGACATAAGTAAGATCGAGGCCATCTGCACGCATGTGTGTTGAATCTGTTTTTAGAACGATATGGTGCGCCTTACCGGCAGTTTTAATCTCATCGGTAGCAATCGGTTTGCCATTTTTACGGGCAACGGCTTTAATAGTTCCCGGTTCATAATCAACTTCCCACAAGATCTTATTTTTAGGAAAATCTTTGATATGCTTAACACCTGCCGATTTATTATTCAGAAATAATTCTACCTCATCACCAGTAGTAAAGGTGTAAAGGGTAAGCTTTTTGCCAGCCTGCCAGTTCCAGCTATCAGTCATCTTTAGGTTCTTCATAAACACATCGTTCCAAACCCTGGCATCGCTGCCCGCGGCATCAAAAACAGCGATCTTTACCATTGGCTCTGGTGAGTAGAGGCTTTTGATATAATAGCTGATGGGTTTCCAGAAATCGCACCAATCTATAATACCGTTCCAGCCCTTAGATGGCCAGCCGAACGACTCACCTATGTAATCGGTGCCGCCCCAATAAAACTGACCGCAGGCATAGCTATGATCGTAACCAAAGAAGCTTTCGCCGCCGTTGTCTGTTGTCATTTCACTTTCCAGGAAGATGAGTTGCGGAAACTTGGGATGATCACGTTTATAAAACCGGGCCATATAATTATCACTCATTACATCCATGTGGAAAGCCATGGGCACCGGCACGTCCTCATCTCTTGATGGGTACAATCCACTGGTTACCTTGCGCGATGGATCAAGGCGATGCACTACAGCCACCATTTTATCTAGTTGCACCACAAAGGCGCTGTCTTTATATTCTTGCTTAACGGCTACCTCGTTACCTACGCTCCAGATGAAAACGCTTGGATGGTTGCGGTCTCTGCGGATAAACCATTCCAGATCGGGCTGCCAGTGCTGATAAAAATCTTCGCCGGGACCATAATACTCGCTGCTCCATTTATCAAAACTTTCATCAAAAACCAGGATACCCAGTTCATCGCACAGATCCAATACTGATGGAGCATGCGGATTATGCGCCAGGCGAATAG
>Ga0153918_1001262_pt1 | contig 10487 bp, 11 predicted proteins | sample TSFL002MetaG_FD_104687 | JGI IMG/M metagenome (GOLD analysis project Ga0153918, IMG submission 104687) | Attine ant fungus gardens microbial communities from Florida, USA - TSFL002 MetaG | ecosystem: Host-associated > Fungi > Mycelium > Unclassified | place: USA: Florida, Paynes Creek Historic... | reverse complement strand
GGCCGCAGCTTCGAAGGCCTCAACGACCTGCCGCAGCCGACCTTCGAAAGCCATGCGCTGACCGAGCCGAACAACTTCGTCGAGCACTTCATCGACTCCAGCGGTGTGGTGTCGTGGCGCTTCTTCAGTGCCAAGGCCGATTTCGAGTTCGTCGAGTGGGACTTCTCCGGCCATGGCGAGGACTCCAACACTCAGGAAGCCGCGACCCTGTTCGGCATTCTCGAAGACCTTGGCAAAGAGGTGTACATGGCCGTGTACGACAACCTTGGCGCCACGGCCTGCCGCATCCTGGTGCCGGGTTACTCCGAAATCTATCCGGTCGAGGACCTGATCTGGGACAACACCAACCGCGCCCTGGCGTTCCGTGCCGACATCCTCAACCTGCACAGCCTGGATGACCGTGCCCTGCGCGCGCTGCGCCGGCGCCTGGATAAATGCGAGGTGGATGACTACACCACCATCACCACCTTGATCGGCGTCGAGTTCGACGAAAACACAGTGTGGGGCCAGCTGACCATCCTGGAGCTGAAACTGCTCATCTGCCTGGCGCTCAAGCGCTTCGAGGATGCCAAGGAGCTGGTCGAGGCATTCCTGCAGTTCAACGACAACACCGTCGAGCGCGGCCTGTTCTACCAGGCGCTGAACGTGGTGCTGGAAGTGCAGCTGGATGATGAACTGGAAATGGCCGATTACGAGGCCAACTTCCGCCGCATGTTCGGCAACCCGCGGATGGACGCGGTGCTGGGCTCGGTCGACGGTAGCGTGCGCTTCCATGGGCTGACCCCGACCAGCATGAAGCTCGAAGGGCTGGACCGTCATCTGCGGCTGATCGAGAGCTACAAGAAGCTGCATGCGGCGCGGGCCAGGTCTGCCTGACCGATCCAGGGGGGCGCAGCACCGGCGTAAGCGTCAGTTCTTGCACCTGGCCAGCACTACCTGGCAGGTGTCTGGCGTACCGCCTGAGCGCCCTGCATAGCGGATGCAGTTGTTCAACGACTTCTGCTTGGCAATACCGAGTGTGTTGCCCCAGGCCAGGCCGCCTTCACCGGTACTCGGCAGCGCCTTGGCGTAACAGTTGGAGCCTGGCGCGGCGGCGTAGTAGCGCGCCTTGCTGTTTTTGCCCGAACAGCCAGCATTGAGTGCCAGGCTGACGGCCAGCAAGGCTTGCGCTGTCCAGTACGCGTAGGGTCGTGTGTTGCGAGTCTTCATGCTATCCCTCATCCCGACGCATCAAGTCTTTCAGGATATTTCTCTCAAGCCAAGCGGTGAACTATCCGAACGTCAAGGTGATCCCTTCTTAAGCGCACCCTGCGCACGCCTGATGGACCAGGCCATCGCGCCAGTCCGTCTGCCTTGGGTCACCGATGAATAAGGAGGCGCCGTGACCGCTACAGAGCAAACCCTCTACCGATGCACGCCCAGCCCGCTGCACGCGATCCTGCTGGCCGGCACGGTCCCGCTGTTTCTCGGCGCGCTGCTGAGCGACATTGCCTACTTCAAGAGCTACCAGATCCAGTGGAGCAACTTCGCCGCCTGGCTGATTGCCGGTGGCTTGCTGTTTTGTGGGCTGGCGTTGTTGTTCGCCCTGGCCAACCTGATCCGCGCCCCGCGCAAGGGCGGGCGGCCAACGCTGTACTTCCTGCTGTTGCTGGTGACCTGGGTGCTGGGGCTGATCAATGCGTTCGAACATGCCAAGGATGCCTGGGCGGTGATGCCTGCGGGCCTGGTGCTGTCGGTGATCGTCACCTTACTGGCCTGCGTGGCGGCATGGCTGGGCATGAGCAACCTGGGTTCGGGAGGTGAGGCATGAAGCCGTTGCAAGGACTGTCGTTGTTGAGTGTGGCGCTGCTGTTGGCTGCCTGCGGGGGGGACGGTGAGCCGACCCAGGCACTGGGGCCTGACCCGAAGCTGCCGGCCCCGGAGCGCGGCCTGCTGCCGAGCATGAAGATCGCGCAACCGGCGCAGTGGGGCGATCAGAAACCCACCGTGCCTGAGGGCTACCGCATCACGGCCATCGCCACTGACCTGAAAATCCCGCGCCAGAGCCTGGTGCTGCCCAATGGCGATATCCTGGTCGCCGAAGGGCGGGGCGGCAGTGCGGCCAAGCTCAAGCCCAAGGACGTGATTGCCAGCCAGATCAAGGCCAAGGGCAATACGCAAGTGAAGGGTGGCAACCGCCTGACCTTGCTGCGTGATGCCGATGGTGACGGCACCTACGAGGTGCAGACGGTGTTCGCCGAAGGCCTCAATGCGCCCTACGGGCTGGCCTTTGCCGACGGCAAGCTGTACGTGGCCAACCAGGATGCGTTGGTGCGCTTCGATTACCAGGAGGGCCAGACCAAGGCCGGCGGCCCGCCGACCAAGGTCACCGACCTGCCGGCCGAGATCAACCACCATTGGACCAAGGCGCTGACCATCAGCCCCGATGGCCGCTACCTGTACGTGGGCATCGGCTCGAACAGCAACATCACCGAGCGTGGCATGGAAGTGGAGATCGACCGCGCCATGGTCTGGCAGATCGACGCCGTGACCGGGGCACACAGGCCATACGCCACGGGCTTGCGCAACCCGACGGCGCTGACCATTCAGCCCGACACCGGGCAGTTGTGGACGGTAGTCAACGAGCGTGACGAACTGGGGCCGGACCTGGTGCCGGACTACCTCACCTCGGTGCGTGAAGGTGGCTTCTATGGCTGGCCGTACAGCTACTGGGGGCAGAATGTCGATGAGCGGGTGAAACCGCAGAACCCGGACAAGGTGGCGGCTGCTATCAAGCCGGATTACAGCCTGGGGTCGCACGTTGCCGCGCTGGGGGTGGACTTCTCCAGCCCGGCCATGGGCGAGCGCTTTGCCGACGGGGTGTTCGTGGGCGAGCATGGCAGCTGGAACCGCCCCAACCCGGTGGGTTACAAGGTGATCTTCGTGCCGTTCAAGGCGGGCAAACCGGCCGGTGAGCCGATCGACTTCGCCACAGGGTTCCGCGGGGAAGATGGCAAGACCCGTGGCCGGCCCGTGGGGGTTACGGTGGACCCACGTGGCGCCCTGATCATCGCCGATGACCTTGCCAACACGGTGTGGAGGGTGACGCGCAACTAACGTGGAAGCCTTGTCGACTGGGGGGAGCAGGTGGCTTGCAAGTCCGTTGACACAACGGGGTTGACAGGTGTCGCGGGCGGGGCGTTTGCCTGCAGAGTGGCGAGCAATGGCTATGCTTGTGTGCGCGTAGCCATTGCACGCACAACCCCGGTCTCGATTACATGGAAGCAGGCCTATGAATCCTATTTGCACCCTCGCTCGCGCTGTCGCCCTCGCCACCCTGATGTCCGCCGCCACCTTCACAGTGCAGGCTGCCGAAATTCCGATTGGCAGCGAGGCACTGGAAAGCCATGTCAAAACCCAGGTCACTGCGATCGACCTGGCCAACCGCCAAGTCACGGTCAAAGGGCCGAACGACAAGGATGTGACCCTGCAACTGACCGAAAAGGCCAAGGCACTGCCTAACCTGAAGGTGGGTGACAACGTCGATATCTATGTCACCCGCGCCGTCGCCTATGTGCTCAACAGCGAGGTGGGCGGCGCGCCCAAGGCTACCGAAGAATCCGGGGAAATCCGCGCCACCAAGGACAACCCCAACCCCGGCGGCGAAGCGTTCCGCCAGGTCCGGGTGACCTCGCAGATCAAGAAGATCGACCTGAAGAAACATGAGGTCAGCCTGTTGCCGCCGGAAGGCAAGTTGCAGGTGGTCAAGGTCGAGAACCCTGACCTGCAGGCGCGCATGAAGAACCTCAAGGTCGGCCAGACCGTGGATGCGATCTACACCGAAGTGCTGCGGGTCGATACCTGGCGTTGAGGTCGGGCAGCGGGCACGCTTCGGCAGGCCCGCATCTGGCTGTATGCACAAGGCGAATACGCCACGTGCATCTTTTTGATTTCCATAACTGCGATCGATTTATTCATCATGGTCTCATCCTGTTTTCAGTTGAGACCTTTCATGACCTACAAGACCCTGTTACTTGCAATCCTCCCCGTGATGATGGCCCTGCTGGCGGGCTTCGTGCTGCCCTATCAGGCCGCCAGCAACGCGGCCGTCGGCCGTGCGCTGGGGCACTGGTTGTGGGGCGCCTTCACCTCATTGACGGTCAGTTCGGTGGTGGTCATCACGGCGCTACTGATCCTGCGGGTGCCCATGCCTGACCTGGGCAAGGCGTTGCAAGGCCCCTGGTGGCTGTGGATCGGTGGCGTGCTGGGTGCGCTGTATGTGGCCGGCGCTGCGGCATTGACACCCAAGCTGGGCACGGCGGGCTTCCTGGTGCTGGTAGTGGCGGGGCAGATCCTGACCTCGGTGATCGTCGATCACTTCGGGCTGATGGGCGTTGCCAGCAAGCCGGTGAACCTGGCCCGGGTGGCCGGCGTGTTGCTGATCCTCGGCGGCGTGTTGCTGGTGCAGGGCGGCTGGACCTCGACGCCGTCGTCTGGCCAAGCGGTGGCCGAGCGCTGATCACTGCCCGGGCTGGCTGCAGGCCCATACGGCTTCGCGCAGCCAGCGATGGCCGGGGTCGCTGTCCTTCCTGGCATGCCAGGCCTGTTGATAGGCGAGGGCGGGGATCGACAAGGGGGGCGTGAACTGGCGCAGTGACGGGTGCTGGCGCATCGGGCCAACCGCTCGCCTGGCCACGGTGAGGATCAGGTCGGTGCCGGCCAGCACATCGACTGCGGCGCTCCAATGCGGCAGCGCCAACGCAATATGCCGGCGCAAGCCTTGTTCGGCCAGGGCTTGCTCGATCTCATCGTGGGCATCCGGGTGCATGGCCATGAGCACGTGCGGCCGCGTCAGCCAGTCCTCCAGCGTAAGCCCGCCCTTGGCCGGGAGCACCTGGCGATCGGCGACGCTGATGAAGCTGTCATTGAACAAGGTCTGGGCGGTGATGCCGGCTGGCAGTTCCGGGAAGATGCCCAGGGCCAGGTCGAGTTCGCCATCGAGCAACTGCGCGAGCATGGTTTCGCGGCTGGCCTGGCTGATGGCCAGGTTGACACCGGGAGCGATCTGACGCAGGCGGCGGACCAAAGGCGGCAGGATGATGCGCGAGGAATAGTCCGACAGTGACAAGCGGAAGCGGCGCCGCGCCTGGGCCGGATCGAACTGAGGCGCGGCCAGCAGGCCGTTGAGGCTGCCGAGGGCGTCTTGCAGCGGTTTGGCCAGGGATTGGCCGCGGGCGGTCAGGGCCATCCTGCCGTGTTGCCGGATCAGCAAGGGGTCGTCGAAGTGTGCGCGCAGCTGCGCCAGGGCATGGCTGACCGCGGGTTGGCTGCGGTGCAGGCGCAGGGCGGCGCGGGTTACGTGCTTTTCACTGAGCAGGGCGTGCAGGGTGAGCAGCAGGTTGAGGTCGATCTTGCGCAGTTCATCCATGGGGCGAATGCTTCGGTTGGCTTTGGCAGGTGATTATCAGCCTAACAGATGTGCCAGCCCCTTCGCGGGCAAGCCCGCGAAAAGGCCAGTGCAGACACACAAGGCTCGCAGGAGGGTTATACTCGCCCCCCGTTTCACTGTAATCCGAGTATTCCGATGGGTCTTTCCGCAACCGCCACACCCGAACCGCGCCGCCTCGGCGCGCCCTTGATCGCCCTGGCCCTGCTGCTGGCCGGCGCCTGGTTCCTCAACCTCAATGCCGGCTTCAAGCAGATGCTGCTGCTGATGGTCGGTGCTGCCTTGGGCCTGACGCTCTATCACGCCGCATTCGGCTTTACCTCGGCCTGGCGCGTGTTCATCAACGAACGCCGCGGCGCCGGCCTGCGTGCCCAGATGGTCATGCTGACCCTGGCCGTGCTGCTGTTCTTCCCGGCGCTGTCGGCCGGCAGCCTGTTCGGCACCCCGGTCACCGGCCTGGTCGCGCCGGCTGGCGTGTCGGTGGTGTTCGGTGCGTTCATCTTCGGTATCGGCATGCAACTGGGTGGTGGCTGCGCCTCGGGCACGCTGTTCACGGTCGGTGGCGGCAATGCGCGGATGCTGGTAACCCTGCTGTTCTTCATCATTGGCTCGGTCGGCGCCACGCACCATGCCGACTGGTGGTTTGCGCTGCCGTCGTTCCCGGCCACCTCGATCGTCCAGGCCTGGGGCGTGGCGCCAGCGCTGCTGGTCAGCGTTGCAGTGTTCGCGCTGATCGCCTGGGGCACGGTGGTGATGGAGAAGCGTCGCCATGGCGCCCTGGAAGCCTCGGTGAGCAATGAGTACCAGGGGCTGCGCCGCTTCCTGCGTGGCCCGTGGCCGCTGCTGTGGGGGGCGATTGCCCTGGCCTTGCTCAACTACGCCACCCTGGCCCTGGCCGGGCGCCCGTGGGGCATCACCTCGGCCTTTGCGCTGTGGGGTGCCAAGACCCTGTCCAGCTTCGGTGTGGATGTCGGCAGCTGGGTGTTCTGGCAGGCCCCGGCCAATGCCAAAGCACTGGCTGCGCCGCTGTGGCAGGACATCACTACGGTGATGGACATCGGCATCGTGCTTGGTGCACTGCTGGCGGCAGGCCTGGCTGGACGCTTCGCGCCAAGCCTGAAGATCCCGCTGCCATCGCTGATTGCCGCAGTCATCGGTGGCCTGTTGCTGGGCTACGGTTCGCGCCTGGCGTATGGCTGTAACATCGGCGCCTACTTCAGCGGTATCGCTTCAGGCAGCGTGCATGGTTGGCTGTGGCTGATCGCCGCCTATGCCGGCAACCTGATCGGCGTGCGCCTGCGCCCGCTGTTCTTCGCCGGCGAACGCCGCCCGGTGGCGCTCAGCGGCTGCTGACATCACCCGATCAATCGAACAAGGAGGTTCGAATGGCAATACACCGCCCACGCGGCCTGGGCTCCACTGCCGATGTTCGACGCCTCGGCCGTAGAGCCGGTCTAACCTGAATTCTTAAATAAATCAGGTTAGCTTTAATCTATAAGTTATTGATATTAAAGGGCTATTTGCTCGCAAGCGTGTGCTGGATACATTGCTCGTAGTAGGTCTGCTTGATCGCCGCTGGCTTGAGTCGTGAACGGCTGTTGTAGGTCTGTTCGGTAATGCCCATGGCGGTCATGCGCATCCAGGGTTTGGCGAACCGGCGTACCTGCAGCTTTTTGCGCGTGGCGTACAGGGTAACGCCGGAGAGCTTGGCCTGCTGCGCCTCGGCAGCGATTTGCGAGCCCCATCCACAAGTTTCGCGGTCGTTCTGGCTAAGCGCTTTGGCCTGGGCGCCGAAGGCGGCAGTGGCCAGCAGGCAGCCGGCCATCGTTGCTAGAAGTACTCGCATGTTGCTGTCCTAAGCATCTGAAGATGAAAGAAGTTTGCCTTGGCTAAAGAGGCCTGGGGGCCAGCATTTTCCCATCAGGTAGTGGCGATGCGAATGCGATTTGCCAGTGCGGGGCGCAGGCTGGTCAGCGCCAGGCCTGCGATCCAAAGCACCGACACGCCGTAGTTCAGCCGCTGATACAGCCCGAACAGCTGGCCGCTCTTGGCGGCCTGAGCCATGAGCACAACGGTGACCACCGCAGTAAACAGGCACGCCAGGGAAAACCAGCCCAAAGCCCTCGAGCCGGCCACGCGCTTGCCGAGCCAGGCCCACAGGGCACTGGCCAGGGTCAACGAGAGGAACATCAGCAGGCCACCGAGGTTGTGCAGCTGCTGCGAGCTGGATGGCTCGGCAGGTGCGCAGCCCTGGTCGCACGGGAAAAGGCCCGTGGCGAGGCTGCCCAGGCCATGCAGCAGGATCAGGGCAGCGCTCAACATCGCAAGTTTCGATGCGCGCCAACAGCGTGCCAGGCCCCAGGCAAACAGGGCGAACAGCAGGGCGAGGGGGAAGTTGTTGACCAGGGGCGACCAGTGCTGGGTGGGCGAACCTTGGGCGCCAAGCTGGCTCATGGCCTGTTGCAGGTGGTCGTAGCCGGGGTAGGCCTGGGCGGTGAACCAGACGCCAATCAGCAGCCAGAACGGGATGAGCAGGCCACAGGCCAGCAGGGCACGGTCGAGCGGTTTCATGCGGCACTTCCTTCCATGGAAAACAGCTACTGTAGCGGCTTCAGCCCTGCGTGTCCCGGCGCATCTGGGTCACCAGGGTGAACCGGTCATCTGGATGCACGGTCTCGGAAACTGCCATCAGGTCGCCGTTTTTTTCGCGGTAATGGCGGATGATCTTCAGCCCCGGCGAACCCGTCTCGGCCTGCAGTTCGAGCGCCATCTCTGCCGTCAGCAACACGGCCCGTACCTGCTGGTCGACAACTGCGATCGACCGGCCATAGTGCTGTTCGATCAGCGCTGCGACAAGCTGTTCGGGGCGGTCCCGGGCCAGATCGATGACATCGGCGTAGTCACGCTGGGCATAGACATCGCTCCAGCACAGCGGCGCGGTATTCTGCTGGCGGTCGACGCGGATGCTCGATATGCAGAAGTAGTGTTCCCCCGGCACCAGTCCCAGGCGCTCTGCTTCACTCAGGTTGGCGACGAAGTGGCGCACTTGCTGGATCCTGCGTTGCTGGGTTTGCGTCAGCTGCGCAAGGTCGGCCACTGTCGCCAGCGTCTGGGAATAGCCACCACGCGGGCTGCTGGCCTCGACCCGGGTGCCGACCCGCTTGCGGCGTGACACCAGCCCTTGGTTGAGCAGCTGGTTGATCGCCGCCCGCACCGTATGCCGGCTCACGCCATACAGATCGCACAGTTCAAATTCGGTCGGCAGCAGGCTGCCCACCGGGTACCGGCCACTGGCGATGCCTTTCATCAAGTCTTTGGCCACCAGGGTGTATCGCGTTTCGTTCATGCCTTCGGTGAGTCCGGTCAGATGCGCCGTTTGGCAGTGTACCAGTGCTGGGGCGTGCAGCTGGCGCAGCGCCTTGATGAAATACCGCGTCGGGTGTATGTGATCGTACAACTGCTTGCGCTATCATGGCGGCTGTCTTTCAAGGTGAAATACAGGGCATGACAGAGCAGCAGGTACAGGCAAGGACCCGGCGCAAGCCGCGTAGTCTGGCCCAGGAACTGGTCACGGTGCTGACCGAGCGCATTCGCAGCGGTCAGCTCAAGCGCGGCGACAAGCTGCCGACTGAATCGCAGATCATGGCCGAAGAGGGCGTCAGCCGCACCGTGGTGCGTGAGGCGATCTCCCGGCTGCAAGCGGCCGGGCAGGTCGAGACGCGCCATGGCATCGGCACTTTCGTGCTGGATGCACCGGCGACCGGAGGCTTCCGTATCGACCCGGCGACCGTGGTCACCTTGCGCGAGGTGCTGGCGGTGCTGGAGCTGCGCATCGCCCTGGAAATCGAGTCGGCAGGCCTGGCGGCGCAACGGCGCAGCGACGAAGAGCTGGCTGGCATGCGTGCGGCGCTGGACGAGCTCAACGAAGGCGCGGCGCATGCCACCGATGCAGTATCGGCGGATTTCCAGTTCCACCTGCGCATTGCCCAGGCCAGCGGCAACCATTATTTCGCCGATATCATCAACCACCTGGGGACCAGCATCATTCCGCGTACCCGGTTGAATTCGGCGAGGTTGGCCCATGATGACCAGGCGCATTACATGAGCCGCCTGATGCACGAGCACGAAGCCATCTACGAAGCCATCGCCCGGCGCGACAGCGAAGGGGCGAAGATGGCCATGCGCATGCACCTTAGCAACAGCCGCGAACGGCTGCGCCAGGCTCATGAAGCAGCCGAGGCGCAGGGGGGCTGAGGGGGGCTGAGGGGGGCTGAGGGGGGCTGAGGGGTGTTTGCCGTGGGGGTTGCGGTGGGGCATAAATCGAGCGCCGCGCGGGCGGCGCTCGATCTCACAGGCGGCGCATGCCTCGAGCCAGGCAAAAGCCCTGCATGCAGGGCTTTTCTCATACTCAGATCGCGCCTTCACTCCACTGCCCGTTGACCAGGCGACGCAGCCCCAGCGGGTTGCCGTCACGCAGCGCCTCCGGCAGCAGCGCCTGCGGGTAGTTCTGGTAGCACACCGGGCGCAGGAAGCGGTCGATGGCCAGGGTGCCGACCGATGTACCACGCGCGTCGGAAGTGGCCGGATACGGCCCGCCGTGGACCATCGCGTCGCACACCTCGACACCGGTCGGGTAGCCGTTGACCAGGATGCGCCCGACTTTCTCTTCCAGCAGCGGCACCAGCCAGGCGAAGGCCTCGAAGTCCTCAGGCTCGCCGATCAGCGTCGCGGTCAACTGGCCGCGCAGGCCAAGCAGGGCATCACGCAGTTGCGCATTGTCCTTGACTTCGACCGCCACCGTGGTCGGGCCGAACACTTCCTCCTGCAGCAGCGGGTCGGCTTCTACCAGCAGGCGGGCATCGGCCTTGAACAGCTGGGCACGGGCCTGGCTGCCTTCCTGGGCCTGGCCGGCCAGATGCTCGATACCGGCGTGGGCGCGCAGGTGCTCCAGGCCGCCAACGTAGCTGCGCAGGCCCCCCGCATTGAGCATGGTCTGCCCGGCTTGCTGGTCCAGGTGCTGGCCAAGGTCGCTGAGCAGCTGGCTGTACTGCGCTGACTGCAG
>Ga0153918_1001261_pt1 | contig 10496 bp, 10 predicted proteins | sample TSFL002MetaG_FD_104687 | JGI IMG/M metagenome (GOLD analysis project Ga0153918, IMG submission 104687) | Attine ant fungus gardens microbial communities from Florida, USA - TSFL002 MetaG | ecosystem: Host-associated > Fungi > Mycelium > Unclassified | place: USA: Florida, Paynes Creek Historic... | reverse complement strand
GGATACCGCCAGGTGATGAGCAGCGCATCTTCGAGAAGTTCTACCGCCTGCCCGGCGCCAGCGAACGTTCGGGCGGCGTGGGACTGGGCCTGTCGCTGGTGCGCTCGATTGCCGAACGCCACGGCGGCAGCGCGCGCTGCGAAGGCCGCCTGGACGGCCAGGGCGGGGCCAGCTTCGTGCTGAGCCTGCCCCTGGCCTGAGCCCGTTCAGCGGCCGGATGTGCGGGCGCCGGTTCTGTCCAGCGCGCAGATGGCCCCCCAGAAGGCCGCCAGCGAGAAGATGTAGAACATCTGGCCGCTGTTGTGGGCAAAGAAGACCTGGGTCCAGCCAAAGCCGAAATAGGCCAGCGGCAGCAGCGAGGCCGCAGCCCTGAGCGCCAGCAGCCGCGGCTGCTGCGCGGCACCGGCCCGTGCCAGCCGCGAAGGGGTGGGCCAGAACGCATACAGCGGCGCCGCATAGAAAAACAGCAGGATCGCCAGCCCGGCCATGCCGCGCTTGACCCACATGTCCAGGATCTCGTTGTGCGCATGGCCGTAATCCATGACAGAGGGATGTGCAGCGCCCTTGTCCACCATGGCCTGCTTGGCACGGACATAGCCTTCCAGGCCCCAGCCCGTCACGGGACGCTCCTCGATCAGGTGGATGGCCAGCCGCCATTGCTCCAGCCGCTGGCCGATGGAGGTCTCTGCGTATTTCTGGGGCTCGGCCAGATAGTTCCGGGCTTCCTGGACAGCGGTATCCGCGCGCTGTTCGAACTTCTTGTAAGCGGGCAGCACCAGCGCCGCACCGCCGACCAGCATGGCCAGGATGGCGACGGAAGCGATGCGCCTGTAGCCATTGCGCCAGGCCATGAGCCAGAGCGCTGCCAGCAGCAGGGGCATGGTCACCCAGGAGCCGCGCGACTCCGACAGCAGTGCGGCCAGCACGCCGCAGGCGCCGCACAGGCCCAGCGCCACACGCTGCGGCCAGCGCCAGCGCCCCAGCAGCGCCATGGCCCAGGCCGCGATGCCCAGGTACATGGCGATGCCGCCATACTGGATGGCATTGGTGAAGCCCTGGGCCTTGTTCCAGTGCAGCACCAGATACTGGTAGGCTGCCACCGCCAGCGCACCGACGGCGCCGGCGGCCACGCCCCAGATCACCGCACCGGCGGCCAGCCCTCTTTGGCTCAGCACCCAGAGGCTGAGCGCCGCCAGCGCATATTTGGCGCCATAGGCCATGCCCGCGCCCGACCATGCACGGTCCAATGCCGCCGTCCATAGCAGGCCGGTCAGAAACAGACTTGCGAGTAAGATTTTCGTTTCCCGGGAGAGCGCCTCGCGTGGAGCTTTTTGCCAGCAGCCCGCAATCGCCAGCAGCGCGAGCATGGCCGAGCCATAGGAGTAGCCGGACGGTACGGCCAGGCACAGGGCGAAAAACAAAAATGCCGAGAGATTCAATCCCCCGGCCAAGAAGTTCTTATACGAGTTCACTCAAGTTTCCTATCCAAACAGTCGTCGGATTTTCCGAATGTCCAACATTCCCATTGTTTATATCAACCTTGCCAAGGACACCGAGCGACATCAGCGCATGCAGGCGCAGTTCTCCCGGCTGGGATTGGAGGCTACCCGTCTTCCCGCCGTGTGGTGGAGCGATCTTCCGGATGAAGTCCAGGCGCGCCATTTCAACCCGGCGCTCAATTCCCATCAATACTTCAAGCCCATGGGCAATGGCGAAAAGGGCTGCTATTGCAGCCATATGACGGCCTGGCGCCAGTTGCTGGACGGCAATGCGGCCGCCATGGCCGTGTTTGAAGACGACGTGCGGCTGCTGCCGGCCCTGCCTCAGGCGCTGCAGGCGGTGGCCGCACTGCCGGCCGGCAGCTGGGACATGGTCAAGCTGTTCGGGCGCGCGCAAGAAAAGGTCGCCAGCCGGCGCCCCCTGGCGGAGCTCTCGCTCGAACTGATCACCTACCGCCGCGTGCCCAGTTTTGCGACCGGCTATGTGGTCAGCCGCAGCGGCGCGCGCAAGATGCTGGCAAGCCGCCAGCCCTTCGGCCGGCCCGTGGATGTGGACATGCGCTTCTGGTTCGAGAACGGCATGCGCGTTTTTGGCGTCCATCCCTCGGTCATCGCCCTGGACGACACCAGCGAGGTCAGCAGCATCTGGCAGGTGAAGGAGCCACCGGCATCCCTTATGCAGCGGCTGCGCAAGTTCAGGATGAAGCTGCAGCTGACCTGGGGCAATGCCAGACATAGAGCCAGTGCTCCCCATGTGTCCGAGACTCTGTGATCCGGCGGCCTGGTTTCAGGCACCGTCCCGGACCGGCTGGGCCAGCAGTGCGCGATAGTGCTCCCACATGTGCTCCCGGCCATAGGCGCTCAAGGCCTTTTGCCGGGCCGCCTGCCCCAGCCGCTGCGCCAGCAGGGGCTCCTGCAGCAGGCGCTTGAGCGCGGCAGCCATGGCCTGCGCGTCGGACTCCGGCACCAGCAGCCCGGTGCCTTCATGGTCAATGACTTCGCGCACCCCCAGCACATCCGAGCCTACGCAGGCGCAGCCGGCGGCCATGCCCTCCACCAGGGCCAGGGGCATGCCTTCCCAGTGGGTGGACAGCACGAAGATCCGCGTGCGGGCCAGGCGCTGGGGCAAGTCGGAGACATTGCCCAGGAAATGGACCTGCTCCTGCAGGCCGAGCTGCTGCACCAGCCGCTCGGCCTGCGTGCGCTGCAGCTTGCGGCCGGCTCCGGCCAGATACAGCTGCGGCGCCAGGCCTTGCGCGCGCAGCAGTCCCAGCGCCTTGATCAGCGTGGCCTGGTCTTTTTGCCGCGCAAAGCGCGAGGCCATGAGAATGGCGGCTTCGCGATCCTCCCAGCGTGCCGGAAGCATCTCTTGCGGAAAGCGCGCCAGGTCGATGCCGTTGCAGATCGCCACGCAGCGGTCCGCGGGAAAGCCGCGCTGGACCAGGCTGGTGCGCACGCCCTCCGATACGCCGATGCTGGCCTGGGTGAAGGGGGCCAGGGCCAAAGCCTGCCTCAGGCGGCGCGGCGTGTAGCGCTCCCGCGAGTTGTGTTCCACATGGAAGATGCGCGGCACGCCTTCGGCGACCGCAGCGCGGCGGCCCCAGATGTGGTCGCTGAAGCCGTGGGCAAAAACCACGTCGGGCTTCCAGGCGCGCAGGATCTTGCGCAACTCCCACACGGTCATGGCATGCAGCCAGTTGGAGACGACATGGACCTGCAACCCCTGCTCGCGCAGCGCCTGGACCTTGGCATCGGACGTGCTGCGCTTGCGGCGCAGCACCAGCATGACGTCCATGTCCGGGCTTTTCCGGGCAGCAAAGCACAGATCGATGGCGACCTGGGTCGCACCCGAAAAGCCGCCGGTCACGAAATGCAGAATCCGGGTCGGGCGCTGTGTGCGAGGCTGATGCGATGCCGCCAAATTGTTTTCCATGGGTTCTGACGGACAATCCGCCTGCGACGAAATTTGTGTATTCAACCTTCAGAGCGTGTTGAAGATCTCTACGCGGTGCGAGGAGATCGTCAACACATTCCAACCCTGCTCAAACAGTCACCATGACGCGGATTCCAGCCAGCCTTTTCAAGGGCGTTCTGCAGCTTGTACAGCCCTCCAACCTCAAAGGCTCTGCCGGCTATGCGACACCGGCGCCCGTCATGCTCGCCGGCAAGGAGCATGTCCTGGAAGAGTCCCAGTGCATTCCCAGGATTCTGTGGACCTACTGGAACCAGCTCCAGCCTGATGCCTTCGTGCGCGAGTGCATCGACAGCTGGCGCCTGCAATGCCCGGATTATGAAGTGCGTTTGGTCCACCCGGGCAATCTGCAATCCTATGTGGCCGCCGGCGATCTGCCGGCACAGTTTGCGCAGCTGCATCCCACCAAGCAGTCGGACTGGCTGCGCCTGTATCTCGTGGCGCACCATGGCGGCTTCTGGCTGGATGCCAGCACGCTGCTGACTGCATCGCTGGACTGGATGCAAGCGCCGCCCGACGCGGCCGTGGAGTTCGCCGGCTTCTATCTCGAGAAGTTCACGCGCGAGGTGCGCTTTCCCGTCATCGAGAGCTGGGCGTTCGGCGCACGGCCGGGCTCGGCCTTCATCACGGCATGGCAGCGGGAATTCCACCAGGCGCTGGTCGTGGAGGGGACGCAGGAGTATCTGAAGCGCCAGCAGGATCTGCCGGCCCTGCAGCAGGGCATCGAGGACCCGCACTATCTACTGATCCACATCACGGCCCAGAAGGTGCTGCGCAGCCAGGCGTTCACCCGAATGGCGCTGTACAAGGCCGAGGATACGGCCTACTACTATCACCGGTCGCTGCGCTGGAAGTGGTATCTGCTGTACCCGCAGCTGTGTCTGGTGGGGGCACCGAAGGTTTCAGCGCCCATCGTGAAGCTGCGCGGAGGAGAGCGCAGGCACTTCACGGAAATGTTCGGCCTGCATGGCGGCGCGGTGCCCGGCAGCATCTGGCACCGCGCTTTCCAGCGGCCTTGAACGGGCTGCTGCTGGCCCTGCAGGTATGAAAAGCCCCGGGGCCCAGAGCCACATCTTCAGTGGCCGCCCTCAAACACCTCGCCGGCCTTGAGGCGGTAGGTGGTGCCGCAGTAGGGGCAGCGGGCTTCTCCGGTCTTGGCCACATCCAGGTAGACCTTGGGATGGCTGTTCCACAGCTTCATGTCTGCCTTGGGGCTGGGGCAAAACACGCCGCCCTGGTGGTTCAGATCCTTGGCGGCCAGTTCGACAACGGCGTTCGTGCTCATGTTTTCGTATCTTTCTCGTGATTTTCAATGATGCGCGGCCCGCGGAACCGGCGCAGCCCAAGCCAGGGGCGCCGAGCAAGGGCCGCCCCCTCCCGGAGAGAGGGGGGAAGCGGCGCAGCCGCTCAGGGGGATTCTTACACCGGGGTCAGCCAGTGCGCGTATTTGGGATTGCGTCCGCCGACGATGTCGAAGAAGGCCTTCTGGATCTTCTCGGTGATGGGGCCGCGGCGGCCTTCGCCGATCTGGATGCGGTCCACTTCGCGGATGGGCGTGACTTCCGCGGCGGTGCCCGAGAAGAACAGCTCGTCCGAGATGTACAGCTCATCGCGCGTGATGCGCTTTTGCACGACTTCCAGGCCCAGGTCCTGGCAGATGTGCAGCACGGTGTTGCGCGTGATGCCGTTCAAGGCGCCGGCCGACAGATCGGGCGTGTAGACCACGCCGTCCTTGACCACGAAGATGTTCTCGCCCGAGCCTTCGGAGACGAAGCCCGAGGCGTCCAGCAAAATGGCCTCGTCGTAGCCGTCGTCCAGCGCCTCGCTGTTGGCCAGGATGGAGTTGGTGTAGTTGCTCACCGTCTTGGCCTGGGTCATGGTGATGTTCACATGATGGCGGGTGTAGCTGGAAATCCTGGTGCGGATGCCGCGCTCCATGCCTTCCTCGCCCAGGTAGGCGCCCCATGCCCAGGCCGCGACCATCAGGTGGATGGTGTTGCCCTTGGGCGAGACGCCGAGCTTGCGGTCGCCGATCCAGGTCAGCGGGCGCAGATAGCAGGACTTGAGGCCGTTGGCCTTGACCACGTCGATCTGGGCCTGGTTGGCCTGGTCCTGGGTGAACGGGATCTGCATGCGCAGGATCTTGGCGCTGTTGAACAGGCGCCTGGTATGGTCCTGCAGGCGGAAGATGGCCGTGCCCTGCTCGGTCTCGTAGGCGCGAACGCCTTCGAAGGCTCCGCAGCCGTAATGCAGCGTATGGGTCAGCACGTGGATCTTGGCGTCGCGCCAATCCACCATCTGTCCGTCCATCCAGATCTTGCCGTCGCGGTCGGACATCGAGGGAACAACAGGACTCATAAAACCATCCTCTTGGGGGTTGTGTTCATTGGGCAGACACCGGGTGCCAGGGCCTGCCCGGTCGGCTGTCTCCAGAGAGCGCCATTTTAGGGCGCTCAGGCCTTCGGCGGCGTGTCCGTCGTCTCTGTTGTTTCCGGTGCGGCGGCGGCCTCCTCGTCCTGCACGGGGCGCTGCAGTGTCCACTTCATCAGCCGGCCACCCACGAATTCGCAGGTGACATGGGAGCGGGTGCCGTCGGTCCAGCGGTAGATCTCGGGGTCCCGGCCTTCCTCGGACAGGCGCTCGCCCAGCGAGCGCGTCATGGCCACCACATGCACCAGCGGCACCTTGGGCTTGAGCTTGGCATTGAGCATCACCGCGCTGCCCACATAGCCCATGGGACGGTCCGCCGCCTTTTTCATCACGCTCATCAGGCGCGTGAAATGCAGCAGAACCCACATCAGAATGCCGCCCGCCACGGCCGCGACGCCGGGCCAGCCCGCCGAGCGGAAGGCTGCGAACACCAGCACGATCAGACCCAGGGGAACCAGAATATTGCGCAAATTCATGGGCTTATTGTCTTACGGAGGGCGGGGGGGCCGGCTGTGGGCAGTGCGTATGCCCATGCAAGCCTGTCAAACCACAGAGGCTTTCAGAAACAGGAGTTGCTTGCGCATGTCTTGGCATGATTTCAGAGGCTTTTGTCGCTGATAACCATGTATTCCGGGCGCAACATGCTTCCATTATGAAAGCGAGCAAGCGCTTACCCCATGCCGCGCACAATGTTCATGGCCTCGTCCACGCGCTCCACGGCGTGGATGGTCAGGCCGGGAATGGCCTTCTTGGGCGCATTGGCCTTGGGCACCACGGCCATGGTGAAGCCCAGCTTGGCCGCCTCCTTCAGGCGCTCCTGGCCGCGCGGCGCGGGACGCACCTCGCCGGCCAGGCCCACCTCGCCAAAGGCGATGAAGCCCTTGGGCAGCGCCTTGCCGCGCAGGCTGGAAGTGATCGCCAACATCACGGCCAGGTCGGCCGCCGGCTCGTTGATGCGCACGCCGCCCACGGCGTTGACGAACACGTCCTGGTCGGCGCAGGCCACGCCCGCATGGCGGTTGAGCACGGCCAGCAGCATGGCCAGGCGGTCGCGGTCCAGGCCCACGGACAGGCGGCGCGCGGCCGGGCCGCCCTGGTCCACCAGCGCCTGGATTTCCACCAGCATGGGGCGCGTGCCTTCCAGCGTGACCAGCACGCAGGAACCGGGCACGGGCTCGCTGTGCTGGGACAGGAAGATGGCGCTGGGGTTGGTCACGCCCTTGAGGCCTTTTTCCGTCATCGCGAACACGCCGATCTCGTTGACCGCGCCGAAGCGGTTCTTGATGGCGCGCACCAGGCGGAAGCTGCTGTGCGTGTCGCCCTCGAAGTACAGCACCGTGTCGACCATGTGCTCGAGCACGCGCGGGCCGGCGAGCGCGCCCTCCTTGGTCACGTGGCCCACCAGCACCACGGCGATGCCGGTGCTCTTGGCCATGCGCGTGAGGTGGGCCGCGCACTCGCGCACCTGGGCCACCGAGCCGGGCGCGGAGCTGAGCTGGTCGGAGTACATGGTCTGGATCGAGTCGATCACCACCACCGCCGGCTGCATGCTCTCGCAGGTGGCGAGGATCTTCTCGAGCTGGATCTCGGCCAGCACGTTGACCTGGCTGCCCTCGATGCCCAGCCGCCGCGAGCGCAGCGCCACCTGTGCGCCGCTTTCCTCGCCGGTCACGTACAGCGCCGGCAGGCCCTGGCGCTGCAGCGCGTCCACCGCCTGCAAGAGCAGCGTCGATTTGCCAATGCCCGGGTCGCCGCCAATCAGCACCACGCCGCCCTCGACCACGCCGCCGCCGAGCACGCGGTCCAGTTCGTCGATGCCGCAGGGCGTGCGCGCCACGTCGGTGGCCTCGATCGCGGCCAGCGGCACCACGGCCTGGGCCTGGCCCGCATAGCCGCTGTAGCTGGCCTGGCTCAGGCGGTTCTTGCCGCCGCCCGCGGGCTCGGCGAGCGACTCGATCAGCGTGTTCCAGGCCCCGCAGGACGGACATTTGCCCAGCCAGCGCGGGCTGGTGCCGCCGCATTCGGTGCAGGTGTAGATGGTTTTTTCCTTGGCCATGGACAGATGGAGCGGGCGCGGTACGCCGGATGCAAAGCGGCTATGGTACCCGGCGCGACTGCGGCCGCGGCGCGGCCGTGCCACAATCCTGGGACAGGCACAGCGCATCTGATTTGATAGCATCTTGCGCTCTATCCCATTGGGTTTCAACCGGATTTCATTCAAAAAAAGGAGAGGACCGTGTCCACCACGCTCTACTATGTGCCCGGCACCTGCGCGCAGGCCGTGCTGATCGCGCTGTACGAGGCCGGCGCCGACTTCGCGCTGAAGACGCTGGACTTCGCCGCCGCCGAGCAGCGCAGCCCGGCCTACCTGGCCATCAACCCCAAGGGCCGCGTGCCGGCGCTGGTCACGCCGCGCGGCGTGCTGACCGAGGTGCCGGCGCTGCTGCTGTACGTGGCACAGACCTATCCACAAGCCCAGCTCGCGCCGCTGGATGACCCGTTCGCGCTGGCGCAGATGCAGGAATTCAACGCCTACCTGGCCTCCACCGCGCACATCGCCCACGCCCACCGCCCGCGCGCCGCGCGCTGGGCCGACGACGAGGCCGCCCAGGCCGCGATGCGCGCCAAGGTGCCGCAGAACATGCGCGAGTGCTTCGGCGTGATCGAGCACCACTACCTCGGCGACGGCCCCTGGGTGCTGGGCGGGCAGTACAGCGTGGCCGACGGCTACCTCTACACCATCGCCGGCTGGCTCCAGAGCGACGGCGTGGACATCGCCGAGTTCCCGCGCGTGGCCGCGCACAGCGCCCGCATGCGCGAGCGCGCGGCGGTGCGCAAGCTGGCTACGGCTTAGAACGTGTTCACGATCTAGTGTGCTGTCCCGCAAATAGCTGCACAAAATGAAATCGATGGATTCGCGCTCAAGGCTAGGCGTAAACCGCAGTGATAGCCGTAGCTATCACGAGGATTTGCAACGACGCCCTGAGCGCGAAAACGCGATTTCATGTGCAGTTATTTGCGGGACAGCACACTAGGGCGCCACCACTTCCAGCCCGGTCTTCTCGATCACCGGCTTGGCGGCGGCCGACTGGTAGAAGCGCAGCAGCGCGCGGGCGCCCTCGGGGTTCTGCGCCTGGGTGGTGATGCCGGCCGAGAACACCGCATAGCTCTGCACCGAATCGGGCAGGCGGCCGACGAAGGTGATGCCGGGAATCGGCAGCAGCTCGCTCACCTGCTGCATGCCCACCGCCGCATCGCCGCGCGCCACGATGGTGCCCACGCGGTCGCCCACCACCTTCTTGCTCTTGGGCAGCACCTGGGCCTCGATGCCCAGCTGCTTGAGCATCTTGGTCTCGTAGTAGGTGCCGCTGGCGCTGGCCGAGTAGGCGATCGACGGCGCCGCGAGCAGCACCTGCTTGAACTTGGCCTCGGTGCTGATGTCGGGCACCAGCGCGCCGGCGCGCACCGCCAGGCCGATCGACGAGCGCACCAGGTCCACCTGGCTGCCGGGCCGCACCTGGCCCCGGGCCACGAGCTGGTCGAGCGCGCCGCGCTCCAGCACCACCACGTCGATGGGCTCGCCGCGCTCGAGCCGGTGCGGGATGGAGGTGGTGGACGCGCCCATCGACGAACCATAGGCCGACTCGACCTTGCCGCCGGTCTGCTTTTCGAACAGCGGGAACAGGCGCTGGTGCGCCTCGGCAAAGCCGCCCGAGGTCACGAGGCGGATGGGCTGGGCCAGCGCCGGGTTGGGCGGTGCGGCGGTCTGGGTGGCGCAGCCGGCCAGCGTGGCCGCGGCGGCCAGCAGCAGGGCGCGGCGCGTCAGGGTGAAAGGGGCATGGCGCATGGAGTCTCCTTCAGGTGTCGGGGCCGCACAGGGCCGGAATCCGCCGATTGTGCATGACCGGCGGGCCGGAAAAATGCTAGCTGCCTGCGCTTTCCCCATCGATGATTTCACATGATTTCCAGCTGAATTCATTGACCACAGGACGCAGGCAGCTCCTGTTTTTGAAGCGCTTGCGGCGCGGATCAGGGATCAGGTGTAGCGCTTTTCCAGCGCATCCCAGCCCGGCTTGCCCACCAGGCGCTGGCGCTCGGCGAACGGCGCCACCAGGCCGCTCGCCTCCTGCACTTCCTTCTCGTCACGCAGCACGGTCAGCGCCTTCTGCATGCCGGCCACCGCCCCCTGCAGCGCCGCGTTGGCATACAGCACGATGCCGTAGCCCAGCTGGACCAGTTCGTCGGCATTGAAGATCGGGGTCTTGCCGCCGATGACCATGTTCATCAGCTGGGGTTTATTCAGGCGCTTCGGGAGGGCCTTGATCTCGTCGGCGGTGGTGACGGCTTCGACGAACAGGATGTCGGCACCGGCCTCGGCGAACTTCTGCGCCCGCTCGACCGCAGCCTCGAAGCCGTGGATGGCCGCCGCATCGGTGCGGGCCATGATGAGGGTGCCTTCGTCGCGGCGCGCATCCACGGCGGCCCGGATCTTGCCCAGCATCTCGCCGGTCTCGATCACGTCCTTGCCGTTGAAGTGGCCGCAGCGCTTGGGGCTGACCTGGTCCTCGAGCTGGATGCAGTCGGCGCCGGCGCGC
>Ga0153918_1001260_pt1 | contig 10498 bp, 10 predicted proteins | sample TSFL002MetaG_FD_104687 | JGI IMG/M metagenome (GOLD analysis project Ga0153918, IMG submission 104687) | Attine ant fungus gardens microbial communities from Florida, USA - TSFL002 MetaG | ecosystem: Host-associated > Fungi > Mycelium > Unclassified | place: USA: Florida, Paynes Creek Historic... | reverse complement strand
CATTGAGCCTAATTACACCGATTATGCCCGCGAAGCCCCGCCCCGCCCCGATGGCGAGCTGCAGGAGCGCGAGATTGTTCGCCTGTTATTGCTCTACGGCAACCAGATGATCGAAATTGATGCCAATAACAATACCAGTACCTATATCGGTCCGTTTATAGTGGGCATGCTGGATGACGTGGAGTTTGAGCATGAAGATTGCAAAAAGTTTGTAGACCTGTATAAAAGCCAGGTTGAAAAAGGCGACCTGCCGGATGATAACTTCTTCATCCATCAGCAAGACAAGCAGATAGTGGATATGACCATCGATATGCTCACCCCGCTCTACATCCTGAGTGACAATTGGGAAGCCATGCACAACATCACCACTAATGATGAACAGCGCGATCTGAAAGCCACCATTATGAACGGTGTATATCACCTCAAAAAGCACAAGGTGAGTAAGATTCTGGAAAAACTACTGCACGACCTGCAGCACTGCGCCGTTGATGCCGACATTGAGATACTGCAAAGCCAGTATATGTTTATGAAAAAGGTAGAGCGCAAGATTGCCGATGAATTGGGGATTGTGATATTGAGGTAAGAACCGCGACAATGGCACAGCCCTATTTAAGTCGACATAATTAGCAGTGCCAGTAGTTTTCCCTCTCGAGAGGATTGAAGAGACATGGCTTTAGCAAAAACCTGAAACAGGGGTATGTCCATCTCCCTGCAACAACAAAATTACTGGCCAACCTTTTTCCCTTTTTACTTTTCAATTCTAAATTTTTACTTTCACCACATGCCTGCACACATAGAACTTGGTAAACGCGGTGAGCAACTGGCCCGCACGCACCTGGAAACGGCAGGCTATGAGATTTTAGATCAGAACTGGACGCACGCCAGGGCCGAAATTGATATAATTGCCTATAAAAACGGGCTGCTTATATTTATTGAGGTAAAATCGCGTTCTTATAATTACTTTGGCGAGCCTGAAGATTTTGTTGACCTGCGCAAGCAGCGCTTACTGGCCCGGGCCGCCAATGAATACATTTACCTGATGAACCATCAGGGCGAAGTACGGTTTGATATTGTATCTGTACTGTTTGCCCCTGATGATTCGCACAAATTGAAACACATAGAAGATGCCTTTTGGCCTCAGCCTGAATAATTATTACAAATGAAAACTTTTAAAGTACTGGCCCTGGGCGGCGCACTAATGCTGGCCTTCGGATGCAGCCATAAAGACAACAAAGTAGCAATGACCTTAAGCCCCGAAATGGGCACCACCTATAAAACCGGCGACGCAATCCCAGTAAAACTGCAATATCCGTCTGATGTTAAACCCGATTCTGTAGTGTATCTGCTGGATTCGGTTCGGTTTGCCTCAACTAAAGATTCAGCCGGCGTAAAACTAAAAACTGATACCATGCGATTGGGTTCCCGCCTGGTTACTGCCAAGCTTTACCAAGGTGGCAAAGCAGAGGAGGTATCTACCAACTTTATGCTCTACCCGGCCAAAGCACCCGAAGAATTAGCGTATAAGGTTGACAAAGTTTTTCCGCATGATACCAGCAGCTATACCGAAGGTTTACTATATCAAGACGGCTTTTTATACGAAAGCGATGGTGGTCGTGAAGGCGAAGATGCCGGCCGGTCAAGCTTGCGCAAGGTAAATGTGGAAACAGGCAAACCGGTACTGAAAGTTGATGGCGACCCAAAAGTATTCTCTGAAGGTATTTCAATTGTTGGCGACAAACTGGTTCAGTTAACTTATACCGAGAAACTGGGTTACGTTTACGATAAAAATACGTTCAAACTACTCAAAACCTTTACCAACAATGTTGGCTATGAGGGCTGGGGCATGTGTTATGACGGTCATAAACTATACATGGACGATAGCACCAACCGCGTTTGGTTCCTTAACCCGGAAACTTATGCTGCCATAGGTTTTATTGATGTGTATGATGATAAAGGCCCGGTAAACCAGATTAATGAACTGGAAATGATTGATGGCAAGCTATGGGCCAACATCTATCAAACCGACACGATTATTGTGATAGACCCTAAAACCGGGGCCGTATTGCAAAGCATTGACCTGAGCAAACTTTACCCGCAGGCACAACGAGCACCAAATGCCGACGTGCTAAACGGTATAGCCTGGGACCCGCAAGGCAAACGCCTGTTTATAACCGGCAAAAAATGGCCTAAACTGTATCAGATCAGCGTGAGTAAAAAATAAGCTAAAAGGCAAAAGGATAAAGGCGAAAGGTAAGATTTAACACCTTTTAAAACCTTTATCCTTTTACCTTTCGCCTTTATCCCCTGCCTTTTATGGTAAAATTTTTGCCATTCGCTGAAAAGTTCATTGATATATGGTTCCAGTGAACGATTTTTGCGGCATGGTAAAATACCCCATTATTTCAGTTGACAACCTTGTTAAGCATTATGGCGACTTTGAAGCTGTAAAAGGTATTAGCTTTGAAGTCTTTGAAGGCGAGATCTTCGGGCTGCTCGGTCCGAATGGCGCCGGCAAAACCACTACTTTAGAGATTATTGAAACCCTGCGCCCGAAAACATCAGGTAGCGTAACAGTTGATGGCTTTAATATTGAGCGCGATGCCGATCAGATCAAACAACGTATTGGTGTGCAGCTACAGGCCGCAGGTTACTACCCCAACCTTAATCTTACCGAACTGATTGAGCTTTTCTCTGGTCTGTACGGTATCAAGGTATCGGCACATGAGATGCTGGATAAAGTGGCCCTGACAGACAAAGCCAAATCAAAATACAAAGAGCTTTCGGGCGGCCAGAAACAACGTTTCTCTATCGCTACTACGCTCATTAACAATCCCCGTATTATTTTCCTGGACGAACCTACTACCGGTTTGGACCCGCAAGCCCGACGCAACCTGTGGGACTTGATTCGCCAGATACGCGATAATGGTACAACCGTAGTCATTACCACCCACTACATGGACGAAGCCGAAGAACTGTGCGACCGCATAGCATTTGTAGACGGCGGCCGTATCATCGGCCTGGACACTCCTGATCATTTTATTGATGAACTGATTGCCAGTGGCTTTCAACGCAAAAAAGAGGTAAAAGGCGCCAACCTTGAGGACGTATTTATTGCCAAAACTGGCAAAGAGTGGAAGGACGGGTAAGAGCCCCCGGCCCCCTGAAGGGGGAGTTATGGCAGTAGTAGTAACCTTAAGGCCAGTAGCCAAATACCCCAATGACAAATGACTAACAACCAATGACTGAAATAAAGAAATATAATAATTTCCGCGCAACTATGGCTATCGCAAAAGCCAGTTTGCGCTCCATACTGCGCAGCCCTTCGGCTGTTATTTTTACACTGGCATTTCCATTAATCTTTATTGTGGTGTTTGCCAACCTGGGCGGTGGCTTGAAGGTTGATGTTGGCCAGAGCAAAACTACTGATACTACCAATGTTATTTACAAAGCTTTGAAACAAAGCCAGATCATTCGTTTTGTAACCAACCAAAGCGAAGCCGAGATGACCAGAAACCTGGGCGAAGGCACACTGGATGCGGTGATTGACATCAAGAAACAATCGGCCCCTACCATGCCGGTTGATATGACTGTGCGTTACAGCAAGGCCTCGGCACAGAAAAGCGCTATCCTGAAATCGTTACTGAGCAACATCCTTTACAATGCGCAGAGCCGTCAGATAGCCATGTATCAGCAATTATCGGGCATTAAAATCCCAAAGGCAGTTGATCTGAAAGAGGAAGTGATATCTGGCCGTGAGTTTAAGTATATCGATTTTATATTGCCGGGACAGCTGGGTTTCTCGTTGTTGAGTACCGGGGTGTTCGGTACGGCGTTTGTTTTCCTGAGTTTGCGTCAAACGCTGGTGATCAAAAGGTTTTTTGCTACGCCGGTTAAGCGTTATAGTATCATTCTGGGCGAGATGCTGGCACGTATTGTATTTTCGCTTTTCGGTGCCGTGGTGATTGTTACCATCGGGCACTATGTGTTTCACTTTACGCTGATTAATGGCATCAGTACTTTACTCACTATGCTGGTGCTCTCCTTTATCGGGCTCATTGTTTTTATGGGGTTTGGATTTGTGGTGTCCAGCATTGCTAAAAATGAAAGCACCATACCGCCGCTCAGCAATATCATTACGCTGCCGCAGTTCCTGCTTTCGGGCACGTTCTTTTCTACCAGCGTATTTCCTAAATGGTTGCAACCGCTGGCCAATATCTTGCCATTAACCCACCTCAACAATGCTATGCGCCGTGTAGCTTTTGAAGGCGCAAGCCTTGCCGGTTGTACGCATGAATTGCTGATATTGTTTATCTGGGGTATCTGCGTTTATGCGGTTGCGATAAAACTGTTTAAATGGGAATAACAAGGTAGTGGCTACCAAGTGTGATATTGATGGTTTTAAAAATCACTCATTAAACAAGGTTGCTATCTTGCGCCCCGTAGAACATGTGTGCCAACCTCGGTATAACAGCTTTGCGTTCAGAACAGGCCTTCGCACACCGTTCAACAAAACTCAGGATGACACCCACACTTCTAAACGATTGGAGCTATCGCATAAAATGATATATATCCAATTTGGCAAGCGCCAATATTAAGTTAATGTTAACTTGGTTTAATGATTATTTATTTCACTAATTTTTAGCTTATTTTGCCGGAAGTTGTATATTTGACATTGTATCGGTTAGTGTAAAAAATACACTAACATCATTTTTGACTAATACCCAAATAAAAAATGAGCTTAATTATTGACGTTCATGCCCGCCAGATTCTCGATTCGCGTGGCAACCCTACCGTAGAGGTAGAAGTTTTAACAGAAAACGGAGCGCTTGGTCGCGCGGCGGTACCATCAGGTGCCTCAACCGGTGCGCACGAAGCCGTTGAACTGCGTGACAACGATAAATCTAAATATATGGGCAAGGGCGTTTTGCAAGCCGTTGCTAACGTAAATGATGTTATTGCAAAAGAGCTGCAAGGCCTGGACGTGTTTGAACAAAATGCGATCGATCGCCTGATGATTGAGCTCGACGGTACGCCAAACAAAGGCAAACTGGGTGCTAACGCCATTCTTGGCGTATCATTGGCCGTTGCTAAAGCTGCTGCGCTGGAGAGCCGTCAGCCTTTATACCGCTACGTTGGTGGTGTTAATGCCAACACGCTGCCTATCCCAATGATGAATATCGTTAACGGTGGTTCACACTCTGATGCGCCTATCGCATTCCAGGAGTTTATGATTATGCCGGTTGGCGCGCCTTCATTCTCTGAGGCACTGCGTTGGGGTACTGAGGTGTTCCATAACCTGAAAAAAATTCTGCATGACCGTGGCCTGTCTACCGCTGTGGGTGACGAAGGTGGTTTTGCGCCAACCTTTGAAGGTACTGAAGATGGTGTTGAAACCATTTTGAAAGCGATTGAGAAAGCCGGTTACAAACCAGGTGTTGATATTTGCCTGGCGTTTGACTGTGCTGCCTCTGAGTTTTACAAAGACGGCAAATACGATTATACTAAGTTTGAAGGCGACAAAGGTGCCATTCGCACCAGCGCTGAGCAAGCTGATTACCTGGCTTCATTGGCCGCTAAATACCCGATCATTTCTATCGAGGACGGTATGGCTGAGGACGACTGGGCTGGCTGGAAACTGCTGACCGAGAAAATTGGCGACAAAGTACAGCTGGTTGGTGATGACCTGTTTGTAACCAACGTTGAGCGTTTACAACAAGGTATTGATAACCACACGGCTAACTCTATCCTGGTAAAAGTTAACCAGATCGGCTCATTAACCGAGACCATCAACGCGGTGTCATTAGCACAAACGCACGCTTATACTTCTGTAATGAGCCACCGCTCTGGTGAGACTGAGGACGCTACCATTGCCGACTTAGCCGTTGCCCTGAACTGCGGTCAGATCAAAACCGGTTCTGCATCACGCTCAGACAGGATTGCAAAATACAACCAGTTACTGCGCATTGAAGAAGAACTGGGCGCTAACGCCAAATTCATCGGCAAAAACTTTAAATATTATCCGAAAGGAAACTAAGTTTAAAGCTGAAAGGCGAAAGCTAAAAGGTTTTATGAAAGCCGGTCTCAAAAAGATCGGCTTTTTTATTGATATTTAATAGTGATGAATTTCAGACAAGTAGTAGCGGGTTATGTTGCTGGCGCATTCTCAACAGGAGATTTACCGTTAATGGCATACAACGCGCTGCAGGAAGGCTATGACTCGCCATCATTGGTGATGTTAGCGGGTATGAGTGCAAATGATACATTCTACGAGCTTCACCCATTATTTCAAGCTTGCCTTAAGGAAATGGGAGTAGCGATGCCATCTAAACGCGATGCTTGCATTATTTACGCGCTATCAATTGCCAATGATATATTCGCCGAAAAAATAGAACTTGCTACAGGAGTTTCTAAAATATATTATGAGGCGATAAGCAGATTTGATTTCCGATCAGAAACTCAGCAATATGCATATGATAGCATCGGCTTTGAACAAGTATACGGCTTACTTATAGACTACGAAGATAATTTAGATAGCTGGCCTATCGACGAAACTTTGCAACAAGAAATTCTTGACGAGTTGAGCGTTGCATTGAGAAAATGGTGTGATAAAATAAATCAGAACTCTAAATTCTGATCATTAGGCTCTTGGGATTAGATGAACGAATTAGGGGTGCATTTGTGATGGCGTGAGGAGAAATCTTGTACGTGCGACAAGCCCGTTTGATTGGTAAGACTGCTTTGCAATTCGGATAAGATTACAAATTGTTTAGGCCTTCGCGCACCCTTCGACTAGGCTCAGGATGACACCCCTTTTTGTTCTTCCCAACACTTGTTCGTGTTCGCGAGTGACGACTACCTGCGTCCGCCCGGAGTGAACGACAAACAAAAATATAATTGCAACTATTTTTTAGTTACAAAAAAAATAAATATATTTGTGTACCTAAACGTAACACTTATCACAATTAAGCAAATGAAAGTTTACAAAAGAGTTCCACATGACAAAGAAAGAAAAGCTGGCAGATCGGCTGTTATCTGTTCCCAAGGACTTTACCTGGGATGAATTAATTAAAGTTTTAGCATCATTTGGCTATGAGGAACTGACTGGTGGAAAAACCGGTGGTTCAAGAAGAAGGTTTGTAGACAAGCAAAAAAACATTATCACCCTACATAAACCTCATCCGGCCAATATTGTTAAAACCTATGCGTTACGAGAGGTAATAGCACATCTAAAAACCAAAGGCTACTTACAAGATGAATGACATCTTACAATATCAATCCTACTACGCCTCGGTGCACTATAGTGCTACAGACGAGGTATTTCATGGCAAAATTTTAGGCATCAATGATTTGGTAACCTTCGAGGGCGATTCGGTTAAAGAACTCAAAGGCGCTTTCGAAGAAGCTGTTCAAGATTATCTGGAAACCTGTGCCGCTATTGACAAAGAACCAGAAAAAACATACAAAGGCACTTTTAACGTACGCGTACCGTCCGCTTTGCATAAAGAAGCATCGTTATTTGCGGCCGGTCATAACATGACTTTAAATGAATTTGTAAAGCTGGCACTATCTTATACGCTAAGACGCAAAGCTGACATCGATGATGAATCGTTATTAGGCACTATATAAAAGAAGCAAGACGGCCCATTGGCCGTCTTGCTTCTTTTATTCAAGTATTAATCTTTAACCGATCAGTTCCCCAACTGCTTTACCGCCAGATAAGCCATCAAACCTGTGCTTATCTTGAACGCTTCCTCGTCAATATCAAATGTTGGAGTGTGTACGGATGAGGTGATGCCGCGGGCCTCGTTGCGGGTGCCCAGGCGGTAGAAACAGCTATCGGCTACCTGGCTGTAGTAGGCAAAATCTTCGGCGGCCATCCAAATGTCCAGATCTTCTACGTTTTCTTCGCCCAGGAAATCTACGGCATTAGCGCGGGCTGCTCTGGTCACTTTTTCTTCATTGATGAGGAATGGGTAGCCATTCATAATATTGAACTCGCAGGTGGCGCCCATGCTTTCGGCAATGCCTTCTGCCATTTTCTTCATGCGTTTATGGGCCTCGGCACGCCATTTCTCGTCCATCGTGCGGAAGGTACCCTCCAGGTAAACCTCGTTAGGGATCACGTTGGTAGCACCATTGGCAATTACTTTACCGAATGAGAGTACACAAGGGTTTTTAGGATCTGAAAAACGGCTTACTACCTGTTGTAAGGCAGTCAGGATATGCGCGGTGATAATCACCGGATCTACATTCTGTTGCGGTTGTGCACCGTGGCCGCCTTTACCTCTTACGGTAACATACAGCTCATCTGTACTGGCCATGTATTTGCCTACACGGAAGCCTACTTTACCGGCATCTATCAAAGGCATTACGTGCTGACCCATTACGGCTTGTGGCTTTGGATTTTCCAGCACACCTTCTTTAATCATCAAGCTGGCTCCACCGGGCAGTTTTTCTTCTGCCGGCTGGAAGATCAGTTTTACCGTTCCGCCGAAATCGTTTTTCAGTGCGGTTAATATTTTAGCAGTACCCAGCAATGATGAGGTATGTACATCATGACCGCAGGCGTGCATTATGCCTACGTTTTGTGATTTGTAAGGCACATCGTTTGCCTCGGTAATAGGCAGTGCGTCCATATCGGCACGCAGGGCTACTACATTGCTGCTTGGTTTTGCACCGGTGATCAATCCTACTAAACCATTATCAGCCATGCGCACATACGGGATACCCAGTTCATCCAGCTTGCCCGCCACGAAGGCCGAGGTTTGCACCTCGTTAAAAGACAATTCGGGGTGACTGTGCAGGTGACGACGGTTGGCCACCACATCATTAAAAATATCTTGCGTAAGCTGCTGTATCTTTTCTTTGATCATCAGTTCTGTTCGTTAAGTTGGGGATTGATCTTCTCGGCAATAATAAACAGCACCGGGAAGTAGGGTCTTAATTGCTGCATAGCGCGCGAGGCATCCATACGGGTGCGAAAATCGCCGGCGTGTACCTTAAAATTCGGCTCCTTGTAACTGATGTAGGTATGCATCTCAGGGAAACGCGCTTTCAGCTTATTCTGCGCGGCATAAGCATCGGCCCTGCTAGGACCGGTAAAGAATTGGATACGATACCCATCCGATGAAATAGTACCGTTACTGCCTGGCATTGCGCCACCAGCGGGCATATAAGCCTTGGTTGGATGCAGGCGCCGTGCCATCAGCGTATCAATCAGCGGGTCCTGCACCACTTCTACCGTGCCACGGGTTTGTGCTTTTAGTGCTAAAGTAAAGAGCATAAAAAAACAGCATCCTGTTATACGGCTAAAAGCTTTATAGTGTGATGCTGTTAATTTCATAAATTATCAAATTCGTCATTGCGAGGAACGAAGCAATCTCTGCAGATGTTTAACCGCCACGCAATCTGCTCGTCCAGTACAGAGATTGCTTCGTTCCTCGCAATGATGTACGGGCTTTCACCCTTACAATGCGACTGGAAAGAACCAATCTCTGATTAACTAATCTCTAATTACTACCGCAGGCGCTTACTCTTCGCCTACGCCGTGGCAGTTTTTGTATTTCTTACCGCTGCCGCATGGACAAGGGTCGTTTCGGCCGATTTTCTGCTCGGCACGTACCGGCATTTGTTTTTGATGCTCGCGGGTATCATCCATTGGCAAGCCAGGGATACCTTCCATCGCACCTTCGCTAATTAGCTCAGGCTTTGAGGCGCGCATATTTCTCATATCTGTGCGCGGCTGTGGTTGTGCTTCGCGGATTTCCTCAGGCGCTTGTTGTACCGGAATTACACCGCGGAACAGGAAGCTTACCAGCTCTTTGTTCACGTTGGTCAGCATAGAGCGGAACAGTTCAAACGCCTCGAACTTGTAAACCAGTAGTGGGTCTTTCTGCTCGTAAACGGCGTTCTGCACAGATTGTTTCAACTCGTCCATTTCGCGCAAGTGCTCTTTCCAGGCATCATCAATCAGATACAGGGTAACGTTCTTTTCAAATGATTTGAATACTTCCAGACCTTTGTTCTCTACCGCTTTTTTCAAAGGTACAGAAACCTGGATACCGTGGATACCATCAGTAAACGGAACAATAATATCTTCAATTTGCGCACCGCGGGTGTTATACACATCTTGTAGTACGGGGAACGCCTGTTCGGCAATACCTTCAGCTTTACGTTTATAGAAATCAGTCACCGCGGCAAAGGTTTCATCAACCAAAGCGTTGATTGATTTACCCGCAAACTGATCTTGGGTGCTTTCTATGTCAACAGAGAACAAACGGATGATCTCCAGTTGGAAACCTTCGTAATTGTTTTGCTCTTTGTACTCGGTTACCACGTCTTCAACCACATCAAAAATGGTATTGTTAATATCTACATCCAAACGCTCGCCAAACAGGGCGTTCTTACGTTTAGCATAGATCACGGTACGCTGCGAATTCATCACGTCGTCATACTCCAGCAGGCGTTTACGGATACCGAAGTTGTTTTCTTCTACTTT
>Ga0153918_1001259_pt1 | contig 10499 bp, 9 predicted proteins | sample TSFL002MetaG_FD_104687 | JGI IMG/M metagenome (GOLD analysis project Ga0153918, IMG submission 104687) | Attine ant fungus gardens microbial communities from Florida, USA - TSFL002 MetaG | ecosystem: Host-associated > Fungi > Mycelium > Unclassified | place: USA: Florida, Paynes Creek Historic... | reverse complement strand
TGTCTTCCGAATATTCCAGACTTTTAGTAACCAATTCAAATATATTTAAACACTCCCAAAAGGTAGCTCCAAATGAGAATATATCACTTTCCATTGACATTTTTCCTTGTTCAAAATTAATAGTGAAAGGAAATTCTGAGTTATTGGTCGCTTTAGAATAACATTCTGGGGCTGCGTAACCCAGTGTCCCATATTGGTATAACTTATCTATAGTTTCATTTTCATTAAAATCCACTGGAGATAAATTACTCTTTGCAACTCTATTACCTCGGATAACTTTTTTTGACTTTCCAAAATCTATGAGTACTAGTTCTTTTCCAAATCTTGTTACCATAATATTTTCTGGTTTAATATCCAGATGTAAGATGTTTTTTTGTTCCGATACAAATTCCATAATCTCACATAGGTTTATCATAAACAGTAATATCTGATTTTGGTATTTTAAAATATTATCGTAGTTATAACTGAGTTTGACTGCCTCTTTTTCCTCTACTGAAAACTCGTGATAATCTATGACATTACTTAAACCATTACCTAAAGGTTCAATCCTTCTAAGCTTCCAATACTCTTCTCTGCAATACTCCTCAAGTGACCAACCATCTATGAATTCTTCAATAACACAAAAATAAGAATCATTATTAATGACTCCTCCAGCCACTTTGTTACATGGCAAACTAAAATCGCCAAGATCTTCTACCACATCTTCCACACGGACAACAGAACGGCATTCACGCAATTCTTCAAATATTTTCCACTCCTCAGTTTTAAATATCTCCAAGCGGTTTACTACATTGCCGTTAATAAGAATTGATTTTGGTTTGAATTTTAATACACAAGAAAACTGTAGATTTCCTTCTTGCTTGATTTTTAAACCTTTATAAACAATACTTTCGGAACCAATAGCTATAAAACCATCTTGATTTATCCCATAGGACGTGTCAACTATATACTTAAACGAATTTCCATCAATTTCATTACTCATTATTTATCTGAACTCCCAATTTTGTTTTCCGAAAAAAGAATATTAAATATAGACTCATTCGAGTCAGGTTTTACTGTTTGTAACTCCTTAATTATTTTCTGCTTCTTCTGCTCTTGTGCTGGTGTAACAGCAGTTCCAACTGATGGTTTACTCATAACTTATCCCTCCATTATTTATAATCTTGCATTGCTTGGCTACTGAGTATTATCATCTTCGGTTTGAGGATTCTTATTAAACTCTTCAAGTGCTTTATCAAGTGCAAGGTATTGTTCTTTAATGTTTTTAACTACACCGTTGTTTATACCATCTAAAACATCCTTAATTCCCCCAACATTTTCAAGTATGTGGTCGGTTTTTTCTTTGTACGCATCAGCGCCTTCACCTTCCCATTTTTTCAATAAAGTGGAGTTAATAGTATTAAACTCATCTATGATTGCGTCAAATTCAGTAATCGCCTCTTGACTTTGGCTTTCAAATGCTGCAATTTTACCAATGTCTGCCGATATATAATCACCATTTGGCATAATAACCACCCTTTCTAATACTTTATAAATTTCAATTTTAATAGATTGTCAGCTTCAATATCAAAGAAGTAACCATCACCTTTTTCACACCTTGCGTAATCTTCTTTTAAAGCCTTAATATCCATATTTCCAAAAACAGTTTTTTGCCCTCTATCTCCAGCAAACTCGGCAATGTTGTCTAACAAAAACGCATTCGATATAACATTATTAAAGAAGGTATTCTGCTCCCCATCACTAATCTTCTGTACATCAGAGAAAATAAACACGTACCCGCGTTCCTTTGCCTCAGCAACCAATTGAGGTAGTATGGTTTCAATAAAACGCTTGTTTTCTAATAAGCTTAAATAAACAAGTTTACTCTGTATTATAAATATTGTAAATTGATCTCCTCTATTTTTACAATCCGGTACCTGTAGGTATCCCTTAATGGTTGGTTGATCTCTCGCCATTTCTTTACTAGTACCATAAAATGCACCTAAAAATCGTTTGTCTAAAGTCACATGATTTTCGTTGAGGTATACATAAAACTGCTGAAGTGGTGACAATTTTTTTATATTCTTCGTACCATCGTTCAACGTTAGCTCTACTTCTTCGAATTTATTAATAATTGTACAATCCACCTTATCTTTATAACTCTCGTATAGGGATTTCAGTTGATTTCTACCATCATCAAAAAGTACTATTTGGGCATCTTTTTTTTGGTTTATGAAACCATCTACCAAGAGATTTAGTAAGTTCGTTTTTCCAAAGTCTCTTTTACCGTAAATAGCAATGACATGTGACTCATCTACATCTACATTCACAGGGTAAAAGTCCACATAGTCCAACCCAACACTCACTATTTCCTTTGACTCGTCTTTGATATCCTCTGGAGTTTGCTTTAACGTATCATATTCATCTCTCGTTAGTTCCTTTGGAAACGTTTGATATTTCTTTACAGACTTTATGTAGGTATTATTTTCATAACCAAATTTTTCTTTTAACTTTTCTACAAAGACCTCTTCTGTATTACCTTTTGGGCTGTTGCCTTTCACATTGTATGGAAGAGTTGTTTGTACCTCATAAGGCAAATTCATTCGGAAAGTTCCTGTGACGCCCTTTGGTTTGACCGTTACATTAGCAAAGCCATGACCAGGATTATTTCCAATCATACCAACCTTTCCAGTAAAGATTTCAGAGTATTTATCGCCAGGCATATCAAAAGCAATTTTTTGTTTAAAATTACCAAGATAGGAAGCTAGACCCTTTGTATCCACAGCAGTTAGTACGATTGTAATTCCTTTAGACAACCCATCTCTGCATAATTTTGCTAACTTCTCGTGATATGCCGTATATCGTGGCTCATCCATAAATGCATTCAAGTTATCAATGATAAACGTTGTATGAATTGGTTGTATTTCAGAGTCACGAAAGTTTTTACCGTTCAACTGTTTTATATTATCTTTAAGTAGATTATCCATAATCTTAAAAACTCGTTTGACATATTCCTCGTTAGAGTTATCAAAATACGCCGAAACCAATGGTAGTTCTTTATACTCTGATAACGCCCCACCAAAGTCTAGAATAAATACTTGCTCTTGATTTTCATCATATTGCTTATGTAAAATATTTACTAACATTTTAACAAAGGTAGTTTTTCCACTCATTGCCAACCCAAACAATGCAATGTTGGAATCTAACAAATCAACAACAAAAGGTGGTTGCAATTGTATAATTGGAATATCAAATACACCTAGCGTACAATGCATTTTTTTAAGGCTCATTCTATTCCTCTCCATTCTGTTTCATCTTCAATCTTTCCAGGAAGTGGCGGTAAAAAGATTTGACGAGGTTTTTCCATATCTTTACTCATCTCGATGATTGTGTTTGTTATGTATGCAAGTTGAGTATCATGTTCATTAATATTTGCGTTCTTTTTCTTTTGATTTTCATTGTCCTTTCTAGATTGATAAAACGTATTATTAAATGTACCTGAATTCGGTACTTCTGTAACAACAACAGGTTGTTCAATATTTATATTTCTATTAGCACCAGTATATGCTGATTGAAAGTATTCAAACCTAGACCCTGTGCCAACTAATAGGTAAGCACGCCCATTCAATGGCATCGTCGGTGCTGCTGCCACCGGGCTGTCTATCATTTCTTTTGATGCTTGCTTAGATGCTACCTTAAGACATATCCTTGCTTTTGAATTTACTCGTATATCATCTGTAATGGCACCTTCAATATTTTGTGATACTAGTACAATATGAAACCCTAGTGTTCTCCCAACACGCGCAATCGTCGTGATTTCCGCAATAAAGTCAACATCATTACTTTCACTAGAAAATCTTTTAAGTTCCGTAAATTCGTCGACAACCAAAACCAAATGTGATAGCGGGGAAAGCTCGTCTATGTCTCTTGATAAAGCCTCCGTCTGCTTTTCATTGAGCTTTTTCTTAGCTTTCTCTACCTTAGCATTATTTAATGGATCTTTCTCCAATTCCTTTATTTCTCTAATTACTCGAAGAGCTCTAATATACGCGTCGACATTGTCAACACCTAAACTTGTAAGTAATAATTTACGTCTTTTTATTTCGGCATTTAATGATTCAAGAAAACGTTTTAACATATACGCTGCGGAAGTTCCCTCATCCTCACCAGCAGTATCTGTTACTGCTCCTACACAATGTGGCAAGCTTCCCAAACGATCGGAAAAACCTCCCCCCTTCATATCAACGAGCATTAAGTTCAAATCCATTGGAGAATACTTCATGCATAAACCTATAGCATAAGTAATAACTGTTTCTGACTTCCCAGATCCAGTTGTACCAGCAACAAGCATATGTGGTCCATCGGCTTTCTCATATAAATCAAGATACATTAACCCATGTTCATGTTTTCCAATAGCAATACTCATATTTCTCGTTACATCATTTTTATTTACATCTTGCCAACTTTCCAATATGCTATTTTTAACTTCAGAACCTTGCAATTTGTCAGAATCATAGCCATAAAGTTCAAACAAAGTTACCATAGATGGTACTTTACCATTTTCTGCTATTCTAGTGTAATATATTGCACTCAGTTGTTTAAACGCTTGACTAAATTTTTCCTTGTATTTACTCGCATTGAATATATAATCATTGCCAAAGTGCTTGTATTCAATAAGCTTATCAGTATCGCTTGCTTTTGTATTATCGTCCTTACCCTCACTTAAAACATTGAGAGTTTCTCTACTAAGAATGTTGTATCGAAGACTGCTCCTTCTTCCATTAGGGTTATCCTTATCAATATCAACAATATTTCCACAATATTTTGGTAGCTTGTCTTTTACTGATTGTATGAAAATAAAGGTAAGTCCGGTTGCATTTACATAGGGCTCACCCTCTTTAGGAACTTCAGGAAGAAACTTCGAGAAACCAGTCTCTTTTATATCATAATCATAGAAGACAACACAGACAATCTGTGTTTGTTTTTGGTCAGAACTGTCTGCATCTTTTTCCTCACTTTTTGATTTTTTTCGTTCACTCATTATGCTATGTAATTGACCAAAAACTACACCTGCACTATCTTTATCAAAAACAAATTGGGAGACCCTCTCAAATAGTTCGTTAGCATGAGGTAAATGCTTGTAATTGTGAATAACCTCATTTTGTTTGGCTATATCATCCTCTTTTTCAAAGAAAAATACAAACTGCAAATCTTCCGGGGAATGATAATAGGCAAGCTCAAACATTATATGTTGAATAAAATTCTTTGATGTCTCTAAGTCGTTTGATATTACACCCAGGGCTCCACTAGACTTTAAATCCAATAACAAGGGTGGCTTACTCTCGTCGTCACTTCGTAGATAGTTAAATCCGATAATCTCGTTTGCATCTTTAGGATCTACACCCTTATTAGCAAAGATATACGCTAAATCGGTTAGTAAAAACTGGTTTCTATCTTCATTCGCTCTGTCTTCAGGAGTCATTCGTGCACGACGTTTATTATCTTTTTTGGAAGGGATTCGGATCTTAATTTTATCTCCTTCTTTTTTATAATATATATCATAGAAAATAGTATCTTTCTTTTCACTTTTTATTTCAAAAAGTGGTTTCACCTCATCAGAAGTACCCAACGATACCCTCATGAAGTCATTGTCATTAGGTGAGCGCGAAAAGATAGCACTGTTTATTTCAGCTGTTTTTTTAAACAGTATACCCATATTTGGATATACACTATTTAGATAGTTTATATCACTTTTTTGCCATTCATTAATTGTTTTAATTTTTCTATGTATATAATTTTCATAATTACTCTTCCACTCTTCTATACTCTTTTTTTCCTCGTTTCTATTCTTTAGAAAATTATAAAATGTGGTAACAAAGGCAACAACACCCATGGCTCCTGACATTAACAACATCGTATTCCCCATACCTGCGTCATCTGGTGCAAAATACGTAACAAAGTGACGAGCTAAAAGCATACCCCCAGTAGACAGTACCGTAGGAAGAAAAACATCTAGGAAAGTAGATTTATCCTTTTGTGGCATTTCACCAGGTGGGATAATTTCAATAACCGATGACTCAATGACGTTTAATCTACGTGTACTAATATTATATTCAAGAGAGTTATCAGAATTTAAAATATAATTGTTATCAGAATTTTTAAAGAGTTCCGATGTTATAACTTTAGTTTCACGAGTAAACAAAATACAGCTTGATGTTACAAAACCAAGCTCATCTATTTTTTTATCCGGTACCTTGATATCATCAATTTCATCGATGAAGTCAATAACGTTAAACTCCGTCTTGGAATTATATTGCACCTGTAGTTCTTTTCTAGTTTTTAAATACTCTTCTACAAGTTCAAAGTGCGCTTGATATTCTTCAGATTTCTTTAACCCATAATATATAGATTCAATCAAAGCTCTAAGTGTAATATCTTTTAATACAAGAAAAAATATTTCGTCAGAGATTTTTTCACTCTCAAATTTCGCTGAAATCATTATCTCATTGTTTTTCATGAAATTTTTCCTCCAACTTCACCGAAACTTTCATTTAATAAAGGCAATAATTCCTCTACTGCTTTTTGGGCATCAGGAATACTAAGAGAATCGAAACTTGGTACATCCGTTACATCTAAATCCAAACCCTTAAAGGTATTTACCTTAACTCTTAGCGGCTCTGTTGTAGCAATTGAAATAGTAGGCTTTCCTGGTGCCATAAAAAAATTTCCAATAGCTGCTGTTATCTTAGGAACTTCTGATAACTCTGCTGCATTGACATTATATCCTTCAAAAAATTTGGTTTCCATTTTTATCTTAGCGTCTTTTGATAAACTTGGCTTAACATCTTTTAGTTTTTTAATTAAGGATTCGTCAATTATGGAATTGCACTTGGTATCTTCTAATGAAATAGGTATTCGGTTTTTTAATAATACAGACGCGTCAAGCGCAATAGGTTTTACACGTTCAAAAGCAACATTGGAATCAGGCTTAGCAACTTCAGGTAACGCGATGTTGGATTGTTTGGGAATAGTATAACTTCCTATATCCATAAAATCTACTGCTATTTCTGGTAATGTTAGTTTATCTATATCAATAGATGTAAAGGACTTAAACTCCACCTTTGGAGTATCGATATTTGACAAGTCTGATGGTATTCCATGTATTTTAACATTCGGTGTATTAAAACCTGCTTCAACTACTGGTTTAACAACCATTGTCAATGTTGGTTTCTTTATTTTAGATTGGGTATATAATATCTCTTTGTTATCCACTTCTACTGGATTAGGTAATTTGGGTTTGCCTACCTCTATTTTTTTATAACCTTTTGCAGGGACTGTTAATTTTCCATGCAATGAAAGTTTTGGTGATGCAATATCCATCTTACCTGTATCTCTAACATCAACTTCCGGTCGTTTTGTAATAGTTAGAACTGGTTTCACTAATTTCCCCATTTGCAATTGAGTATTCGGTACTGCCTGCTTTGCCACTGGTTTGTTGACTAACGGGAGTTTTGGTGAAGATACATCCTTTATCACTACCTGTTTAACATTTACTTCTGGTCGATCTTTCAACTCGGGTAAAATAGGGGCTCCCATTTCTATCATTGTAAACGGATGGACATGTATATTTTCTTTAACTACAGGGGGGTGAAGCGAAACCATATATTCTGGTGTAGTAAAGTCTCTTTTTTCTATTCTATCCATTACTGTAATAGATTGCAAATGAGGGTCATACGGCTCTATTTTAGTATTTTCATGTAGCTCTAATTGTTCAACAAAAGCAACCCTTTGTTGATAGATAATTAAATCGTTCTCATACTGCTCTCTTTGTTTTTCATCTAACAAAGCTAATTCGTCGCCGCTTAGTACTCTAAACGCCATAAAAAAAACCTTCCTTTTCTATTTTTTTATACAGCCCTAACCGTATTCTAAATACATGGTTAGGGCTGCGTTTTGTATTAAGCGCCACCGCTTATGCTCTCTGCTAGTTGCCTATCAACATCCTCAAAGTTTTCTCTATTTTGTTCAAGCAAGTTTGCCATACCTTCTATTGCACTTGGCAACTGATCAACCACAAAATCATTAACAACTTTGGTAAAGAATTTTTGAAGTGCATCCTTTGCTTCACCCTCCATTGCTGAAATTGCATTTGTTATAGCATCAAGAAATTCCTGTCCAACTGTACTATACGAACTTGCAATTGTATTAATTTCTTCTACTGCTTTAGCCGCACTGGCGTTTACTATTCTACAATCTGCCATTGTATTTTCCTCCTTATTGTCTATTTCCGTCGCCAAGTTGGTCATCTAGACCATTTGCACCTGGAATTGAATCCAAAATTCCGTTTGCCATTCCTTCGACTGCATCAAGTAAGCCCTTTAACCCTTCTCCGTTAGCAGGCACAATATTTTGAGTATAAAATATTTTAAACCCATCTGCTGCACTACCGCTAAAATTACTTGGAATTAAACCATTTACTGTTGCATCCAATTGCTCTGCCAAAGCATTTGCTTTCGCACGATAATCCGATACTGCGCTCAATATATCTTGCATCATTTTGTGTGTGATATTCACAGTATTTGTACTTCCCATTGCCATATAAAATTCCTCCTTATTTTAATTACACTTTAATATTTCTATTAAGTTCTTCAAATTTGATAAATACATCCTTGTAATAACCAGTTGCCATAATATCAGATAGAGTTCCGGAAATCTGGTCAATTACTAATAAAAGATCCTGAATAGGTTGAATAAGAACTTTTTCTGCTGTGCTCTCTACCTGTAACCCAGCAGGGGTATTTAGTGCAGTAATCAATTCTCTATACATTGTCTCCAGTTTTACCTTAAGTACCTCTGTTCTCACTTTCAATGCATTCATTTGCGATGATGCGTCGTGAAATGCTTTTTCATCAAGAAGTATATCGTGTTTTAACCTCAATTTAAATCCCCCCCTGATTGCACTTCATGAATTTGTTCTAGAAACGGCTTTTTTATTTCATCGTTAAGAAGAGTGCACATTTCTTTTGCTTCTTTATATTTCTTAATATCAATATAGCATTGAACTCGTAGTGTGACTGCTTGCAAATCTGTAGGATCTTTAATCATAGCATTTCTAAAGAATTTAATGACTGCTTCGTATTGTTCCAATGCCTCTGGTACTCCAAGTTCTTTCATTGCGTTTGCTTCTGTGTATTTACCAATATATATATTTTGCTGATTTCCACTAGATTGTAACACCTTAGAGTACTCAATAACCTTATGAAAATCTTTCTCCAAGGTATATGCACCAATGTATAGTCTATTGATTTGATCTATGTTCTCAGAAGAATTTTCAAAACCATCTTGCTCTTTAAGGATATAAATTTCTTCATTAGTTGAACCTTCCTCTTCAATCTCAGTGAAATACTCTCGGTTGCCATCCTCATCTGGATCAATGCTTTCAACCATTTCTTCCAAGCCATATTCACCAAAATCCTCACTAATTTTTTGCTTATCTGCTTCTATCATGTCTTCAATGTCGTATTCACTTAAAGTTGTTGACTCAACCTCATTACTAATGATCTCAAACCCATTATTGAATGCTTCTACAGGGTTTTGTGCAGCACGAATGCATGCAATGGTTTTATCTGCATCTTCCAACTGCAGATATAACTCTGCAGCGTTTATGTAACTATCAACGACTTCTGTTATTGAAGGTTTCGTTGTTTTTAGTGCCTTTTCAATTATAGCGAGTGCAACATTAAAGTGCTCCTTATTACCATCTTCCTTATATCTCTCAAGCTCAAGAGTCATTACATCAAAATAGTAGTCTATTGTTAAAGAGGCGTACTTTTGAGCTTTACTCAGCTCCTTTTCAGCGTCTTCTAAGCGATGCGATTGAACTAATAAATTAAAGGCATATTTGTATCCTATGTATTCCGATGGATTCATAAGTTTGATTTGATTAGCAGCCATCAGTCCCTTACGGATATTCTCTTGTAAACCATATATAATAATCTTACGCTCTAGGATATCCATATTAATACCTACAAGTTTTTCCGCCTTATTTAAGTTAATAAGTGCATCATCATATTTGCCAATATCAAAACAGATGAATCCAAGTATATTATATAGTTGTGCATGATTCTCTGGTGTACACCCTAATTCATCAGCTTTGGTAAAATTCTTCATCGCATCTACCAGCTTCTCATTCGTGGCAAGGGCAAACCCTAAATCATAATAACGGTCTCCATTATTTGGATCGTTTTTTACAGCCATCCTATAATTTTTAATAGCCTTGTCGTAACGCTCTAGAGACATACAGGCATTTCCCGCACATTTGTAGGCCTCAGCATTTTTTGGTTCCATTTTGATTGCTTCGATTGCCAGGTTTAAAGCGGTATTATTTTGTTGGTTCATAAATGCCAAACGCGAATCAGCGAGTAGCTGTGAAACATTTGTTTTCATTTCGGACATTAATACCCCCCCTATTATCTTGCCGATTTTAATTACTTTACTGCTATAACTTACTTAATTACCGC
>Ga0153918_1001258_pt1 | contig 10502 bp, 6 predicted proteins | sample TSFL002MetaG_FD_104687 | JGI IMG/M metagenome (GOLD analysis project Ga0153918, IMG submission 104687) | Attine ant fungus gardens microbial communities from Florida, USA - TSFL002 MetaG | ecosystem: Host-associated > Fungi > Mycelium > Unclassified | place: USA: Florida, Paynes Creek Historic... | reverse complement strand
CGCGGCGCTCGTCGCGGGCGCGGTCGGCTGCGACAAGACGCCGCCCCCGCCGCCCGACCCCTCCCCGAGGCTCGCCCCCGGCTCCGGCTCCCCGGCGCCCGTCCCGACGCGGCCGCCCGCCGGCAGGACCGACTACGTCGTCTCGCTCGGGAGCCTGCACGACGGCTTCGGCGACAACTGGGTCGAGCTCGCGACCTACTCCTTCTCGCCGCAGGGCACGGTCGAGGCGCGCGCCCACCACTGGGACCAGCAGGACCGCCGGGACCGCGTCGACACTGGCACGCTGTCGCTCGGCTGCGCCTCGGTGCCCACCTGCGGCATCCGCACCGCCCCGGGCTTCCTCGGCGAGCCGGACGTCGCGCGGAGCGGCTCCTACACCGAGTCGGGCGACGAGGTCAGGATCGTCTGGTCCGACGGCTCCTGGGAAGAGTGGGGCTGGACGACGGCGCGGGGCGACCGTTATGCCCGGATCGACCTCCTCGACGCGAGCCGCGCCGACCACGGCGAGGGGTTCGGGAGCAACGCGCCGCTCGACGCGCGCAGCCCCGTCGCCGACATCCGCCAGGCCGGGCGCCCGCTCCCCTACCGGGGCACCACATGGATCGACGGGAAGGTCGGCGCCATCGGGGCGAGCTTCGACGCCTCCCTCTACGAGACGTGCGCGACCACGACCTCCTGCATGACGTACCGGCAGGCGACGACGAGCGGCTGCGACTGCCCCGGGAGCGCCGACAAGGCCACCAACTACTACCTCGCCCAGGTCGGCGCGCACGACCGCCGCGACGCCTGGGACCACTGGTGCGACTGCCTCGCGCAGGGGCGGCACGAAACCTGCTACACGGGCAACTCACACACGAAGCCGCTGCTGCAGATCCTCGACGACGACGGCCGGTGGGTCGGCTGGGTGGGGGCGGAGGTCTTCTCCGACCAGACCGGCGGGAACCGCGACGTCGGCTACTTCAGCACGTTCTCGATCGCCGAGGCCTTCTGACGCCAATATCGTTTCCTCATGACATCAGCGTCGACGTCGCGCGCGGACGAGCCGCGCGCGGGCATCGAGGACCGGCTCGCCGCCCTCATCCGCATCCCCACGGTCTCCGCGGAGCGGGAACGGCGCGACGACGAGCCCTTCCGCCGGCTGCTCGACGCGCTGCCCGGGCTCTACCCCCTCGCCTTCTCCCGGCTCGAGGTCGAGCGCCTCGACGACGACCACGCGATCGCCCTGCACTGGGCCGCCGGTCGGCACGAGCGCGAGCCGCTCGTGCTCATGGCCCACTTCGACGTCGTGCCCGCCCACGCGCGCGACGGCTGGACGCACGACCCGTTCGCGGGCGTCGTCGCCGACGGCCGCGTGCACGGCCGCGGCGCGCTCGACGACAAGGGCGCGCTCGTCATGACCCTCGACGCGATCGAGAACCTGCTCGCGGCGGGCTTCGAGCCGGCGCGCGACGTGCGCCTCGTGCTCGGCGGCGACGAGGAGGTCTTCGGCTCCGGGGCGCGGCGCTTCGCGGAGCGGATGCGGGAGGCCGGCATCCGGCCCTGGCTCGTGCTCGACGAGGGCGGCGCGATCGTCGACTCGCCGCTTCCGTTCGTCGAGGGCGTCGCCGCGATGATCGGGATCGCCGAGAAGGGCATCGCGACGATCGAGCTCGCCTGCGACGGAGCCTCCGGGCACGCGTCGGCGCCGTCCGGGCTCACGGCCGCCGCGCGCGTGGCGCGGGCCGTGCAGCGCATCGGCCCCGCGCCCTTCCCGCCGCGCATGAGCGAGTCCGCACGCGCCATGCTCCGCGCCTTCGAGCGCAACGCGCCCTCGCGCCGGCACCGCGCGCTGCTGCGCGCCCTGCACCGCATGCCGGGCATCGGCTCGCGCGTGCTCGCGGCCGGCGGCGGCGAGGGCGCCGCCGCCGTGCGCACGACGCTCGCCGCGACGATGCTGCGCAGCGGCACGGCGGCGAACGTGCTGCCCGCGCGGGCGACCGCGACGTTCAACATGCGCGTCGCGCCCGGCGAGTCGGCCGCCGACCGGGCCCGCGACCTCGAGCGCCGCATCCGCGATCCGCTGGTGACGGTGCGCGTGACCGAGTCGAGCCCGCCGTCGCCGCAGTCGAGCCCGACGTCGCCGCAGTACCGCCTGCTGCGCGAGGCGCTCTCCGCCGTGGCTCCCGACGTCGTGGACGTGCCGTACGTGTGCCTCGCGGCGACCGACTCGCGCTGGTTCCACGAGTTCGCGCCGCAGACGTTCCGCTTCACGCCCCTGCGGATGTCGAAGGCGCAGCGCGCCTACATCCACGGGGTCGACGAGCACGTCGAGGTCGCCTCGCTGCTCGAGGGCGAGCGGTTCCTGCGCGCGCTGATCGAGCGGATGCCGGCGTGAGCGGGGGCGTCTCGCGCGGGCCGTCGCTCGTGGCGGTCATCGGCTTCCTCGCGTTCATCGAGTTCACGAGCGGCATCATCCAGGGCTATTACACGCCGCTGCTGACCGACATCGCCCGGCACTACGGCGTGCCCGACGCCGACGTGAACTGGCTCGAGGGCTCGCAGCTCATGCTCTCCGCCCTCGTCGTGCCGCTGCTCGCGAAGCTCGGCGACACGGTCGGCAAGCGGCGCATGCTCCTCGTGTCCACCGCGATCACGGCCGTCGCATCGCTCGCGCTGCCCTTCGCGCCCACGTTCGGCGTGTTCCTCGCGGCCTGGGCGGTGCAGGGCTTCTACGTCATCTGGCTACCCCTCGAGATCGCGCTCGTCTGGTCGCGCGCGCAGGACGCCGACTCCCCGGCTCGGATCACCCGCCGCGCGGCGGGGCTGCTCGTCGCGGCGCTCGAGGTCGGCGTGATCGCGGGCGCGCTCTCGGCGGGCGCGATCATCGAGGCGCTGCCGCTGGAGACGACGCTGCTCGCGCCGGGCATCGCCGTCGCGGTCTGCTTCGTCGTCGTGCTGCTCGGGGTGCGCGACGCCCACGCGCCCACGAGCGGCCGATTCGACTCGCTCGGCGCGGCCCTCCTCGCGGTCTCGCTCGTCACCGTCACGGGCGGTCTGAGCCTGCTGCGGCTGAGCGGCCTGGCGAGCCCCTGGCCGTGGGCGGCGCTCGCCCTCGGCGGCATCCTGCTCGCCGTCTTCGTGCGGCACGCGCTGCGCGTCGAGGAGCCCGTGATCGACGTGCGGCTCTTCGCCGACCCGTCGCTGTGGCCCGTCTTCGCGACGGCCGCGCTCTTCGGCGTGAGCGTGCTCGGCGCCCAGGCGCCGCTGTCGACCTTCGCCCGCACCGACCCGGCGCTCACCGGCTACGGGCTCGGCGCGACGGCCGGGATGACCTCGATCCTCATCGGCGCGTACGTGCTCTCGCTCACCGCGGGATCGCTCCTGCTGCCGCTCGCGACGCGATTCGTGCGCCCGCGCGCGGCGCTCGTGTGCGCCTCGCTGCTCGTGGCGGCCGGCTACCTGCTGTTCGTGCCGTTCCACGCGACCTTCGCGCAGACGCTGTCGAACATGATCATCGCGGGCATCGGCTCGGGAGCGCTCGTGGCGGCGCTGCCGGCGGCCGCCGCGACGGCCGCGCCGCCCGACCGGACGAGCGTCGCGACGGGCCTCACGAACTCGACGAAGACGCTGGGCGGGGCCGTCGCCTCGGCCGTGTTCGGGCTCGCGCTGCTGGGCGCGGCGGTCGGCGGCGGGGGCGGCGCGGCGGAGGCGGGCTCCGGTTCGGGCGCAGGTGCCGGTGCCGGTGGTGCCGGGGCGGTCGGCGAGGCCGGAGCGGGAGCGGGGGCGGATGCCGCGACGGCCGCCGCCGAGGCCGCCGCGGCGCACGCCGGCTCTCTTTCCGGCTACATGACGGTCTGGATCGTCTGCGGCGTCACCGCGCTGGCGGCGGCCGCGCTGCTGCTCATCGTCCCGCGCCACGCCTTCGCGGATGCGCGGCCGGCTTCGCGCGACCGGTCGGCGGATGCGGCCCCCGCCGTGGACGCCGGCACCTGACTCCGCCGCCGGCACCTGACTCGGCCGCCGGCACCTGACCCCGCTACGGGGGCCCGCCTCAGCCGCCGCGGTCGCCCCTCGGCCGATCGGGCGAGACGGCCGCCCCGCCCGATCGCCCAACCCGGGTCCCACAGCCGACCCGCGCCGAATAATGCGCCAGCCCCCACCAGGCGCCCGAGTTCGGCGATCCCGACCCTGCGCCGGCCACCCGCACCGGAGCGGAGCACGACACGGCCTGCGCCAGCAAACCGCGCGCCCACGGCACCTCACGGCGAAGCTCGATCGCCCAACTCGGGCTCCATAGCCGACCCGCGCCGAATAGTGCGCCAGCCCCCGCCACGCGCCCGAGTTCGGCGATCCCGCCGCGGACGTCGCACCTCGCGTCGGCGCGAAGAAGCCCACCGGGCCGCGTCCCGGGACTGCCAGGATCAGGAATGGGCGGATGCCGCAACCCGACCGGCCCGCACCGCATCCGCCTTGCGCGGGCGGCCCGATCGCCCAACCCGGGTCCCACAGCCGACCCGCGCCGAATAGTGCGCCAGCCTCCGCCACGCGCCCGAGTTCGGCGATCCCAGCCACGTGCGGAACACGCGCACCCGGGCGAGACTCGATACGGCACCCGCCAGCCGAGCGCGCGCCCGAGACGCCGCACGACGGGGCTCGATCGCCGAACCCGGGCGCGACAGCCGAGCAGCGCCGAATAGTGCCCCAGCCCCCGCCACGCGCCCGCGTTCGACGATCCCAGCCACGGGCTGGCCGCGCGCCAGGAGCGTCGAGCGCCCACCGCCGAGCGCGCCGCTACGAGATGAGCGTCTCCCCCACGTAGCCGTTCTCGCGCGCGCCGGGCGGGATCGCCCAGACGCCCGAGCCCACGTGCCGGATGTACTCGTTCAGCAGGTCGCCGGAGAGCGAGCGCTGCACCGTCACGAACTGGTTCGGGTCGCGCTGGTAGGAGAGGAAGAAGAGCCCCGCATCCAGCCGTCCGAGCTGGTCGTTGCCGTCGACGAAGTTGTAGCCGCGGCGCAGGATGCGGGCGCCGCCGTTGTTCGTCGGATGCGCCAACCGCACGTGCGCCTTCAGATCGATGACCGGCTTGCCCGCGTTGTGCGCGCCCGCCGGCCCGACCGCCGAGAAGTCGGGATCGGTGAACTCCCCGCCGCCCGAGAGGGGCGCGCCCTCGCGCTTGTCGCGGCCGAAGACGCGCTCCTGCTCGCCGAGCTGCTGCCGGTCCCAGGACTCGATCACCATGCGGATCTTGCGCGCGACGAGGTACGATCCGCCGGCCATCCAGTCGGGCCCGTCGGACGCGCCGACCCAGACCTGGGCGTCGGTCTCGGCCGTCTCCTCGGCCTTGATGTTGGCGGTGCCGTCCTTGAAGCCGAACAGGTTGCGCGCCGTCTGCTGCGTCGTCGACGTCGACGAGGTGCGGCCGAAGCCGAGCTGCGACCAGCGCAGCACGACCGTGCCGAAGCCGATGCGGGTGAAGTTGCGGATCGCGTGCACGGCCACCTGCGGGTCGTTCGCGCAGGCCTGCACGCAGAGATCGCCGCCCGAGATCGCCGCCTCGAGCGCGTCGCCCGTGAACCGCGGCAGGGGCTCGAGCAGGGGCGGCCTGCGGTCCGCCAGGCCGAACCGGTCGGCTCCGTTCGCATCGACGAAGAGCGTCGGCCCGAAGCCGATCGTGATCGTGAGTCCCGCCGGGGGGAGCCCGAGCGCCTCGCCCGTGTCGTCCGGCGGCGCGAGCGACGAACCGCCGACCGCGCCCGAGGCCGAGATGTCGAGGCCCTGCGTGAGCCGGGACGCGGCGTAGCTCCACTTCTGCAGGAGCGTGAGCAGCTGCTGCCGCGTCGTGCCCTCGCGCACGTCGAACGACGCGAAGTGCAGACGGTCCTGCGTGGGCGTCGTGATGCCCGCCTGGTGGATGCCGAAGAAGGGGTGCTGCTCGAGCCCGTGGCCCGCCCCGGCGCCGCCGAAGCCTCCCGTGGCGATCGCGGCGCCCGCGAAGCCTCCGCCGACGGCGCCGACCGCGAGCCCCGCGGCACCCGCGCCGACGAGGCCCAGCACGCCCCGACGGGAGAGGCGGGAGGGCTGCTCCGGCCCGGTCGCCTCCGCCTCGGGGGCCGTGGAGCCGGATCTGGGTTCGGGTTCGGGTTCGACCGGCGAGTGCGTGGGCCCGGCGCCCGCGCCCGACGCGGGCTGGGCGCCGGTGCTCGGCTCGGCTCGCTTCTCGGCCGCGGGTTCCGCGTCCGGCTGCCGGGCGCCCGGCTGCTCGGCAGCGGACGCCGTTCCTGCGCCGTCGCGGCTCGGCTCGAGCTCGGCGTCCTCTGATTCGGGCTTGGTCACGGGCATCCATTCTGAGCGGGGCGGTGCTGAGGGACAAACCGGGGCCGGTGCTTGGACCGCCTGCCGCCGAACTCTGGCGATACGGCGCAGGTGCGCCCCTATGCAGCGCGGTCCCGCGATATCGCCAGAGTTCGGCGCGGCCGCGCCCGGACGTCTACGCCGTCGCGGCCGGCAGGCCGAGCACGGTCGTCGTGAGCTGCGAGAGCGGCTCGGCGAGCGCGTCGACGCGCGTCGAGAGCGCCTTGACCTGCTCGGGCGTGAGCTTGTCGTAGGGCGCGAAGCCCGCCTGGTACGAGCCGTACTTCGCGAGCTCGGCGTTCAGCTCGGCGAAGGCGCCGTCGATCTGGTCGACGTAGCCCTGGCCCGCGCTCCCCTTCGCCACGGCGATGTCCCGCACGATGCCGAACGCGACCTGTGCGCCCTCGACGTTGGCCTGGAAGTCGCTGAGGTCGGTGTGCGACCACCAGTCCTCCTCGCCGGTGATCTTCTTCGTCGCCACCTCGTCGAGGAGGCCGATCGCGCCGTTCGTGATGTCCTCGATCGACAGCTCGAAATCGGGGCTGCGCACGAGGTCGGCGAGCTTCTGGATGTCGGCCTTGAGCTTGGCGCCCACCTCGGCGCGCTGCTCGGGCGTCGACGGGGCCCAGCCGGCGAGGGCGTCGGTGCTGTCGGAGTTCTTAGCCCCCGGCTGCGGCACCCAGAGGTCCTTCTCGATGCGGTGGAAGCCCGTCCACTGCAGGCCCTCGGCCAGCGCATCCACCTCGCGGTAGTCGATCGCGGGGTCGAGGTCGCCGAACGAGCTCGCCGTGGGCTCGATGCGCTCGTAGGGCACGCGCGCCTTCGCGTAGAGCTCGCGCGCCTTCGCGTCGTCGCCGGCCACGTAGGCGTCGACGAGGTCGTTCACGGCGGGGACGAGCTGATCGATCTGATCGCGGACGTAGGCCTTGTAGTTCGCGACCGCCGCCTCGTGCAGCGCCTGGTCGTCGGCCGAGAGCGCGACGGCCTCGCCCGTGACCGTGAAGATCGACTGGCCGACGCCCGCGCCGACCATGCCGGGCTTGCAGGTCGTGAAGTAGGTGCCCGGCTGGGCGACGAAGGAGAGCTGGCGCGAGGTGCCCGGCGCGATGTTCTCCACCTCTCCGACGATGCGCAGGCCGTCATCGGCGAGCACGTAGAACTCGGTCACCCGCGCGCCGTCGTTCTTGACGTCGAAGGTGAGCGTGCCGCTGGAGGCCGTGTTCGCCGAGACGGCGCAGGCGTCGTCGGTGCTCGAGACGCCGAGCGTCGATCCGGTGCCGGCGGGCGCGTTGGCCACGCATCCGGTCAAGGCGAGGGCGAGCGTCGCCGCTGCGGCGGACGCGGCGACGAGGGGGCGGGTGCGCATGGTGCGGCTCCTCGGTGATGGGTCGGGGGTTCGCACCCGGATGGATGCGAGCAGTGGGGTGGCTGGGGGGTCTCGAACGGATCGGCCGGGAGGGCGGCGGCGCGCTGCGGCGAACGCGGGCGGAGCGTGCCCGCGCAGCGCGCGGGCACGACGAACAGGGGCGGCGCCGCGCACAACTGGTGCGCATTCGGGCGTCCGAGCCCGAAAACGCGCTCGTTCGCGCGAATCCGCACCAGTTGCGTCGGAGACCCGGCCGACGCGCCGCCGATCGCAGGGAGGGGCGCGCCGCGCTACGCGGTCGCGACGCGGCGGGAGGCCGAGGCGAGTCCGACGGCGTCCGCCTCGACGTCGGTGCGGGCGGGCGACCGGCCGGCAGCCGCAGCGGCCGCCGTCCGCGCGCCCACCGGCAGCGCCGCGGAGACGGATGCGGGCTCCTTCGCGGCGTCCTCGGCCTTCGCGCGCCGCTCGGCCTTCGCCGCCTCGCGGGCCAGCCGCTCGCGCCGCCCGCGCAGCACGCCGCGCAGGAAGAGGAGCATGACCGGCACCAGGTAGAGGAAGTAGACGGCGACCTGGAGCTTGGTCATGTCGGGCATGAAGCCGACCGTGCCGCGCAGGAGCACGGCCACGACGCTGTCGGGCGCCAGCCAGCCGGAGAGCTGGAACGCCCACGCCGAGTCGCCGAACCAGGCCGCGACGAAGGGCGCCGCGCCCGCCGGGGCCGCGAGGAACGGCCCGGGCAGCACGCCCGCCTCCTGCAGGTCCATGAAGGCGTAGGCGATCACGCCGGCGGCGGCGATCACGAGCAGCCCGCCCGTCCAGGCGAAGAACTTGGACAGGTCGATCTTGAGCATGCCGCGGTAGAGCAGCCAGCCGAGACCCACGGCGGCGAGGATGCCGAGGACCGCGCCGGAGAAGTCGGCGAACCAGGATGCGCTGCCTCGCGTGGTCGACCAGATGAAGAGCGCCGTCTCGATGCCCTCGCGGGCGACGGAGGCGAACGCGACCGCCACGATGCCCCATCCGGTGCCGACGAGCGCCTTGTCGATGCCGGCCTCGAGGTCGTGCTTGAGGTTCTTGCTCGCGCGGAGCATCCAGAACACCATCCAGGTGACCATGCCGACCGCGACGATCGAGAGCGATCCGCCGATGATCTCCTGCGCCTGGAACGAGAGCCCGTAGGCGCCGAAGGTGAGGATCGCGCCGATCGCGAGGGCTCCGCCGACCGCGAGCGCGACGCCGAGCCAGAGGCGGCCGAGCACGTCGCGACGTCCGATGCGCGTGAGGTAGGCGATGAGGATGCTGACGACGAGCGCCGCCTCGAGTCCCTCGCGGAGACCGATCATGAAGGTGCCGAGCATGTGTTCCTCGCTGGCAGGGGGCGCGGGCCGGGCGCTCCGCGGGGGCGGATGCCGGCCTCGTGCCGAGACTGGGGACGGGTGCGGTCGCGGTTAGGCGAGCCTTACCGAAGATCGAGTGTATGTCACGCGCGGCCGAGGCGGAACCGTCGGGTCGGGAGGGATCGCGGAGCGCATCGTCGAACCCGGCGGAAGAGCCGCCCCGGAGCGACGAAGCGGCAGAGCAGCAGGGCAGCAGGCAGCGGGCGCTGCGCGCCGACGTGCGGCATCGACCGGATGCGCCGCGTGGTTCGACGCTCGCCGTGCTGAGCGTCGAACCACGCGTGCCGGACGAGCGTGACCGCAACTTCATTCCCGGCCGACGGATGCGAGCGTAATCGCATCTTGAACTTTAGGCAAGGCATACCTAACTTTGATTCCGACGCGGGTGACCACTCGCTTCGGCGCCCGCCGCGTTCGGCGGCGCCTCCACCCATCCGCATCCATACCCACGGAGGCCGCAGTGACGATGACGAGCCGCAGTGACGCCCGGCGCGCGACGGCGATCGCCGAGCACGACCGCGACGACGTCCCCCTGAGCGTGCGGCTGCGCACGGAGACGAGCGAGGCGCACGCCCGCGCCGAGCAGTCGACCTTCCTCGCCGACCTCATGCACGGCAGGCTCGGCCTCGTCGCCTGGCAGCTCCTCCTCGAGCAGCTGGGCGCGGTCTACGGCGCGCTCGAGACGACCGCGGGTCGCATCCGCGAGAACGACCCGTCGAACGCGCTCCTCTCCGTCGAGCTGAACCGCGCGGAGGCGATCCGCGACGACCTCGCCGCGCTCCGCGGCCGCACGGGCTTCGCCGGCGTCGGGCTGCTCCCCTCGGCGCGCGACTACGCCGAGCGCATCCTCTCCCACGAGCGCCGGATCCCCCGCTACCTCGCCCACCACTACACGCGGTACCTCGGCGACCTCTCGGGCGGCCAGGCGATCCGCGTGCACCTCGACCGTCAGTACGGACTGCCGCGCGAGCAGGCGGCGTTCTTCCGATTCGAGGGCATCCGCCGCGCACCCGTCTTCAAGGACGCCTACCGCTCGGCCCTCGACGCGCTGCCCCTCTCGCCGGCCGACGCCGACGCCGCGGTCGAGGAGGCCGGCATCGCCTTCGACTGCAACCTCGAGCTCTTCGACGAGTGCGGACAGGTGTTCGCGTCGCTGGCGCCGCGCATCCGGGCGAGCGGCGCGGCGGATGCGGGCGGCGGGCCGCTCTCGTCCGCCGTCGCGAGGGTGCGCGCGGCGGCCTAGGCGCGCGGCGCGCCCGGACGACGGGCACCCCTCCCGCAGGATAGGGGTACCCGTCCTCGCCGTCCTCGCCGCGGAAGCCCGGTCCCGATTGACCCGGCTCGATGCGAGGGGTAGGTTGGCCGACACTGTTGCCTCGACCGATCTCGGGGAGCAGGCCGCGGCG
>Ga0153918_1001253_pt1 | contig 10524 bp, 9 predicted proteins | sample TSFL002MetaG_FD_104687 | JGI IMG/M metagenome (GOLD analysis project Ga0153918, IMG submission 104687) | Attine ant fungus gardens microbial communities from Florida, USA - TSFL002 MetaG | ecosystem: Host-associated > Fungi > Mycelium > Unclassified | place: USA: Florida, Paynes Creek Historic... | reverse complement strand
TGGCCTGAAGCGGATGACGCGTCTTTCACGTCCTACCCCTGTCTCTTTTTTAGAAGGGGCACGTTTTAACACTTCATGCTGGAGGTAGCAAGGGATTGGGGCATCCCTGCCCCGGATAACGAGATGGAACGCTTAGAATTCGTAGCCAACCGCGATCTTAAAGGTACGCGGTTCGCCCTGCGTGATGTAGGTACCGGAATCATCCACGCTGGCCCAGTAGTTTTCATTGGTCACGTTGTCGATGCCCGCGCGCACCGTCATCTGGTTTGCATTGTGGTTCACCGCGAAGCGATAGCGCATCCCCAGATCCAGCGTGGTGTAGCTGTCCAGCTTTTTGGTGTTTGCCAGGTCAGCGTACTGCGCACCGGAGTGGTTGACGCGGGCGGTCGCCGTCAGGCCATCAATCGGCTTGATGTCATACTCTGCACCCAATACGGCGTAAAAGTTCGGAATACCGATCGCATCGTTACCCTGATTGACACCATTTTTGGTTTTGGTCAGCTCGGCCTGCAGCCAGGTGGCGCTGGCGTTGAGGCGCATCCCGAGCATGGGTTCGCCGAAAATGTTCAGCTCCACGCCACGGTTACGCTGTTCAGCATCCAGGCCGTAGTGATTGTTGCTGTCGAGGATCGCCGACGGCATCTTGATTTCAAACAGCGCAAGCGATCCGCCTACGCGGCCAAAGTCCGCCTTTACGCCCACTTCGTTCTGCTTAGAGTGAACGATACCGGTGCTCTGGCCGTAGTTGGTGGCGGTATTAGGCGCGGTTTTGCCCGGCTGCAGCGCTTCGGTATGGTTAGCATAGAGCGAGATTTCCTCCCACGGCTTGTAGACCACGCCGTAGGTTGGCATCCAGCGGCTGCCGTCGAAGCCGTCTGCCGCGTTTTCCGCACCGGTAATTTTGTTATACCCGCGAATGACCACTTTCTGGTGGCGTGCGCCAGCGGTGAACAGCAGTTTGTCGTCCAGCACGCCCAGGGTATCGCTCAACAGCCAGCCCTGGGTACGGGTGCGTCCGCTGGTCAGCGGGTCGCTGTACTTTCCGCCAGATCCGTTGAAGTTGCTGCTGTCCGGCATATCGACCCCGGTGTTGTGGTAGATGTTGGTCGTCGGGTTATCCTTCGTCGCCGACATTTTCCACGCGATTTTTTCGTTTTTGGTCATCGCCGAATAGCCAACGTTGACCTTGTGCGAGATAAAACCGGTATCAAAGTTACCGCGAATGCCCGCCATGCCGCTGACGGAATCGCTGATGCGGTTGGTATCAAGGCGGCTGACCGTTGCCTTACCGCTTTTATCCACCAGCTTCGGCGCGCTGTAGATCCCTTCCTCGTGCGCGTGCTGCGCGCCAAGCCCGGTATAGGCGGTCCAGCCGTCAGTGATGTCGTACTCGCTGCGCCACATCCCGAACTCGTTTTCGATGTTGCTGTAGGCCCACTTCTGCGAGAAGTTGCGATCGTTTTTCGGCGGCTCGGGCACGAAATCTACCGCCGAAATGTTGACGCTGGTTGGGCTGCCGTGGAAGGTTTTCTTCTGATAGCCCAGATCCAGCGAGGTGCGGAAGCGGTCACCGTTGTAATCCAGGCCGGTAGAGAGCAGCGTGGTGCGGCGGCGATCGTTCGGTATGCCGGTTTCCCCTTCGCGGTGCACCAGGTTCACCCGCGCGCCAAACTGGTCGTTGTCGCCGTAGCGACGGCCCGCATCCAGCGTGGTGCCAATTTGAGAATCGGAAGTGTAGTCGACGCCCACTTTCGCCTGCGGGAGTTCGCCCGCGTGTTTTGGCTCAAGGTTGATCATCCCGCCCACGCCGGAACTCGCCGCGCCGTTCATCAGGGCGTTTGCCCCTTTGAAGATCTCAATGCGCTCAACCATCTGCGTATCCACCACCTGACGCGGCAGCACGCCGGACAGACCGCCAAAGGTCATGTCGTCACCGTCGAACTTCAGACCACGGATACGGTAGGTTTCCGCGCTGTTGCCGAAACCCTGGACGAACTGCACGCCCGCGTCGTTGGCGACCACGTCAGCAATGGTTTTCGCCTGCTGATCTTCCACCAGCTTTGAGGTGTAGCTGATGATGTTGAACGGTACGTCCATGGCGTTCTGCTGGCCCAGCATCCCCATGCGTCCGCCGTTTGCCACCTGTCCGTCGAGGAAGGCCGGTACCAGCCGATCGCCACCGGGTTTGAACTCGCTGGCAGGCTTAGCCTGCACGACGAGGGTATCTTCTTTTTGATCGTCCGCCGCGAAGGCGGAATGTGTTACCGCGCCAACGGCGAGCGCCAGCAGCGTTTTGTGTATGTTGGTGTTGTTCATCGTTAACTCATTTGAAAGTGCGCGCAAAAATGACCCGTTGTCGGGCCTTAGAATGTATTGATAGCAATGCAAATGAGAACTATACGCATTATCTATGCGTTAGCAAGCGTAACTGCGAACAACAAGAAGAGATGGGGAGACAGGGTGAGGAACAACCACCCCGTTTCGGGGTGGCTGCAGTGACGTTATTTTTTCTTGTAGATATTGGCCGTACCGTGAATTTTATTGTTGGTGTTCCCTGAGGTGAGCACCAGAACATCCGCGCCTTGCTTATCGGCTTTCTCAATCAGTTCTTTTTTTGCATCATCAACCGATACTTCATTTGAAGTGCTTACCGTACCGATTTTTTGATACTGAGACTCGACTTTCTTGAACTCATTTTTAGTCAGCAGTTGGGCAGCAAAAGCATTGGTCGTAAACAGTAACGCCGTTCCCAACAAAATAGCAGTCGTCTTTTTCATAACCTTTTTCCTTGAGATTAATCAGCAACTACGAAAAACCTCACGCATTATGGTGAGGTTTTATGAGCATGGTAGAGAATCTCAGGAAATGCCATTTTTTCGGGAAAATTCTTTTATAACAACCCATTGCATGAAATTATTAACGAATATTAAGAATAGTCGAATACACGCGCGGCACCAGCAATATCAATGCGTACCGCCGTGCCCGGGTTCCATCCTGGCTGGCTGACGGTCTTCAGGGTCACGGGCTCGTGCTGCCCGGCGAGCCCAAGGGTGAGCGTCGACAGGTGGCCGGTAAAATCCACATCAAGAATGGAGATTGGGCTTTCATGTGAGGCACATGCCGTCACGCTCAGTTGTTCCGGGCGCAGCATCACTCTGCCCTGCCCTGTCGCCTGCGCGTTGTCCGTGGGCACCTCACCCAGGGCGCAGAGGGCGTAGCCCGCGGTGAGCTGCGCAGGCAGGATTAGCGCATCACCAAGAAACAGCGCCGTCTCTTCGTCAACGGGACGGGTGTAAACCTCATAAGGCGTCCCGACCTGCGTGAAACGTCCGGAACGCATGACGGCAACCTGCGTGGCAAAAGACAACGCTTCGTTCTGGTCGTGGGTGACCAGAATCGAGGCCACGCCCGCTTCGGCCAGCAGATCGGCCGTTGCCTTACGCGTCATCGCGCGCAGGCCGGTATCCAGCGCCGAGAACGGCTCATCCAGCAGCATCAGTGAAGGACGCTGGGCCAGCGCACGAGCAAGCGCCACACGCTGCTGCTGTCCGCCGGAAATCTCGTGGGGCCAGTGTGTTGCGAGCTGCCTGTCCAGCGAGACCATCTCCATCAGCGCCTCAACGCGCTGGCGCTTCTCGTGGCGGGTCCCGTCCAGCCCCCAGGCAATGTTGTCTGCCACGTTGAGGTGCGGGAACAGCGCGCCCTCCTGCGGCACAAAACCGATCCCGCGCTGGTGGGCAGGGACAAAACGGTTTTCATCAAACAGCGTTCTTCCCTGCATGACAATACGTCCGGTGTCGGGCGTCTCAAACCCGGCAAGAATACGCAGCAGCGTGGTTTTACCCGACCCCGATGGCCCGACAATGGCCGTTCTGCTCCCCGGCGCAACGCTCAGGTTTAAGCTGTCGAGCACCTGCACATCAGCAAACGATTTAGAAATGGCGGTTAATTCAAGCATGTCATAGCCCTGCAATTTTCTTCGACTGCATATAGAGAATGGCGGTCAGCGGGAGGGAAATCAGGATCATCAGCATGGCGTAAGGTGCCGCAGCCACATAATCAATTTCGCTGGTCAGCGCCCAGAATCCGGTGGAGAGCGTGCGCGTGCCCAGGGGAGAGAGCAACAGCGTGGCGGTCAACTCGTTGCTGACGCCGAGGAAAACCAGCGCGGCTCCCGCCGCCGCACCCGGCGCGGCCAGCCGCATCGTGACGCTCCAGAGCGCCTTCGCGGGCGTGCTGCCAAGGCTGCGCGCCACGTTTTCCAGCTCAACCGGTGCCTGCGCAATTCCCGCCCGCAGATTGATGAGCGCACGGGGCATAAACATCAGCAGATAGGCAAGGAACAGGGTTATTTCCGTCTGGTAAATGGGACGGGCGTAGTGAATGGTGACGGTGACCAGGGCCAGCGCCGTGACAATGCCCGGCAGCGAACTGGTGATATAGATGCACCCTTCCAGCATCCGGAAGATACGATGCGGATAGCGGATACCGAGCCACGCGATAGGGATCACGCACGTTGTCGTCAGCAGCGCGCCGCCCACGCCGAGCATCAGCGTCTGGCGCAGCGAATGCCAGAGATCGGCGCTCATCCAGTTTTCCACACCGCCGAGCCAAATCCAGCGACACAGGACAACTAACGGCACGCCCAGCGCCAGCACGATCAGCACGATGAAAAACAGCTGCCCCAACGCGGCAGCCGCAGGCTTCAGCGGCCAGCGTTTCTGTTCGCGCGCGGCACCGGCGCCAATGCGCGCGTAGCGTGCCTTTCCACGCGTCACGCCTTCCAGCACTAAGATAGCCAGGCAGCATAACGCCAGCACGCCCGCCAGCATGTTTGCTGCCGGGCCGCTGAAGGTAGACTGAAACTGGTCATAAATTGCCGTGGTGAAGGTATCAAAGCGGATCATCACGTACAGGCCATATTCCGCCAGCAGGTGCAGCGCCACCAGCAGCGCGCCGCCGCAGATAGCCAGCTTGAGCTGGGGCAACACCACGCGGAAAAAGACCCGCCACGGCGGGGTGCCGAGCGATGCGGCCACATCTTCGAGCGTCGGGTCAAGGCGGCGCAGCACCGCCACAACCGGCATATAGATAAAGGGATAGTAGGCCAGAACGGAGAGAAACACGCCCGCGGAGAGCCCGTGCATGGACGGAACAACGCTCACCCAGGCATAGCTTTGCACAAACGCGGGGATCGCCAGCGGGGCGACCGCCAGTGCAGACCAAATTCCACGACCGGCAAGCTGCGTGCGCTCGGTGAGCCAGGCTATCGCCACGCCCGTCACGATACACAGCGGAACCGCTAAAGCCGTCAGCCACAGCGTGTTGCTGAGCAGCTCAGCCACACGCGGGCGAAACACCAGCACCTTTATCGTTTCCCAGCCTGTCTCAATGCCAATGGCAATGATAAAACCCAAAGGCAGAAGCGCCAGTAATGAAAATAAGACAGCTAACGCAACCATCGGCAGTGCAGGACGCCTGCGAGCAGGCTCCTGCACTCTGTTTTTTCCGATGTCGAGACTCAGACCAGACATAAGACGTTCACTTCACTCTCAGGATCACAGCAGACCGGCTTGCGTCATCAGCTCGATAACTTTCTTACTGTTGAGCGTTGAAGGTTCAACTTTCGGCGCATCAAGATCTTTCAGCGGAACCAGTTTCGGGTTGGAGGCCGCGTTCACACCCACGGCGTATTCAAAGGCGTTGTTGGTACGCAGACTTTCCTGACCTTCTTTGCCGGTAATGTATTTGATGAAGACCTGCGCCTGCGCTTTGTGTTTGCTGGACGCCAGCACGCCACCGCCGGAAAGGCTTACGAACGCGCCCGGATCCTGGTGTTTGAAGTAGTAGAGCTGGGTGTTTTTGCTGTTTTCACCGGTTTTGGACTGATCGACAAAGCGGTAGTAGTGATAAATCACCCCGCCATCAATCTGACCGGCATTGACCGCTTTCATCACCGTGCTGTTACCTTTATAGGCAACGAAGTTGGTTTTCATCGCCTTGAGCCATTCCAGGGTGGCTTTTTCGCCTTTCAGGGCCAGCATCGCGCTCACGATGGCCTGGAAATCCGCGCCTGAAGGAGATGCCGCCCAGCGGCCTTTCCACTCGGGTTTCGCCAGATCCATCAGCGATTTAGGCAGCTGCTGTTCGCTCAGCTTCGCCGGGTTATAGACGAATACGGTGCTGCGGGCGGCAATGCCGATCCAGCGGCCGTGCGCCGGACGATACTCTGCCGGTACCTGCTTCAGAGTGTCGGCATCCAGCGGTGCAAACAGGTTGGCGTTATCCACCAGCACCATGGATGGCGAGTTTTCCGTCAGGAATACGTCTGCCGGCGATGCGCTGCCTTCCTGAACCAGCTGGTTACCCAGCTCGCTGTCATCACCATTACGCAAAGTCACTTTAATCCCGGTTTCTTTGGTAAAACCGTCAACCCACGACTTCACCAGGTTTTCATGCTGCGCGTTGTAGACAACGATACCGTCGTTGTTATCGGCGGCAACCGATTGTGTGGAAAGGAAAAGGGATGAAGACAACAAGGCAAGCGAGAAGCAGGACAGCAGGCGAGAATTCATGAACATATCCTTAATAGACCAACGGGAGTAACCACTCATAGCTTTGTGGGACAGGATTAAAGCATACAACAACGCTAATGATAATTAGTATCAATCCAGTTTACGCGTAAAAGTGTAAAATTTCTTTTTAGCCGATTTTGTAATGATAAAAATCCAAATTTTAACGCGAGATAATTTCTAGATTAAGAAAACCTTAAGCCTGCCAACAACGAAATTCATTAGCCTTCTATTCATTATGGCGCGAAGGTAAATCTGTTATTCGCGCTCCCGGCAGATATAAAAAAGCCCCGATATTGCGGGGGCTTTTTATGGTTATCCGGAGATAGCTAAATTTATTAGGCTACTCATTTAAAAAGCATTACATAGCCGCATGAGGGGCATACACAGGATAGGTGAAGAACAATAAATGCACGCAGTTCAGTCCAAAATGGAATAACGTTGCAACCCAGAGCCTGCCGCTCCACATCCACGCCAGGCCGTAAATAATGCCGGAGAGACTGGCAAAAATAATCAGTAGTAAACCGCCGCTATAATGCATCAGCCCAAAGATGACTGAGGCAATCAACAACGCCACGACAGGATGAACGATCCGGGAAAAGCGCTGCTGCAGGTAGCCTCTGAACAGGGCTTCCTCGGCCAAAGAGACGAAGAAAATATTCGCAAGGGCAAATTGCGCGAACCATTCTGGCGCATGTGGCTCAATTCTCAGCCCGCCCAACGCCACAGCCAGAAGTAACAGCGCGGGTACCGCAAGTACCAATATTCCCCAGCCGAGCTTGACAATTTTATAGAGGGGTTTTGCTACGAATAGCGTTGGCATGCACGTAATTAAAAAGAACGGCACCACCGCCTTGTCCATATTAAAGTACATACTGAACGGTATGCTTTGCGGACCAACGACGACAGCATCCAGCACTTTGGGATTATGGAAGCCCGGAAGCACATGCATAACCAGGGCAACGGCGATGACCACGCACAGGCCTTCAATCAGATAAGTATATTTATCATCTTTATTACGTAGCCATTCAACAACAGACCAGCCAATTACGATTGATGCAATAACCAGCATCGCCGGGGCGTCAAGAATGCTCTGTTTCCAGCCGAGAAATGCCGTTAATCCCAGCAGCAGGTAAGCCAGGCTTTTATTAAGGGAAAGTGCGGCAAGCGAAATTGCGAGTAGATACCACATAAATGTCCTTCCTGACCGATAAAATTTAGGGTCGATGTCCCAAATATGTCCCAAAACGGAAATCAGGAGGATGTGAGTGAGGCGTAACTCTATGAAATGAAATGGCACGCCCTGTAGGATTCGAACCTACGACCTACGGCTTAGAAGGCCGTTGCTCTATCCAACTGAGCTAAGGGCGCACTGAGAAGCGTGTACTTCGCGGCGGTGAAACGCGAAGAATTATACGGTCAATGGCAGGTGAGTCAATGCCTTTTCCATTTTCAGGGGCAATTACCGCTAGCCGATTGTAAATACGGCTATTTTCTCAACATTTATCCCCGTTTTACCGTAAAATTTAGCGCTGCGAAAAGGCTTAGTTGCATTTAAGTAACGCCTGCTGTTTTCCTGTACGTCAGCTCGTCACACTAGAGTCAGGTATCCCGGCCGCCTGGAGGCTGACAGACAACAGGACAATGGAGTGACAGCGCAAAATCTGATCGATACGCCCCCCCGGTTACAGTACCTATCTCAGGACATCGTCGGCATTAAGCTTGAGCCCATCGTCGCCCTTACCTCCTTGCGCCAGGTTGGCGTCGAGGTCCTTAGCGTTCTGGCCGACACGGGGCACAGCGAGGACTTTTTTTGCGATCGGTCCGCTGAGTGGTCGATAACGCTGCTTGAAGCGCAGCTTGCCACGTTAAAAAATACGCCGCACGGTCATAACCTTTTTATTAATCTGCCGATAACCGTCCTGACAGAGCCTGCGTCCTTTCAGCGTCTTATCAGACTCCCCTGCGTGCCGCTCAATATTGAGTTTGTCGACCCTGCGGCTTTTTTGGCGCTGTCTGTCGCGCGCAAGCAGCTTGTGGTTCAGAATCTGCAGCAGCTGAGCAGACAGGGGCACGCAATCTGGCTGGATGACATTGATGACGTCTTAGTGCAGTCGTTTTTATCCTGTCGACTCCCGTTAAGCGGCATCAAAATAGATAAGGAAGCATTCTGGCGTTTACGCGATACCCCTGCGCTGAGGCACCTGGTTTCCCTTTGCTTTCAGCTTGCCGGGAAAGTGCTTATCGAAGGTATTGAGACTGAACGCGATCGTACCTGGGCACTGCAGGCAGGCGCAGACTTCGGCCAGGGATATTACTGGCCGTCCTGGACATGGCCGGAGGATTAAAACGCCATTTCCAGGAGGGAGACCATGCGAATGACAGTGCGCCGTTACCGGCGGCGGCGTACAGGAAGTGATGCACTGGGATTTACGCGCTCACCTTTTGCTCCCCCCTTTTTCGACCGGCTCGAATTCTTGAGCCAGTCCATCAGCCAGCCCCGCAAAACAGACGCCCCGTTTATCCTTCTGGTGACGGAGGATCACTATCTGCGCACCGGTTTTCTCAACGGGCAGTTCCCGCTGAGCAGCTGCTGTGACTACGCCACGCTGGATGACGCCCTTGTCGCGCAGACGCAGTGGCCTTCTGCCCGTCTGGTCGTGGATATTGAAAGCCGGTCCACGGGGCTTCTGGAGAAACTGGATCAGTTGAGACGCCACAGCCTGTTTCCGCCTTTCCTTACGCCCTGGCTGTTAGTCCGGGCCGATAATTACGACACCCGCCTCTTCTGCAAAGCGGCAGGTCCTTTTCATGTGCTCGAACGCCAGCTGAACGCCGCAGCACTTCAGCACAGCCTGCTGGATACCCGCCCCCCACAGGGCTCCGACAAAGACTGGTTCTCCCGCAACGAATGGCCGATCCTGCAGGAACTTTCCCGGGGCAAGACGTTACGTCAGATTGCCCTTATGCAGAATCGTCCCTATAGCCGCATTATCTATCGTCTCAGCTGCATCCTGGTGAAACTGGGGCTGAGTCATCGGCAGGAATTACTTCACCTTCTTAATAACCTCTCAGACTGCACGTTTACACTCACCTCCTAACCCCTTATTTCCTAAAGCGCTTTAGGAATTTACTTACCATTCGTGTTTCAAAAATGTTAATTTTTAACAATAAAGTCGAAATTATAACTATTCCTAATTTATGGCCGCGAACCTTGCGAAATGCCACAAATTGAACGAACGGCAGCACTTTCCTCCATCCGTTAAGTGAATGCAGACAGCGTTAACAAGATGATAATGATGTAAAAACAAGCAGGTTAGCGGGAACGCTCAGTAGGAAAAAGCGAAGCGGATAGCATGTTCTCCTGTGCATGAGATGTGGGCCTTCGGGTCAACCTGCGCGCTTTCAGATGAAGGTCTGACGGCCTGCGAGGGCAATTGTTGTCCTCATCAGCGTGGGTTTGTCCCCCTGAATGATGCGTATTTTTGTTAACAATTGATCAACATAAAGAGATATGTGTTATTTTTTGTTATTACATAAAGATGAAAATATGCGGTAAATGAGATAACAGGATATTTCCGCTAAATTTAAAAAAATAGCGATTCAGATCCAGAAGATAATACAAACCCATAAGCGGATATTAATTTACAGGGTTTTCGGAAAAAACTTACCCTGTATAATAAGATGCGTACCAAATCTGAATAAGAAAAACCTTTTTGCCAACACCAGCCAAATGAGATGACCGCGCTGAGGCATAGTTCTTTTCATTACGTAAACAAGGATGCTTTCGCTCTTTCCAGGGAAATACTACGGTATAGGGATCTGCACATTATATCCTTCCGGCATTTCGAGAGTTTTACCAAACTCTGCATAACGCTTTTAACAATCTGAGGCATTAAAAATGAAACCGGCATCCGTTATCATTATGGACGAACATCCTATCGTCAGAATG
>Ga0153918_1001249_pt1 | contig 10535 bp, 14 predicted proteins | sample TSFL002MetaG_FD_104687 | JGI IMG/M metagenome (GOLD analysis project Ga0153918, IMG submission 104687) | Attine ant fungus gardens microbial communities from Florida, USA - TSFL002 MetaG | ecosystem: Host-associated > Fungi > Mycelium > Unclassified | place: USA: Florida, Paynes Creek Historic... | reverse complement strand
TAAAAACTGCTTTCCACAACCCCACCCCTTCTACTTCTCCTGAACACTATCTCTCTTTCATCTTCCCAGATCATCATGCTCAGTACCTTAGCTTGTGTGGTGAATGATTTTCTGGTTAAATCCTGGGGTGTGGATCTGGGCTTTCCTGAAAAGATCGCAATATCACATTGATTATCTTCCCCACAAGTTTCAAGTTATGATGTATTAAGCAGCCCAGGATCTGAACATGGTTGGACATATTAGAAATATGCTAGCGTTGAGCTTTTGGGACATACTTGAAGAGGTTCGGGCAGACTAGGTGGTGTCATTGTAGTAGTAATATGAATTATTTCATTGAAGCAACGAGTTTGACTAAACTCATCCTCTGTGTTTGGAAGAAATTAGGCCACAATAGTACTGGATGTCTACCATATCAACTGTTAGTTTGGTTCGGGTATAAAGGGTATCTACTCAAGTAACACAAAGAAGACAGTGACAAACGAACGTTAAATCTCTAGAAGACGTCTTGAGAATGTGGACAATTGACAGAAGTATGGCCCCAGGATTCACAGTCATCACAAAATTCTCTAGAGGAGCGGGAGGTTATCAAGGAATCTGGTGCTTCCTCTTTCAGAAGGTCACAAGTGAAGATATCATGTCCCGGATGCTCGCAGATCTCACATAGACTTGTAGGTTGGGTGTCGTTCGTAGAACTTTTCATTGACGTTGTGCTTGATTGATGGCATAGGGCGTTGGGTTCTCCATTTGTTTTGTTAGATTTGTTAACTTTCGTTCTTAACCGTTCCAATTCTTGTTCAAGTTCATCCTGTGAACAACGATAAGAGTGGCAGTTATACCGAGGCTGATTCAAGCTTACTTCATGGTATATCTATGCATATATTTAGTTGACTGCTCACTGCAAAAAATGATGATCGCCGCACCTTTGACTCGACTAGGGTCTCTAGCTCGCTAATTTCTTTGTTGAGCTATATCGTTGTAAGAAAGGTCCGCAGACTTTCAAAGTGGACTAGCATACATCATGAATTATTCTTGCGTGCCTAGTCTCTGTCTCAATCAATCGTTTCCGTAGACCGTCGATCTCTGCCTAGAAGTTGGATAAATGCTAACTCCAGAATTTGTCCAGAAATGAACACGAATGCTGACCTCATTCTGGACTTGTCGATCAGTACGGGATTGCTGTAAGACTTCAGCATCTTTGGGAGAGGCTATTAAATCTGCTTCTGAGCTGTCAAGATTGTTTTCCAATATTCGAATCTCCTGAGAAGTGCTTTCGGTGTCATTGCCTCCTCTAGAATGATAGTCACAAACTTGATGAAGATGTTCAGCTTCTGATTGGAGTAGTTTCGTCTCTGACTTGAGTATTTCATTTTCGGATTCTAGAAGTTTGATCTTCTGGGATGCTGCAGCATGTTCCTTCTGAAGTTCCTGAACAATGTGTCTAGATAACCTTTAGTTATGCGGAACAAGAGCGATGAACTTATCACAAACTTCAGACCAGTGATTTCCTCTCGAGGATTGGCCAGGTCTGATTTCGACAGTGGATCTATTGAGGTCCCGACGACGTCACCATTGACTTTCTCCCTGCGTGTGTTTTCTAATTTGGCGATTCGAGTGACAAGTGCATTGTTTTGGCTCAAGAGCTGCAATCTACCTTAAGATGTGGTTCAGAGGTTTCTGTACCAACTTACTTTAGAATTCTCCGAGTGAATATCATTCTGTGTGCTATCTGCGGCTGATTGGTCACCTTGTAGTTCAACAGTGTTCTGGACGAGTCAGCGCATTGAACAACTTAGGAAAAGATGCACTTACTGCGAGATCTGCTCTCAAAGCCTCGATTTCTGCTCGTGCATTCTCTAAAGCAATCTGACTCTCACGTAGGGCTTCTTCAATCTCCTCTACTCGATTTCTAGCGGTTGCCTCTGCCTCCGCCATCCTCTCCGCCTCTATCCGACCCTCACTAAGTTCTGACCTCATATTGTCCTCTTTTTCTTTCAACTTCTTCATCCGCTCTCGGAGGGCAGCTTCTTCCTTCTCGCTGTTAACTCGGGACTCCTCCATCAAGTCCTCTAACACTGTTATTTTCTTTTGTAAATAAAGAACTTGATCTCGTAGGGCTTCATTGTCAATTTCTGCAGCGGATCTGTGATTCTCTGGTTGTAAATCTGATTCTGATTCTTTGTCCGTAGCAGCTTGTTCGAGCCATGTAATCCGTGACTCAAGATCATATCGCTGGCTATCAGCAACACTTAACCTTTCCTCATAGAGAGCTATGGTTTCCTATGCAGGATAAAAAAACTGTTTGCTGCACTCAATTTGACAAGAGGGTCGTACCTGTCCTGCGAGCCTTAATTCATCGATTTGAAATCCTAGTTCATCAATTTGAATCTTCAAATCTGCTTTCGCAGCTTGGAGTTCCCGATTTTCCTGTTCAAGTTTGTGGCGCATGGAATTCACGTCTGCTAACTCGCATTTAAGGGCTTCACTAGTCCTTTGAGATTCAGTTGACTGTTGAACCAGACAGTTTTCCAGATCCTCAATTCGGCGAGAACTAACCTCACAACTATTGCGGAGGTCTGCGAGGTCAATTAGACTTAGTTCAAGAGCCTTGGATAGGCCTTCCTTTTCCTTCATCAGGGCATCTCTTTCTTCAGCGGCCTTTCTGCGCCCTTCTTCCAGTTGTTGATCAAGATGGACCTGATTCTGAGCAATGGCACTCTCTTTGTCAGAGATAAGACGTGCATTTTCAACCTGTAGCACATCAAGGCGTGCATGAAGTTCTAAAATGTGGCCTTCAGAGTGATTCTTTTGTTGTAATGAATTTGCGGAATCAGATCTATCGGAAGCGTTATCGTTTCCCTCATCACCCATGAGTAGGCTAACACGATCCTGATATGTCTTGCCCTGGAATTCTAGACTAGACAGAGTGGGGCCATCCAAACCTAGTTGATTGAGGGAGGTTGAACGTGACATCGAGCAGGCCGGTGAGGCAGGAGGAGGCATAGCAGCTGAGCTAGGAATCCGGCCACGAGGAGTCGATCGACTCGCAATTGAATAGATAGAGGGTCCTATGTTGGGGATACGGCCGTTAATACCTGGCTTAGGAGTCGAGAATGGTGAGCTCGGAGGACGGGAGGGGGAAGAGACAGTCCGTGAAATCGACGAAGACGGGGAGAAACTGGAATTGGGTTGGCCGACTAATCTGCTAGTTTTTTCTTTTCCTGAGCTTAACTGCGCAGCTGTCATCTTTGCATATTTAGCAGCTCTTGACCCTGGAGTTATTTTATCTGGGAGGTTTTTCGCATCATCCATCTGTCCAGAAGCGAAGTTCGAGGTGCTGGTGGACTTCACAGGCGTCACTCCTGGAGTTGTTCTCCCGTTCATTTTAGATGGTGTGACACAACCATTGAGAGGAGTTGCACGTCCACCGGAAAGAGATAATGAGGGCATACGAGAAGCCAGTGATGGTGTGATACGCCCCGAAAACGATGTACGGCCGCTCTTTGAAGAAGATACTGAAGGTGCTCGAGGTAAATTCTTTTGATAAAACCGACCGGGAGATAATTTGCTAGCTGCCACAAACACTCCACAATTGTCTGAACACGAGAAATATCGAATCCTGGAGAGGTGTATGGAAGATCGATAAGAGCAACGCCGACCAAAATAACTCACCCATTGACGCTACCATTATTCTTTCCTCTTCCCGCAAACTGACTGATCAGCTCAACACCGGCCCATACGCCATTTTTACCTTCAATTTCTCCCATATATCGCAGCACACCTTCTAGTGCAAGGGAGTCGACTCTGACACTATCTCCAACATTGAGCTGTCGATTTACATTCCTGGGTTGAACGTCCGATTGACGGCTGGGGGACCGACTAGTGGATTGGGAGACAGCTGGGGTTTTCGTGCGCCCGGGCAGTTGATTACCATTATGACCTTCAGCCGCTGAATGGCGGCCTGACTTAACAGAGTGGGGTGATGAGGGTCGAGATCCTATCTGCGGCAAGCGATGCTGGGCAGGATGACTGGCTTTTATTGCGTCGGACAATGCGCGGGACATAGACTCCGCATCAATCGGCTGCGCTGATTGAGAGTTTGAAGCAGAACAAGAACGACCTGGTATCCCACTCTTTCCAGGTGCAGGAATACCGGATGTTCGAGATTTCCCAGGATTAGCCATAGAGAACACAATGATAAGCGAAGAATAAATGGGATTTCTATGCTTTTTCTGCACGTGACCTCATATTACTCAAGTATAAACCATGTTGAATTTTTAGAAAACAAAAGCAACCGTAATAACATGAGATAGGACATCCTTGCCTGTCTAGCCGCGCTTTTTCGAGACACCAACGGTCTTACCACGACGCCCTATCACACAACCGATTGTCAGAATGCCGCACATTTACTAAATAGTTTTATTGACTGACCTGTAGTTTTGGTATGTTGACCTCGCACTCGAAGGCCCTGTGAGTGCCTGACACCACGATTACAGCGCATCTTTCTCAAACGCTCAATATCCTCTCGTAGCTTCGAGTCAACACCATTAGAAAGAATTTGAGAGTTCTTGCCATCCACAATATCCTTCTGCCTATTGAGAAACCAAGAGGGGATCTTGAATTGCTCTGGGTTTTGGATGATTGTTACGAGGCGTTCAAGTTCGTCCGGGTTAAGGTCACCAGCACTGAGATCTTGGTTGAAATGACCCTGAAGAACATCAATAGAGAGACTCACCGTTTATTGAGGTCGACATCAGCCTTCTTGCATACAATATTTGAGTAGCGGCGACCAACACCCTTAATCTCCGTCAATGCATACATAACCTTGCGCTTGCCATCGACATTTGTGTTCAGGAGACGCAGAATGTGCTATGAATTGAACGTTACTACTCTGGTCATCAATGGGCCAAGAATTGCGAACCTGGAATGGATTCTGGGCGTCTGAAACAACGAGAGACATGTTGAATCAGAACTGCATAGACGTCAGCTCTATAGCTCTATAAGATCCAACCAAAGTTATCCAGTGTTAGAGATTGTAATCCACCCGATTGATATGGTCACATTCTCAGCAGATTACGATGACAGAAGACTGCAACCAAGATGGATGTGGCAATGGTGGACTCGGGATGCTCACCTTGTCTGGATCGTCGGTAACTACGTCGGTAACTTTTGAGGGTGCGCGGAAGTGATACGTTACCGCCGAGACTATTTACTTCTATTTATTGCAGAAATTATATATACAAAATTCATTATGCATCACAATAACGAGTCCTCAGGAGGAGGGTCCTCAGGATTGGTAGAGGTGTATAGCCGTGCCTCTGGCACACCTAAAAACCTTGTTATCCAAAATTCGTTACATCTGAGTTACATAATCCTGAGCAACTTTGAGGGCTTCTGGTAACCGATCGATATTTACGCCCGATCCTTGCGCACTATCCTCCTTTCCTCCTGCCTGGAAATCACGTTCAATGTATAGTGAAGGAAAAAAAGGAAAACAAACACACCTTGCCACCAATTATTTCGCTGATCTTCGAGGCCCAAGTACGAGCATCGAGGCCTTTCTCTTTCAAGGAATTTGAAACGAAGTTTACATGGGCAATTTTGCTGTCATCTGGATCTACGCTGAATAGGTAGACAGTTTTACCTAATTTTCGGGCCTGTGAAACCACGCTCTGAAGAATCTACAACAGAATGACAACTGCCGTGCATTGCAAGGAGAAGACCAGATACCTTGAAGTTGCCATTCACCTCGAGGATTCCGACAAATGATTCACTTCCCTGGCTATCATTGAAGTACTTCACCACTCGTTCAGTAGCCTGTAAAAGCTTAGTGTAACCACTACCACTAGTTTAGGTTTCCATACCTCCTTGTTGGCCGCATTTTCCATTTCCTTCTTTTGTTTATCAAACTTTTTTCGAATTACGCTCATCTTAAGGTTTATGTCGGCTTTTCGAAGAACAGAAATATCACTTTGTCCCAATTCCTGTTCAAAGCATCAGGAGTGCATGAGAAAAAAAAGGTTGGAAACATACCACACCAAAGGACTTCAGACCCGTATCCTTTTCTTTGCCATCAAGACGTTCGAGACCGTCCAATTTTTCCTGGAGACTAACCGCTCGTCTTTTGATGTCTTGCGCCTGCTCACCTGTAACTGCGGTAATTCGTCTTACTCCTTTGGCAATCCCAGACTCTTCCGTGATCACGAAATCTTGGATATCACCAGTTTTGGCAACATGGCTATTCTAAAAGTAAGCTGATATGCTGGGACACATTTTCAGCATGGACTTACGTGCCACCACAGAGTTCTACACTTGTTCCGCGCCATTTGGGATTCTCTATGTCTTTCACAATATCATCGACATCATATTCCAGGGTCACGACGCGAACTGGGTCTGGGTATGATTCTCCGAAGACTGCCCTCAAACCGGGAATCTTATAGGTAGTTTGGAGATCAAGTTCTTTGCTGTAAACTTTGACGTCTCGTCGAATCCAGTCGACGCTCATCTCCTGGATCTTCGCTACTTCATCAAGAGATAATTGGCATTTGTGAGAAAAGTCGAAGCGCAACTTGTTTGGGGAGACAAGTGAACCCTTTTGATCGATGTGATCACCGAGCACTTCGCGTAGATTAAAATTGAGGATATGGGTCGCAGTATGATTGTTTCGTAGGTGCGACCTTCGAACCTGAATCACGGTGAAGACCTATTATTCACAACAGAGAAAACAATCAACCTCGTCGTAAGTTGAGATAACCTCATTCCCGACTTCAAGAACACCATATTTCAAGCGACCAATATGGAGAACATAACCATTGTAGACTTGAACATTAGTGACTTCGAAATCTGCAACGCCATCGATGAAAATATTTCCAGTATCATACTCCTGTCCACCAGCTTCAGCGTAGAAGCTAGTCTTATCGAGTAGCAAACCAAAGCTTGTATTGCCAGGGATTTCTGCAGTTGTGGACACAAAACTCTTATTAAAAAGAATGGCTTTGACATTTGTGGTGATAGTTCTGATATCTGTACCACAGGTTAGTAACCAAAACAGTCAAAGTCAAAGAGTATGTGACGGACTAAATTTGGCAGTGTCATCAGTTTGAGAAACACCAGGATCTTTCTCGAGGGCAGCGATATGATATAAATCGAGTTTCACGGTATCAGCTGGACCATCTTTGTCCGACCCTTTGCTCGCTTCCCTAGACCAAGCCTGGGCCGCTTCAAATTCTTTCTGATTGATTCCCAAACCAAGCTCTTCAGCCATTAAGAGGGTGAGGTCGACAGGGAAACCGTAGGTATCATATAGGCGCCATACGTCTTTGCCGTTGAGCTCAGTAAGACCTTGCTCCTTCGCGCGTAGAGCAAGTTGATCAAACAATTTCTCTCCGCGATCCAGAGTTCTTGCAAATAACACTTCTTCATCATTGAGAATTTCTTGAACCTCTGTGACCTTGTAAGTAATTTCTGGAAAAACTGTCCCCTGCAGACTTATTAAATCCAGGATAGGGTGATTGTAATACTGGTGCTCACCATGATCTCAACGACGACGGGCAACAAAGAAGAGAAAAATGTCCCAATCTCAACTCCCAGTTTCTTTCGTGCATACCGAGCGCCTCTGCGCAGAATTCGACGCAAGACGTAACCTCTCCCAAAATTATTAGGAACGCCCCCATCACTGAGAGCGAATGTCAGAGTTCGGACATGATCGGCAATCACCCGATAGGCAGTATCAATCCCATCCTTGTCTTCATCTCCAAATTTACCTTGATAAGGGCGAACACCGCTCAGCTCCTGAATTTTCTTGAAGATTGGGTAGAAGATATCAGTGTCATAATTTGATCGTTTGTCTTGAATGATAGAGACCAGCCGCTCAAAACCCATCCCAGTATCGACATGTTTCGAAGGGAGAGGTTTTAATGACCCATCGTCTTCCCGATTGAATTGGATGAAAACGTTGTTCCATATTTCGAGAACATCGGGGTCATCTTGGTTGACCAGATGAGCTGCGTTCCTCCCACCTATACGATCGTAGTGTATCTCACTTAATGGGCCTGAGTATCAAATGACATTGAGAATGTAATGACAGTACTACTCACCTACAAGGTCCACATGGACCAGTTGCGCCCATCTCTAATCTAGGATGAATGCTCGTTCATGGAACAGCAGATCTACACACCCCAAAAGTTATCCTTGGCATTTCCAGGTAGAATATGATCTTCTGGAACGCCCTGGGCTAACCAAATTTCCTTTGCCTCTGAATCCGGCTCAAGGTTATTCTTTGGGTCTCCCTCGAAATAGGTGACATAGAGGCGGTCTCCAGGTAATTGGTATACTTTAGTAAGGAGCTCCCATGAATAGCTGATGGCCTCCTTCTGTTTAAAATCAATCATAAGAAGAGCATTGAACAGGAGTTGAATCAGAGTGACCTTAAAATAGTCACCGAACGACCAGTTTCCGAGCATCTCGAAGAATGTGTGATGATAAGAATCCTTACCAACATCATCAAGATCTGGAGAGGTCATTAAGCCAAAATAGAAGGCGACAGTTTTCATCACAACAAGGTACCATTGTGTTTTCCACCAGCCCTGATGCATTTTTGAGAGTTGAACGCACGCTTGAGTTTAGCATGTTCAGAACGAGGGTCAACTGTTCCCAAAAATATTGATTTGTACTGTAGGCAGGTTCAGAGAGACAGGAGACAAGGTGATGTTGGGTGATTAACCTGGTTCATACCCGCATTGGTAAAGAGGAGGGTAGGATCTTCGAAAGGTATAGTGGATGAGGAAGGAACGAAAGAGTGTTGCTTAGAACGGAAGTATTCGAAAAAAGTCTCCCGAATCTCCTCAGAGGTCCAGTGACTAGTGTCGTGCTTGTGAGACATAGAAGTCGATAATCTACGGTGCGAATGGAGAATGATCCTGCGAAGGGGAAGAAACATCTGATTACATGATTACGGCAAGTGCCGCAGATGAGCAAGTCACGGCCGTTGTAACATCACAACTTTTAATGGTGGCCGAAATTCACACACTTCATAATCACGTGGTCCCGCGTTCAACTCGAGAATGCTCTCGGAACTTTAATGTCCGCCCACACGATGGACACCGATAATGTGAGCTGCTCAGTCTGTTGAAACTTACTCTCAATGACTCCCTCAATCTCAGAAGATACTCACATTGCAAGAATTTGTTCAGTCATTCGAGAAACTCAAACACCCTGTCTTGCTCCCAGAATCAGAGGAATCGTGGGACCAGATCTACAATGGGTATCAACAATTAGGAAGGCTATGCCAGTCCGGAGCGTTTGAACAACCAGCAGGGGTTATCTCCTCCTTCCGTTCGATTCATCGAAATATCATAAGTGCGATCAACTCAGAACGTACGCGATTGTCCGGTGCAGCACTGGATGTCTTGAGTACCTTAGCAGAAGGGCTCGGTACAGATTTCGCTCCCTTGCTGTCATTGTTCCTTCCCAGTATTTTGTTGCTCTGTGGACGAACTAACAAGACTACTATCTCGAGAGCAAAAGGCTGTGTCCTCGCAATAATCGAGACCACGCAGCTCCCTGGTATACTCAATTACTTGGCTCAGTTCTCCAAAGACAAGTCCCCGACAATTCGACTTGTGGCAGCAGAAGGGACACTTTCTTGCCTCAAGTGCTTCAATCCGCCTGACATAGAGCAGGAGAATTTATCATTCTGTATTGAAGCCCTTATTCGCACTTTCGTTCGAGATGCAAACGCAGATATAAGGAAGGTCGGAAAGGAGATCTTTTGGAATTATAAAGTGTTACTTCCGGATCGAATTGCTAGGTATTTCTCTCTCTCTCTCTCTCTCTCTCTCTCTACCTTGCCCTTGGCTATATAACTCATGATTTCCCAGTTTTGCTGCACCTCTTACCCCAATGACCCGTAAACATCTGCAACTGACGGCTTCAAGTATTCCCTCACACGGTCACGGGCCAACATCTATGGTTGCTCGACCAGTCTCCAGAACTATGATCGAAACCTCCAACACACAGCTGATTCAAAATCGAGGCCTGGCTCGACCTCCCAAGAATGCCTCCAACATCACAGAACCCACTGCTCTCTCGCAACCTTTCAAATTGTCGAGGGCTACTCAGATTTTGGCAAAGCGCACAGCAAATGCTTCATCCACCAAGTTCATCGAACAGAAGGCTCACAAAACAGTCTCTCATCCTTACGCACAACAAAAGAATGCAACAGGTCCTCAGAGAGTGATCAGGCCCGACAAAAAGCCTGCGGCAGTGACATCCGTTCCCTCAATGACTCAAACTGATATCAAGACTTCTACAGCAAGACCGGCCGACGCCTCTTGCTCGCGAGTCGTCTCATCGAATTTGCTAATGCACTCTTCTGGCTGTCAACCGGCAGCTCCTTCAAAAAAACAGATTGCTCGGAAGGATCCAGAAAATATGAAGCTATCAGGTGATGCCCTGGCTTCAACCACGGCGTCAAGAAACCTCAGCCGTCCCACTATCTCCCAACTAGCCCGAGTTCGACCTCCAGTGATCAAGACTGT
>Ga0153918_1001248_pt1 | contig 10544 bp, 11 predicted proteins | sample TSFL002MetaG_FD_104687 | JGI IMG/M metagenome (GOLD analysis project Ga0153918, IMG submission 104687) | Attine ant fungus gardens microbial communities from Florida, USA - TSFL002 MetaG | ecosystem: Host-associated > Fungi > Mycelium > Unclassified | place: USA: Florida, Paynes Creek Historic... | reverse complement strand
TCCAGCTGGTTGCTATTGGAGGTGCTACGCTCATGTCATATCTGTCAGGTATTTTTGGTAATATCAAGGTGCTGGCGGCTGTGGTTATTATTTGGATTGGCGCTTGCGTGGGTGCTTACTTTATTACCACTATTCCGCAATTTTATGGTCTGGCGGTTATTGTCGGGCTGATTATGGGCGGTATCCAATCGCTTTCGCGTTCAACTTATTCTAAATATTTGCCGCAGGATATTCCTGATACAGCCTCTTACTTTAGCTTTTATGACGTAACCGAAAAACTGGCAATAGTAGGGGGGATGGCCAGCTTTGCTTTTATAGAAGAGTTTACCGGCAGTATGCGCAACTCGGCTTTGGCATTATGTGGTTTCTTTGTGCTTGGCCTGCTGTTATTGATCTCTTTGCTGGCGACCGAGAAAAAACTGCGCAAAAATTCTGATTTTAGCGGCGTATTACAGTAAAAGAAGACACAGATGAAGGTTGAGTTGTTTATTCCCTGTTTCATGGATCAGCTGTATCCTGATACGGCCATGAATACGGTTAAAGTGCTGGAAAAAGCAGGTTGTACCATAAACTACAACCCGGAACAAACCTGCTGTGGACAACCGGCATTTAACTCCGGTTTTTGGGATGATGCCAAAGAAATAGGCGCCAAGTTTCTGAATGATTTTCCGGAAGATAGCGTGATTGTAACCCCGTCCGCCTCTTGTACCGGTATGGTGCGTAACTACTATACAGACCTGTTTCTTAATACAATGCTGCACAACAAGTGTCGCACCATTCAAGGTAATATTATCGAGCTTTCAGACTTCTTGATCAATATCCTCAAATTTGATTATTTCGGTGCAGAGCTGGATGGCCGAGCCGTATTTCATGATAGTTGTGCTGGCCTGCGCGAATGCCACCTGCATGGCGAAGCTAAACTATTGCTGGAAAAAGTGCATGGACTGGAACTGGTACCTTTAAAAGGTAACGAAACCTGCTGTGGTTTCGGCGGGACGTTTGCCGTTAAGTTTGATGCTATATCAAGCGCCATGGCACAACAAAAAGTAGATAATGCGCTGGAAGCAGGCGCAGAATATATTATCAGTACCGATGCTTCATGCTTATTGCATCTGCAGGGATATATCGATAAAAACCAGTTGCCCATAAAATGTATGCACCTTGCCGATGTACTGGCGCATGGCTGGGGAAATGTGTAGATTTTTATTGCCAGTTGTAGAAAAACGTAAGCACCAATGCCAGTGTAGCTAAAGCAGTACCTAACCAGGTCCAGAAGGGGATGTGGGCATGCGAGCGCACTTTCTCAAAAACTCTTTTTAACGAACCGCGCATATCTTTGCGCCTGGTTATCTGCTTGCAGTGGTTACAGAATGAGATGCCCGTTTTACCCACCGGAAACACCGGAATGCCCATTAATGATATGTATTTCTGAAAGATGTGCATGTCCATCGTATGTACGGTGTCGCAATGCACACACCGCTCTTCGATAGGCTCAACAATTAACTTTACAGCTTTAATACCGTATAGGGTCATCGGCTAAATTTCTGTATACAAAACAAAAATGCGGCCAATAGCCGGATCTTGTTCTATCTAGTTTAAATAATTGGGTTCTAGAGTGAATATACACAAAAAAACCAAATATCAAAATAGAGAATAAGCCGACAGAATTTAGACCTGAAATGCTATCCGGGCACTGGCTTCGGTTTGTAAGCTGATTGACTTCAACGTTTAACCAATGCCAATTTGCGGATCAATATAGTGTAACCCGTGCTGGTAACAGGTGGGCCATCATACGCCCCATAAACGTTATCGGGTATCTTAAGTTCTAGCGCAATATTATTGTCGGTGATAGATGTTACTTTGAATTGAGAGCCAGGATTAGGATCGGGGTTAGCGTAATTATAATTTGCTCTCCATCGTTCGTCGGTGGGGTTAAAGACAGGTGTATTTGATGCCCAGGTTTGGGTGAATAAATTGCCGGAAGTATTGTAGGCATAGGTCCCCGTTTCTATGCCGGCTTTAGCGGTACCATTCAATTGGTATGATTCAAATCTTCCATCAACGGTAAATTCTGTATAAGATGTTTGCCCTGAGTTTAAGGCCGGCATCGTATCAATTTGAATCAGCAAATCATTCTTGTAGCTTTTTTCTATCACGAAATCCTCTTTCCATGTGCCGATAACGTTAAGCGCCCCGGTAGAGGTTTCCGTTTCGGTTAAATTACCATCCTTTTTACAGGCCGATAAAATAAAGACGGTCAGCAAGAGTAGCAAAAGGTTTTTCATAGAAGATGTGATAATGGTATGATGGGCGAAGATAGGAGTTGGTGATTAATTTAAAGTTAAGACAGATGGCGCTTTTGCAATTTAAGCGATAGGTTTTGGTGGGTAGTAGGGGCTAAAGTTTACCAATTCATGAAGTTTATAACCTCAATCCAAATTCCTATCTTTGCACCCGAATTGAAGATCACTCCCGTAGGTGATCGACTAAACAACAAAATTTTTGAACCAGGGGAGCCTGTCCCTAAATTCCTCTCCAAAAGAGAGGGACTTAAAGGCTTCCAAATCATGTTTGTAAATGATTAACATTACACTCCCAGACGGTTCCGTTCGTCAGTACGACAAGGGAATCACTTCAATGCAAATCGCATTGTCAATTTCAGAAGGTTTAGCGCGCAACGTTTTGGCCGCCGAGGTAGACGGCCAGGTATGGGATGCAACACGCCCCATTGAGCAAGACTCACACGTAAAGCTATTGACATGGAACGATGCCGATGGTAAGTCAACTTTCTGGCACTCATCGGCCCATTTGCTGGCCGAGGCGCTGGAAGCATTGTACCCTGGTACCAAGTTTGGTATTGGTCCGGCTATTGAAACCGGGTTTTATTATGATGTAGATTTTGGCGACCGCACCTTTTCTCAGGACGATTTCAAGAAGATTGAAGACAAGATGGTGGAACTGGCCAAAACCAAGGCCGAGTATATCCGCAAACCGGTAAGCAAAGCCGACGCGCTGGAATATTTCACCGAAAAAGGCGACGAGTACAAGCTGGATCTGATCAAAGATCTGCCCGATGGCGCTATCACTTTTTATACCCAAGGTAATTTTACCGATCTGTGCCGTGGTCCACATATCCCGAACACCGGCTTTATCAAAGCAGTGAAGCTGATGAACGTGGCCGGGGCTTATTGGAGAGGTGATGAAACCCGCAAGCAGCTAACCCGTATCTACGCGGTAACTTTCCCTAAAGCCAGTGAACTGAGCGATTACCTGCATATGATCGAAGAAGCTAAAAAGCGTGATCACCGTAAGCTGGGTAAAGAGTTGGAACTCTTTACTTTCAGCGAGAAAGTGGGCATGGGCCTGCCGCTGTGGCTACCGAAAGGTGCCGCCCTGCGCGAGCGTTTGGTAAACTTTTTGCAAAAGGCACAGGTGAAAGCTGGTTACGAGCAGGTGATTACTCCGCATATTGGCCATAAAAATCTGTATGTAACATCCGGTCACTATGAAAAGTATGGGAAAGATAGCTTCCAGCCGATAAAAACACCGCAGGAGGGCGAGGAGTTCTTCCTGAAACCGATGAACTGTCCGCACCATTGCGAGATTTATAAATCAAAACCACGCTCATACAAAGACCTGCCGGTGCGTTTTGCCGAGTTTGGGACCGTATATCGATATGAGCAAAGCGGCGAGCTGCATGGCTTAACCCGCGTGCGTGGCTTTACTCAGGATGATGCCCACTTGTTCTGCCGCCCTGATCAGGTGAAGGATGAGTTCAAGAAAGTAATTGACTTGGTGCTTTACGTATTCGGTGCCTTAGGTTTTGACAATTTTACCGCACAGGTATCCCTGCGTGACCCTGAAAATAAAGCCAAATACATTGGTACCGATGAGAATTGGGATCTGGCCGAGAACGCTATCAAAGAGGCCGCGGCCGAAAAAGGTCTACCAACCGTGATAGAACTGGGTGAAGCCGCGTTTTACGGTCCAAAGCTTGACTTTATGGTGAAGGATGCCCTGGGCCGCAAATGGCAATTGGGTACCATCCAGGTAGATTATAACCTGCCGGAGCGTTTTGAACTGGAATATACAGGCAGCGATAATGCCAAGCATCGCCCAGTGATGATTCACCGTGCGCCATTTGGTTCGCTGGAACGCTTTGTGGCTGTGTTGATTGAGCATTGCGCCGGTAACTTCCCGCTGTGGTTATCGCCCGAACAATACATCATTTTGCCTATCTCTGAAAAATATGAAGATTATGCAAAAAAAGTTTCAGATTCATTAAAAGATTCCGATATTTGCGGGCTAATTGACTTTAGGGATGAAAAAGTTGGGCGGAAAATCCGCGACGCTGAAGTCAAAAAGATACCTTACATGCTGATAGTAGGCGAGAAGGAAGAGGCTGAAGGCCAGGTTTCCATTCGCAAACATGGTCAGGGCGACTTGGGCAGTATGTCGGTAGATGAATTTAAACAACTGATAATAAAAGAAATAACAGTATAACTTGGCATTAAAGAAACCTACTTTTAACCGTGGTCCACGGCCCCCTTTCAAAAAGAAAGAAGCCGAGCATAACATCAATCAATTCATCCGCGCGCAGGAAGTGCGTTTAGTGGGTGAAAATATCGAACAAGGTATTTACTCACTCAGAGAAGCACTGGCGATGGCTCAGGAGCAAGAGTTGGACCTGGTTGAGATATCTCCAAATGCAGTTCCGCCTGTATGTCGTATTATAGACTATAATAAGTTTATTTACGAACAGAAGAAAAAGCTGAAAGAGATTAAGAATAACGCCAAGCAAACGGTTATTAAAGAGATTCGCTTCGGGCCGAATACTGATGATCATGACTTTGATTTTAAATTAAAGCACGCTATCAAGTTCCTGGAAGCAGGCGAGAAGGTAAGGGCATACGTACACTTTAAAGGTCGTGCTATTGTTTATAAAGAGCATGGCGAAATTTTATTGCTGCGCTTTGCACAGGCATTAGAAGAGGTTGGTAAAGTAGAGCAGCTGCCTAAATTAGAAGGTAAACGTATGTTCCTGACGGTTGCGCCTAAAGGAGCTAAGAAATAGTTGACTTAAAATAAAACGTAGCGATACGTCTTACACAAATAAATAGATAACTGATATGCCAAAAATGAAAACCAATTCCAGTGCCAAAAAGCGCTTTAAGCTTACTGGAACAGGTAAAATTGCAAGAAAGAACGCTTTCAAAAGCCACATCTTAACCAAGATGTCTACCAAACGTAAGCGTAACTTAACGCACACCAGCTTGGTGAGCGACGCCGACATGGGCAACGTTAAACGTATGCTTTGCATCGGTAAGTAATTAATTGTTTTATTAACCAGGCCTTCGGGTATTACAAGCTCCCTTAACAGGGCACCCACCGCCAAAAAAGAAAGAAAATGCCACGTTCAGTCAATGCAGTAGCTTCAAGACGCCGCCGCAAAAAAATCATGAACCTCGCCAAAGGTTATTATGGCTCACGCAGCAAGGTTTACACCATTGCTAAAAACACAGTAGAAAAAGGTTTACAGTACGCTTACCGCGACCGTAAAACCAAAAAAAGAGAATTCCGCGCTCTGTGGATTCAGCGTATCAATGCCGGTGCACGCCAGCATGGTATCTCTTACTCACAATTGATGGGTAAGCTGAATGCTAAAGAGATTGGCTTAAACCGTAAAGTTCTGGCTGACTTAGCTATGAACAACCCAGACGCTTTTAAAGCAGTTGTTGATGCGGTAAAATAAGCAGTTATTCTCTGCATAAAATTAAAACGGCCTCCTGAGTTTTCGGGAGGCCGTTTTGTTTTTGATATCCTTTTATTGTTTATGGGTGTCATGTTGAGCCTGTCGAAACACGAGCGGGAGGCTATTTGGTACACTGCAAGGCCACTCGTAAAGGCCCCCGCGCGCCCTTCGACAGGGTCAGGGTGACATCCTATTATTTTACCTGCAGGGGTCCTGTAAATCCTTAAATTCGTTTTAATCTTGGTTTAAGACTATTTTTTTGTCCAAATCTTAGGCTTCGGTACCTCCTTCATATCCTCACCAATATAAAAGCCCACATGGGGCGGCTGATTATAGCCCACATTTTGCCACGCAATAGAGTTGCGGTACTGCGGATCATGCATCAGCGTGTAAATGCGATGTTTGGTAGGGATGGTTGTAGTATAGATACGCAGGTTCTGGTTGTCGGCTGTGCGTTCTATCAGCTCCTCGCGCCAATCGCCAAACAGGTCTGCTACCAGAGCCGGGGTTGATTTGGAGCCGTTGTTAGACAGACAGCCTTCTGCCGTAAACACCCGGCCTCGTTTGTAACGATCGATATGATTGCCGTCTAGCAGATCACGCGTCAGATCACCTTCCCACCAGATCAGAAAGTTGGTAGATGGCGGCATCGGTCCAATTTTATCACCCTTAATACTGCGTAATCCGCCTGAGCCACTCCACCAACATTCTGCGCCTGGGCTGGAAGCATCAATGTTTTCTGCCACACCACGGCCAATATCTACCCCCATGGAGCCTTCCCATAAAATCTTACCGTCTTTAGCGCTGTATAGGGCCGCACCGGCGCCAGTTTCGTTAGTTTCATTCTCATGGATACCAAATACTTCCAGTCCAGGGATGCTCGGATCAAGATCACCCACATGTATCGCATCGCCATGGCGCAGGCCGGTAGTGTATAGACCCTTGCCATTATCGTCTACACACATTGAGCCGTAAATTATCTCGTCTTTACCATCGCTATCCACGTCAGCTACACTCAGGTTGTGATTGCCTTGTGAGGAAAAGTAGTTGTTACCATCTTTGCTGTCAAACACCCAACGCGAGGTTAATTTACCGTTACGATAATCCCAGGCTGCCAGCACCGTGCGACCGTAATAGCCGCGGCACATCACCACACTTGGCAGTTTACCATCAAGATAAGCCACGCAGGCTAAAAAGCGGTCCACGCGGTTCAGGTTGTCATCGTTGCCGGCATTGCCACCCCAACCGCCCCAGCCACCGGTAGGGTATCGGCTCGGTATATAATCTGTAGTGGCCAGCACCTGCCCGGTCTTGCCGCTGAAAACTGAAAAATACTCAGGGCCGTCACCAATCTTACCGCGATCATTCACCCAGTTTTTACTGCCATCGCCAATTACTTTGCCTTTGGCATCTTTGGTGCCATCGGCGGTTTTGCAGGCAAACTCGGCAAGACCATCGCCATCCAGATCGACCACCATAAACTGGGTATAGTGAGCACCCTCGCGAATGTTTACGCCCAGGTTAATCTCCCACAAAAAAGTGCCGTCTAGTTTATATGCCTGAAAAATCGGCGGATCGGTCACTCCGTTAGATGGAGTATCCCTGCTGCGGCCTACCATGTGCACAATCAGTTCGTACTCGCCATCACCATCCAGATCGCCTACCGATACATCGTTAGGGGTATAGCCCTGCGGCGTGTGCAGGTGAATGTTCATGTATTGCTGCACTGCCGCGTTGGCAGGGAGGGTATAGCCCTTATCAGCCTGCAGTTCTTTTCCGTTCAATACCGCTTTTACCAGGTAGGTGTTAGGCTTGGTCAGATTTGCTTTAGTATCAACAAAGTTGGTGCTTTCGGTTATGGGTTTAACATTCAGTTTTACTGGTGCGCTGTTGTCTGTAACGCGATACAGGTTGAAAGCAATAGCCTGTGGCTCGGTACCCAGCATGCGCCAGCCTATATAAACCGAGTCAGTGCCGGTACGCATGGCCACAACGCCGCGATTTAGTTTCTCCATCATCCGCTGAGCCAATAGTGATTGCGCGGTGAAAAAACTCAGGATCAGAAGAAAGGTATATTTTAATTTCATAATTGTTGATTCTGGTTGTTAAAAAGAGATTTACTCATTCTTGAACTCAAACATTCACTCATTAAGTCAAGGTTCCAGTATTTTAATACTTGGGTCGCGCGGTTTTTCTTTGTAATAAGTGGTCCAGGTAATCTTGAATACCACTACGCCATCTTTGGGCAGTACATGCGGCTTTTCTAATAAAAGCTCCCGCTCTTCCTGTTCCCATGACATGCGCTCGGTTGAGCCCAGTAGCTTAACAGTGCCGATAATGCGGCCGTTAATAGCCGTGTGCAAAGCTTTAATGCGCATATCGCCTTGGGGTACATCCATCAGGAAAACGTACAACGCCGTATCTGATTCTGCAAAGCGTACGTCATGCCAGGTATAGCCGTTGGTGGTGGCAGCAGCTGGAGCGGGCGCCGGCGCAGCGTTATCTGCATTACGGAACCTGCCGGTCATCTCCACCAAAACTTCTGGTTTAAATGAAGATGGGTGTACATTGCGGATAGACTCGCCATAAATATTGAGCCACGTAACCATTTGTTTTTCCTGCTCGGCGGCAAGTTTTACGCTACCCTGCTGGCTTACCGTGTTGACCAGTTGTTGCACAGCGGTTTTAGAGACGGCCTGAGCGTGCGCCATTGTTGCAAATAGGGCACAGCACGGCAAGAGCCATAAAAGTGGTTTAAATTTCATCCTGATAGGTTTGTTGCGATAAGACTATCGCGCATTGGTTTGATTCAGGATGAATTTAGCGAATAACGGGTTTGCTGGATGGAGCTAATCAAAAAGTTACATTGGTTTAGCGAGTGGCGAGTTGTGAATAGTGAGTGATCTGAATTAACAAAGAAAACTTATTTTTAGCGGGTAAACCGTTTACATCATCTGCCTATGTCTGTACAGCCAACTCCTGCACATCGTATCTGGTCTATCATCGGCGGCTCGCTGGGTAATTTGGTGGAATGGTATGATTGGTATGCTTACACTGCCTTTACGCTTTACTTTGCCGATGCTTTCTTTCCAAAAGGCGATGCCACCGCCAAGCTGATCAACACAGCACTTGTATTTGCACTGGGTTTTTTGATGCGACCGATAGGTGGGTGGTTAATGGGGACTTATGCTGATAGAAAAGGCCGCAAAGCTGCGCTCACGCTATCAGTACTGATGATGAGTTTAGGATCATTGATGATTGCCGTTGTGCCTGGATACAGCAGTATTGGCGTGGCTGCACCCATCGTTTTACTATTGGCTCGTGTAATACAAGGATTAAGTGTGGGCGGGGAGTATGGCACCAGCGCCACCTATCTAAGTGAGATGGCGGTAAAGAAACACCGGGGTTTTTATTCCAGCTTTCAATACGTTACGCTAATTATGGGGCAACTGGTGGCTCTGGGTGTATTGGTGTTGTTGCAACGCATTTTTCTGACCGAAGCACAGCTGCATGCCTGGGGCTGGCGCATTCCGTTTGCGGTAGGTGCCTTGTTGGCTGTAACGGTGATGTATCTGCGTCGAAGTTTACACGAGTCAGTGGATTTGAAGAAGGATGGGAGCGAACATCGGGGCACGTTAAAAGCACTGGCACAACATCCCAAAGCTACCTTACTGGTGGTGGGGTTGACGCTGGGTGGTACTGTTGCTTTCTACACCTTTACTACTTACATGCAGAAATTCCTGGTTAATACATCAGCTTTCAGTAAGGGAGATGCTACGCTGATATCAACCTTAACTTCGGTACTGTTTATGCTGCTGCAGCCGGTGTTTGGCTGGCTTTCAGATCAGATTGGTCGTAAGCCATTACTAATTGGTTTTGGTTTGTTGGGTACATTAGGAACGGTACCTATTATGATGGGTATTGCGTCGACTCATAGCTTTTGGCCGGCATTCTGCTTGCTGATGCTGGCATTAGTTATTGTGAGCGGCTATACGTCTATCAACGCGGTGGTTAAGGCGGAGCTGTTCCCTGCACACGTACGCGCGCTAGGGGTAGGCTTTCCGTATGCTATTGCGGTATCTATATTTGGTGGAACGGCAGAGTATATCGGGTTATCGTTTAAGCAGAATCACCATGAAAGTTGGTTCTACTGGTACGTAACCGGGTGTATTGCTATATCCCTACTAGTGTATGTGTTTATGAGCGATACGAAGAAGTACTCGAAGATTGGGGATTGAGTTCGTCCTGCTTTTTTATTTTACATATCATTTCGACCAACGGGAGAAATCTTAGACGGTTGACATGTCCGCATGATAAGCATGGGGGCTAAGATTTCTCCCGTTGGTCGAAATGACATGATGTGAAGAACGCCTAATTGATCACCTTCTCGCTATCCTTTACATTATAAACCGGTTTCCCGCCGCTTACCGTCTTCACATCAGTAAAAACAACATGTTCTGCATCATTTACAAAAACTTTGGCATTATCAGCCAGTTTGATGCCGGAGAAGATGACGTTTTTTAATTTATGCTGCGGATCTTTAAAGCCGTTGATATCAATAGCTGGTTCTTTGCCTGAGGCGCCGGTAAGATCTATATTCTTAAAAGTGAAGTTCTCAAATATTGGCAGAACTGGCGCAGCAGCGCCATCATTATTGTAATTAACGGCCGAGAAGATGGTGATCTGCTGCAGGGCGCAATCCATCACGCTTACATCTTTTACATAGCCGCCACGCTCTTTGGTGCCTTTAATCTGCATGCCATGCAATAGCGGGCCGGCCTTGCAATCTCTT
>Ga0153918_1001246_pt1 | contig 10547 bp, 13 predicted proteins | sample TSFL002MetaG_FD_104687 | JGI IMG/M metagenome (GOLD analysis project Ga0153918, IMG submission 104687) | Attine ant fungus gardens microbial communities from Florida, USA - TSFL002 MetaG | ecosystem: Host-associated > Fungi > Mycelium > Unclassified | place: USA: Florida, Paynes Creek Historic... | reverse complement strand
CCTTTCAGTTACGGTTGTGTGATTATTGCTTTCAACACTTCATAACCATTTTCCGTCAAAAATTGTTTAATTTCTTCAGTTTCTTTGCTAGTTAAATGACTCTCTAAAATTGTCACATTGACTTGATGATCTACGATAACAGTCAGGATACTGAAATCATGATCAGCCACAATCTTTGCTACTCTTGCTACCACACCTTTTTTGTCTTCTAAGATTTTTTAGTTGAACAAGAGTACTACCTTCATAATACTCTGTTAATTTTAAGAACGTATCAGATGGATGCCATCTTCTAGTTCTGCATCTGGGGAAATTATTTTAACATCTTTGTTCATCATACCAAAGACAACTTTTTTCTTTAATAAGTAATTGACTTCCTGAGCACTTAAGCTGGTAGCCTTTGGAGGAAGTTATTCTTGACTGGTCCCTTCATTAAATCGACCGTATCAAATATTTTTGCCTTTAGTGTGACCGTCACCAAATCTTCTGTCGTAAAAATCCTTTACACTCATGTTTTATCCTCCTAGATAAGCTTTTTTCACTTCTTCACTCTCTAGCAATTCTTGCCCAGTACCTGACAAGACTACTTTGCCTGTTTCCAACACATAGCCACGGTCAGCAATTGACAACGACATTTTAGCATTTTGTTCAATCAATAAAACTGTCGTTCCTTGTTTTTTAATATCTTGTATGATATTAAAAATTTCTTGAATAAAAATTGGAGACAATCCCATTGAAGGCTCATCAAGCAATAATAAACGCGGTTTAGACATCAAAGCCCGTCCCATTGCTAACATTTGCTGTTCACCGCCGGATAAAGTGGATGCATCCTGATTCAAACGCTCTTTCAAGATAGGAAATTTTTCATAGACATTTTCATAATCTTGTTGAATATCGCCATCTTTACGTAAATACGCGCCCATCTCTAAATTTTCCAAAACAGTTAATCCAGGAAAGACATGTCTTCCTTCGAGAACCTGTGAAATCCCTTGAGCTACAATTCGCCTTGGAGCTTTCTTCTGGATAGGAGAACCTTCAAAAGTAATGGTCCCTTTTGAGGGTTGATTTAAACCAGAGATCGTTCGTAAAATAGTCGTTTTCCCTGCACCATTTGCTCCGATCAGGGAAACGATTTCTCCCCGATTTACTTCAAAGCTAACATCCCGTACAGCCTGGATCATACCGTAATGAACCGAAAGATTTTCAATTTTCAGCATTATAGCTCACCTCCAAGGTAGGCTTTGATAACCTCAGGATTTTTTTTAATTTCTTCTGGAATCCCTTCTGCTAAAATACGACCATATTCTAAAACATAAATTCTCTCGCAAACATCCATGACTAAACTCATGTCGTGCTCAATCAGCAAAATCGTAATTTGAAATTCCTTTTGGATCTTTCGAATCAGCAATGTTAATGCCTCTGTTTCCTGTGGATTCATTCCAGCCGCAGGTTCATCCAGGAATAGAATTTTTGGCTTTGTAGCTAATGCACGAACAATTTCCAAATGTCGTTGTTCACCATAAGGCAAATTACGCGCCAAATTGTCTGCTTTGTCTTGTAAATCAAAAATCGTCAATAATTTCAATACTTCTTCTTTTAATTTATCCTCTTTGTTATAAAACGATGGTAAACGCAAAACACTAGAGAAAAAGCCTTCTCTATTTTTACTGTTCATAGCGATTAAAACATTGTCTAAAACTGTTAAATTCTTAAACAAACGAATATTCTGAAAGGTTCGACTTAAACCAAGATCAGCAATAGCGTATGGCTTTTGACTATTCAATCGATGAATTTTTCCATCCGCCTCTAGTAAAATATCTCCTTCACTTGGTTCGTAAACACCTGTAATCAAATTAAACAAAGTTGTTTTCCCTGCACCATTCGGCCCAATCAATCCCACTAATTGATTTTCATCTAACACGATATTGACATTGGAGACCGCCGCCAAACCTCCAAAGTTTTTAGTTAAATCTTTAATTTCCAATAGAGGCATTCTGGTCATCTCCCTTTTTAAACTTATCTAAAATCTTCTTCACAGAAAATTCTTTTGTGCCTAACAATCCGCTAGGTTTGAAAATCATCAAGATAATTAATGCTAATGCGTAAATAATCATCCGTAATGTACCAAAATCCTGAAGATACATATTAATAATACCTAAAAGGATTGCTGCCATAAATGTTCCTGTCACACTACCAATTCCGCCTAATACGACTAAAATTAAAATGTCAACAGACCTTGTAAATGCAAAATCTTTAGGTGCAATTGATTGTAAATATCCAGCGTACAAAGAACCCGCAATACTTGCCGTCATCGCTCCAAAGGCGAACGCCATTACCTTATATTTCGTAGTATTGACCCCCATCGCTTCCGCTGCAATCTCATCTTCACGAATTGCCATCGTCGCTCGGCCAGCACCTGAACGTATATAGTTAACAATAAATAATGTAGTGATCGCTACAAATCCATAAACCATTTGCCAATCAACAAAAGGTTCGATACCAAATAACCCAGAAGGACCATTCGTAATCTCTTTAAAGTTAATTAATAAAATACGAATAATCTCCGCTACACCTAGTGTTGCAATTGCTAAATAATCTCCGCTCAAGCGCAATGTTGGAATTCCGATTGCTACAGCAACAATCCCTGCTAAAATCACACCAACAGCCATTCCAAAGAAAAAACCGCCATAAGTCGGTGTGTTCATTGAAATTAATGCTACCGCATAGGCTCCAATCGCCATGAAACCAGCATGTCCTAAAGAAAACTGACCCGAAAATCCAATAATAAGGTTCAAACCAACAGCTAAAATGATATTAATACCGATTTGAATGAGAATGCTGTCTAAGAACAAGTTGACCATTCCAGCAGAATAAGTTACGTATAAAACTACATATCCAATTACGATCAAAGCTAGCCAAATCAAATTGTAATTCAAATTCTTTTTCATTTGATCCACCTACACTTTCTCTTTAACATGTTTGCCTAAAATACCGACTGGACGAATTAACAAAATCAAAATCAATACTGCATATACGACTGCATCTTTAAAATCTGAAAATCCCAATGCTATTGTCAATGTTTCTATTAAACCGATAACAAATCCACCAATTGCAGCACCTTGAATAATACCAATTCCACCTAAAACTGCGGCGATAAATGACTTTAATCCTGGAATATACCCCATCATCGGGTCAATCGAATTATAATATAATCCAATCATCATTCCACCAGCCGCTGCTAGTGCTGAACCTAAAGCAAAAGTAAAAGAAATCGTACGATTCACATCAATCCCCATCAACTGTGCAGCATCTGTATCAACACTTACTGCCCGCATTGCTTTTCCCATTTTAGTTTTTTTAACAATTAGATTTAAAGCAATCATTAAGAATAATGATAGGCCTAAAATCAACAATTGAATATTTGAAATACTCAAAAATCCCAGTTTGTAAACCTGCAATTTAATCGCCTGTGGAAATGGACGAGTTGTTGAACTGAAAAAATAAATCATTGTATTTTGCAATAGGTAGGAAACGCCGATTGCAGTAATCAAAGCAGCAATTCGAGTAGAATTTCTTAATGGACGATACGCCAAAAATTCAATAACAACTCCCAAAATTGCACTTCCTGCCATTGATAATACCAAGGCGGAAAAGAAGCTCATATTAAATTGATTGATCAAAAAATAGCCAATAAACGACCCAATCATGTATATTTCGCCATGAGCAAAGTTGATTAATTTAATAATCCCGTAGACCATAGTATAGCCAAGCGCCATCAATGCGTAGACGCTGCCTAGGAATAGCCCATTGACGATTTGCTGAATAAATACTTCCATCTTTATCACTTCACTTTTCAAAAAAATAGAGTAGCCGATCCGATTACGACCTTAATTTTTAAAAGAGAGTGTGCCAACAACCAGCGACATACTCCCTTTTCTGCATTCACCGAGTAATTATGGATTAACGGTTTCGGCAGAAGTTTCTTTTCCTTCTGTCAGACCAAGAACTACTGCTGATTTTACAGGATTATGTTCCTTGTCCATTGAAATCTTACCAGTAACACCTTCAAAATCTTTCAAATTCGTAAGTCCTTTATTTATTGCTTCTGGTGTTGCTTTTCCTTCATTCTCGATTGCTTGTTTGATCATGTAAACAGAATCGTAAGCTAAAGCATTGAATGAAGATGGTTGTTTGTTATACTTTTTCTCGAAAGCTTCTACAAATGATTCCACTTTATCAGTTGCTAGTGCTTTTGTTGAGAAGTGCCCTGTGTAATAAACATTTTTGACATTGCTTGCGCCTGCTGTTTCAACTAGTTTTTCATCACCAAAGCCGTCAGCCCCGATGATAGGTTGTTTAATTCCCAGTTCACGGGCTTGTTTAATGATTAGACCCGCTTCTGTGTAATAGCCTGGGATATAGATAACATTGAAGTCTTTATCTTTGATTTTTGTAAGCATTGCTTGAAAATCTTTATCTCCTGCAGTAAAGTTCTCCTCAGCTACTATTTTTCCTTTATAAGTGTCCTTAAAAGCCTTATTCAAGCCATTTGCATAATCACTTGAGTTATCGCCTAAGATTACTGCTTTGTCAGCTTTCAAGTTATCATCCGCATATTTCGCTAAGACAATTCCTTGGAAGCTATCTTGGAAACAAGAACGATAAATATAATCTTGGACCTTACCTTTTTGCACAGTAATTGCATCATCTGTTCCTGATGGTGTAACAGCAGGGACTTTAGCTTTTGATAAGTTTGGTAACGTTGCCTTTGTCGCACCTGAAGTTGCTGGACCAATAATTGCTACTACTTCATCTTTTGTTGTTAAGTTTGCTGCAACAGATGCTGCTTCATTGTTATCAGACTTATTGTCTTTTGAGATGTACTCAATTTTCTTTCCATCAATTCCGCCATCTTTATTAATTTCTTCGACGGCTAATTTAACTCCTTCATTTTCCGCTTCACCATAAGCTGCTACAGCGCCTGATAATTCGAAATTCCCGCCGATTTTGACTGTTTTGGCATCTTCTCCACCACTACTTTCGTTAGCTTTAGGCGAACCGCACGCGCAAAGTAAAAACACCCCAGTTGCCAGAGTAGCTACTGTTCTTTTCTTCATCTTGTTCCCTCCTAATAAAATAATGATAAATTGTTAAGTTAATAAAAAATATATATAAAAAAGTTCTCACTGTCAATTAATTTTTCTGAATATTTTAACATTTCAGTAATAATCAACCAATTTATAACGCTTACAATAGTTCCTAAAACTCATACAATAATTAAGAAATACTCAGGAGCAAAACGCTCCTGAGGTCTCTTTGACTAGTTGTTCTCTATATTTCAGATACCTAATTATAAATTCGTATCCAAGTATATTCTTACAATAAGGGATACGAGATCAACGGTACAAAAAGTTGCGTTATTGGATGGTCGATTCTTATTTTTAAAACGATATCACTCGTTTTTTTATCCGCTGTTCCAAAAAGCACATTTTTTGAGTCACTAATTTTAAGTTGAAAAACATGGATCAAAATGTCTATTTTCGAGTTATGATATATAGCTAAAAAAATAATTTTTGGAATAGAAATGAGGATATTTATGCTTTTTGCTTGTGCTCGCGTATCAACAAAAGAACAAAATCTTGAAAGACAAATTCAAAAATTTATGACTTTAGGAATTGATAGTCGATATATTTTGTAGAAAAGGAGTCTGGGTGTTCTTTTCAAAAACCACAATATCAATTAGTTCTACAAATGCTTCACCCAGATGATTTATTGTATATTAATAACTTAGATCAGCCAGGTAGGAATTATGACAAAGTAATTGAGGACTGGAGAAAAATTACTAGGGAAATTAAAGCAGATATCATTATTCTTCGAAAAATGAATTACTTTTTGACATTCGAAAATTCAAGTAAACTGGAGATATTGGGGGAACATGGAACATAGAAACGAAATAGTGTTAACACAAGAAACGTTGATTTAACAACATTCTTGTGTTTTAGCTTTTTTAATTCAATAATTCGCTGGAACAGTCATACGAAATAGCTCGGTGGCATGTAAAATCCGAATATTAATAGTATTCATCTACGTTCCATGGACATAAACTACCGTTGGATAATTATTCTTTATATTAAACGTATATTTACCAACAATGTAGATATGATTACTAATTAATGGAGATCGCTTCCGTATCGTTTCTTCAAAACAGACAAATCTTTCTATTTTCATTTGTTCAAAGACTTTTTCTAAATAGAGTGTATTCCAATATATGATGGCATTAGTAACTAATCACAATACATTGAGCTGCTCTTTCATCCCTACATGATAGGTTTGGTAGAGTTTTCCCTTTCGACCATAAAAAATATTACGGCATAATACATGCCAAGCTTCTCCCTTATTCAATTGTTCTAAAATTTGACGCGCATATATCTCGTCAGAAATATAACGAAGCTGGTGTCGTTTTATAAACTTTTCCATACTTAGTTATCGCTTTTCCTAAAGGCGTCGGTTGGCCCTTCCGTTGAAGGGATTTTGTAAATTCAGTTGCATTTAGTTTTCCTGATTTCAACGAACTTGCAACTCGAAGTATTTCGTCTCAATTTTTTTCAATGTTGATTTTGTTTATAGAAACTTCATTTAACATTTTATAGTCTTCAGAAACTTTTCTCCTCAGGACTCGACATTATTCTCAACTTGACAAAGATGCGAAATTGTTCTCTTTGACTTCTCCGTATAGAATGAAATTGGATAATACACTAATGGTTTCCTAAATAAATGGTTAAAAATTAAGTTAATCAGTTTATTTTTTAAAATTTGCAATAGAACTTTAGTTAGCAACAGTTGCTCCTGTCCCTATCATTAATCGATTCCATGTGTTTATATTTGTGATAGCTAACAATAAATCAACATATCCTGACTCTGAAAAAAATTCTGAAGTTTCTTTAAACTCCCTATCCAATGCAGAAAAACTCCCTATATCAGTTACTTTACGTGCCAGATTTAATGCAACTCGCTCTTCTTCAGAATAAATTTGAGTTTCTTTCCAGACACTTATTAAATACAATTTTTTATCAGGTACGCCAAGTTTTTTTGCATTGTTTATATGAGCATTTAAACAATAGGCACACCCATTTATTTGTGAAACATATACGTTGAGTAATTCAATTAGTTTTTGATCTATCTCAGAGTTTTTTTTCAAATATTTATCTATTTCGGATAGTTGTTTAATAATTTCTGGTTTTATTTTAATAATATCGTTGTTTCTTTTCATTATTATATACCACCTTTACAGTTATTTTTATATTTCTTCCTTCATACTAATATTTTTTTATTTGACATTATAATATGTCTCTGTATCCTAAGATTATTTAAAGTTGATACGCCTTCTGATAGAGAATTGAAAAAAATTGATTTTGATAAACTGTATACACCTTATCTTTTCTTTACAGCTCAGACTTTTAAAAAACCACCAATTATATACATTTAGGAAGTGTTCTATAGGATTCTCCATAGATTACTCTCCTACTTGCGATCTTTAACTTGCGGTACGTCATTACAGGGTATTTCTATATAAAAAGTACTTCCTTTTCCTACTTTAGAAGAAACTGTTATTTTTCCACCAATTTTCTCAAGTAGTTTTTGGCTAATAGACAAACCGAGTCCATGCCCCCCTGTAAATTGGTTTCGTGATTTTTCAAGGCGATAAGTTCGATGAAATATTTTATCCTGTTCTGTTTCGGGTATACCATCTCCATAATCAGTTATTGAAATTTGAACGGTGTACGTTTTTTGCTCAACATTAATATAAATAGGAGTTCCTACTTTAGAATATTTTAAACTGTTATCAATAATGTTGTATAAAATTCTGAAGATAAAAGACTCATTTGAATATACAGGTTTAAGATAGTTAGTCCCTTCTACTATGATCTCTCTTTCAGAAAGACTGATACTTCCTTTAAAAGCATTTAACACTCTTATTAAAATCTCATCCAACAATACTCTGTCGTATATTAGTGCTGATTGGTTTTCCTCACTCTGTACCAACTGAAACAGTTCATCTGATAGATCAGCAATTCGTTGTGCATTATCTATAACTGTTTGATAATAGTAATTTTTTTCATGATCCTTTAATATATCATCTGATATTGCTTGTCCTAGTACTATAAGAGAAGATACAGGTGTTTTGATATCATGTGAGAGATTCGCAATCATCTCTCTTTTTTCTTTTTCGCTATCTATAATAGTTACTAGTTGTTCCTCTAATTGCCTAACCATTTGATTATAGTCAGATAGTAACAAGTTGATTTCAGCAACAAATGATTTGGTATCTATAGTTGTAAATTTGCCCTTTGCATTTTTCTTGCTAACTGATTGTAATTCCAATATTATTTTTAAAATAGGATTGATTAATACATAATTAACAAAAATTAACATAAAAATTAAGATCAACAACGTTACTAAAATGACTATAACAGCTGTTTTTTTGTTAAAAAACATAGTTCTAACAAATAAAAATGTCATAAAAACAGTTACAATAAAAACAAAACCATATACTAGAAGTAACAATTTACTCAATTTCATTTGGTAACCTCAAGAGTATACCCAGTTCCCCAAACAGTTTTTATGATTGGGGATCCTTTAAATGAACGGTATTTATTTAATTTTTCTCTTAATCTATGAATGTGGACATTGACTGTATTCAATTCGTTTATAGAATGGCTATTCCAAATCAAACTTAAAATTTCTGACCTAGAATAAACTCTGTCAGGATCTGATGCAAATAACCAAAGCAACAAAAACTCTTTACTAGTCAATTCTAATGAGTTCCCAGAAACTTTGGCAAAGCATCGTTCATAGTCCATCTCTAAGGATTCTATGTTTATTATGTTGTTTGATTCATTATAGACTCTTCGCAAAATGTTTCTGACTCTCAATACAAGCTCAGTCGGATTAAAAGGTTTTGTTAGGTAGTCATCTGCTCCCAGTGAAAGCGAATATAATATATCCTGATTAGCATTTTTTGCTGTGATATAAATAAACGGAATATGTTCCTTTTCTTCAAGAACATCCAACATAAATTCGTGTCCATCTAACTCGGGCATCATAATATCTGTAATAATCAAATCAATACTTTGGTGTTTAAAAACAATTAAAGCTTCCTTTCCATTTTTTGCAGTGAAAACATTATATCCTTCTTTTTCCAAATATCTTTTAGAAATATCTAGAATCGTTTTTTCATCATCCACGAGCAAGATTTTTTTTTCCATAATACTATCCTCCTTATACCATTAGAGTAATTTTTTGAAATATTTGGCAATACACAAGCATCTACAAGGTAAACAACTCTAAATATAAATGTAACTAATTTCTCATATTTTATGGTAATTCTAAGAAAATGTTTAATCTTGCAAAAGGAACATGCAAATTGACATCATATATATTTTTTGTTTAATTCCAGCAGAAAAGTACAAAACTAAAATATTGATCGATTGATCCTCATATTTATGAATAGTTATAAGCTTTGTTAGCTAAAATGTTCCTTAATTCAACAATCTAAAGGAATTTCTTCACTAGCACTATACGCATCCAGCTAAATTGAAATTGAGACAATTCCTAGGTTATCGTTATAAAATTCTTTTAATTTTTTATAAATAACCTTTCTAACAGTTCATAACTTTACCGTTTCTTAAAGCAAGAATAAAATGTTTCGAAAAGTCTGTAAACTAAGGTAAGTCATCCTATTCGATATTTTTGTAGAACATGCCTAATTTAAGTCAATTGCAACTTATCCATAGGAATTAACAATAGGGAACAGAATGAACAACAAGGTTAATAATAAAATGGGATACCATTCTTGTGTACCCGTTCTTATATCTATTAAATTAACTAGAACGAGCATGAAAAAATAATTTTCTGTTTTGAGACAATTCTTCATTTAACTAAGAGATTTCTAATTTGACTAGTTAAAAATCCATAATAATAGTTACAATACTTGAATACTCATATTATAACGCTGCTTTTCCAAATAATTCATGTGCTTTGTTACAATAAATCAAAACAGTTGTGTAGGTTTCGGAATCTTTTTCTTCCAAATCGAAAGTCTGCTCAGATTTTTCAAGGTCTATTTTGTCTAATTCTTTAGCTCCTTCAATCTTTCCATTTTTACTTAAGTATACATGCAAATCAGGACCATCGTCTGTTTTAAAATTTGAAAGAGTTAACTTACCATTACTAATCACTGCTTTTCCGCTGACACTATGATCATTTTCTCCTTGGAAATCACCTCTCATAGTTACTTCAGTATTTTTATTCGAAGAATCTACATTTTGAATGCTGTTGCTCTGGTCCTTGTTCTCTTTTTCATCCTTTTGACTACCACATCCTGTAATAAACAGTGTTGTTAATGCTGTTAAAATAATAAATTTTGAGGTTTTCATAATAGTTCGCTCCTTCGTTTTGTGTATGAATGTTTAAATTTTGTTTCTTAGCTTACATTGTAATAAACAATTATTAATTATTTATTACAAATAATGGTTCTGTTGCAAAGTTTT
>Ga0153918_1001244_pt1 | contig 10559 bp, 7 predicted proteins | sample TSFL002MetaG_FD_104687 | JGI IMG/M metagenome (GOLD analysis project Ga0153918, IMG submission 104687) | Attine ant fungus gardens microbial communities from Florida, USA - TSFL002 MetaG | ecosystem: Host-associated > Fungi > Mycelium > Unclassified | place: USA: Florida, Paynes Creek Historic... | reverse complement strand
CGGCGCGCTGGCTGAACCATAAAACCGTGACCTTCGAAGAGATCGCCGGCAAGGGCAAAAATCAGCTGACCTTTAACCAGATCGCGCTGGAGCAGGCGGCGCACTACGCGGCGGAAGACGCCGACGTCACGCTCCAGCTGCACCTGAAAATGTGGGCAGAGCTGGAGCCAGAGGCGGGCCCGAAAAAGGTTTTCGAAGAGATTGAGATGCCGCTGCTGACGGTGATTTCTCGCGTGGAGCGCAACGGCGTGCTGATCGACCAGTCCATTCTGGCGCAGCACTCGAAAGAGCTGACCCTGAGGCTGGCGGAGCTGGAGCAGAAAGCGCATGAGCTGGCGGGCGAGCCTTTCAATCTCTCCTCTACCAAGCAGCTGCAGACCATCCTGTTTGAAAAGCAGGGCATTAAACCGACCAAGAAAACCCCTGGCGGCGCGCCGTCTACCAGCGAAGAGGTGCTGGCGGAGCTGGCGCTCGACTATCCGCTGCCGAAGGTGATTCTGGAACACCGCGGCCTGTCGAAGCTGAAATCGACCTACACCGACAAGCTGCCGCAGATGATCAATCCGCTGACTGGCCGCGTGCATACCTCCTATCATCAGGCGGTCACGGCGACCGGGCGACTCTCCTCGACCGATCCCAACCTGCAGAACATTCCGGTGCGCAACGATGAAGGCCGCCGTATACGTCAGGCCTTTATCGCTGGCAAAGGCAACCGCATCGTTGCGGCGGACTACTCGCAGATTGAGCTGCGCATTATGGCGCACCTGTCGCAGGACAAAGGCCTGCTGGACGCCTTCGCACACGGCGAGGATATTCACCGCGCGACCGCCGCAGAGGTGTTTGGCGTGGCGCTGGACAAGGTCAGCGGCGAACAGCGCCGCAGCGCGAAGGCAATTAACTTCGGCCTGATTTATGGCATGAGTGCGTTCGGTCTGTCGCGCCAGCTCAATATCGGCGCGGGCGAAGCGAAGAAATATATGGATCTCTATTTCGAACGCTATCCCGGCGTGCTGCGCTATATGGAAAACACCCGCCAGCTGGCGGCCAGCAAAGGCTACGTCGAAACCCTGGACGGTCGACGCCTGTGGCTGCCGGACATCAAATCCAGCAACGCCATGCGGCGTAAAGCGGCCGAGCGCGCGGCGATCAACGCCCCGATGCAGGGCACCGCGGCCGATATCATCAAGCGCGCGATGATTGCGGTAGACGACTGGCTGCAGCAGCAAAACGACGGCACGGTGCGCATGATCATGCAGGTGCACGATGAACTGGTGTTTGAAGTGCAGGGCGACGCCGTAGAGTCCGCCAGCCAGCAGATCCGCGAATTAATGGAGAACAGCATGAAGCTGGATGTGCCGCTTCAGGTTGAGGTCGGCGTGGGTGATAACTGGGATCAGGCGCACTAACGGACGTCGCTCAGGCCGGTGAAGGATTATCCTCATCGGCCTGCTCAGCCTATAAGAAAAAAGTCTGTTTAACCGATTCAGCGAATGAACAAAATTACGTCATTTCTAACTACCTATCGGTTAAGCATTTTTTTGGTAATTAAACTACATCCAGAGGCGATTTTTGTGATGAACGCATGAAAAATCATGCTGTTTAGTGAAAGCAAACTACAAAAAAGCCTTTGTGCGACAGAAAAAATCAGGTAAAGTTCGAGGCGTAGGGTACAGAGGTAAGATGTTCTATCTTTCAGACCTTTTACTTCACGTAATCGGATTTGGCTGAATATTAGCCGCCCCAGTCATTTTATGACTGGGGCGTTTTTTATTGTGCTTTTGCCAGCAAAAGCCTGTTTCGCTGTTACGCTTCAGCCGCGTTATCCTGCGCTGGCGCTAATTCGTTGAACCAGACATCCAGTTTCTGACGCAGCTTGTCGACGCCGATCTTTTTCAGAGAAGAGAACATCTCTACCTGCACATCGCCCATAAAGGCCAGCGCGGCTTCGCGCACCATGTTGAGCTGCGCTTTACGCGCGCCAGAGGCGAGCTTGTCCGCTTTGGTCAGCAGCACCAGCACCGGGATCTGGCTCTCTACCGCCCACTGAATCATCTGCTGATCGAGATCCTTCAGCGGATGGCGAATATCCATCAGCACCACCAGGCCTTTCAGCGCGTCGCGTTTTTGCAGATATTCGCCCAGCGCGCGCTGCCATTTGCGCTTCATCTCTTCCGGCACTTCGGCGTAACCATAGCCGGGCAGATCCACCAGGCGTTTACCGTCTGTGACCTCGAACAGGTTGATAAGCTGCGTGCGGCCCGGCGTTTTACTGGTGCGCGCCAGGCTTTTCTGGTTGGTGAGGGTGTTCAGCGCGCTCGATTTACCCGCGTTCGAGCGGCCGGCGAAGGCGACTTCAATGCCGGTATCGGCAGGCAGATGGCGGATATCGGGCGCGCTAAGAATGAAGTGGGTAACGTGATAGTTCAGTGCAGACAAAATTTAACTCCAGAGACGAATGCGGTCATTGGCGCTGATTATACGCGTTATGGCGCAAAAGTGCCCGACGGCGTCATCCAGCAGGTTTTTGTAAGATATTCGCCATAAATACTGCCAGTTATGACCGCTTTTTATGAAAAATTTAAAAAATAAAATATATATAAATCAATTGTATGTAATGAAATCGCTAAATAAAAAGGTAAAAAGAGCCGTTATTGGGTTGTGGGTTTTACCGGTTGGTCTACATTATTGGGCAGTGCAGGGCAGCACCCATCAGGATGATGTGCTCAGGAGCGTCTGGATGACCACGAGCAGAGGAAGGGAAACGGCCAGGGATTGCAGGCCGGAAAAGGAAAAGGATTCGCTCAGGAGTTGAGCAGGCGCGGGATTGACCGGGACGTTGCGAGCCAAAACGGATTAAAAATATGATTCCTTCTGCGGAAGGTGCGAAATAAGGCGACAGCATAGAGCTGTCGCCTTTTTTCTTTGTCTGCTTTCTGCTAGATTTCGCCGCAATTCTGTACCCTCCGTGAACAGACGAGCTTAAAGAGAGGACGCGTATTTTCTGCTGCGCATCGCCGACAAACAAGCCGCGTCAAGAGTGAGGGGTATATACTGATACTGATTAAAAACAGTGAGACCGAACATCATGAAGCAACCTGTACGCGGCGCGAGCGGCAAACCTGCCACCAGTAAAACAAAGCGTAAATCGCGCGAAGAACTCAATGAGGCCGCACGCGATCGCAAGCGTGATAAAAAGCATCGCGGCAACGCCTCTGGCAGTCGCGCCAATCCTGCCGTTAGCGCCGGAAAATCTGGCCAGGGCAATAAAGCCAAAGACCCGCGTATCGGCAGCAAAAAACCGATTCCGCTGATCGCTGACGGCGCCACGTCCAGCGCGCCGGTGAAAAAGGCGGTGAAACCGCCGGTAGAAAAGAAAGTGCGTCTCAGCCCGGAAGAGGAGCTGGCGCAGCTGGAAAACAGCGAGCGTCTCGACGCGCTGCTGGATCGCATGGAAAACGGCGAAACGCTGTCGGCGGAAGAGCAGGCCTGGCTGGATGAAACCCTGGACCGCATCGATGAACTGATGGAGCAGCTCGGCATCGACATGGATGACGAAACGGAAGATGAGCAGGCCGAAGAAGATATGTATCGCCTGCTGAAAGGCAACTGAGTTTTGATCGGCATGCGCATCCGCGCATGCCGCGCCAGACAGGTAAATCGTTATGTTTTGGCCTGGATCAATTTTAGCGCTGCTGCTGACATGTTATCTCATCCTGTTATTGGCTAAACTACGACGCCTGTCGCGTCTGAAGTCACGTTTACGTCGGGTTCAGTCCCGCTCACCTTTCCTCTCTTCTGCATCGCGACCTTCTCTGAGACGTCACCGGAAGGAGTAAGCATGTTTCTGCAACCCGTCTCCTGGGATCAGCGGTTAATTGAGAAATACAATTACGCCGGCCCGCGCTATACCTCGTATCCCACTGCGCTGGAGTTTAGCGAGCGCTACGACGCTGCGGCGTTTCAGCGCGCCGTCGCACGCTATCCCGATCGTCCGCTGTCGCTCTACGTGCATATCCCGTTTTGCCATAAGCTCTGCTACTTCTGCGGCTGTAATAAGGTGGTGACGCGCCAGCTGCATAAAGCGGACCGCTATCTGGATGCGCTGGCGCAGGAGATACGTCAGCGCGCGCCGCTGTTTCGCCAGCGCCGCGTGACGCAGCTGCACTGGGGCGGCGGCACGCCGACCTTTCTTAATCACGAGCAGCTCTCCCGGCTGGTGGCGCTGCTGCGAGAAAACTTCAGCCTGGCGGACGATCTGGAGATGTCGATCGAAGTCGATCCGCGTGAAATCGAGCCGGATACCATCACGCACCTGCGTCAGCTCGGCTTTAACCGGCTGAGCATGGGCGTGCAGGACTTTAATAAGGCGGTGCAGGCGCGCGTCAACCGCGTTCAGGATGAAGAGGCGATCTTCGCGCTGATGGCCCGGGCGCGCGAGCAGGGCTTTCACTCCACCAGCATCGATCTTATCTACGGTCTGCCGCTGCAAACGCCAGAGAGCTTCGCTTATACGCTGCAGCGCGTTATCGCGCTCAACCCGGACCGCATGAGCGTGTTCAACTACGCGCATCTGCCGGCGCTGTTTGCGGCGCAGCGCAAAATCAAAGAGCAGGAGCTGCCGTCGGCGCAGAGCAAGCTGGAGATCTTACAGCAGACCATCGCCACGCTGACGCAGCAGGGCTATGACTTCATTGGCATGGACCACTTCGCGAAACCGCAGGATGAGCTGGCCCAGGCGCAGCGCGCCGGTGTGCTGCACCGTAATTTCCAGGGCTATACCACACAGGGCGACAGCGATCTGCTCGGCCTCGGCGTCTCCGCCATCAGCATGATCGGCGACAGCTATGCGCAGAATGAAAAAGATCTGAATCGCTGGTATGAGGCGGTGGCGACGCGCGGCGAGGCGCTGTGGCGCGGCGTGGCGCTGACGGATGACGACTGCCTGCGCCGCGACGTAATAAAAACGCTGATCTGCAACTTCTCGCTCGACTTCCGCGCCATCGAAGCGCAACACGCGATACGCTTCAGCGACTACTTCGCCGAGGACCTGGCGCTATTGCAGCCGCTGATTGCGGACGGGCTGGTGGAGTGGCGTGACCACGGGCTGCAGGTGACCGGCGCGGGCCGATTACTGATCCGCAACATCTGCATGTGCTTTGACCTTTATCTGCGGCAAAAGGCGCGTCAGCAGCAGTTCTCACGCGTGATTTAGCACAGCAGCGCGCCTGCGCGCACAAGAGTACGCGCAGGCGCGGCGATTACTGAAACAGATTGACCATGATAGCGCACAGCACGGCAGCGACGGCGGCCTGCGGCGAATGGCCGGCGGCGCTGCCGATAACGGCCAGGTTGTGCGATACCATGTGAAGGAAGGATTCAAACATTGCTTCTTCTCCCGATAGCCGCCCGTATGATACTGAACGGCATCGGTGTGTAAAGCGGGTCAAGGCGATAAATTGTGTAAAAAATCGCCTTGTTTTACCCGCATTGTTACTCCATGCCCAGCTCTTTCAGTTTGCGCGTCAGGGTATTGCGTCCCCAGCCCAGCAGCCTGGCCGCTTCCTGCTTGTGGCCCTGCGTATGACGCAGCGCCGTGGTCAGCAGGGTGCGCTCCATTTCCGGCTGCGCTTCAGAGAGCAGGTTTTGATGACCGGAGCGCAGCGCACGGTCGGCCCACTGCGCCAGCAGCGTCGCCCAGCTGTCGGGCAGCGACTGCACCGGACTCTCCGGCGTGCTGGACTCAAAGAGTTCCGGCGGCAGATCCTGGATCAACACTTCCTGGCCCGCCGCCATCACCGTCAGCCAGCGACAGGTGTTCTCCAGCTGGCGCACGTTACCCGACCAGTGCAGACGCGTCAGCGCCGCCTCGGTTTCCGGGTGGAGAATTTTCGCCTCGACGCCCAGCTCGCGCGCCGCCACCTGCAGGAAATAGCGCGCCAGGCGCGGAATGTCTTCGCGACGTTCGCGCAGCGGCGGCAGATGCACGCGGATAACGTTCAGGCGATGGAAAAGATCCTCACGGAACTTGCCTTCCTGCACCCGGCGCTCAAGGTTCTGATGGGTGGCCGCGATAATGCGCACATCCACCTTCACCGGCGCATAGCCGCCGACGCGGTAAAACTGCCCGTCGGCCAGCACGCGCAGCAGGCGCGTCTGGACGTCGAGCGGCATATCGCCGATCTCATCGAGAAACAGCGTGCCGCCGTCCGCCTGCTCGAAGCGGCCCTGACGGATCTGATTTGCGCCGGTAAACGCCCCTTTCTCATGGCCGAACAGCTCGGACTCAATCAAATCTTTCGGGATCGCCGCCATATTGAGCGCGATAAACGGCGCTTTGGCGCGCGGGCTATGGCGATGCAGCGCGTGCGCCACCAGCTCTTTGCCGGTGCCCGACTCGCCGTTGATCAGCACGCTGATCGACGAGCGCGACAGGCGGCCGATAATGCGGAACACATCCTGCATCGCTGGCGCTTCGCCGATGATGTCGGTGGTAGGGCCGCTGACCGGCTGATTGCGCGGCTGCTGCTGCTCCTGATAGTGGCTGATGGCGCGCTCGACCAGCGCCACGGCCTCGTCGATATCAAAAGGCTTCGGCAGGTAGTCAAACGCCCCTTGCTGATAGGCGCTGACCGCCGCGTCCAGGTCGGAGTGCGCCGTCATAATGATGACCGGCAGCATCGGATGACGCTGCTTGATCTGTTTCAGCAGCGCCAGCCCGTCCATGCCCGGCATGCGAATATCTGACAGTAAAACGTCTGGGGTTTTGGTCGAGAGCGCGTCCAGCACCTCATTGCCGCTATCGAAAGTGGCACAGCTTAAACCGGCTCCAGTGAGCGCGCGTTCAAGCACCCAGCGGATGGAGCTATCGTCATCGACGATCCAGACTATCCCTCGTTGCATAGAAACCTCACTGGCGAATAGGCAGATAAACCGAGAATTCGGTGTGTCCAGGCCAACTGTTAAACTCAATTTTTCCTGAATGTTGATCGATCAGGCTACGGGCGATAGAGAGACCCAGACCGGTACCGCCTTCGCGGCCGCTCACCATCGGGTAAAACAGGGTATCCTGCAGCTGCGCCGGTATGCCCGGGCCGTCGTCTTCCACGTCGATACGCGCCACCAGGCGGTAGCGCGTGCCGTGCAGCGTCAGCTGGAAGGCGGTGCGGGTGCGCAGGATAATGGTGCCGCCTTCTTCGCCCAGCGCCTGCAGCGCGTTGCGAACCACGTTGAGCAGCACCTGTTCAATCTGGTCGGGATCGTGCGGCAGCTCCGGCAGGCTGGGATCGTAATCGCGCACCAGCCTGACGTTCTCCGGCAGCTCCATCGACACCAGATTCACCACGCGTTCCGCTACCTGATGAATGCTCTGCGTGATGTGCATGCCGGGCTGTTGCGGGCCGAGCAGGCGGTCGACCAGGTTACGCAGACGGTCCGCCTGCTCGATAATCACTTTGGTATATTCGTTCAGCGACGGATCGGGCAGCGCGCGCGACAGCAGCTGCGCCGCGCCGCGCAGGCCGCCCAGCGGATTTTTAATCTCGTGAGCGAGGCCGCGCACCAGATCGCGCGCTGCCACCTGCTGCGCATGCTGAAGCTGCTCCTGGCTCAGGCGACGCTGGTTATCCATCGGCGCCATCTCCAGCAGAATAAAGCCGTCCGGCAGCCGCTGCGCCGTGAGCGCCATAACGTGCGCGCGGCCGTCGACCACCAGCGTCACTTCGCTGTCGGTAAATCCCTGGCCAGCCGCAAGACTCTCGCGCATCACCTCGATATTCAGCGAAAAGTAGCCGGTTAAATCGGGCAGCGGCGTGCCGAACAGTTTGCGTGAGCTTTGCGCCAGTAGCTGCTGTGCCGCCGGATTGGCATAGTGGATAACCAGCTCGTCATCCACCAGCAGAATACTGTTGATCAGGGAGTTGAGAATTTGTCCCGCGTCGGGCAGGGCGCCAGTTGCCATACAGCGTTCCTCTGCACTATTTTAGTGCATTATACTCTTCCGCGTCTGGTTTCAGACGGCTGAACGATGATTTCGCGGCGAAAAAAGCCCATCCGGAGATGGGCTAAAGTTTCCACGGCAACAAAAATCTTCTGTATGTGGCGCGTTGCCGCCTGAAGCCGCGACGCGCCCTGTGCAGAATAAAGATTAAACGCTGTAGTAGAGTTCGAACTCAACCGGGTGCGGCGTCATGCGAATACGGTCGTTCTCAACTTTACGCAGTTCGATATAGGCGTCGATCGCGTCGTCGGTGAAGACGCCGCCGCGCGTCAGGAACTCGCGGTCTTCGTTCAGCGCGATCAGCGCTTCTTCCAGCGAACCTGCAACTTTTGGAATCTCCGCTTCTTCTTCCGGCGGCAGATCGTACAGGTTTTTGTCCATCGCATCGCCCGGGTGGATCTTGTTGATCACGCCGTCCAGGCCAGCCATCAGCAGCGCGGTGAACGCCAGGTACGGGTTAGCAGCCGGATCCGGGAAGCGCGCTTCGATACGACGCGCTTTCGGGCTGGCAACAACCGGAATACGGATAGAGGCGGAGCGGTTACGCGCCGAGTAAGCCAGCATAACCGGCGCTTCGTAGCCCGGCACCAGACGCTTGTAAGAGTTGGTGGTCGGGTTCGCCAGGGCGTTGATCGCTTTCGCGTGCTTGATGATGCCGCCGATGTAGAACAGTGCGGTTTCAGACAGGCCGCCGTATTTGTCGCCAGCGAACAGGTTCACGCCGCCTTTAGAGAGCGACATGTGGCAGTGCATGCCCGAACCGTTGTCGCCGAACATCGGCTTCGGCATAAAGGTCGCGGTTTTGCCGTAGGCGTGCGCGACGTTATGCACCACATATTTGTAGATCTGAATTTCGTCCGCTTTCTTGGTCATGGTGTTGAAGCGGGTCGCCACTTCGTTCTGACCGGCAGTCGCCACTTCGTGGTGATGCGCTTCTACTACCAGGCCCATCTGCTCCATGGTCAGACACATGGCTGAACGGATGTCCTGCGCGGAGTCAACCGGCGGAACCGGGAAGTAGCCGCCTTTCAGGCCAGGACGGTGACCTTTGTTGCCGCCTTCGTACTCTTTACCGGTGTTCCAGGCCGCTTCGATGTCGTCAATAGCGACGTGCGAGCCAGAAGTCGACGAGCCGAAACGGATGTCGTCAAACAGGAAGAATTCCGGCTCCGGTCCGAACAGCACGGTGTCGGCGATGCCGGATGAGCGCAGATACTCTTCAGCGCGCTTGGCGATGGAACGCGGATCGCGATCGTAGCCCTGCATGGTGCCTGGCTCGAGGATGTCACAACGGATGATCAGCGTCGGGTCTTCGAAGAACGGATCCAGTACCGCGGTGGTCGCGTCCGGCATCAGCACCATGTCTGATTCGTTAATGCCTTTCCAGCCGCCGATAGAGGAGCCATCAAACATTTTGCCTTCTTCGAAGAAGTCAGCGTTAACCTGGTGAGCAGGGATAGTAACGTGCTGTTCTTTACCTTTGGTGTCGGTAAAACGCAGGTCAACAAACTTAACTTCGTGCTCGTTCATCATCGAGAGAACGTGTTCAGCGGACATACTCAACTCTCCTGGAAAAGGTCATTATCATCGTGGTGAGTGGCTGCGTCGTCTGGAATGAAATGTGTCTGAGCGCCATCCCCAACCAACCGATCTCGTCAAGCTCTGCAACCGTCGTGCAACTGCTGTTTTCGCTTGAAAGAGATAAAGCGAATATTGTGCCAACTTTTTTCAGCACGGCTAAATCGCCTCTGTACGCACTCTTTTGTCGCCTGTAGGCTGCACCAGGCTGGCAAATTTGCACCAAAAGCGTGCTTTTTCGCCAATCCCAAGCACCAAAAGAGTGCATTCCCCCAACTTAGTGCATTAAGTGCACCGCATCCAGCGCAAATTAACGCCACTACAATAAACTTATGGGGAAAAGTGTGATCGTATTCAGTATCCCGCTTAATCCGTGTACAATAGCGCGCTATTTCTAATGCCTGAGGCAAAGTTGTGATCGAAAATTTGCGTAACATCGCCATCATCGCGCACGTCGACCATGGTAAGACCACCCTGGTTGATAAGCTGCTGCAACAGTCCGGTACCTTTGACGCGCGTACCGAAGCGACTGAGCGTGTGATGGACTCCAACGATTTGGAGAAAGAGCGTGGGATTACCATCCTCGCGAAAAACACCGCCATCAAATGGAATGACTACCGTATCAACATCGTTGATACCCCAGGACACGCCGACTTTGGCGGTGAGGTAGAGCGCGTCATGTCCATGGTGGATTCGGTGCTGTTGGTTGTCGATGCGATGGATGGCCCTATGCCGCAAACCCGCTTCGTGACCAAAAAAGCCTTTGCCCATGGTTTGAAGCCGATCGTTGTAATCAACAAGATTGACCGTCCGGGCGCGCGTCCTGACTGGGTTGTAGACCAGGTGTTCGACCTGTTCGTCAACCTGGACGCCACCGACGAGCAGCTTGATTTCCCGATCATTTACGCGTCTGCGCTGCAGGGCATCGCCGGTCTGGATCACACCGACATGGCTGAAGATATGACCCCGCTGTACCAGGCGATCG
>Ga0153918_1001243_pt1 | contig 10560 bp, 9 predicted proteins | sample TSFL002MetaG_FD_104687 | JGI IMG/M metagenome (GOLD analysis project Ga0153918, IMG submission 104687) | Attine ant fungus gardens microbial communities from Florida, USA - TSFL002 MetaG | ecosystem: Host-associated > Fungi > Mycelium > Unclassified | place: USA: Florida, Paynes Creek Historic... | reverse complement strand
TTGGCCAGGCTCCAATCGGTGCGGCCGGTTTGCGCCAGGCCTAGCAGCAGGGCCAGGAACGCCAGCAGGTTGAGGGACAGCGGCAGATTCATTGAAGCTCCAGGAAAAAGCAGAAGAGGCATCGCCTCTGGTGAGCGATTGCGAACGGAAATGCTAACAGCCTGAAAAGAAACGAATTTATATCCATAAGTAATTTGCTTAGTCGTATATGGAATAACAGGCTGTCGCAGATAGCAATGAACACGGCGTTTATGGTTCTGTGAGGGTCGTTGTGAGAGGCAGGAATTGGCGCATGTTGCTCTAGTTTTTCCGGGTCATTTCAGGAGATTCGCACATGAAGTTCGCTCCGAAAGCCCTCGCCCTGGGTTTGTCTCTGCTGTTCAGTGTCGAAAGCTTCGCCACCGAGCTCAAGCATTGGCCTGCTGATGCCGCCAAACAGCTCGACGCGATGATTGCCGCCAATGCCAACAAAGGTAACTACGCAGTCTTCGACATGGACAACACCAGCTACCGCTACGACCTCGAAGAAGCGCTGCTGCCGTTCATGGAAAACAAAGGCCTGCTGACCCGCGACAAGCTTGACCCGTCGCTCAAGCTGATCCCGTTCAAGGACACGGCCGAGCACAAGGAGAGCCTGTTCAGCTACTACTACCGCCTGTGTGAGATCGACGACATGGTCTGCTACCCGTGGGTGGCGCAGGTGTTTGCCGGCTTCACCCTCAAAGAGCTGAAAGCGCAGGTCGATGAGCTGATGGCCTCTGCCAAGCCGATCCCCAGCACCTATTTCGAAGGTGACCAGGTCAAGACCATCGAGGTGCAGCCGCCAAAGGTGTTCACGGGCCAGGCCGAGCTGTACAACAAGCTGATGGAGAACGGCATCGAGGTCTACGTGATTTCTGCAGCGTCCGAAGAGCTTGTGCGCATGGTCGCTTCCGATCCCAAGTACGGCTACAACGTCAAACCGCAGAACGTGATTGGGGTCAGCCTGTTGCTCAAGGACCGCGCCAGCGGCCAGCTGACCACGGCGCGCAAGCAGATCAGCGCCGGGCAGTATGACGCCAAGGTCAACGAAGGGCTGGAGCTGACGCCTTACCTGTGGACCCCGGCCACCTGGATGGCAGGCAAGCAGGCGGCCATCCTGACCTATATCGATGAATGGAAGAAACCGGTGCTGGTGGGGGGCGATACACCCACCAGCGATGGTTACATGCAGTTCCATGGCGTGGATGTGAACAAGGGTGGCATTCACCTGTGGATAAATCGCAAGGCCAAGTACATGGACCAGTTGAACGGCATGATTGCGAAGAACGCGGCGGCGCAGGCCAAGGAAGGGTTGCCGGTGACGGCGGACAAGAACTGGGTGATCGTGACGCCGGAGCAGATTCAGTAGGCCTTGTATTGTCTGCACTGGTCTCTTCGCGGGTTAACCCGCGAAAGGGCCGGTACAGGCAAAAAAAACCGGCGCTCAAGGCGCCGGTTCTTGTTTCACGCAGTCAGAGCCTCACAGACCTTCCAGCATCGCCTTGTTACGCACAGCACCCTTGTCGGCACTGGTCGCCAGCAGGGCGTAGGCCTTCAGTGCGGTGGTCACCTTGCGTGGGCGCACTTCAGCCGGCCTCCAGCCTTTCTTGTCCTGCTCGATGCGCCGGTGTGCCAGCTCTTCGTCGCTGACCAGCAGGTTGATCGACCGGTTCGGGATGTCGATCAGCACCTTGTCGCCGTCGCGCACCAGGCCGATGGCACCGCCAGCCGCAGCTTCCGGCGAGGCGTGGCCGATCGACAGGCCCGAAGTACCGCCGGAGAAGCGGCCGTCGGTGAGCAAGGCGCAGGCCTTGCCCAGGCCCTTGGACTTCAGGTACGAGGTCGGGTAGAGCATCTCTTGCATGCCCGGGCCGCCTTTCGGGCCTTCGTAACGGATGATCACGATGTCGCCGGCCTTCACTTCGTCGGCGAGGATGCCACGCACGGCGCTGTCCTGGCTTTCGAAGATCTTCGCGGTGCCTTCGAAGACGTGGATCGACTCGTCGACGCCGGCGGTTTTCACCACGCAGCCATCCAGGGCGATGTTGCCGTACAGCACGGCCAGGCCGCCTTCTTGCGAGTAGGCGTGCTCGAAGCTGCGGATACAGCCGTTTTCACGGTCGTCGTCGAGGGTTTCCCAACGGGTCGACTGGCTGAACGCGGTCTGGGTCGGGATGCCGGCCGGGCCTGCCTTGAAGAAGGTGTGTACGGCTTCGTCATCGGTCTGGGTGATGTCCCACTTGGCGATGGCTTCTTCCATGCTGCGGCTGTGCACGGTCGGCAGGTCGGTGTGCAGCAGGCCGCCACGGGCCAGCGAACCAAGGATGCTGAAGATGCCGCCAGCGCGATGCACGTCTTCCATGTGGTACTTCTGGATGTTCGGCGCCACCTTGCACAGCTGCGGTACCTTGCGCGACAGGCGATCGATGTCGCGCAGGTCGAAGTCGACTTCACCTTCCTGGGCGGCAGCCAGCAGGTGCAGGATAGTGTTGGTCGAACCGCCCATGGCGATGTCCAGCATCATGGCGTTCTCGAACGCCTTGAAGTTGGCGATGCTGCGCGGCAGCACCGACTCGTCGTTTTCCTGGTAGTAGCGCTTGCACAGCTCGACGATGGTGCGGCCAGCGGTGAGGAACAGTTGCTCGCGGTCGGCGTGAGTGGCCAGGGTCGAACCGTTACCCGGCAGGGCCAGGCCCAGGGCTTCGGTCAGGCAGTTCATCGAGTTGGCGGTGAACATGCCGGAGCACGAACCGCAGGTCGGGCAGGCGCTGCGCTCATACTCGGCGACTTTCTCGTCGCTGGCAGTGGAGTCGGCGGCGATGACCATGGCATCGACCAGGTCCAGGCCGTGGCTGGCCAGCTTGGTCTTGCCGGCTTCCATCGGGCCGCCGGAAACGAAGATCACCGGAATGTTCAGGCGCAGGGCGGCCATCAGCATGCCCGGGGTGATCTTGTCGCAGTTGGAGATGCAGACGATGGCGTCGGCGCAGTGGGCGTTGACCATGTACTCGACGGCGTCGGCGATGATCTCGCGGCTCGGCAGCGAGTAGAGCATGCCGTCGTGGCCCATGGCGATGCCGTCATCGACAGCGATGGTGTTGAATTCCTTGGCCACGCCACCGGCGCGTTCGATCTCGCGGGCGACCAGCTGGCCCAGGTCCTTCAGGTGCACATGGCCCGGGACGAACTGGGTGAACGAGTTGGCGATGGCGATGATCGGTTTCTTGAAGTCTTCGTCCTTCATCCCGGTGGCGCGCCACAGTGCGCGGGCGCCGGCCATGTTGCGGCCTTGGGTGGAAGTCTTGGAACGGTAATCAGGCATGAAACACTCCTGGCGGCTTAATCAGGTCACAAAAAGGGGAGTGAGCTTCTCTTGTCCTTTGTACCGCAGGCCGGTTGCCACTGGCACGGATGGGGCCGAAGACTGCGCGGGATCGCCGCGTGCTTGGCCAGAGCTCATAAACCCGCCGGGGATGACTGGCGATGAATAGCCCGATTCTACACCGCTGGCGCGGAGAGGGAATGAAGATGTGTCTGGGCGGTGGTTTGGGATGGATTCCCGACTGCTTGTAGGGCGCGTCCGAAACACCCTCTGCGGGGCAGACCTCGCCAGCCGTACTGGCTATCATCCGCCGCGCCGCATGTGCGGCTTCACGAGAAATCACCTCAATGGACCTTCCCAGTTTCAGTTCATCGCGAACCTGCAAATTGGCACTGAGCGCGCTGTCGCCAGGGCTTGCGAAGGCTTGAACCACTGAGTTCGAGGCTCGCGGGTGCCTGCGTCGGCGCCTGGAGACTCGCATGTACTCTATCTGCACGAACTGCATCCGCTGCAAAGAACCACTCTCGCATCGCCAGACCAACGAAGCGCTGGAAAAGCTTCGCCAGGAGGCAACCGAAGACTTCCACAAAGGCGCTTCGATCACCAATCACGTCGGCAACTTGCGCAATGCCACTGTCGGCCTGCTGTACCGCAAGCGGGTTCTCTGGTTGGTGCTGCTGGTGTTCGGCAACCTGTTTTCCGGGGCTAGCATCGCAGCCTTCGAAGAAACCATTGCCGCGCATATCGTACTGGTGTTCTTCCTGCCCCTGCTGGTCGACAGCGGAGGCAACGCCGGGGCGCAGTCGGCCACCCTGATGGTGCGGGCGCTGGCGACGGGGGAGGTGGTCATGCGCGACTGGATGCGCATGCTCGGCCGCGAGTGTGGCGTGGCGTTGGCGCTCGGCGGCACCATGGCCTTGGCGGTGGCATCGCTGGGGGCATTGCGAGGTGGCACGGATGTCGCCTTGATCGTGGCCAGCAGCATGCTGGTGATCGTGCTGATCGGCAGCCTGATTGGCATGAGCTTGCCGTTTCTGTTCACTCGCCTGAAGCTCGACCCGGCCACTGCCAGTGGTCCTCTGGTGACCTCGATCGCCGATGCGGCGGGGGTGCTGGTGTACTTCGGGATCGCGTCGCAGGTGCTGGGAATCTGATACCGGCCAGGGCGCGCATCGCGCGCCCAAGCCGTGCCGATCAGCTGTTTGGCAGCAAGCGGCAGGTGATGCTCTTGATGTAGCGGGTTTCGGCAATCGCCGGGTGCACCGGATGGTCCGGCCCCTGGCCGCCACGCTCGAGTAGCTGCAGGTTGCGGTCCAGGTGACGGGCGCTGGTCAGCAGGATGTTGTGCAGATCGTCCTCGGGCAAGTGCATCGAGCACGAGGCGCTGACCAGGATGCCGTCCTTGCTCAGCATGCGCATCGCTTGTTCGTTGAGGCGGCGGTAGGCCGCTTCGCCGTTTTTCAGGTCCTTCTTGCGCTTGATAAAGGCGGGTGGGTCGGCAATGATCACGTCGAAGCGTTCTTCGGCGGCCTTCAGCTCACGCAGCGCCTCGAACACATCGCCTTCGATGCAGGTCAGTTTCTCGCTGATGCCGTTCAGCGCGGCGTTGCGTTCGACACCGTCCAGGGCGAAGCCCGAGGCATCGACGCAGAACACTTCGCTGGCGCCGAACGCGCCAGCCTGCACGCCCCAGCCACCGATGTAGCTGAACAGGTCGAGCACACGCTTGCCTTTGACATACGGTGCCAGGCGCGCGCGGTTCATGCGGTGGTCGTAGAACCAGCCGGTCTTCTGGCCTTCACGTACCGGAGCTTCGAACTTGACGCCGTTCTCTTCCAGCGGGACCCAGTCCGGCACTTCGCCGTAGACGGTTTCGACATAGCGCTGCAGGCCTTCGGCGTCGCGGGCGGCGGAGTCGTTCTTGAACAGGATGCCGCTAGGCTTGAGCACCTGGATCAAGGCTGCGATCACGTCGTCCTTGTGCGTTTCCATGGTGGCCGAGGCCAACTGCACCACGAGGATGTCGTAGAAGCGATCAACCACCAGGCCCGGCAGCAGGTCGGAATCGCCGTACACCAGGCGGTAGCACGGCTGGTCGAAAAGGCGCTCGCGCAGGGACAGGGCGACGTTCAGGCGGTGCACCAGCAGCGACTTGTCCAGTGGCAGCTTGATGTCACGCGACAGCAGGCGAGCGCAGATCAGGTTGTTCGGGCTCAGCGCGACAATGCCCAGCGGCTTGCCGTTGGCAGCTTCGAGCACCGCCTGCTGGCCGGCCTGGAAGCCTTGCAGCGGGGTCGCGGAGACGTCGACTTCGTTGCTGTAGACCCACAGGTGGCCGGCGCGCAGGCGGCGGTCGGCATTGGCTTTGAGGCGAAGGCTGGGCAGGGACATGACGTCGCTCCGGGAAAAAAGAGCGGGATTATAGCGTGTCTGCCTTGTTTTCGCCTTTAGGGGAGTGGCGCCTGTCAAGGCGAGCCTCAGGGGGTTAAACTCGCTCGTCCTTAACGAGTATGCACGTATGTCCCAAGAACTCAGCGCCGAACAGATCCAGCAAGCCTTGCAAGGCATCACCATCCCGCCGCAACCGCAGATCCTGGTAGACCTGCAGTTCGAGCAGTACATGCCTGACCCGGACCTGGAAACCATCGCCAAGCTGATTTCCCAGGACCCAGGCCTCGCCGGTGCCTTGCTCAAGCTGGTCAACTCGCCGCACTTCGGTCTATCGAACAAGATCGGTTCGATCCAGCGAGCGGTGAATCTGCTGGGCAGCCGTTCGATCATCAACCTGATCAATGCACAGTCGATCAAGGGCGAGATGAGCGACGAGACCATCGTCACCCTCAACCGCTTCTGGGACACCGCCCAGGACGTGGCCATGACCTGCCTGACGCTGGCCAAGCGCACCGGCATCCAGGCCGCCGACGAGGCCTATACCCTCGGGCTGTTCCATGACTGCGGCGTACCGCTGATGCTCAAGCGCTTCCCCGAGTACATGCAAGTGCTGGAAGAAGCCTATGCCACGGCTGGAGAGGAAACCCGCGTGGTCGATACCGAGAACCGCGCCTTCAACACCAACCATGCCGTGGTCGGCTATTTCACGGCCAAGTCCTGGCGCCTGCCGGAGCACATCAGCGGGGCCATCGCCAACCACCACAATGCCCTGGCGGTCTTCCGCGACGACTCGTCGCGCAATACCCAGAGCCAGTTGAAGAACCTGCTGGCCGTGCTGAAGATGGCCGAGAACATCTGCGCTTCGTACCGTGTGCTGGGCAATCAGAGCGTCGATCATGAGTGGAACGTGGTCGGCCCGCTGGTGCTGGACTATATCGGTTTGTCGGAGTACGACTTCGAGACCTTGAAACAGAACATTCGCGAGCTGGGCGGGCACTGATCCATGCCGGAATTACCAGAAGTCGAAACGACCCGGCGCGGGATTGCGCCCCATCTGGTAGGCCAGCGTGTCAGCCGCGTGGTGGTGCGAGACCCTCGCCTGCGCTGGCCGATACCCGAGGACCTCGACGTACGCCTGTCCGGGCAGCGCATCGTCAGCGTCGAGCGGCGGGCCAAGTACCTGTTGATCAACGCCGAGGTGGGCACTTTGATCAGCCACCTGGGCATGTCGGGCAACCTGCGCCTGGTGGAGCTGGGCTTGCCAGCGGCCAAGCACGAACATGTCGATATCGAACTGGAATCGGGGCTGATGCTGCGCTACACCGACCCACGGCGGTTCGGTGCCATGCTCTGGAGCCTCGACCCGCTCAACCATGAGCTTTTGCTGCGGCTGGGGCCAGAGCCGTTGACCGAGCTGTTTGACGGCGAGCGGCTGTTCCAGCTGTCGCGCGGGCGTTCGATGGCGGTGAAGCCGTTCATCATGGACAACGCGGTGGTGGTCGGGGTGGGCAATATCTACGCGACCGAGGCGCTGTTTGCCGCCGGAATCGACCCGCGCCGCGAGGCGGGCGCGATTTCCCGCGCGCGCTACCTGAAGCTGGCGATCGAGATCAAACGGGTGTTGGCCGCGGCCATCGAGCAGGGCGGTACGACTTTGCGCGATTTTATCGGTGGCGACGGGCAGCCGGGCTACTTCCAGCAGGAATTGTTCGTCTACGGGCGGGGCGCAATGCCATGCAAGCTGTGCGGCACGACCTTGCGCGAGGTAAAGCTGGGGCAGCGGGCGAGCGTGTTCTGCCCGCGCTGCCAGCGCTAGCCGCCTGCGATCAGGCCTTGCCGGTGATGCGGCGGTACTTGGCCATCAGCTCGTCCTGGGTTTCCGGGTGCGCTTCATCCAGCGGGATGCAGTCGACCGGGCAGACCTGCTGGCACTGCGGTTCGTCATAGTGACCCACGCACTGGGTGCACAGGTTCGGGTCGATCACGTAGATCTCTTCGCCTTGGGAGATGGCCTCGTTCGGGCACTCGGGTTCGCAGACGTCGCAGTTGATGCAATCGTCGGTGATGATCAGGGACATGGGGACTCCGGCCGGGGCGCATCGCCCGGGCATGTTCAACGCTTTGGGCACAATTGTGCCGCATTCGCGCCCGCAGTGCACGCGGGCGCGATGATCAGGCGTTCAAGGTTACTTCTTGAAGCGTTCGGTCAGCGCCTCGGCCACCACAGGGTGGACGAATTTGCTGATATCGCCGCCCAGCGCAGCTATTTCCCGCACCAGCGTCGAAGAAATGAACGAATAGCGCTCCGAAGGCGTGAGGAACAGGCTTTCGACGTCGGGCGCCAATTGCCGGTTCATGTTCGCCAGCTGGAACTCGTACTCGAAGTCCGATACTGCACGCAGGCCACGCAGGAACACGTTCGCGCCTTGTTCCTTGGCGAAGTGCGCCAACAGCGACGAGAAGCCGATGACTTCGACATTGGGCAGGTGCTTGGTGACCTCACGGGCGAGCTCGACCCGTTGTTCCAGCGGGAACAGGGGGTTTTTCTTCGGGCTGGCCGCCACTGCGATGATCACGTGGTCGAACAGGCGCGAAGCGCGCTCGACCAGGTCGCCATGGCCTTTGGTAATGGGGTCGAAAGTACCCGGGTACAACACTCGGTTCATCGCGTCATCCTGGCTGGAGTGCGTTGGGGAGTCGGATGGTAGCGCAGCGCTTGCGCCCGGCCAAGTCATGCGGCCGGCTGATGGCACTATAGACAGGGCGTGTATTTGTTGTCATGCACTCTGTGCCAGGCGGGCAACCAGGGCCTCGGTCAGCCGGGCACTGATGGCGTACACCGACAACTGCGGGTTGGCGCCGATGCTGGTCGGGAACAGTGAACCGTCATGGACGGACAGGTTTTCCAGCTGGTGATGGCGACCGAGGCTGTCGCAGACCGCTTGGCGCGGGTCGTCACCCATTGCGCAGCCGCCCATGACATGGGCGCTGCCCAGCCGGGTGCGGAACGGTTCCAGGCGCAAGGCGTCGATCACGCGCTGGGCCTCAACCAAAGTGGCGCTGGCGTGTGCGTCGCTGTGCACCGGCGTGACCTGCGTGGCGCCAGCAGCGAACTGGATTTGCGCCATGCTGTGATAGGCGCGGCGCATGCCGTCGCGCAGATAATCGCTGATCGGGTAATCCAGCACGGGTGAGCCGTCACCGCGCAGCTCCACCGCCCCGCCCGTGCTTTCGAGGTGAAAGCCGTCCCGCAGCAGGGCCAGCATCACGTGAGTGTGCGGCAGCTCGGCCATGCGCTGGGCATTGTCGATGCCGTATCCGCCGAGCAGGGTGCTGGCCAGGGCCGGGTGCAGGGGCGGCACTTCAAGCTTGTAGCCCACCGGCCCGTCGACGCCACCCTGCCACTGGAAGTGGTCGCTGTAGATCGATTGCGGAGCACCGTAGTACGGGTCGATACGTGCGTCGAAACGTGCAGCGCTGAAGTTGACCAGGTGCAGGAAGGTCCGTTTGCCCAGGCGGCCATGCGGGTCGGGGGCCCTGGAACGCAGCAGCAGGGCCGGGCTGTTGATACCGCCACCGGCGACGATGTAATGACGGGCGCGCACGCTGATCTGCCGGCCGGTAGGGTGCACGCCGTGAGCATCCAGCGCCTGGCACTGCAGCCCGGCGATACGCTCGCCATTGTGTTCGAAGCGCTCGGCGCGGGCGAGGTAGAGCAGCTCACCGCCCTTGTCGAGGGTTGCCGGGATGCGCGTGACCAGCATCGACTGCTTGGCATTCACCGGGCAGCCCATGCCGCAGTAGCCAAGATTCCAGCAGCCACGCACATTGCGCGGGATCACTGCCCACCGGTAGCCGAGCCGTTCACAGCCGCGCCGCAGTACGTCGTTGTTGGCATTCGCCGGCATTGCCCAGGGCGTGATACCCAGGTCGCGCTCGATACGCTCGAACCAAGGCCGCATCTCCTGTTCGCCCAAGCCCGTGACGCCATGCGCTGCAGCCCAGTGCTGCAGCGTCTGCGGTGGCGTGCGAAAGCTCGACGTCCAGTTGATCAGCGTGGTCCCGCCCACCGCGCGGCCTTGCAGGATGGTGATGGCGCCATCCTTGCTCATTCGCCCCAGGCCTTCTTGATAGAGGCTGGCGTAGGCCTCGTCTTCCAATAGATGGAAGTCAGAACTGGTCCTCAGCGGGCCTTCCTCGATCAGCAGGACCTTGTAGCCGGCGGCGCTGAGCATCTGCGCACTGGTGGCGCCGCCGGCACCACTGCCAATCACGGCGATATCGGCCTCCAGTGTCAGGTCGTGCTCCAGGCGTGAGCCGTCATGGGTGATCCAGCCGCGTTCGAGGCCTTGGCGAAACGGGTCGGTTACTGGCATTGAGGATGCTCTTATCGTCAGATCTTGGGTGGGCCGGGGTAGCCGCACGCGGCCCAGGCTTCCGGGCGCTCGTACCAGGCCATTTGCAGCAGTTGCAGCAGTGAGGCATGGCCCATGCGCAGCAGGTTCAGCGAGCTGTCCTGCCAGCGCTGCAGGAAGGCGGTTACCTGCGTGCCGCTGGCCTGCTCCCAGGCCCCCCAGACGCCGGTCAAAGGGCCGCGTGTCAGCGGCAGGTTGAGTACGTCGAACAATTGCCGGGTGAGTTTGAGCATCTGCGGCGACAGCGCAGCCAGCTTGTGGTCGAGGTTGTGCAGCACCAGCTCGTCGTTCGCCGAGGTGCCGGCGAGCACCACCGGAATCAGCGCAAGCAGGGCTGGCAAGTCATCGTCGCGCAGCACCTGGTAGCCGGCTGCGGGCGTTTGCGCGCTGCAGCCGACCAGGCTGGCGGTG
>Ga0153918_1001240_pt1 | contig 10571 bp, 16 predicted proteins | sample TSFL002MetaG_FD_104687 | JGI IMG/M metagenome (GOLD analysis project Ga0153918, IMG submission 104687) | Attine ant fungus gardens microbial communities from Florida, USA - TSFL002 MetaG | ecosystem: Host-associated > Fungi > Mycelium > Unclassified | place: USA: Florida, Paynes Creek Historic... | reverse complement strand
TGTTTTCATCTTAATCTATATATCAGGTTCTTTATGATGTGAGTAGCCCTAAATTGGAATATAGCTGGATGAATCCAATAATCTGCATGTGCATAGGATAATCATTTTAGGTGTGTTGAAAAAAATTGATTTGAATTGCGCTCATGCTTTTGTTCGTAGTGCCGATGCTATTCAGGGTCTTTCTTTCGCTTTATGCCATGTATATGCACGTGCTACCCGCTCTGTTTCAATTCCCGCACCTGTTTACTGTAAGTTTTGTTGAATTTGTGACTGGTCCTTACTTGATTACTCTTATAATAGATGCGGATATTGTCTGCGCCCGTGGAAGGCACCACTTCGCACCTGATTTCGAGCTCAGTGAAACTCTTTCCCAAGTTCAATCTGTCAATGTATACAAGGAGAAGTACCAAGAGATCCACCCGAATCAGAAGAAGATGATGTTCTTTTCTGTATGTACTACCTCTTGATTGACGAAGGGCATAATCTAATTTAGCCTATCCCAGTAAACATGGCCGAATCTCCAAGCAAAGTTCGATTCGCCCAGTGTTTCCAAAGTGATTGTGATAGATGCATTTAAAGCTGGTCCTAGACCAGAAGAACACAGATAACATTTTGATGTAAAATGTTTTGAACGAATGACTTGAATTGAATGAAGCAAATGCACAGCAATATTTCCGAGGAGATATGTGCAAATGATAATCTTGTGGAGTGCATCTTAATGAAAATCTATCCTCTCCGAGGTATTATAGTTGCTAGTATAACAACAGTGAAAAGTTGCAGAGGAAAGCACTGATTTATATAATTGAGTCGATTCAACGACATCTCCCTCACGAGTTTTGGTATCTTGGTCCTCCTGGACCCATTCTTTTCCCTGAACGCTCCTCTACTCTCATGTCTTCGTTGCGATATAAATTGACGATGTGATCGATGATGATAACAACAGACTTAAAAACATTGATGGGAGGATAGCAGTTTCTCTACTGAACTTAATTTGCATACGCTCTGAATTGATATTCTTGACTTTTGTTCGATGTTGAAAGTACATGTACAACAGATATCATCCCATGCTACGTGAATCATATGTATGTGAAACTAAAATCCTGTAATAGTTACGAAAAATACTTCTGTCCCCTAAACCGGACATTCCACCATAATGCTCCTAGGCCAAAGAGGGCCCAACCAACAACAGCATGGGTCCAATATGGCAAGCTCTCATATGGTTCTGCGTCTACAGGTGGTGGGATAAAGGGGGCAACGAATAAAAAGACATTCGCAGTGCCAAAGAAAAGCGCAGCCACAAGGGTGTAAACTGAAAGATGATGCCAGTCGTGCTCGAGATGTTCCTCCTTACGAGATGGCGATGCAAAGTGAAGGTAAATCAAACCAAAAGAGATGGCAGCGCTGATCACTGCGACTGGATACGACGCCTATCCGAAATAACATAAACAATCTTAGCATAGAGGAGCTCGCAACTTACGAGATTGATAACAAGGTTGTACGCATCTCCACGTGGAACGAAGAAAATAATAAGGACGCATAGAACCCAATCTGATAGAGTTAGTTTAAAGATCATTGAATGCATCAAACGTAACACTAACGAAGACCAAGTCCGGCGAGCGGAGCATTGAAAGGTTCGTTTGAACCAAGTAGTTTGCTGAACGGTAACACTCCTTCTTTACCGAGTTCTTGATTGATTCGTCCTTGTGCGAAAGACTGCGAAATTTAGGATGTAATCATCTTGTTGAGATATTTCAACATACCATAGCGAGGACGCTGCCGAAAGCGGAAAGTGCAACACCCATGTCAACGAATCGTTCAATCCTTTCACCCCAGATATTCTTCATCAAAAGGGAGACGACCAAACGACCGGAATTGACAATTTCCTCTTTCGAAGCACCAGCAAGGTATGCGACATTTGAAAAGATATACAGTGCAGCAACGACGGCAACTGCCAAAGGTCCTGCGATTTTGATAGTCCTTTTGGGATTCTTCATTTCAGACATAGCGTAGTTCGCATTTGAAAATCCAACAAAGGACCAGATAACCTGAAGAGAAAAAAAAGCATGAGCTCGTACCACACCGTCTCTGAAAAGAGCGAACGCACACTGTATAGGCAAAGACAAAGGGATGAAGCGCTAACGTTTGTTCCCTCCCACATATCCACAAAATTCTGTCGTCCGCGCCATTGATAACCTTCTTGTTGGATACCGGCAACAGTTGGGATACCATTGTTCAGAGCAACTAACCCAGTTGCTGCTACCATGATGAGCACAAATAACTTGAAAACACCCAGGGCATTCTGGACCCTGAGACCCCATTCGACAGCAGTCCCATGGAGCAAAAATGTCAGAGTGACACAAGCAAAAGAGGTCAATTTGAGGAGGACTGAAGCGGGCTCATGATCGAGAAATGCTTTGAGTGCGTATTCGCCAAAAACGAGGGCATTTCCAGCAGCCCAACCTGTCATCGACATCATGGCTAAGCAACTAATATCTTGGTTCGGAAGCCTAGAGGGAACATACCCATCAAAGAACTGCTGGCGGCGTAAAGGCATATGACGAAGTATGCTGGCCTGGGAAATAAATATCCTAGATAGTTTTTCTCGGCTCCGTTTCTTGGAAATGCCTTTAGAAAGATTAATCATATGAAAGGTAAAATAGTTATCAACACGCACACAACCCCATACGATATAGACTTGCATCCCTGCGGCAGCAAGTAGGCTCCCTACCAACCAGAGCGTCCTGCAAATATATTAGCGGAGATTATCATACAGTGAAAAAAGATACTGACATTGACATTCCAACGCTCCCACTGAGAGAGAGCACTGCTGCTGGCGTGGCGAAGATACTTTTTAGGAACCTCGTTAGTCCCAAACAAGGCCACGAGCGATATCCAGGCGTACCCCGTTCCAATGATGCGATTGAAAATTATAAACACTGCTGACCAGAATCCAATTGTCTTCTTCTTTTCCAGCAGTGACGAATCAGAACCTTGAGGTACAGCTCCATACTGAGGAACGCTACGATGGATGCTGAGGAGGGATTTTGACTGTTCCGTCTTGAGCGTCCATGCTGCGTGTTCGAGATGATACTGAGACTTTGACATCAGGGTACTATGTTGTGTCAATTATACTGATAAGAAAAGGATAGAAGGATGTGTGAAGCTTGAAGCGGTATAGGAGCTGGTTCTGTTTGGCAGAAGAGGGCACTCCTTTTATACGCTGTTGCCAACGACTTAATCCCACAGAGGGGGCTGCTTCGTAGATTGAGTGGGTAGCCGAAGAGATAACAAGAACATGTTCGATGTGGTAATGGCGCTGGAACCATGAGAATTTACACACTGATTGTACTGATTGTACACAGATCCACATCCAGTTCTCGGATCAATTCAATTCGGCACGGATCGGCACTGACAAACGAACTTGCCCCTCCACTCAGAACCCACCAAAAATCCGTTTTCATATTTTTATATTGCGAACGGATCTTGTTCAAGTAAAGTTGGGGTTTGAAAAACCCACCCTAGCACATTCCATCACGTAATGAAATGTCATCCACGTGTGATGATATTCTGAGAACCGGTGGGATCAGAGAATCAGAAAGACCAGTTTCTTGGAAAACCAGATCTAGATCTGGGCCTAAACAAATCATCCACAATAGGGGACCTTCTCAACATAAATTGTCATACTGTGATCTGCTTGGAGCTCATTGCATTATCAAGGTGCCTGTTAAGCTATCATGATACATGATCTACAATAATGGTCATATCTACTTCTTGAACAAGGTGGCCCTGAGTCTACTGTCCAGATGGCAAGCACAAGAAACAGTCAATGCTGCAGACACAAACTGTTTCTTGTGCTTGCCATGTCATCTTGACAGGTGTCATCACTGCATAACAAATCTATCACTGTAATGGAAGAACTTTACATTGAGCAGTCTTGTAGGACGAAGAGCATTTCACTAACATCAGCAATAGCTGTAAAAATAAATCCATTCGAATAAATCAATTATTAGTGACAATAAAGGTATTATTTTGTCCACTCATTCACGCTACTTCAAAGGGTCCAGGATCTGAGGATCATGTCTGCAGCCTTCTCAGAAATGGCATAGACTGGCGCCACTGTATGCCCAGCTGTCACAAACGGCTGATGAATAGTAGTCAAGTTGTTTCAAAACTACAGCGAAGCTTATCAATTTGGCACTCACCATGATAGATGCATCAACAACTCTCAACCCTTGAACTTTCTTGACTTTGAGGTCAGGATCCACAACACCATATGGAGCGTCCTTGGCTGACATGGCTACCGAGCCTGCAAGATGCAACACAGTGCCAATGTTCGCCCTCAATACTGCGTCAAGTTCGTCATCTGTCCTGGCATTAGCTGTAGGGGCTGCCTCGCTGATAACATAGCCATCCCATGCACGCGCAGCGAAATATTTACGAGCAATTCGGACACCTTCACGAGCCATCAGTGAGTCGATCGGCGCGGATAGTAATGCCGGGTCGATAAGTACTTGACCAAAAGGGTCAGATGAAGTAATTTTAACGGATCCACCTTGAAACCATCAGTACAACAAGAGCGATAGCCTGAACAAGGGAACGCACGAGATGCAGGACTAACGATAGCTGCTCCGACTGAAACACGCGGTTCATCATCAGATCCGCCGTTCTACATCCAAGTACCAAATCAAATGACTCTTCAATTCATGCATTTGCTGACTTACATCCACAAACAGCTCTAAATGAGGAGTATTCGGCCCAGCACTAGGATCGGGGTTACCCTTTAGGGGTAGACGGAGCCATAGGAAATTATTCGTGCCATCAACTGCCATCGGTCCCTTTCTCTCTGTCTTCCACTGGTTGAAGGCCTCAGCAAACAATGTAGCATTCCGGGCGATGCTAATTGCCTTAGCAGTTAGGTAGTTCAATGATATGTTATTAGAACCACTCACTTGTCTCTAAGGGTATCAAAGGTTGTGTTTGCACGAAAGCTGACATAGATAAAAGGTTGATCGGTTAAATTTTTCCCAACACTTGGAAGATTGACTAGGGTTTTGATTCCGACAGATTTGAGCTCGTTAACATCACCAATACCTGAGTGAAGCAAAATGCGTGGAGAGTTTATTGCACCTGCGGACAGTAGAACTTCTTTCATGGCTCGAACAGTACGTCGAGCTCCTAGAAATCTAGTGGTGAAAAAAGTGATTAAAGGAACAACACATTCCCTTACCTGTGTTGTCCATGAACTCTACTTTCCTGAATACATTGCCGGAGGTGGCGACGAGGCGAGAAACTCTCGTATTCACCAAAACATGAAGGTTACTTCGCCTGAGCACGTCAGAAGACAAGTAAGACGATGCAGAGCTACTCCGCTCTCCATAGCCAATAGCTGCTTGAGACCACACTATGAACGATTCGAATAAATAAATAATCAGAAATTACTACGCATTAAAACCCACCTGTCCCCAAGGGGATCCCAGTGTTCATATCGATGTTGAATTTAAAATTGCCGCCGAGTTCATTAGCCGCCGCAATTACCCTAGAGTCGATTGACTGAGATTGACCGAACAGACTGACATAAGTCTTTCCCTCAAAGCCATGGACGGATGGATCGAACTGGCCCTTCGTACTGCGAGCAGGTAAGACCTGAGGAACGAAACGTTCATTCTTTGGACTTGATGTCAATACCATTCTATTTGTCTAGTGTGTCTCAGGCGCACCTTCTTGAAATAGGGTAAGAGTTCGTTCCATGACCATCCTGAATCACCAGTAACTCTAGCCCAACGATCATAATCATCTGCACTTCCTCTAGTATAATCCATAGCATCTGGAGAGTTTTATGTCAATTCAAACACAAAACAAAGAGAAATCTCACTTATAAGACTGCTACCGCCGAGGACATGACCAGCAGAGTAACCTATTATCCTCCCATTCAACGCTTTTTGGGGTGTCGAAGTGAAGTTCCAGTCAAATCGGGAGCCTAAATGCGTCCTCCAGAGGTAAGGACATGAGGCATTGACGGCGTCCTGACCACTGGAACGCAACATCGACAGTAAGTATGAGGGCTCAAGAAAATCTCCTGACCTACTTAGAACCGGCTTCGATGACAAGAACTTGGAAACGCTCGTTTTCTGACAAGCGATTCGCCAGCACAGCTCCAGCCGTCCCTCCTATTGCAAATATCGCCTTGAGTGAACACTGGATTCTGAAGTTTGCAATACAACCGACCTCCGACAATGACAAAGTCATAGTTGGTTTCCTTCAGATCGCTGGCTTGGTCATAGATGGCACAGATCCCCAGGGAGAAAAAAAGCGGTAGAGTCGCAAGCGCTTTCTTGAACACCATGTTTTGCTAAAGGACCCTTGAATCCAAAGCAATGAGTGGGATTTTGGCACACTCGACGCACAAACTCTGCATTTATTTATGCTTTGAGCCTGACGCGGCTGACAGCATCCATGTTCTTCGAAGGAGGTATATTTAGCGGTGAATCGTGGCAGGCACTTGATGCCGAGAGAGGTAAAGGAAGTTTGTGGGAAGTTGACTTCTAGCTGCCACCTTGAAGCTATTCCTTCTAGAAAACTGGTCAGGCATCGGATCCAGAGCATGGAATCGACCGCTACACGACCAATGATAAATTGTGGCACTGTACAAGTATTTTTCTTGACACTAATCTGAAAGTACTTTCTCTTGTTGAATGTCATTTATTAGCAATCAACCTTACAGCTCAGTAACGTAATATGCGCCATAAATTGCTCCAAAGGGAAAAGGAAGATGCTCATCATCCTACGTTAGGGGCTTGCGCTCGCGCTTTTGATCTGGGACTACTAATGATAGACTCATAAATGATAAACAAATATTGAAGAGCGCCTGAAATTCCGCAAGGTAATCGAACTGAAATTTATAAATTTCTGAAATATAATAATGATCTGTTTTGTTATCAAAACCTACCGTGGAGCTCTATCGAGTAGAATCGAATTTCTAACTTCTGTCCAAGTTCTGCTGATTATTCCACCATGAGGGTCCTCAGCTGGCTGTTCGTGATCCTACCAGAATGCATCAGTGTATCAGTGTTATGGCGGATTATTTATCTGGAGGACTTCTCCGTCTCCCAATAACTCAGTCGTGAGCTCTCGTGCATGTCACTCACTGTGACTGAACCAATGCTCATGGAGAGTAGATATTACAACTGGGTACAATAATATGAAGAGATGTACTCATAGAAACTCAAAGCTTTTGATGCCAAAAGCATCCATACTCCGACAATGCGGCTATGAAAGGGTTGGGCGGATATAGATGCTGTCAAGCATACACCTGTCTTGGGTCCTTCACTGAATTGAGTTCCTCTGAGTGATGCCGAGACTATGTAGCGGGTGAAACTGCAAGCTGGGATTTCCTGGAAGCTTGATGGAAGTACACATATAAAAATGCACCTGAATCTTCTTGGTAATAAACATAGTGACTACTTTGATGAATTATAGGGAAGTTGAGTTTATTAGTAGTTGTCCTCTGAAAACTGCCAACGGTGGAGCGGTAGTTTGATTTAAAAAGCTGCGCTGTGAGAACTATGATTCAGGTAACTCAGGTTTAAGTTAACACTTGACACGGTTTATAACGGAATGTAAGATATTGCGTTACGATGCCCTTCGCCAATGAACCACCTCACCCTCTCATTGCTCAACTTATAAAAGTGTGTCTCTTAATCGTCGCGGCGCAGTTCAACTCTTCTCTCCGGAATTCCATTCCTATATGGGTCGCACAGTTTCGTTCAAGCTCAAGCCCAGATTGCGATCAAATGCAAGTATAAAATTCAAAGATCCAACACACAAGGTAGGATCTATCCTCATACCGCATGCTCAATGTTTTATGTTAGGGACTACTTTAATCACAGAGTTAGGCAGGAACGGAGATAGATGCTCTATAGCTTCCATGTAGGGCATGGTCAAGTAGCCATCTGATTGGCTGCAGCAATATCAAAAGACGGTCCTAAGGAAACTGTTGTTGTAATATATTATGAGACCTGATTTGAGAAAATGCTGTGAAACAAACCTCACATACACGCCACCAAGAGTGATGCAGATCACTTGTGATGATGATGATAAACAAGTGGTACCGAACGATGTATCTGAAACTCACTCTTCCTGTCGTGAACTCCGGCAAACTTGTATAGGTTCTGCAAGATATACACATCTTTGGCATCCTCTCCCAATCATAATGCAATAGTGAGAACACAAGACTCCTATCGAGGTATGAAGATGTCCTTCGAACAGAAAGGTTTCAAGTCCAGGACTGCTCTCGTGATCTCTTCCTTTCGACCAGGATGCCAGTTCACAGTAGTCAGGTGTATAGGTATTCGTTTAGATGGGAAACAGTGGATGAGTTGAACCGTTGTTGGTGGATATCAGGGAAGTTGCGGTGATCAAGAATAATGATCCCAATGTGCCGAAAATAAAAAGTCGAAAGCGAAAGAAAAGCACAGATCCAGTGGACAATGCGACTGCCCGAATTCGTACCAGGCAGTGGGAGGCGCAGCTGCAATTCAGTCCTTGTTGAACTAACAACTGTTGGCCTCTGGGTGTTTGACAATTAGAAAGCTGTATTCGTTGTGGTGGTTTTTGAAAGATTGGCTTCTTTGATGATTCCGACATAGATGTAATATCTCGATCGAATCACAAACCTGGAGGTACCCCAGTTATTTGCTACAAGAGAAATAGCGAAGGCAGCTCTCCATAACTAGCCGAAAGTAATAGTGCAACGGACAAATTATGGCAGGCTGCAATTCCACAGAGAGCCTAACAACAGAGATGTTCACTGGACTTGTTTGAGACAACATCATGAGTAGAAAGAGAGATCATGACACAGTCTTTCGAAATTTGGTATTGCTTCATGTCGGAAAAGCATCGACAAAGGCATCATGTCGCACTCGCTCTTCTCACAATGACTCTAGAAAAACAGGCGACATGGCTTCTCTTTCCTCATCGGAGCTCATGTTTATGATGACCGTTCCCCTCCCACCATCGTTGGCTTCGCTCCGAATTCGGCCTCAATGTAGGTTGAGAGGTTTCCCATCAAGCTTGCCAGTTCTATCAGTCTCGTCCTGAAGTGTGTTGATATGCATCAGAAAACATCTTTCTAGTAAGTCTGGTCATGTAAAAAAAAAAACTATCAGTATTTTGATAAAAGCTGAAAGAGTAACGTGGTTGTGTAGTTAGAAAAGAAAACACCTGTTGTTCAAACAAACAGGGCCAAAGAACACTGGATAATTCCGTAAGCCCGTTTTTGTAGCACGATCACCGCCCACCAGCACTGCTCGGCCTGAAACGCTCATCCTCCCTGATCTCATCGTGCGGTGTCTTGTAACAGCAGTATTATTCTCAAAAGATGGCTAACATTTCAGCAGGAAACAAGCGTTCCTGGGAGGGCAATGGTTCAACTGATCTGGTAGCGAAGCGATACAGACATAAAGATGATTATGCCAGAGACTGGCGGGATGTCCACCTAAAGTCTCCTGTACACTATTCAGACAGGAAGAGAGACAGCTCTGATGACCGAAGAGACTATAGACGTGAAAGTCCTCGCCGGCGACGCAGCAGAGAAAGAGACTACAAGCGCAGAGACTACTCTCGCGATAGAGTCAGACGTAATGATAGAAGGCGTAGTGCATCTCCTCGCATAATTGCTCATATACGTCCACCAGTAGATGATGAGCGCGAGGAAGGAGAGTGAGTGTTAGAGAACTTGGTTATATGCGCATATATTCACTCGTTATTCGTAGAATTAGTCCTCTGCCAGATCGCACCAAACCAGAAAAATCTGTGCAAAAAGAGGATCCTCCAAAGAGGCCAGAGCCAGCACCTGACATGGAGCTGGAAATCCCCTCTACACCACCCCCAGTTGAAGATGTGATTGCTTCTCGGAGAGCCAAGCGACAGGCTATACTGGCTAAATATTCAGGGCAGGATGCAAGTCCCATGTCCCTGCCAATGTCAAATTCTGTCGAACCTGCACCTGAGTTACCTATCTCCGTCCAGCTCAAAGAGTCAGAAACGACCCCTACTAACGGTAAGATTTATCTGATATCCGTTATACACGCCTAAATCTCATCTGAAACCTGAGGAAAACGCGATTCGTTGTCTCGCTCGCCGGAGCCGTCCGACTTTGCTCTTGCAAAGGCAGAAGACGATGTCGCTCAAGGCGCTGATCATATTCCAGTTGATGTTGATGCTGACAATCAGGATCAGATTCTCGCAGCTGATTATGACCCTAGCTTGGATCGTCGGGAGGACGAGCAGAAGCGTATTGGAAACGCGGTGGCGGGTCTGGACCCACGGACAAATGACGAAGTGGAGGAAGTAGAAGAAGTAGAGGAGGAGGAAGATCTGGACGACATGTTCGCCGTAGCTACAGGAAAGAAGTCTAAGAAGATTGTAAAGAAGGTTACGGTCAGCGTTATTCTCTCTCCAACTCCAGATTTGCTGCTGATGTGCAATTTATAGCAGAAGAAGGTTGTTGTACCTGCCCTCATAACAACTACTACGCTAGACTCTGCATCAGACCCGGAGGGCTACTATAGCAT
>Ga0153918_1001239_pt1 | contig 10572 bp, 10 predicted proteins | sample TSFL002MetaG_FD_104687 | JGI IMG/M metagenome (GOLD analysis project Ga0153918, IMG submission 104687) | Attine ant fungus gardens microbial communities from Florida, USA - TSFL002 MetaG | ecosystem: Host-associated > Fungi > Mycelium > Unclassified | place: USA: Florida, Paynes Creek Historic... | reverse complement strand
CGATAAGAACTTCGATGAAGACACCTCCAACCTGGTGGTCGGGCCGATCAACAAACAGCGCTGGATTTACTCCGTCTCCAAACAGCTGCTGGACCGCGTGATTTGGGCCTACGGTGAGAAAGAGGGCCTGCGCTTTACCCTGTTCCGTCCGTTCAACTGGATGGGGCCACGTCTGGACAACCTGAACGCGGCGCGTATCGGCAGCTCCCGTGCGATCACCCAGCTGATCCTGAACCTGGTAGAAGGCTCGCCAATTAAGCTTATCGAAGGCGGGAAACAAAAACGCTGCTTTACGGATATCAGCGACGGTATCGAAGCGCTGTTCCGCATCATCGAAAACAAAGATAACCGTTGCAACGGTGAAATCATCAACATCGGTAACCCGGACAACGAAGCGAGCATTCGCGAACTGGCCGAGATGCTGCTGGCCAGCTTTGAGCGTCATCCGCTGCGCGATAGATTCCCGCCGTTTGCCGGTTTCCGCGAAGTGGAAAGCAGCAGCTACTACGGTAAAGGGTATCAGGACGTTGAGCACCGTAAGCCAAGCATTCGCAATGCGAAGCGCTGCCTGAACTGGACGCCGACCGTGAAGATGGAACAGACCATTGATGAAACGCTTGATTTCTTCCTGCGCACCGTGGAGCTGTCGGAACAGGTCTCATGAAAAAAGTCGGTTTACGCATTGATGTCGACACCTTCAGGGGAACGCGTGACGGCGTACCCAAACTGCTGGAACTGCTGAGCAAGCACGGTGTGCGCGCCAGCATTTTCTTCAGCGTGGGGCCTGACAACATGGGACGCCATTTATGGCGTCTGGTTAAACCGGCATTTCTGTACAAAATGCTGCGCTCGCGCGCAGCATCCCTCTACGGTTGGGATATTTTGCTGGCCGGCACCGCCTGGCCCGGCAGACGCATCGGCGCGGGTAATGAAGCGGTTATCCGCGAGGCGGCGCAGCATCATGAGGTGGGTCTGCACGCCTGGGATCACCATGCCTGGCAAGCCTGGGCGGGCGTCTGGGATATCCCGCGCCTGTCTCGTGAGGTCGAGCGTGGGATGCTGGAGCTGGAGGCCATTATCGGTCAGCCCGTGCGCTGCTCCGCCGTGGCGGGATGGCGTGCGGATCAGCGCGTCGTGAAGGCCAAAGAGGCCTTCGCGTTTCGCTACAACAGCGATTGCCGCGGAACCGGGCCCTTTTTGCCGCTGTTAGGCGAAAATCGCTACGGTACGGTGCAAATTCCGGTCACGCTTCCCACCTGGGATGAAGTGGTCGGACGCGAGGTTAAGGCGGATGAGTTCAATCGCTACATTCTGGACCGCATTCATCGTGACGCCGGTACGCCGGTGTATACCATCCATGCCGAAGTGGAAGGGATTGCGTATCAGCATGATTTCGATGAACTGCTGACCATGGCCGCTCAGGAGGGCATCGAATTCTGCCCGTTGAGCGAGCTGCTGCCAGACGACCTCAGCACCCTGCCCGTGGGCAAAGTTGTCCGTAATGAACTGGCTGGCCGGGAAGGCTGGCTTGGTTATCAACAAACCGTGAGTCCGGTCCCATGAAAACAGCCCGTTATGGCTTAGCGCTTCTCGCACTGTTTATCGTTTACTACCTCATTCCGGTCGATATCCGCCTGCTTTGGCAGCCTGATGAAACGCGCTATGCGGAAATCAGCCGCGAAATGCTGGCCTCCGGAGACTGGGTTGTCCCGCATTTCCTGGGGCTGCGTTACTTTGAAAAGCCAATTGCTGGCTACTGGATCAACAGCATCGGGCAAATGTTGTTCGGGCACACGAACCTCGCCGTGCGCGCCGGGTCCATCTTCTCCACCGGTTTAGCCGCGCTGCTGGTCATCTGGATGGCCTGGCGTCTCTGGCGGGATAAGCGGACAGCCATTTTCTCCGGCCTGATCTTCCTGACCCTGTTCCTGGTGTATGGCATCGGCACGTATGCGGTGCTGGATCCTATCATCACCCTGTGGCTGGTGGCGGCGATGTGCAGCTTCTGGCTGGCGTCACAGGCCCAAACCGTTGCCGGAAAAGCGGGCGGCTATGTGCTGCTTGGGCTGGCCTGCGGGATGGGGGTGATGACCAAAGGCTTCCTGGCACTGGCGGTACCGGTGATTGGCGTGCTGCCGTGGGTGATCGCCCAGAAGCGCTGGAAAGAGGTGCTGATTTTTGGCTGGCTCGCGATCCTGAGCTGCGTGCTGATTGTTCTGCCATGGGGGCTGGCCATTGCGCAGCGTGAGCCTGACTTCTGGCGTTACTTCTTCTGGGTGGAGCATATTCAGCGTTTCGCCCAGAGCGACGCGCAGCACAAAGCCCCGTTCTGGTACTACATACCGTTCCTGATTGCGGGTAGCCTGCCGTGGCTGGCACTGCTGCCCGGCGCGTTTCGTCTCGGCTGGAATGACCGACAAAACGCGGGCGGCGGGTTCTATCTGCTGGGATGGGTGGTGATGCCGCTGCTGTTCTTCAGCATCGCCAAAGGCAAGCTGCCGACCTATATCCTGCCGTGCTTTGCCCCGCTGGCGATCCTGATGGCGCGCTATGCCTGCCTCGCGGCGGAGAAAGGCGCCAGAGCGTTGCGCATTAACGGCGGGATTAACCTGGCGTTTGGCGTTATCGGTGTGGTGGCGGCGCTGGTGGTCTCCCCGTGGGGACTGTCTAAGCATCCGGTCTGGACCTCGGTCGAACTGTATAAAGTGTTCTGCGCGGTGGTCGCGTTCCTCATCTGGGCCGCGGTAGGCTGGTTTACGTTCAGGCAGAGCCAGCAGCGCTGGTGGCTGGCGGCGTTCTGCCCTGCGGGCCTGGCGCTGCTGATTGGTTTCGCCATTCCTAACCTGGTGGTGGATTCCAAACAGCCGCAGTCGCTGGTCGACACCGTGCGCGAGCCGCTTCAGGACAGCCGTTACGTGCTGGCCAATAACGTGGGCGTGGCCGCTGGCCTGGCGTGGGAGCTGAAGCGCAATGACATCACGCTGTATGGTCAGAGTGGCGAACTGCGCTACGGGCTGGATTATCCTGATGTGAAAGATCGTTTTGTCGGTAAAGATGACTTCGCGCAGTGGCTGGCAGAGCACCGTCAGCAGGGACGCGTATCGCTGGTTATCCTGCTGTCAAAACGCGATGACCTTTCGCGGGCTAATCTGCCAGAACCGGACAGCCTGTATATCCAGGGCCGTCTGGCCTACCTGCAGTATCTGCCGAAGTGATGACCTGGATCTGGCTGGTACTGGCAAGCCTGCTCAGCTGTGCAGGACAGCTGTGCCAGAAACAGGCTACCCGTCCGGCGAAAGCCGGGCGGCGTGGCGTGCATATCGCGCTGTGGCTTGGCCTGGCTCTGCTGGCGCTGGGCAGCGGGATGCTGGTCTGGCTGGTGGTGCTGCAGCGCCTGCCTGTCGGCATTGCCTACCCTATGCTGAGCCTTAATTTTGTCTGGGTGACGCTGGCGGCGAAGGTATTCTGGCGTGAAACCGTCGCATCGCATCACTGGCTGGGGGTAGGGTTGATCATCATTGGGATTGTTATCCTGGGAGGAAGCCTGTGAAAGGGGCGTTCTGGGCCTTATGCAGCGTGCTGTTAGTCAGCGCCGCGCAGCTGTTGCTGCGCAATGCGATGCAGGCACTGCCGCCGGTCAGCGATGTTCTGGCGCTTATTTCCGCGCTGTGGCACTTCTCATCCGGCACGGGGGCGCTGCTGCTGGGGTTGATGGGCTATGTGGCCTCGATGGGCTGCTGGTACCTGGCGCTGCATCGCATGGCGCTCAGCAAAGCGTATGCCTTGCTGAGTCTTAGCTATATCCTGGTGTGGGGCGCTGCGATCCTGCTGCCGGGCTGGGGAGAAAGCTTCTCCTGGCACGGGCTGGTGGGGGTCGGGTTTATTATTCTGGGTGTGTTAGTGATTTTTCTGCCCCGAACGTCCCAACGTGAATAATCGACTCGTTGGTCAGGGTATAAGGGGTCGATGTGCAGACGGCAAGGCTCAGCGAGCCGACCTGTAGCTGACTGACCGCGTGTGTCTGCGCAGTGCTGTCGATGCTGACAATCTGCCAGGCACTGCCGCCACGCTGTTTCACAATCGCTTCTTTCCGTGTCCAGATACGCCAGAACGCAGAAAGCCGTTCCTCGGGCGCTTCACGCTCCAGCTCATTATGCTCCGTCATGCTGAAGACGGCATTCGCCAACGCCTGCCAGTTTTTCCTGGGGCGAATCACTTCGATATCACAGCCGACTTCGCCTTCATCGCTCATCAGCAAGGCGATATCGTCACCGCTGTGGCTCAGGTTGAACCACAGCGGATGGCCCTCCGCAAAGGCTGGTTTCCCCTGCTCACCGTAAATGATGTCGGGGAGCGGGTGAGGGGATAACGCTCTGGCGAGCAGCGTCCTCCCGGCCAGCCAGGAGGCATGTCGGGCACCCTGAGGTGCCCTGTCTGCGAGCGTTGACGCCAGCGGGTCCGCGCTAAGGGTGGAGATCTTTCCCAGTACAAACTGGTACATAGTTACGCCCAGCGTTTAATGATAATCGAGGTGTTGATGCCGCCAAACGCGAAGTTATTGCTCTGCAGATACTCGCAATCGATCTGGCGGGCTTCCCCCATAATATAATCTAAAGCACCGCATTGCTCATCCGGGTGCGTTAAATTGAGCGTCGGGGCAAACCAGCCTTCACGCATCATCTGTAAACTCATCCATGCTTCCAGCGCGCCGCAGGCTCCGAGCGTGTGGCCAAAATAGCTCTTCAGCGATGAAATCGGCACGTTGTCACCATAGATAGCGGCAGTGGCTTGGCTTTCAGCAATATCACCGCGATCGGTGGCAGTACCGTGTGCGGATATATACCCCATATCCAGGGCGCTTAATCCCGCCATGGCCAGCGACTGCTCCATACAAATCTGCATGGTTTCACGCTGAGGCTGGGTGATATGGGCCGCATCACAGTTAGTGGCAAAGCCCACGATTTCGCCGTAGATAGTGGCTCCGCGCGCTTTGGCATGCTCCAGCTCTTCGAGTATCAGGGTACCCGCGCCTTCCCCAATCACCAGACCATCGCGCTGCGTATCAAATGGCGAAGGGGTGGTTTTAGGTTCATCGTTACGCTGGCTGGTGGCAAACAGCGTGTCAAACACCGCCGCTTCAGACGGACACAGCTCCTCAGCGCCCCCCGCAACCATAACGGTCTGATAGCCGTGGCGAATCGCCTCCCAGGCGTAGCCAATTGCCTGGCTGCCGGACGTACAGGCGCTTGAGGTCGGGATGACGCGGCCACGTAATCCAAAGAACAGTCCGGTATTCACCGCGGTGGTGTGCGGCATCATCTGCACGTAGGTTGTGCCGGTGATGTTATTGGTGTGCTTTTCGGTGAGCATAGTGGCGAATTCGCTGACGGGCCCGGTACTGCCTGTAGAAGAACCGTAGGCGATACCGGTTTGCCCGTTGGTGAGTACCGCTTCGCCAATCAATCCCGCCTGCTCCAGCGCCAGCTCGGTGGCGCGGGTCGACATCAACGACACCCGGCCCATGGCGCGAATACGCTTGCGGGTATAGTGTTCCGGCAGCGTGAAATCATCGATCGGCGCGCCCAGCAGGGTGTGCAGGCCATCATACACCTGCCATTCCGGCATTTTTCGCACCGCATTTTCATACGCCAGCAGTCTGCTGGACACGGATTGCCAGTTTTCGCCAAAGGCGGTCACGCCGCCCATGCCCGTTATCACCACGCGACGCGTCATAGCATTCCTCCGTTAATGGAAATGACCTGGCGGGTGACGTAGCCCGCAATATCTGACATCAGATAGCTTGCCAGCCCGGCGACCTCCTCAGCCTGGCCCATGCGTTTCATTGGAATGATGGACATCGCTTCTTTCAGCGCGGCCTCTTCCATTTCAATCATTCCGGTATCAATCAGCCCCGGCGCAATGCAGTTCACGGTGATTTTGCGTTTTGCCAGCTCAATCGCCAGCGCTTTGGTGGCACCGATAATGCCCGCTTTTGCCGCGCTGTAGTTCACCTGCCCGCGGTTACCCATCACGCCGGAAACGGACGATAGGGTGATAATGCGTCCCCCTTTACGGGTGCCAATCATCGGCATAATGCAGGGGTGAATGACGTTATAAAAACTGTCGAGATTGGTGTGGATCACGCTGTCCCAGTCGTCTTCACTCAATGCCGGAAAGGCGCCATCGCGGGTGATACCCGCGTTGCTGACCACGCCATACCATGCGCCATGGGCTTCAATGTCCTGTTCCAGCACCTCGCGGCACTGTTCGCGGTTGCCCACATCAAACGAGAGTAAACGGCCGTTGCCACCCGCCTGCGTGATGGCGTCCAGCGTCTCCTGCGCGCCTGCGGCATCACGATGGTAATGCACGCCTACGGTAAACCCGTCGGCGGCAAGCTGGCGGGCGATGGCGCGCCCTATGCCTTTGCTGGCCCCGGTGACCAGTACGGAACGACTCATGCGTTAGATCCCTGATTAAAAAGCGAGGTTAATTCTTCTGCGCTTGGCTGGAAGGTGTTGACCCGGCCCGTGGCCAGCGTCTCTTCGTTAGCGGAAATTGCGCATTCAAAACTGCCGAAGCGTTCGTCCTGCATCAGCAGCTTAACGGTGATGTCCAGCGTCAAGCCTGCGGCGAAACGCCCGCTGGCGCAGATCAGTTCACGCGCGCCGAGCACCATGCCCAGCGCAATATGCTCCTGCCCCTGCTGCTGGCGATGCCAGCCGGACCAGACGCCGACGGTCTGCGCCATCAGCTCGAGCGCGTACCAGCCCGGCAGGTCGCCATCGGCATTAAGAAATGGTGCCAGCACGCTTTGCCTATCTATCGCGACGCGGCATACCGCCATGTCGTCCGTCACATTCTCAACGGACTCCAGCAACATCATGGGCGCATCGTGCGGCAAATAGGCTTCGGGTGATAAGTAGCTCATGACGCTCTCCCCAGCAGAATGCTGGCGTTGTTGCCGCCAAACGCGAACGAGTTAGACAGAATGACCGGCTTTGTCAGCGCGGTGCGCTGGTGCAGCAGACCGCACGGCGCCAGCGTGTCGTCCGGTGCGTAGCGGGTGAAGTCCTGCGGCGGTAAGGGCAGATCGCGCGTCAGAATCAGCCAGCTCAGGGCCGCTTCGGTGATACCGGCAGCGCCCAGCGTATGGCCGGTAAGGTGTTTGGTAGAACTACAGGGCACGCTTTCCCCAAAGAGATCGTGTACCACCTGCGATTCAATCTGATCGTTAAGCGGCGTGGCCGTGCCGTGCAGGTTGATGTAGCCGATATCCTCCGGCTGCATACCCGCTTCGTTGAGCGCCTGCGTGATGGCCCTGATCGCCCCTTCGCCCTGCGGATGCGGAGCGGAGATATGGTACGCATCGCTGGATTCCCCCGTACCGAGCAGCGCCACGTCCGCGGGCTCACGGCTAAGCACCATCAGCGCGGCGGCTTCACCGATGGTGATCCCCCGACGGTCGCGACCAAAAGGCTCGCAGAGCGTAGGGGAGAAGGATTCAAGGCTGTTAAACCCGTTGACGGGCATCCGGCTCAGGGTATCTGCTCCGCCAACAATGGCGATGTCCACCAGCCCGGCTTCAATCAGACGTTTGCCGCCGATCATCGCCCGCGCGCTGGAAGAGCAGGCTGTCGAGATCGTATAGGCCGGGCCTTCGAGCTGAAGCCAGTTGGCGAGGAAGCGGGACGGATCGCCGAGCTCCTGCTGCGGGTACTGCCAGTGCGTGCTCGCTTCGCCATGGGTCATGCGCTGCACGTGCTCATCGCCTTCATCCAGCCCAGAGGTGCTGGTCCCCAGCACCACGGCCACCCGATCGCGGCCGACGCAGGCGATAGCCTCGTCGACGGTCGACTGAATCTGCGCCAGCGCGGCCAGTAGAAGCTGGTTGTTGCGGGTGCGGTGTGCGGACAGCGTTTCCGGGATGGGCGGCAGTTCGCCTTCCACACCGCCCAGCACGGCATCGGGTGAATCCTGTAACCAGCCGGTTCGGGCATGCATACCCGGCGCTACGCCCGTCATCAGGTTAGCAGCGATTTCATCATGCGAGTTGCCCAGCGCGTTGACTATGCCAACAGCGGAAATATAAATCATCTCAGTCACCCAGATATTGAATGGTGATGTGGTATTTAAAAACGTGTTGCTCGATGCTGATCGGCTCGCGCTTGCCTTTACGCTGCAGATAGACAATCTTCGTCACCAGCTTGCCGCTGGCGTTACGCAGTTCGCGCCGATCGCCCGTGTCAGTCAGCGTCCAGCCCTTCGGCAACTGCGGCTGCCAGGCGCTAATCGGCCAGTGGCTGAGCATCACGTCGGCCAGCACCTGGCTGGCGGGCGGCAACTGCGGCACAACGATCGACTGCTCGGTATGAATACCGGTCTCATCGTACGTCGCCAGGAACAGACGAATGCCCACGGAAGAGAGCCCAGCCAGCGTCACTTTATGCGCATCCGCGTTGAGCATCACCAGCAGGGACTGCGTTTGCCCGTTAAAGCTGCCGGTCAGCAGCTGCTGAGAGCTTACCGCCGGGCTAATGCCGGGCGGCGGGAGCGTAACGCGGGTTCCCGGCTGGAGCCAGGCCTGGGGACGCGTCTCTTGGGTATCGGTCGAATGGCTGCAGCCTGCCAGCAGCAGCGCCGCAGCCAGCGCGGCGGCGCGGTAAAAAGCGTTCATTTACGTTTTCTCTCTTTCTTATCCGGCATCGCCAGCGGCGCCAGCAGGAAGGCGGTAAAAATACCGCTCACCAGCACGATACCAAAGCTGCTAATGGCCTGCGTGGCGCTGAAGACGAGCATGCCCAGCGTCATCAGCGTGGTCATCATCGCCAGCGTAATCGCTAGCATCGAGGTCAGCGGCGTGCCGCGCGGGTTGCTGAAAAACAGCGTGTAGTTAATGCCAATGCCGAGCACCAGCACCAGCGCCAGCAGTGAAAACAGGTTTACCGGGTGGCCCGTTGCGGCCAGTACCGCCAGTCCGCAGCTCAGCGACAGCACGGACGGCACCAGGCTTATCAGCCCCTTACGCCAGCCGAGGCGCAGCATCGCCCCGCAGGCAATCACCGCCAGCGCGGCAAACAGAAGCCCCGTCAGCAGCGTGCGGTAGAGGGCAAACAGGGTGTCAAAACTGGCTTTGCGATCGACCCAGACGACACCGTCATGGCGCGCGGCCAGCTCGCCGAGGGCCGCGCTGTTTTTTGCGCCGTCCACCGGTACGAGCACGCCGCTTTGACCGTCGGGCAGGGTCAGCCAGAGCAGACGCCAGCCTTCGCTGGCTGGGCTTTTAAGCCACGCGTCCACGCTGACCGGCATGGCGTCCAGATTCGGGGAGACGGCGTTGAGCCCTGCGCTTTTCAGCACGTTCGTTACCGCAGGCGCGGCGTTTTGCAGCAGCGTAAGATCGCTTTTCTGACGGGCCAGCGAGTTCAGCGGCAGGGTGCGCCAGCGGGTAATTTCTCCCGCTTTCTGCGCCTCTGCCAGCGCCGGGGTAAAGGCTTCCAGCCGCTCCAGCGTTTGCTGAGGCGAAGCGCCATGAACCACAAACCATTTCTGATCCACGCTCTGTCCGGTCAGGGCGGTAATGGCCTTCTCCTGCGCCAGAATATCTTTCGGCAGCGCCTGCAGCTGGGCGATGTCGTCGTCCACCTTCAGCGTGCTTATTCCCACGGCGGAGAGCAGCGCCAGCGCGACGGGAAGACCAATTGACAGTTTTTTACTGCGTCGCCAGGCGGCCAGCCAGCGCAGCATCAGGACCATAAAGGGAACCGGGCGCACTGGTAACCCGCGGCACAACCACGGATGCCAGAAAATCACCGTCAGGCAGGAGGCGCTGAGTCCCACGGCAGCGAACACCGCCATCTGGCGGATCCCGGGGAAGGGGGCCAGCATCATAATCAGGTAGGCGGCGACGGTCGTCAGCAGCGCCAGCAGCAGCGCATTGCGAACTTTGGCCAGGCTTTGCCAGGGAGTATGCTCCGCGCCGTGTACCATCCGTTCAGTCAGGTAGTAAAGCGTGTAGTCTGCCGAAATTCCGATGATGCTCATGCTCATCACCAGCGTCATCAGGTGCAGCTCGCCAAAGAGCAGCAGCGTCACCACCGTCCCCGCCAGCGCGCCGATGGCAATGGAGAGCACGCTCAGCAGCAGCGGGCGCAGAGAGCGGAACACCGCCACGATGAGCAGGAACACGCCAAGCAGGGTGGCGATACCCAGCGTCGAAACATCACGTTTGGCCTGCTGGCTGGCGTAATCGCTGTAGAACATGGTCCCGCGGGAAAGCAGTTGTGCCTGAGGGTAGCGGGCTTTCAGCGTCTCCTGCAGCGCGTTAAGCGTCGTCACGAGCCGGTGGGTCTGCTGCATATCAAATGATGAGCCCGCCAGCTCGCCGTGGAGCAGATACCAGTAGTTTCCCGCCTCATCTTTTGCGACCAGCCAGCCGTCCATCAGCCGCAGCTTCTGGCCGTTTTGCGCCAGAGCGAGCTGCGAGCCGCGCATCAGCATCAGGGGATCGTTTTGCAGCTCTTTACCGCTGACGCCGGAAAAGGCCGAATAGAGCTGAGATAAAATCCACTG
>Ga0153918_1001238_pt1 | contig 10575 bp, 7 predicted proteins | sample TSFL002MetaG_FD_104687 | JGI IMG/M metagenome (GOLD analysis project Ga0153918, IMG submission 104687) | Attine ant fungus gardens microbial communities from Florida, USA - TSFL002 MetaG | ecosystem: Host-associated > Fungi > Mycelium > Unclassified | place: USA: Florida, Paynes Creek Historic... | reverse complement strand
TTTTTTGCTGTCGAGTCATCTGCTTATCTCACGCAGCTACATCTCCTTCCTGTTGTTGCTCTGACACTGCAAAGTGCGGCTGCTGGACACCGCGCAAGTCGGCTCCCCGCCCAAGACGAAAGACAGAGTCAGCGGCCACATCAGCAGCAACAAAACCGTGGACACCCATCACCCCCGCCGTCGGGACAGCTTCACCTCAGGCTACTGTAACCGCCACTCCATGTCCTCCCACTTCTCACATTCTGGCTCGCATCTCAGAGCTTCGACCTGTTCTCCCACGTCCACCTCCTCACCATGACCCTTCTTCTAGTATGGCCCACGCCCATCTCAATCGCCATCATCAGAGTTCTTTCTTTAGTCCTTACGGTCGGGCTTATGATATCAATCATCCTCATCATCTTCCCCATATCACCGCTGTTGATCACCTCCCGTTGACCGGCCCTCCTTCCAAGCCTCCTGCCGCCTCCCCTCCTCCCGCAACCACCAATGTGACACTTCCCCCTTCCTGCAACTGCGGCGATGGTTGTAGTTGTCCTGGATGCTTCCATCAAACTGATACCCCGTTTACCCCTTCCCCTTCTGCCCCTTCCACCTGTCAGAATCCGTCATCATGTCATACCTGCCTGGACTGTACCATACTATCCCTTCCCCCTGATGCGGCTTTGTCAATACCTGAACCACAGCAAGCAGAAGTGATTGATGAATGGCTACGTCAAATGTCGAGTGACGTGACTTGGGATGATGGCGTCCGGCAGCAGTATCCTGCGGCCACGAGTGTCATTGATAAACCCGCTAGGATGTCACCTCAACCATCTGCGGCGATCGTAGCGCCAGATTTGATGGCTTCGTCTAGTTTTCCGGCGTTTTCAACGAATGAAAATGTATTTATGCCTGATGTGGATGCTTTTCGGAGTCGTTCACCATCGATCTCACCTCGCAACGGTGGCGATCAGTTCCCATCTCACTTATTCAATGGTGATGACAGGTTGTCCGCACCTCAGCAGAGCATGTACATCAACGGTCGCGGATTTTATTCGGATCCATATCTGTCCCTTGCCTCGAACAACAGCTGTGGAGGAGATGTGTTATCGTCAGCAGTATTCTTACCGCCAACGACGGATGTAACCAGCTTTGATTTTGCTCATCAGCATTTACAACAGCAAGATGAGGTTTCGGCACCGACGTATGCTGTTAGCAATCCTGATTCCGATACCAGTTCGACGTCATTTGAATCTTCTGGGGATGAACAACATTCATTGTTTGGTGGTGGGAGTGCACCAACGCTACTCCAGCCGTCATCATCGCTCCAAGGGAGCAGACATCATTCGTTGTCTGTCTCGCCCGTTTCATTTTGATAGCGGGATTTTGTAGTGGTAGACCAGGTTAAAGTTGTTTCTTCCCAACTGCAAGTCATCTATACTGAGCTTTTTTTTTTATCTCGGTTGTATTTACTGGTCTTGTCTGTGTATATGATAAGATATTCAGATAATTCATTTGTCTCGTTGTGTGAAATAATTTGTTGAAAGTCAATTTAAATGGTATCAGATTGAAAAGTGAATTGCTGAAAATTGTGGAGAAACACTAGTTTTTATTCTAATCTTTTGATTTTTGATGGGTGCTATGATTGGACTGACCATGGCGAGATCCAACGCCCATATGCAGATGGTGCTAACGATGTGGAATGGTGTGGTGGTGATAGGAGATAGTGACAATAAGTCGAGATCAGGGGCAGCTGTCCAAGAAAGTTATTTGATAACTGAATGCGATAGTTATTCTATGTTGAGATCGTAGGCTAGAGCAATATCAGTGTAAACGGCAAAAGCCGAGACCAAGGTTACAGCGCAACGCGACAGATGGGATTCGGGCCATGTTGTAACAACACCAACAGAGTGGCCATTAGCAGGATGTGGGGTTAAAGTTACACTAATGGCAGGGATTATTCCTGTTGGAAACCATACCTGGCATAGCAGATTGACTAATAGTGGCACACACGCACACAAGAACCGAATAGGCGGAAATCCATCAAGGTGGCCTACTGCTGTTATCATCATCGTACATCATGCACGTTTGAGCTCCTCATTTCCCCGATCAGGCGATGAGTTCATCTCAGGAGCTTTCTGCGTGCATGTGTCGTGCGTCTATGTGCTTCTAGAAGGGAACGGGAGATTATGATTGGCTTTGTTCAAGCGCTTGATTATAGCAGCTTCGGGATAGTGTCTTGTAGACAAGAAGAAGAGGATAGAACAAGAACTTTGGTTTTTTTGACTCTGTTACTACAGGAAGTGTGTTTCTGTTATTATTCTTGTGGGGAGGGGGCCTGGCTGCCCATGGGATTTTTTTTAGGAAAGAAGACTAACTGTCTTCGAGCCACCTGCGCGATTCTGAGACGTTGTTAGGCTTCAGCTGGTCCTTGAGTGGGTCGTTTTGAATTCTGGTTCTTTCTTGAAGACCCCCTTACTGGACAGATAAGAATGGCCCCGTTGTCGATGCCTCGGCACGGTGCGGCGAGATACTCCATAAGAGACAAAGCTCCAAGTACGTAGGCTGCTGGCAACCGGCTGAGGATCGGGTCACCAGTTATACAAGGACAAAGGAAACTTGAAACAGCAAGCCTGGCAAGGACCTGGTAAGTCATTAAGTACGTAACACGTGGCTTCCACTCGGAAGAAGAGAACTGGAGGCTTCTGAAGGTTCTTGAGCAAGGAGCGGGATCAGCGCACAGCTCTATGATATCAATAGGCCATAGGAGTTGATTTGAAGCGTCTCCGATGCTTCAAGGCGGTACTACATTGATTGATGTTTGGAAGTAGATATGGATCTCAAAGTTGTCATAGTGACGTCATGTTTGTAGATGGCATCGCTGTCACGTGGACAAATTTTTTTTGGATTCGGCATCTCTGTTCCGCAATATCAAGACACGTCTGTCTATTCCAACAGGGACTGACACAAGAATCTAGACCTTGTCCTTCATTTCCTGATTTGCCAGTGATTTTCCTACCGGAGGATCATTATGAATTGCTCATTAATCTTGTTTTCTGAGCAGCGACATGATCCATGGCTACACGATTGTCTAAAAGAGTCAAACACTTAGATCATGCTTGGTGCACCTACCCGCAATACACGAGACTAAACGATTGTGTGCCTTGATCTAAAACAGTGTCCACGTCTTTTTCTGCATTCTTTCGTGCTCCACACATCATACTACTTACTTGAATCAGACAACCCACTGTGATTAGCCCTTTAAGCAAGTTCCAGATGGACTCGTCAAAACTTCGGAGATTCCGAAAGAATCAGCACCACAGACAGTCAGGCAATGAAGTCGAGGATTGAGAAATTGGCCTAGAGTCCTTTTGAGGTTGGGACCAAAGTTTTCTGTAGGTAAACTAAGACTAGACATTTCTGGAGAAAATCCTGCTTTGACTTGGATCCTATCGTCCTAGAAATTTCTAGGGTCAAAGAAAACAGGTATGGTGTATGTGGACCTGACACCGTGGTCTTCACCAATGGGCCACATTCAACCCCCTGAGATGCCGTTCGAAATGATCCTCGGTTAGGGTACACTTTTTGAAGGTTAACGTTACATGCAGTAACAAATAACGATTGAAGAAAAATCAACAATTCCGAACGTTTTGAATTTTCAGCAGTAGGGTCACAAAGAGGTATGCAAATTGATAGCCGTTCTCATGTTGTTCGACCTGTCAAAGTCGTTGGCGAAGAGGCATAGCCTTCTTCAAACAGAGAGGGAAAGACGTAGCATCTTCATCGTTGATCCTGATATTACAGTTGAGGTGTTTCAATCGACCCAAGCATGCCCATATTCATATCAGTTATGAGGCCGCATCGCAGTTGAACCTTCTTTCCTGTTCTGGCCATCTGAGATGAGGAGTCAATAAGTCATAATCTTTCTCATGGGACTTAATGACGTGTCTTGCACACCTTTAAAACCTCGAATAGCATCGGATAGAGGGCTTTGGGGATGGTCTATCGATTTATTCTAGACTCAACGTGTATAGCTACTTGATGCATGCTGATGATACCGAACTTCAAACAGGTTTATGGCCAATGAACTCTGAAACTTGTTAGATGTGAGGTCAGTCCTGCGTGTAAACTCAAACCGAAATCGAGATGGAAATATGACGAGGTCACACAAGAGAGACTAAGCTAAGTGAGACTTGCTAGGGCATCAGGCCCACCAGACTTATGTCTCAAAGAAGGTACGCAGATCGCACTCTTAGGGGTATACTAGTAATCCGATTTTGCGGGGAAAACGCCAAGCGGGAACTGGTTTAGGGAACTTGACCAAATTTCCAACTTTGAACCAACAACATCATTACTCTCGATCGCTGGAAATACTAGTCATTAGTCATTAGTTATCTGATGACTCCCAAAAAACATGAGACTATGTACCTGTGATCCGAATTGCCGAGATATCAGCTTCGGAATTATCCGGGGCGGTCCATTCATTCAAACTCAAGGTGCTGCACCAAGATGAGCACTGCCGTCAGTTTTGATAAAATAACTGTTAGGAAACCACGGTAGACTACATGAAACATAGATCTCTGTGTAAGAAGAATCTAAGAGTATTGGTAATCGTTTGGTGTCTGAACTCAACAGTGTGCTGGCATCCTCCAGACTGGACACGTTACATGAGATGTAGAAGCTGATTTCTCTCCCTGTGTATCACTGACTTTCATACGCAGCAGAAAAAGCGGAAGGCTACTGCACAGGATTATGCACAAATCAGTGACTCTGACAGTGCAAGTATGATACAAGCAGCAATATTGAACGCTCAAAGTTCAATGAGGTGAGATGGAATGCAAAGGGGAGCTTGTATTAACAGCTCAAGGTGCCTAGTCGGAGGCCCGACACGCTATGCGCAAGACCGGTGAACATATGAATAGCCGGACTGTCTTTTAATAGAACACGATCGACAGCATGAATGCATGATCCCACGAATCGGAAATAAATTTACGCGGGTGCAGAAAGAACATTATCCAATAAATCCCGTTCATATCCTCCACGTCCTTCCAGCAACCGGCTTCCATCGTTACCATAAGTGAAGTCCCATCGGCCCTATCGCTGCAGACTATCCCTCTCAGCAGCCTGACTATCAGATAGGAGGCATCCAGACACGGAGTCAGGGAAAAGCCGGAGGATTCATTTCCAAGTAGGCATTTCCCAACGAGATGGTAGACGTGCCATCAGTGAGTGTGTAACTTTTCCTGAGAAGTTCGGCAGAACTTCTTGCTGGGGTCGGGGGTTTGTCAACTCTGGGAAAAGGGAGGGTAAGGGTTTAACACCTGGCTGTGTGGATGGGGGCCATCTCGAGCGTTTACTGGATGACCTGATGTGAGTATCGGAATATTCGACAGTCACATATCTTCTGAAGGTTTCAGCAGAAGATACACCTAGGTTTATCATAATAGTTCACGTTAAGCATGCTGGAATTGGCGTACGAGAGCTGTGTGCTATATACAGTCAAAAAGTGACATGAACTAAATCGATTGAAATGGTCCTGTTCGCAAGGTCGCTGCCGAAGAATAACCAAGGTACTACAAAAACACTCATGCTCTCATATTATTGGAACCTGGTTGTCCATCCCACCCTGACAATAGATGTATATCCTCCTTGTCGTTTGAGTCAGTCAAAGATACATGCTTTCCTTGACAGACAGGTTTGTGCTTAGAGCCCAAGCGATGATTCGCCATTTCCCATTACGGTTGATGATGTGGAAGTCAACGAAACCACGTGTGAAGGTATACGAAGGTAATAAAACATCACCCAAAGCCACAGTCGTTCAACGGCAAGCCATGGAAGAGGGCCGATCGTGAGGGAGACAAGTAATATTACAGAAGGATGATAGCAATTGGTCACACATGCTGTTTGGCTATGCATGACCCTTCCCCTCAGGCGCAGGGAATCTACAATGCATCAGATACTGGTAAGAACTATTGTAAAAATACTAGGAAACGGAGAAATCTATTGTGCAGACCTCAACAAGCCCTACCCATCACATCTTTTCCAAGAGTAACTTGCTTGTACAAAGCAGGAAGGTACACCACTTGCTGAAGAATACACCCCGTGCTTCGGACTAAGCGCTGTTATTACAAATAAAAACGAAGGTAAGCATCTTGTGGCGTTGACACATGCTATCGCCTCTGTAGGGAGGCTTATGGAGATCCGATGTGAGCGATCTATGTGTACACAGCAACAAGATTCCTGGCCATCAGGATGTGGGCCGGCCTCGATGAGCAATACATGACGTTCAACCGAAAAATTCGACATTCATCTAGCGGCGGATAACACGATTATATCAATCTTTTGGGTCATAGCAGGAATCGATTAGAGTAGTGGTTGTCTAAGATAATCGTCAGAAGCATATCAAGATCCGGATGGTCACCTATGATTGTGGGCAAGAATTGATCTTCCCACCCAAGGAGGAAGGGACAAAGAAATGCCGCATCGAGTGATATTCAACGGCATAGAAGATGACATGTCATTAGTTGTTGCAACAGCCGGGGATCCTGCTAGAACCAACAACCTTCATACTGGATGCTGCCAAAAATCCGGGGAAAACCACGTCGTGTCGTTGGATACTGAATTCAGATATGTCTGCAGTGTAGAATAGATCCGCAGACGACAGGAAGTTGGACGACGCGTGTGAGGTTATGGGAGAATCAACACTGGCCTCATGACAACCCGCTTCCTCAACACAGTTGCACGTCCATAACAATTTACAAATGCTATTCCAGGTGGCCTAAACTTTAGATCTAAGGCATCGGGTGATCAGAACTCAGGCGCCTTGTGGCATGAAGAAAAACATACGCATCACACGACCTTGTCAACCCGGTTCCACTGTATTGGTTCTAATTAGTCTGTCCCGTCGTTATATATGCACATTTTTCCCATTCACTTCTTTGCACCACTTCTACCCTGTTTTCTGCCTTTCTTTAATCTGCTTCAAACAAACATCATAGCCCCCATAAAATATGCCCGGATTTCTCGACGGCTTAGAACCAATAGAGTACGTTCTACAACACCCGAGAGTCAGCTTTGGGTTGAATTCTTATCTAGTGCTTTACATCGTTACTTCAACACTGTTAAAGTTGGCTATCACATAGGTCCGATAGGAGAACGATTCGAGATGAAACTCACCACTATCAATGGCACTCTTTACGCAACTCACTATCTGGCCGTGATGCAGTCAAACTCTCCCAAGTCTCCATTCTTGTTGCTTCCCGTATGCAGAGACCTCTACAGGAGGGGCTTCTCCCCTGACCTACCTTGGCCCAAAGAGGATGATCCGCATGAGAATTATAATCCCGACTCTAACGAACCGGACGTACCTGTCAAGATACCCTACTTGGATGCTCCCGTCTTAAATCTCTCACTTCCCGTATATTCCATATCGGTTCCCCACTTAATGTCGTTCCCTTTGGTGCTCCTCTTTGGGCTAGGACTGGAAATGGACATTGAATATCTCCCCTACCGTCTTTTACCAGGTACGGTCATCGCCGAATTTCCAGCTGCACCAGCCATGGCGGAGATTTTTGCCAAGTTCCCCGAGCGGGATTTCGAACGTTATCATATGTACCTCGAAGGATTTCGGGAAAATATCCTCTTTCTTGGGCTGATAAACCAGAGGATTGTGGAGATAACAACTACAGCTTGGAGTGTAGCAACCCAGGCTCGTTTGATTCGACAGCGCCAGCAGAAAGCTATTCCCCAGCCGCGTCGATGAAACAACCTTGGACTCCCGACTACTATATACCCAGCCGTCCTATGTGGGGCTAATCAGCATGGCTTCCACGCGCCGAGAAACCATGATTACACCTATTCAGTCGGCGATAGGCGCTAGATAGCAAGATCCATGATCCATACGTCCGATAACGTCGTTCCATTCCTACAACATATAATGATACTCCTGCTACGACCTATAGTACTTGATGCAATGCATCTAGTTATCCCACAATGTTTATTGTACAAGACCTCTTAACATGAAATAGCTAATTACTGATTTATGCATGCTTTGGTAAACGTTCCTGCTCACTCATGTATCACATGCTACTTTTGGGGGAAGATTTACAGGCAGCAACAAAACAAGTAGTTGTTCTGACGACAACTTAGTGAGCCTGTAAAAGAAGCCTCAATTCTCAAAATAAAACAGTATCGAACATGGTAGTGCTTTCTTTTCCTTCCTATTCTTCCATTTTTGAACAGCCTTGTTAACTATTGTCCTTGATCGTCGTACCAACTATTGTGGTATATCTATGGAGACCAGCACCATTTATACTTTTTTGTTCTTGTGTTGCTAGACTACAAATTTTGACAGTATATAAGCATCTGGTTTAATACCATAGAAATACATCTTTTGGGCCCTACTCCGAACATGACAATTCTAATTAAGAAACAGCTATATCCTCCATCTACATTCTTCTTGAAATCACCAACAACATTCCTCTTTGAACACAATCAGCCTTTCCACAATCATGTGTTTACCTTCATCTTTCTTTCTAACAAAAAACACCAGTGATGTTTGGGATGACTTGGAAGGGTGAATATATCCCTTCTTCAGATGTTTGTTTATAAATTTTTGTACTTCCTCCTTTTTGTTTCTAGATAGAGAGTACACTCTGGCTTTACTTGCTTTGAAGTCATCTTTTAAATCTATTGTGTGATCCCAAATGTTCCTAACTGGCATTCTTGTTGAAGGATGCAATTTGAGACCAGTTTGGGTCCTTCTCAAAGCCAGTTTTATTTCTCTCTTCATTTCAATCATAAAAATTTTGCTCTTAGTCATCACCAAAAATTTTTCATATTATAAAAGTGTACTCACCATTTCAGTAAAGTTTGATTTACTTTGTTTGGACTTCAGGTATGTATTTAGATAGAATTTTAGTTAATATACTGACTCACTTCATTTAGACTTTAGGCCTTTGCCTGTTAATTGTTGAGCTTCAAACATGTACTCTTGTTATTATCCTGCCCTCTTCTAAGAATTCTCTCTGACTCTACCTTCCAAAACACTTTCAGCCACCAATAGAATCTTTTAGGAACCATTTTCTCTACCTTTCTATGGTCCACTTTCATTTCTTCTTCTCTTCCCTAATTTTCTTTTTCATCTGCAGTCTATCTCACAATCTTCTTCTTGTCCTCTCTAATCTCCTTCTTCCCTTGCTTCTGTACTTTCATAAGCTTACCACACAATGGTGGACATTTCATTATGTTCACCTCCTTTTTTTCCCAGTCAATTTTTGGGTTATGAATAGCCAACTATAACATACCCAATATTATTTCTGTTTTTCTAACTCACATACATCTATTCTAACCCTTTTAACATGTCCTTTAAAAATATGTTCATCTCTACTTCATATGTAATTGCACCCCCACTATTGCTGGTGCTGTCAACATTTCTCATCAATAAAGACTGATCCAATTTTATCAACCTATAGTCTCTTTTTTAAGCCAAACTTTTGCTTATGAACAAACCCATTGCTCTACTATTGAGTAATACCTTCATAGTTTTTTCTTTGTGAGTATTTACCTTCTTAATACACATATTTATTTATACTTCTCAAAGAGACTTTAATGTTTGTCTCATTTCTCATGTTTGCTTCTTTAGTATAGCCTTTTAATACTTTAAGTTATCTTTCTCACTTTTTTCCATTTCTTGGATTAGGGATTCCAGTCCCTCTCTTGGACTTTAGGTATCATAAATCACCTGCCATATTCCAGAGCATGATAAATGAAATCTCAAAAGACATAATCAATGAGGGAAAGATAACAGCATTTATAAATGACATATTGATAAGGACAAAGACAAAAAAGGGCTACAATGAGATAATGGAAAAAGTACTGAAAAGATTGGAAAAAAATAACCTGTATGTGAAACCAGAAAAATATGCTTGGAAGATGTAGAAAGTCAACTTTCTAAAAGTAGTAATAGGTCAAGGAAAAATTAAAATAAAGAAGGATAAGGTGGTGGGAGTATTGAACTGGCCAATACCCAAAATAGTCAAAGATATTAGAAAGTTTCTAGGACTGATAAATTACTATAGATAACTTGTGAAAGATTTTGCTAGAATCACAAAACCTTTGAATGATTTGATAAGAAAGGAAGAAAAGTAGAAATGAAAAAAGAGCAACACCAGGTATTTGAATAGCTGAAACAAGTCTTTACAAGTAGACCCTTATTAGTAGCGTTAGAATTGGATAAAGAGTTCAGAGTTGAAGCAGATGCTTTTAATTTTGCAACTAAAGATATACTATCTATTAATATGAGGACAATAAGTGAAGACTGGCTATATTTCCAAATCATCAAACAAAACAGAGAGAAACTATGAAATACATGACAAGAAAATGTTAGCTGTGATACAGTGCTTAGAGACATGGAGACACTTCCTAGAAGGATCCAGAAGTAAATTCAAAGTCTGGACAGATCATAAAAACCTAGAGTAATCAGAAGCTTAATCATAGACAAGCTCAATTTATCAAGGTTTGACTTTGTATTGAAGCACATTTCAAAAAGTAAGATAGAAAAGACAAATGAATTAAGTAGGAGACCAGACTAGGAAG
>Ga0153918_1001237_pt1 | contig 10575 bp, 12 predicted proteins | sample TSFL002MetaG_FD_104687 | JGI IMG/M metagenome (GOLD analysis project Ga0153918, IMG submission 104687) | Attine ant fungus gardens microbial communities from Florida, USA - TSFL002 MetaG | ecosystem: Host-associated > Fungi > Mycelium > Unclassified | place: USA: Florida, Paynes Creek Historic... | reverse complement strand
CTATATCATGCAATAAATGGTCAATTTCTACCTCGTGGAGACCTTTCTCTCGGAGAAATTGACGTTTTGAAGATAGGTCCTGACCAGATATTTGCGGGGATTGAAGAAAAGATTTAGCTTTGGAAACTAACAGTGCTCTATCGTCCAGGAGTTGTGAGTGACGTGTCTGAGAGTCATTTGTTTCCTGGAGTGGAGAACTTTTTTCAGCATCGAGTGTGTTATCGCCTGGCAATTTGTCGTCAGTAGCCATAGTCAAGACAAAGACAGCTGGAACTGTAGTTTACGCCGTCTTATGTTACGTAACGACATTTGTATCTAAGTAGAGCGTAGTAGCCTGAAGCCCATCGACTATGTTTGATCCTCTCAACTCTACCGTTGCATTTGGCGGCGAAGTCTCTTCCCAGACTCCTTCCTGGCCAACGACCCCTCGTCCACCAGGCTCTCCGATTCCTAATCTTCGACCCGCTAATACCCCCGGTTCCTCTACACCTGACAAAGGCCCAACCCCTGGTCTCTACGGCAGAGAACCTCAAATTTACGGACAATCAGAACCGGGGTTCATTTCCCCGAATGAAGCAGTGCTCTCCAATGGTGCTACATTTGAGCGACGCGAACCATATCTGAAAGTCAGAATCACTGGTCTCGACCGCAATCGACGAGATATTTTGATCAAATTCGACGCACAAGTAAGTATATAAAGCATGAGATCACGAATTCTATCCATGAGGCTCCTAATAGACCAATCTGAGTAATTTCACTGGCACCAAATATCGTAATGTTTCGCGGTCGTACCTGGAATTCCAACAATTCTATGAATCCATTGTCCTCAACAATCCACAGACCATCATTGCAGCGCTGCCGCTGGCACAGACGTCTGCGCCTACGGACGAAGAGGATGATCGTCTCGTTAAAATTATGTTGCAACGATGGATGACTCGGGTCTGCGAAGATCCTATCCTTGTCAATGATGAAGACGTCCGCGCTTTCATAGAAAGCGATTTTGGTTACCAACCTACTCCTAAACCTCGTAAGAAAACCTCATCGGGCTTCAGCCTGATCCGACGACAAGTCCCAGATGAAGATGAAGATTTGCAACGTACTCGTTTCGAGTTAACAAAACTGGAAACTCAATTCTTTGATGCTGCTAAGGCTGTGGATAGACTAGCCATTACGAGAAAAGGTGAGCATTTTTTCTGAGTCGTGATACTTTGTTTAATCTCCATGAACTACCATAGCCCTCGCTACTTCACATTCGGAAATGGGTAACAAGCTCATAAATGTTGCAACTAATGAGGCCCATCCACCTCTCGGAAATGCCTTGCGAAAATTTGGGCGAGTTTGGCACAGCCTTGGAGACCTAGATCATGCACAAGCTATCAGTGAATGTGTCGTTGTAGCGGACTCACTTGGTTATCAAGGAATGAATGCAAAGTCCGCGAAAGAGACCCTTCAAATGCGAACTGGTGTCCTCGAAGAATATCAAGCTGCTGTCAAGGCGACAATATCTAAACGCCGACACATAGAACGCTTAAAAGCAAGCTCTAATATCCGGCCTGAGAAAGTAGATGAAGCACTGGTGGATATGGCAGAGGCATGTAATGTGAACAACCTCGTCAGATTTTTTCTCAAGCAGTTCTTCAGGCAGATCGCTACGAACAAATCCTCGCAAAGAGAGCAGAAGGCATTTCACAAAATCTACATCAGGCTCTCCGGACTCATAATCGTAACGCAAATGATGACATCACAACAGCACTCATTGAGCATGCAAGATCTTCCCTGATGTACGAACGACAGTCGCTGAAGGAGCTCGAAACTCTCCGAAGCGATGTTGCCAACGCGGCGAAGAAGGTTTCTTTTCCATCCACTGGGCCGCCAAAGCCCAAGGTCATTCTTCCTCTCGAGGATTATTCTGACCATCCTCGTTCTGCCCCAATAGCGCCAACGACAAACGGTGTCCATGTAGCAGCTCCCCCCACACCTTCTAATACGTTCAATCCACGCTCCAAGCCAGCTCTATTAGTTGATCCTTTGGCAAACTCACAGTCACAACAATCTGCGCCGTCTCAGATCCAAACCTTTCCAGGGCTAGATAATCCCTTGAGCCCAAGTTCTCTCGTCGCCTCTCAACAGACAGCAGTTTCAACACCAACTCTTGTCTCCCCCGAAACACAAGTTCTCCCACCGTCTACCCAGCAGACAAAAGTTGCTCCAGTACAACTCCCTGGCGTGGGATCCTCCTCACATCAGTCGCTACTCCATGCACCTCCTCTCGATCGCTTCGACGATGGCTCAAGAACTCGACCTGCAGCAGCCTCTACATCTCAACTAATAACCGCGACGCTGGTAGGATCGTCACAGACTTTTGATCCATTACGTAGTAATGCTATCCCTCAAGTTACCGCGACGTCATCATCAAATGCATCTACGCTTCAAAGTCAGCAAGCCGCTGGAATTGACCCTCTCTCTCAAGTCAGGTCACAACAAATGGCACAGGCCCCACGCATGCAGCCGACAAGATCGAGGCTGGATGCAAGAGAAGCTGCCAGTAAGCTGGCCAACATGTTCTGAAAGGACCAATGAGGCTTAGTGTACGAGAAAAAAAACTTCATTCATATATTTATTTTCATGGTGTGCTCATGTTTCCTGTTGAATTATGGATATATCTTGCAGATATTGTGACTGAAGTTTCAATGGTCTGAATTACTAAGGGAGACTTTCAGTGCCTTCTTTTCTGTAAAGTGAATAATTTCCTGCCTCCCTCCGACAAGGTATCCATTTGTAATCAGGGAAAGGTCCATTCTTCGTTAAAAATGATACGTGTACATCTCGATGCTATAGTTGTAGGCATCTGTGTCACAGGCATAGATAGACAAAGCTGTAATTTTACATATTTTCCTTCATTTGATGTTCACTTTCTGAGCTGCAGCAAGACTCATCCATCACAAACGTTTGGGTTGAAGGTATCACACCAGCGTAGACAATGGAAAGCCACTAGAAAATGTTTTTCAAAGGATACAAAGCTTGGTATCCTATCCAGATCTTTCAGATACATCTAATTGGCACTGAGCCAATGAGTTTCACTCTTCCAGAACATTTGATCCAGGACTAATAACCTATGTGATCCAGGGTTTCGGGCTCTTTCACTTGTGATTTGCATTTATCACAAGTAGTCCATCATTCATGTTTACGAAGAAGAAACAGTGATGCTAAGAGAATATAGTCCCATAAGGTCCCTGGTATCATAGATAGTCAATGTGGAAAAAAGGTAGTACAAACTCTAGGATTTTAGAGTGTAGGGCAGTCAGGGATTTTGAGATCTTTGAGCGTTCGACTAGGCAGGGTGATCAGTGAATGCGCTCAAATCCCTGATATCGGACAATCCACATACTCGCCGTTGAAAAGACCCCACCAGCCCTCGACTCCACCATAGACGTCATCTTTCCATTTCTCGTCACAGAACTCAAAGAAGAAATATCCAATGCCGTTCTGATTAGCTTGACATACAAAATTATCAAGGAAAATCTGGAAAGCAAGTAGTTGACATCTTCCCTATATAAAAAGAGACACTCTCACCTGAAGACTAGCCACAGAAGCATCTGAGCCTCCGTTGTTTGCATTGCCAGCATCGGATGATTTCTATCCACGTTTATCACTGATGGTGTCAATGATAACAGTTAATGACCTCATACTGTTGGCCACCCAGTTTCAGCAATATACATCTTGGGCTTGTTCGGAAGCTGTGAAGCAGGTTGGACATTCATTTCGTCAAAAAATTTGAAGACCCAAGGCGCGGCAGCTTCTGCTGTGGTGTTGGCAAACCATGCATGCACATTTGACATCTATCTTCATATATCAGCATGATTATGGCATGTACTAAGAGGCACAAACGAACGCCGTAATTGACATCTTCGAGGACTTCTTTGCTGAAGAAACTACCGGCATCAGAGTTTCCAATTTGAACAGCCTTGGGAAGTTGCAGATCCGCGATCATTTGGCGAGTATCATCAATATCTGCCTTGAGGATAGTAGCACCTAGGGTGATGGAGATCAATGCACTCGCTTCATGTTTATATTGAAATGAGATACTACCTTGTCTACCAACACTGCTCTCTGGGTTCCGAGAGCTATGACCAGTTAGATAACTAAGTCATGTCAGCGTCATGTCTATCCTTCGCGGGTTGCACCATACTTGAGCATGAACTCGTTTCCAACAGTAATTCCAGCCACATGATCGGTGCCATAACTTTGAAGAGCGTCTTTGATAGCGTCACGCTGCCTCTGATATACGGCAATATTATCTGATACGACATAGTTGCCGACATAGACCTGCATGTCGACTTTGGTCTGCTTAATCGCTTCAAGCTTTGCCAATGATATAAATATGTTGAAGATATTTTTAGAAGTCAGAGTGACGTACAACGAGAGCGGTTTGGTTGCAGTCTGCCCCATAGAGACGGATTCGACTTGTGAGTTGCGACATTAACTGTTGAAGGTTGGATCTAGTTTCTATGGTTTGGACGGAGAGAAGCGTACCTGGACGTCTTTGATGATATTTTCTAGGGATGAAGTTTTCAGCGCCACATACTGACAATCCATGCCGTACCACGATGGCAACGCACCAAGCTGAGCTCCACAATTGGGCATAAGGGCACCCTCTGGCGTGTATGCGATGCCGTAGAAGGACTTGTGCAAGCGTTTGTCTTGTTGGAATTGGCTTGGGTCGGAACCAACGTCTAATCTAGAGCCAGAGCCTCCAGAGCTTTTGACACGATGGCTGAGCAAGTACCATGTAACAACGCCGCCACATACGAGCAGCAGAAGCACGAAGATACAACATAGGACCTGTATTTCACGGTAGGCAGGAACATGCGAGGAGGAGTCATGAGTGCCGGATAAACTCAAGAGATATTTAGAAGCGACGGACCATTAGCATTGATTTCCTTCGTCGTGCTTTCTCCTTTTCGAGCGTATATGCCATTCCTCCGTCAAGGTTCTGATACCTGTCCGGCATCTTGGACCTAGGTCAAGCGAGTGTAGTAAGGAACGCGCAGTTCAGTGAGCCGATGCCCAGTAAGGTGTCAAACAGAAAAGTAGGTGAGAGTGAGAATGAGAAACTGAGCACCTCACTCCAACCCTGAAATCTATCCAACCCTGATCCCAGCTCTTGTTGAGAAGTCTATATAACGGTACATCCTCGTGGTTATCTAAATAAACTAATATATAGAAAGTCAAACGGTATCTTCCAGCCAGAGGGGCAACATGTGCCCCATTCGCAAAACCTTGGTTCGCAAATACTTATCGAGATCTTCACCATACACAGCATTTCCACCTATCAATGTAGCACCCGATGTCTTCTCTTTTTCCTTTTTCTGCGCAATTGTTTGTGCCTCTTTGTCCTCTGCCTTGTGCTTACACTGCTGCCAGCTCCGTGGTATCATGGGTACGCGTTCAGCGATCCTGATCCCTTCCTCTTCCAAGGCTTTCACTTTATCAGGGTTATTGGTCAACACTCGAACTCCTTTGGAAGCCGACCCCTCCGAATCTAGGCTCAGGTCGCGTAGAATGGCGGCTGCAATCTCATATCCACGCTCATCGGCTTTGTGACCGAGCATGAGGTTGGCAGTAACCGTATCATGACCCAGATCCTGCAAGTTGTATGCACGGATTTTAGACAAAAGGCCAATGCCTCGGCCCTCCTGCCGAAGATAAATGACAGCACCACGACCTGGAATGACAGTAGGATTTGTGGATGGTTGATCAGAAGGAACGGTGATAGGTAATGAGATCTGTCGGATGGCTTCATCTAGTTGCTCGCCACAGTCACAACGCATACTCCCAATGGTCTCACCAGTAAAGCATTCAGAATGAATACGAATAAGAGGTGGAGGAATAGCGGATTTGTCAAGTAGGGAGGACGAGAACTGAGCAGGTGAGGACGGATCAGAAGCATGCTGTGATGTCGGAGATAAACGTCCGACGTAGGCACCCCGGGCAATACGATCCATTTCTGTTTCGTTTTCGCTCCATATAGCATCCAACGAATGCGAGCGGATTGAAATAGCTGGGGATACACCTTCGGACAACTGGGCAGGATCGATGACAATGGCTAGGTGCTCCTTGTTATCGTGATTGTTGTGATAGAGATGCAGGAAGATAGGACCATGTGGGGTTGGCACACGGGTGCGTGCCATGCACTTGACCTGTACGGCAAGTGAAGTCTGGGTAAGCGATTGGCATTGGTGGTGAATGGAAACGATTGGTGAAGGGTGTTTCTCGTACGTCTGTGAGAGGTTGTCCGCGGTCTTGAGAGAGTCAAGACCATGCGGGAAATTATTTTCTTTGCAATGTCCGAGAGATGCAGCGCCGAGGCGTTGACGGCGAGGAGTCTGTCTGCTCACATATGCAAGACGCTTTCTTTCAGATTTGGTGCCGGAGTCGTCGGCAGACCATTTTGTCCAGTCCCAAGCACCATCTGCCTGGGGAACTGCAACACCTGGGAAAAAATCATGATGGTAATGGTTGCGGGTGACATGGGGTCCTGAAGCAGCAGCCGCAGCGATCAGTAGAGGGTCAAGGACGGCGTCTCTTCTTTGTAGAAAAGATTTAGCCGTTGGACGGATGGGCGCTGTAAGCATATTGAAGAGAGCAGTATCAGCTGTTTCAGCAACGACCGGATGGTGGAGAGTAGCCATTGCGAAAGAGACAAGATGGGACACTTTTCGAGGACATGGAAAGACCTCAGCAAGCCACGTGCCGCCCGGCTTAGAAAGCAACGTCCGAGGCCCGGAACAGATTATTTGCAATATCCGAGATACGGAACAGTGACTGTGATTTATCACGTGTCTGTGATCTTGTTGTCATGCACTCGGCAGACTCGGCAGACACGGCGATGCGCCTTTCTCTTGTTTTATTCGCCAGGTAACGCCTTTCCCACCTCCCCACCCTGCTTGGCTTATCTTGGCTAGCTTTGTTACGGCCTCCATTCACGATATTTCCTCCCACTCTCCGCATCCTCCTTCCCATCCCAGTACACTCTACAGGTTTCCTCCTACCACCAGATCTCCGCCTGCCCACCAGACCCCACCTACTACTGTCCATGTTCCGATCCCCCCAGATCCCACAGTCAGCGATCGCCCTCGTCACCACAATCATGGACTACCAATACATATCTTCTTTGAAGTACTGGGTGGCCTCCTGGGACTCGCAGTCGTCGTGGGCTGTTCTCGTTGCTGCTACATTTACGGTGTTACTCCCAAGCGTAATCGCATAGTGGCCATACTTGAACGCCACCAGTTAGACAGAGAACTCGCAGGGCTGGACCGGTCTTCTCATCCTCTCAGGCGCGAGCTAACCCCACTCCCCGTGTACTTCCCCCCTCCCCCTACCTACGAAAATGGCACTTCGCCTGCATCAGACCCGCATTCTCACCCTTCATCTGCACGGTCAACGTCATCTGTCTACTCACATCCCCCGCGGGAACCCGAGAACGACTCATATGAGTCTCCAATACCCCGACCTGCTATACCCCTTGCTCCCAACGGATAGCATAATTAAGTGGTGCATTATCATTCTTACTATACTTTTACTATACATAACTTGCGTGATGAGTAAGGCACGACCACATTGAGCCTATTTTTGTGCTTTCTATAACGTCTGCTCTATGACATAATCAATATTTAGATTCAGATTGAAGGACAGTATGACTCATGTTGTAACAATCTTAGCTGTAGTACTAATAAGGCGAAACACTGGGAGATGATCCACTGATGATCCACTGGCTGTATATATTAGTAACGTGATGGTATTCTTTGTATTCTTTGGTATTCTTTGTACTTGCTGCTGATGTGCCGACGATCAAAAAGTGACCCCTGACTACTGTTCATTGTTGTGGCGCAAGCAGCAATACTGGTCATAAGTTCATGGGTTGAACGTTCATGCTAGCACAGCCATGGAGACCGTAATTTCGGCAGGGAACCGGCCGCAGCGGCGGAGCCTTAATTAAGCACGCGTCATTCTTGCCTTTTTTTTCCTTTTCCACATTCTAATGAACGTCCAACCTTTTGAGGCTCCTCATCAACATGTAAATGAAGCTTCCAACAGTGACAGGTCTAGTATTTTGCTGGCATAAACCATGATACTCCCTCCAACTGATTCTGGTTTGTTCAATATCATAGCTCGCCACAGGTGGCTCAGGCACCTTTTGCCTCAAGAACAACTAACGACTATCTGCGAGAATCTTCGATTGTGCCTCGTCATGTAGATATCCAACCTATTATAAATGAGAATCGAATTCTCTTTGAGGAAAACCGACGACTCACCCACATAATCAAACACGCTCATGAAAAACGGGAACACATGCAACAATATTACAATCAGAAAGTACAGGCTCTGGAACAACAAATCGTGACCCTACAGAGAGAGAACCAGGTGGTCTCAACCAGGGAGAGAAATCTAGCAGTTGGTCACACAGAATATGCACAGCTTCAGCAGGAATGCCTGAGGTTGCAGAACGAATGCATGCAGCTTAGAAACCATATCATCGGGCTCCAATCCCATATTACTTCCGCGCCAAATTCAATTTTGGTGCAGCCATCTTTGAATAGAACTCTACCGAGCGGTCAGTCCGTTCATCACTCTATCCAAGGTCCCTTGTGGCAACAGCAGGAGCTGGCATCTGGACAGCATATTCCGCCATCTGATTTTAATCAGAATCGTCCGAGCATTAGTATGCCCAGATCTTTGATGCAGAGACAACAAGGCAATCAGCAAGATGGCTACTCCCCGGACCAAAATATGCGACATCACAAACCACCCTGTAAGCACATGCTTCCTAATACAAAGCAACAAGATCTGACAGAATCCAGTCTTAGTATCGTCGGTATCAGTATGCAATTGTCGTAAGTTAGAAATGTCTTTCTCACGACGTGAATTTAGAGATCAGCATCACTTCCATCAAGAAGATCATCACAAGGTACAACAGAGGTGTGTATAGTTTCCACCCTTTTACATGATTGCCGATTTTACTTTCATAGATGAATGCCCATGGACATTGGATGTCAAATATTGATCATATTACTCAAGGAGTGGCCAACAACGCACCTTCATATTTACCCAGACGTCAAGTATCTTTTCCATTGCCAGAACTAAGACCACAATTACAACCTCATCATCCTAATCAACCCCAATCTCAGCCACAAGTCCGTATGCAACCTGGCCCTCCGGCTTCTGCACCACCCATAGATACCACATCCGTGATCAGGCCTTCAGGAAAATTTGTACCTTTGTCGGTAGCTTATACAAATGCACCCTCATCTGCGACCTCATCTTCGACATTGGGGTTGAGTAGACCAGTATCAAGGCCAAAAACGGTCGAGAATTCTCCTCCAAGTATGTCAGATTTCCCAGCCACCACCTCAAAGTACCATCATCGGAGATCGTTTAATACAGAAGTTTTGCCTATTTCGCAAATACGTTCACCGGCTGACCTGACTTCGAATACCTCTCATTCTAATAACTTCCGGTCTCCAATTAGTGACGAGTATTTGCGTACGCTTCATATAACTCCGTTGAGCTCAAGAGGTTCAGTTGGTCCGTCTGAAGGAGTGTCTGAAGTCATGACGCCACTTGATGCTGTATCAAGCACCACCATAAATGTTACTGAATCGCCTACAGTTGGAGGGAAAATGATGGTTCAGAAATCTGGGAACATGATGGATATAGACTCTGATGACGAGGTGGAGGTTCCGCTTCTGAGCCTGATGCGGAAGAAGCCGCGGTTGGACATTGCAGATGAACGTACACTTCCTGACCAGCAAACAAAAACTATCGCATGTACTTCGGCTGTTATACCTGTCACAGCTTCTGCTGCAATTTCCAACTCGCCTGAAGCTGCAGCTGCCGTCCCGGATGCTTCCAATAGGTCCGCGATTTCGAATGTGGAAAAGAATGATGATGTGAAGGATGATGACGATGAAATTGGACCTGACGGAATGCGATCTATCCGCTCCTGCCTAGATATTTTCACAGAAGAAGACAAAAATGGCATTATTTGTTTGCTTTGCATGTGAGCTTTTATTTCGCGAGATCTTTGCTCGAAAAATTAATCGGCATTTTTCGATTAGGTCTCGGCACTGCCAGGGGCTGATTACAGAACCTATTTCATTTGCATTGAATGCCACGCAGGAGGAAAAGGTGCAACACTTCCTTGATGAACATCCTACCTCTTGGCATAATCTGGTACATGGAACAGCTGCTCCTCTATATAGTAGTTGAAGAGTCGATAACCGATTGTTTTATGATTCGGAATATTTTTTGGGTAGTGCAAGTCAGAGTTGCACTGATGCTAGATTACACATGTATAGATACATGGTTATCTCTGACAGATTTTTTTTTCAAGCTTATGATCTCTTCCTCCATCCACATGAAAGGATTCATAGGCGGAGCTGGTAGTAGATTGGTATGACAGTTTCAAAATAGTTGTGGCTGTGCAAGGGCCTTGGTTCAAGAAACTCCTTGAATTCAATAGTATCCATAGACATGTTGACGTAACACCTCTTTGTTGTCCAGACACCACCT
>Ga0153918_1001230_pt1 | contig 10622 bp, 11 predicted proteins | sample TSFL002MetaG_FD_104687 | JGI IMG/M metagenome (GOLD analysis project Ga0153918, IMG submission 104687) | Attine ant fungus gardens microbial communities from Florida, USA - TSFL002 MetaG | ecosystem: Host-associated > Fungi > Mycelium > Unclassified | place: USA: Florida, Paynes Creek Historic... | reverse complement strand
TCCTGCACATAGATGTGCCACAGCATCGGCCGGCCGGCCCACTGGGCGCGGACGAACGAATCTTCCCCGCGCACCGCGTTGAAATCGCAGCACCACAGCAGGCGGTCGTAGTCATCCTGGCTGACGAACGGCAGGATTTGCACGGTCAAGGTGCCACGCTGGTGCACAGCGCCGGCTTGCAGTGGCTGCTCACCCAGCCAGGCGCCCAGATCGCCGAGGATGCGCCCTTGCGGCACCAGCAGGTGGACCGGCTCGGCATCCTCGGCCAGCGCATCGAGCCAGCGGCCCAGCTGCCTGTTCTCGTAGGCGAACAGCGACATCAGCAGTGCACCGGGCTGCACCTGCACGCCCAGGCTCTGGAGGAATGCAGCACGTGCTTCGGCCGACTGCTCGAAGGCCTGCCGGCGCGGCAGCAGGCTGGCCTCGCGCAGCAGCCCGCCGGTCTTGTCGGTGAAGCCCGGGAAGAAGAACACCTTGCGCAGGCCATTGGGCTGGGGCGATGGCAAGCCATGGCAGCCTTCGACCCAGTCCTCGGCGCTGAGGTATTCAAGGTTCAGCCACAGCACCGGCGCCGGGCGAGCGCGCATCGCCTCGATGTAAGCCGATGGCAACTGGCAGGCAAAGGCACCGATCACCACGTCAGCCGGCTCTGCGGGCTGCCAGTCGGCGGGCCAGGCACGCACCTCGACCCCCTGCTGCCATTGCTGCGCGGCACCGGCATCGGCGCCCGGGCACAGCGGCACGAAGGCATTCAGGTCGTCCACCCACAGGCGCACCGCCAGGTCGTGCTCGGCCACCAGCTGCCGGGCCAGGCGCCAGGTCACGCCAATATCGCCATAGTTGTCGACGACACTGCAGAAAATGTCCCAGGTGGTTTTCATATGCCCTGCCTTGGCTTGCGCGAAAAGGGCGAATTCTGCGGATAATTCGTCGTCGACAAAAGCGCCGCACAAAAATTCTCCAGCACCATGCGACAATGCCCCCTTCGCCCGCTCTGCCAGGAAGCTGCCATGCCCCGCCAACGTGAATTGAAGATCACCCTCAAACCGCTGCAACTGATTTTCTGCGTGGCCTTGGGCCTGTGGCTCGGCGCCGTGGCGATTGGCCTGAGCCTGTGGCTGGTCGGGGCACTGTGGCCCGAGCAGTTGGAGCCCGTGGCCCAGGCGCATACGCCGGCCTATGAGGAGCCAGCGCCAAGCCCGGCAAAGCCGGTGGACGCGCAGCAGGAAATGTTCGAACACTACAAGGACATCCTGCACAAACAGGAAGTCCAGCAGGCCGCCGAGGCCGCCCAAGGCAACCCGCGCAACCTCAACAGCCCCAAGTGCCAGTTCTGGCTTGCCCAGAACCGCACCGCGCCGACCGACAAGAGCCAGGCCAACGTGCTGGAGTTCTGCTATTGACCCTGGACAAAGCCACCCTGCTCAGCCGTATTGTCAGTGCCCTGGAACTCGACGCAGAGGTGCTGCGCCGTGCGGCGCAGGCCGCCTACGAAGCGGCCACGGCCGAAGAGAACATCGCCGAGAACAAGTACGACACCCTGGGGCTGGAGGCGTCATACCTGGCCACCGGGCAGGCCCGGCGCACGGCTGAGATTCGCCAGGCACTGCTGACTTACCAGCAATTGCTGCTGCGCGAGTATGACCCGGTGCGGGGGGTGCAGGTGAGCAACCTGGTCACCTTGGAGGACGAGGATGGAGGGCAGCGCGTGCTGTTCCTGGGGCCTGAAGCGGCAGGATTGAAGATTGGCGAGGGCGATGAGCGGGTGACCGTGATCACGCCCCGTTCGCCCTTGGGGCAGCAGCTGGTGGGCAAGAAGGTCGAGGATGAGGTGAGGCTTGGGGATCAGCTTCTTTACATTATTGATGTCGCCTGAGGTGGCCTCTTCGCGGGTAAACCCGCCCACAGGTACGGCGCCGCCATCGACAGCTGTGATGACGCTGTGGGTTTACCCGCGAAGAGGCCGGCACAAGCGACACACCTCTAGACCAAAGCATCAAACCGCCTCGCCAAGCCTAGCTCGGCAAACTGTTCCACCACAAAGTCGATGAACGCCCGGGTCTTGCCTGGCAACAACTTGTGCTCGGCGTAGTACAGGCTGATATGCCCGTCATCCACATACCAATCCGGCAACACCCGCTGTAGCTGCCGGGCCTCCAGGTACGGCACGGCGAACGGCAAGCTGACCAGGGCGATGCCCAACCCTTGTTGCGCCACCGCACATGCCGCGTCCGAATCGCTCATGGTCATCGCCTGGCGCAACAGCAACGGTTGTTGTTCCTGCCATCGACTGGTCAAGGGCCAGGAACGTACCCGACCGGTTTGTGGGGAACGGATCAGAATGCCGTCGTGACGCTGCAAGACCTGCGGATCTTCGATAGCAGCGTGTCGCTCCAGGTAGCCGGGCGCCGCCACCAGCACCCGATGGGCCGGGGTCAGCTTGCGTGCCACGACCCCCAGCGGCAGTTCGAAACCACCGCCTATGGCGGCATCGAAGCCTTGGCCGATCAGGTCGACCTGGCGGTTGTCAAAATGCCAGTCGGGGGTGATCGCCGGATAACGCTGCAGAAACTCGCCGAGCAGCGGCAGCACGTACAAGCGGCCGAACACGGTGCCCATGCTCACCCGCAGCAGCCCGGCCGGCTGGCCCTCGGCGCTGGCCAGGTTGGCCACGGCGTACTGGATGGTGCGGAAGCTGTCGCTCACCTCGCCCAGAAACCGCTGCCCGGCTTCGGTCAGGGTCAGCTTGCGCGTACTACGCTGGAACAGCCGCACCCCGAGGCGCGCCTCCAACTGGGCAACGTGCTTGCCCACCGCCGCCGGGGTGATGCTCAGGCGCCGGGCTGCCTCGGCGAAACTGCCCACCTCGGCACTTCGGATGAAGCACTCGAGGGCGTTGAAGGATTCCATGGCCATTGATTACCAACCAAAGGTTTACTCTGCTGATAGTGATTGCCATCTTATCAGCAGGTAATCAGCGGTCGATACTGCGTCCCATCCAAGGCATTCGGCCTTGCTTCCAGCAGGAGATCAGCATGTCCAAGCAACTTACCCTCGAAGGCAAAGTCGCCTTCGTCCAAGGCGGCTCGCGCGGTATCGGCGCAGCCATCGTGCGACGCCTGGCCCGTGAAGGCGCACAGGTGGCCTTCACCTACGTCAGTTCTGCCGGCCCGGCCGAAGCGCTGGCCGAAGAGGTCAAGGCTGCTGGCGGCCAGGCCCTGGCCTTGCGCGCCGACAGCGCCGACGCCGCCGCGCTGCAACTGGCGATCGACGACGCCGTTAAGGCTTTCGGCCGCCTCGACATCCTGGTCAACAATGCCGGCGTGCTGGCGGTTGCGCCGCTGGCCGAGTTCGACCTGGCGGACTTCGACCGCACCCTCGCTATCAACGTGCGCAGCGTGTTCGTCGCCAGCCAGGCCGCAGCCCGCTACATGGGCCAGGGCGGGCGCATCATCAACATCGGCAGCACCAACGCCGAACGCATGCCGTTCGCCGGTGGCGCCCCGTATGCCATGAGCAAGGCGGCGCTGGTCGGCCTGACCAAGGGCATGGCCCGCGACCTCGGGCCGCAGGGGATTACCGTGAACAACGTGCAGCCAGGGCCGGTGGACACCGACATGAACCCGGCCAGTGGCGAGTTCGCCGAAAGCCTGATTCCGCTGATGGCGATCGGGCGGTATGGGCAGGCAGACGAGATTGCCAGCTTCGTGGCGTACCTTGCCGGGCCTGAGGCGGGTTACATCACCGGGGCCAGCCTGTTGGCCGATGGTGGGTTTGCGGCTTGAGGGAGAGTGTCAGCGCGGCGATGCGCATGCCTTAAGTTGTATGCTGGTACGCAGATCGAGCGCCGCGCGGGCGGCGCTCGATCTCACAGACGCAACAAAATTATCGACGAACACCCCCAGCCCCCAACGAGAACCCCATGAAATCCCCCTCCTTGAGCCGCGCGCTGATCCTGCTGATGGCCACCGCCACCGGCCTGGCTGTGGCCAGCAACTACTACGCCCAACCGCTGCTGCACAGCATCGCCCAACAGTTCGGCCTGAGTACCGCCAGCGCCGGCAGCATTGTCATCGCCGCGCAACTGAGCTACGGCGCCGGTTTGCTGCTGCTGGCCCCGCTGGGTGACCTGTTCGAGCAGCGCCGGCTGATCGTGGTGATGACCGCCATTTCCACCTTGGGCCTGGTCATCAGCGCCTGTGCCCCAAGCCTGCCCTGGTTGCTGCTCGGTACCGCGCTCACCGGTCTGTTCTCGGTGGTGGCGCAGATCCTCGTGCCAATGGCGGCTACCCTGAGCGAGCCGCATCAGCGTGGCCGTGCGGTGGGCACCTTGATGAGCGGGTTGCTGCTCGGCATCCTGCTGGCGCGCACAGCCGCCGGTTTCATGGCCGAACTGGGCGGCTGGCGCAGCATCTATGTGCTGGCTGCCGTGCTGATGGCACTCACCGCGCTGGCGCTGTACCGCAACCTGCCCGAACACAATAGCCATGCCGGCTTGAAATACCCGGCGCTGATCGGCTCGGTGTTTCGCCTGTTCATCGAAGAGCCGGTGCTGCGCCTGCGCTCGCTGCTCGGCCTGCTGGCGTTCAGCCTGTTCGCACTGTTCTGGACACCGCTGGCGTTCCTGCTGGCACGCGAGCCCTATCACTACTCCGATGCAGCCATCGGGCTGTTCGGCCTGGCCGGCGCCGCGGGTGCACTGGCGGCCAACTGGGCCGGGCGCCTGGCTGACCGTGGCAAGGGCTCGCTGGGGACCACTGTTGGCCTCGTGGCGCTGCTGCTGTCGTGGGTCCCGCTGGGTTTTGCCGAAACCTCGCTACTGGCGTTGCTGGTCGGCGTGCTGGCCCTGGATCTGGCCGTGCAGCTGGTACACGTGAGTAACCAGAATGCCGTGATCGCCTTGCGCCCTGAAGCACGCACGCGGTTGAACGCCGGCTACATCACCTGTTACTTCATCGGCGGTGCGCTAGGCTCGTTGCTGGGCACGCAACTGTTCCAGCGCCAAGGGTGGATGGGCATCGTGGTGGCAGGGCTGGTGATCGGCGCGCTGGCCTTGGTGGTATGGGGCGTTTCGCAGCGCAAGGCCGCCGCGCAACTGGCCTGAAGCCATCAGCCGACGTGACAACCCGCCACATTACCCTCCGTCGCCTGGCCGTTGACTTGCCTGCCCCGGCGGCGCTCAGTAAGCGCTGGTCACAGACCTTTCACTGACAGGACGACTCAATGACAAGACTCACGGTGCAATCCGGCGATTTCTTGCAAGGTGAAGGCGAGTTTCGCAATGGATCGCTCACACTCAAGACCCCACGCAGTCCTTCACCCGGCGAGCGCATCTCACTGGCCCGCATCGCCGACCTGCGCCTGGCCAGCCTGGAGTCCAGCCGCAGCCTGGGCACCGCCCTCGGCTGGGGCGTGGCCGGGGCGCTGGTGGCCGGCCCGGTGGGGTTGCTGGCCGGGCTCTGGCTGGGCGGCAAAGAGGAAGAAGCCACCTTCCTGGCCACCTTCAAGGATGGGCGCAAACTGATGGCCATCACCGACGGCAAGACCTGGTCGAAGATCGACGACACCTGGCGCCAGCATCGCCGCCCGCCACCTGCCGATTGAGCCCCGCCCAGAATGCAAAAAGCCCCCGAACCTTTCAGCTCGGGGGCTTCTCGCAGAATGTGGCGGTGAAGAAGGGATTTGAACCCTTGATACGATTTCTCGTATACACACTTTCCAGGCGTGCTCCTTCGACCACTCGGACACTTCACCGTTTTCTCTTCAAGGCTTTCACCCCGTCGAGGCGCGCTAATTTAGTAGAAGAGCTTTTCTTTGGCAAGCATTTTTTTCAAATTTTTCATGCATTTAAGCCAACCCACTGAAAATCCGAGGTTACCAGGGCAAAGCGGCCAATCTGGCCAGCGCTTTTACTCGCCAGCAACGCTGTACCCTCGCCGCACAAGGCATTGCAGCCCGACGCTGACTGGGCGGTCAGCCTTGCTGCTTTACCTGGCTCGCGGTGCTGGGTAACGTCTTCGCCACGTCACCCTAAGGATTGCGCCATGAGCGAGCTGATTACCTACCACGCCGAAGACGGCATCGCCACCCTGACCCTGAACAACGGCAAGGTCAACGCCATCTCGCCGGATGTCATCGCGGCCTTCAATGCCGCCCTCGACCGCGCCACGCAGGAACGCGCCGTGGTGATCATCACCGGCCAGCCAGGCATCCTCTCGGGTGGCTACGACCTCAAGGTGATGACGTCCGGCCCGAAAGAAGCCGTTGCCCTGGTCACCGTCGGTTCCACCCTGGCACGCCGCCTGCTGTCACACCCGTTCCCGGTGATCGTCGCCTGCCCCGGCCATGCCGTGGCCAAGGGCGCTTTCCTGCTGCTGTCGGCCGACTACCGCATCGGCGTCGAAGGGCCGTACAAGATCGGCCTGAACGAAGTGCAGATCGGCATGACCATGCACCACGCCGGCATCGAACTGGCCCGCGACCGCTTGCGTCGCTCGGCCTTCCACCGCTCGGTGATCAATGCCGAAATGTTCGAGCCCAAGGATGCCCTGGATGCCGGCTTCCTCGACAAGGTAGTGCCAGCCGAGCAGCTGCTTGAGGTCGCCCAGGGCGTGGCCCGCGAGCTGAAGAAGCTGAACATGCTGGCGCACAAGAACACCAAGCTGAAAGTGCGCAAGGCGCTGCTGGATAGCCTCGACGAGGCGATCCTGCTCGACCAGGGCCACATGGGCTGACCGGTACTGGCCCTTTCGCGGGTAAACCCGCGAAGAGGGCCGCACCGGCTTGCACCAGGGTTTGCCCCGGCCAGTGCACAGCCGTACACTGCGTCGCGACTGTCTGGTGTGAGTCGTACCATGCTTTACTCGCTTCGCATGTTCCTGCTGGGGCTGCATTTTCTGCTGGTGGGCGTCATCGGCCTGCTGATCGGCCTGCTGCGCCCCTTCAACCGCGATAACAGCCGTGTCTTCGCGCGCCTCTACAGCGTGCCAGCGACCTGGCTGATGCGCATCAAGGTCAAGGCCGAAGTCGGCCCGCTGTGGGACCAGCCGCCCGGCTGCGTGATCGTCGCCAATCACCAGTCCAACTTCGACCTGTTCATCCTCGGCCATGTGGTACCGCAACGCACCGTTGCCATTGGCAAAAAGAGCCTCGGCTGGATCCCACTGTTCGGCCAGCTGTTCTGGCTCGGTGGCAATGTGCTGGTCGACCGTAAAAACGCCTACCAGGCGCGCAAGGCCATGCAGACCACCACGCGCATCCTGCAAGATGACACCTCGATCTGGATCTTCCCGGAAGGCACGCGCAACCCGGACGAACAGTTGCTGGCGTTCAAGAAAGGCGCCTTTCACATGGCCGTGGAGGCCGGCGTGCCGATCGTCCCGGTGTGCGTCAGCCGCTATGCCCGGCGCCTGAGCCTGAACAGCTGGCGGCGGCGGACCGTGATCGTGCGCTCGTTGCCGCCGATCGCCACCCGCGGCCTCAGCCAGCAGGACCTGCCCGCGCTGATCGAACAGTGCCGCACACAGATGCAGCAGTGCATCGATAACATGGAAAACGAACTGGCAAAGGCCTAGGTTGCTTTCATCGCGAGCAAGCTTGCGCCGCCAGTTGCTCTAAGGCCAACTACAGCCCAAGCTGTAACCCGTGTACAACCGAACAAGTGGATAACCATGGGTCGAGTCGTGGCATCGGCGGTGTATGCCGCTGGCAGAAAGGTCACCAACATCAATATCGACGAAGGCAGCGAGTGGGCGCGCAAGCCCGGGCACTTCGTGTGGATCGGCCTGGAAGAGCCCAACGCCGAGGAACTGGCCAACCTGCAGTGCCAGTTCAACCTCCACGAACTGGCCATCGAGGATGCGCTGGAAAAACACAGCCGGCCCAAGCTGGAAACGTTCGGTGACGCGCTGTTCATCGTCACTTATTCGCCAGTCCGCCACCAAGGCAAGCTGGAGTTCATCGAAACCCACATCTTCGCCGGCAATGGCTACATCATCACCTGCCGCAATGGCCACTCGAAATCCTATGCGCTGGTGCGCCAGCGCTGCGAGGCGCGCCCGCTGCTGCTCGAACATGGCGAAGACTTCGTGCTGTATGCCCTGCTCGACTTCGTCACCGAGAACTACCAGCCGGTCAGCGAGGCCATTCATGGCGAGATCGAGGAGCTGGAACAGAGCGTGCTGAGTACCACGCTGCAGGAAGAGGATATCCAGCGCCTGCACGGCCTGCGCCGCGACATCCTGCGCTTGCGCCGCTATGTGGCGCCGATGGTGGAAATCAGCGAGGAACTGCAGCGCCTGAGCTTCCCGTTCATCGACAAGAACATGCGCCCGTACTTTCGTGACGTGCAGATCCACGTGACGCGGCAGATGGAGGACCTGGCCGGGATTCGCGACATCGCCAGCCAGACCATCGAAATCGGCATGCTGCTGGAATCGTCACGGCAGAGCATCGTGCAGCGCAAGTTCGCCGCGTGGGCGGCGATCCTGGCCTTCCCCACGGCGATTGCCGGGATCTACGGGATGAACTTCCAGAACATGCCAGAGTTGGGGTGGCACTATGGCTACTTCGCCGTGCTGGGTGTGATCGCGCTGGGGTGTACGGGGTTGTTTGCCAGCTTCAAGAAAGCCGGCTGGCTTTAGGCGTGCCGGGGCCGCTGTGCGGCCACGGGTCGAATCAGGCGGCGCTGTCGCTGGCCTTGGCTGGCTGCTGGATGAAACGCAGCATCCACTCCCCCACCAGGTCGCCCTGGTGCTCGGTGGCCAGGCTGGCAATCGCCTTTTGGTACACCTCGTCCCCGAGGTACTCCTGACGCGCATCGAGCAGCGCCCGCGAGTAGTCGTGGACGAACTCCGGGTGGCCCTGGAAACAAAGCACCTGGTCGCGGATGTGATACGCCGCATTCGGGCAGAAGTCGCTGGAGGCAATTACCGTGGCGCCTTCCGGCAGCTCGGTGACCTGGTCCTGATGGCTGATCAGCAAGGTCAGCTCGGAAACCTCCGGGTCCATCCACGGTGCATGCGCCGCCAGCGAGTAGCGGTGCACGCCCACGCCCCAGCCCTGGTCGGCGCGCTCGGCCTTGCCACCCAGGGTCAATGCCAGCAGTTGATGGCCGAAGCACACACCCAGCAGCTTCTCGCCACGCTCGTACAGCTTGAGCAGGTAGGCCTTGAGCGTCTGGATCCAGGGGTCGCTGCCGAACGAGTCGGCCTTGCTGCCCGTCACCAGGTACGCATCGAAGCGTTCGCCGTCGGGCGGGTACACGCCGTTCATCACGTTGTACACACGAAACTCGGCTGCGATCGGCTGACGCGAGAAGAGCTGCTCGAACATCCTTCCGTAGCCCTGGTACTGCGCGGTCAACTCCGGTCGCAGGACATCGGTTTCAAGGATGCAGATGCGTAACGACATAGGGATAGTCCTGAACGACATGGGTGGGAATCTGCTGTAGAGACTGACGCGAAAGCCACGTACAAGCAAGTAGGCTGCACTGACGAACGGTCACATTTTGTCGAATAACCAGAGGGGGATCTGCGGCTGTCTAGGCAGAGCTTGCCAGCGCGATGGCCAAAGGCCTCATAGCCAAACAGCATCGTACATAAACCCTTTAGAACAAAGCGTTCTCGACAATGCATGACGTTCGCCCTGTGGGTGGTTTATATCCACATACATGAGGCAAGCAGACCCGACAAGGAAGCCACCGGGTATTCAGGAATAACAACAAGAAGGCGGTCCGCCATGTTCAGACAATCGAAACTTCGCCAAGCCGGGCTCATTCTCTTCGCCACGACTTTGCTGCTGATTCTTCCAAACCTCACGCGGCTGTTCGGCTAACAGCGTCAATGCTTCGCTTGGGTTAATCTTCCGGTTTTCTGGTCGGAGATTACCCATGCGTCGTTGCCTGGCCCTGCTAGCCCTGTTGTTGAGCCTGCCGCTGTCGGCGGCGCAGTTGCACCTGGAGCTGGGTGACAGTGCCCGGCAATGGTCCAGCGAAGCGCTGTTGAATCACCCGCAGGCCCGCGATATCGACATCGATCAGGACGTTTCCTACAAGCGGCCCATGCATTTTCGCGCCGTGCCACTGGCAGCGCTGCTGCAAGGGGTCAAGCCCGACGACCATCTGCAGGCGGTGGCGCTGGACGGTTTTGCCGCGGAAATGCCAGCCGGGCCGCTACTGCAGCAGGCGCCGGCACGCGCCTGGCTGGCCGTCGAGGACCCGGCCAGACCGTGGCCTGCGCTGGGTGACGGCAAGCCGAGCGCCGGGCCGTTCTACCTGGTGTGGACCAACCCGCAGGCCAGCGGCATTCGCCCCGAACAATGGCCATTCCAGGTCGCCACGATCCGCCGCCTGGCGCCGGTCGAACAACGTTTCCCGGCACTGCTGCCCGACCCCAGGCTGGCAGCCAATGACCCGGTACGCCAGGGCTTCGCCCTGTTCCAGCAGAACTGCCTGGCCTGCCATCGGCTCAATGGTGCGGGGGATGCCCAGTTCGGCCCGGACCTGAATGTGCCGCACAACCCGACCGAGTATTTCCGGCCTGAGTATCTACGCAGGTACATTCGTGACCCGCAGAGCTTGCGGCAATGGCCGCAGGCGCGGATGCCGGGGTTTGCCGAGAGTG
>Ga0153918_1001227_pt1 | contig 10631 bp, 7 predicted proteins | sample TSFL002MetaG_FD_104687 | JGI IMG/M metagenome (GOLD analysis project Ga0153918, IMG submission 104687) | Attine ant fungus gardens microbial communities from Florida, USA - TSFL002 MetaG | ecosystem: Host-associated > Fungi > Mycelium > Unclassified | place: USA: Florida, Paynes Creek Historic... | reverse complement strand
CATGTTTCACCCTCCAGGCAACCGTTCACCAACGCCCGCAGGCGCTCAGGGGTAAGCCGTGCATGCACCTGGCCATCCAGCTCCAGCGCCGGCGAACAGGCGCAGGCACCCAGGCAGTACACCGGGCGCAGGCTGATGGCACCGTCGGCGCTGGTGCCATGGTCATCCAGCGCCAGCTGTTCACGCAGTTGCGCGGCCAGGGCTTCGCTGCCTCGGCTCTGGCACGATTCGGCGCGGCACAGGCGCAGGGTGTGGCGGGCAGGCGGTGAGGTGCGGAAGTCGTGATAGAAACTGATCACCCCGCGCACCTCGGCGAGGCTGAGGTTAAGGGCATGGGCGATTTCAGGCACAGCAGCTTCGGGGATGAAACCGACAGCGTCCTGGATGGCGTGAAGGATCGGCAACAGCGCGCCGGGAGCGTCCTTCTCGCGGGTCAGGATGTTCTGGATTACCGGCAGGTGAAGCAGTTCATCAGGCATACAGCGGACCTCGGCATCACGGACCCTGCCTGAATTATTGTGGAGGGCAGGTATCCGGCGTGTTCTGCTGCGGCACACCGGCCACGTCACGGTGGCGTGGGCGCGGGGGCCTCCTTGCCGATGGCCGTGCGTCTGCGCGCACTGGGCTCATGGGCATCCCACAAGCATGGCAGTTGTGGCGCCGTCAGGTTGCGTGCGAGCGACCAGGCGCATCCTGAAACCGACCTCGAGATTCTTGCAGGTGTTGCTGGTTTCCTCAGCCGATCACCACATGGGGCAGGAATCGCGAACTGTCCTTGTTGAGGTCGGGCGGCCACAGCACCACCGCCCCAATCCGCGATCAATGGGCGTTGAGCATTCCCAGGTGCGCATCGTCCATCAGTGCTTTGGCCATCTCGCACAGGTAGTGCGAGGCCCAGACCAGCGCGGGTTCGTCGTCCATCACGCCGATGAAGGAGGCGCGGCGCGAGCAGTCCATCAGTACGGAGGCCTGCGCCATGGCGTGGTCGCAGCAGTTGCCGGGTTCTACGCGGAACAGGCGTTTGCCTTTGGCCACGCCTGCCAGGCAGGTGGCGGAGCCGACGGTGATGCCAAGCCTGGCGGTTGCTTCGGGGAGTTCCTTGTCCATTCTCAATCCTCTTTGTTTGTTGAGGCTGATGGCCTCTTCGCGGGCAAGCCCGCTTCCACAAGACCTCACCATCCTTCAGCCTTGTATGAGACCTGTGGGAGCGGGCTTGCCCGCGAATGCGATTGCTCAGGCAACCCATCTGTCCGAGCCATCAGCCGAATGAAGCAGCGCCTCAGTGCAGCGTGTGCGCCTGCCGAGGCCGCTTCAACTGCACCTGCGCAATCGCCGACTCCAGCAACGTGCGCACGGCCTCCATTTCATGAATCATCGATAGCGTCATGACGGTGGCGGGTGACTTGGGCAGCGTGGTGACGGCCTGCTGGGCCACGGCCAAACCGCAGAGCAGGTATTCGGTGGCCTCGACCAGGGTGTCTTCGAGGTAGTGGGATGCGTCGGGGGTGAACGGTGGATCAGGAACAATCTTGAGCATGGTCGTATCTCGAGGCGTTGTGAGAGAAACCACTGCCCATCGCTTGCAGAGAAATGGGTGGCGGCTGCATACGGGCCTGCAAGACCGAGGCCTCAAGAATCCCGGCTGACCATAAGGTCACCCATACGCAGCCACCATTGAACACGGTGAGCACGAATTCTGAGGCTTCGACAGGCTTGCAGACCTGGCCGTTGAATTTGCAACGGCACCGCCAGCCTAGGGAGCTCAATTTCCCACCGCAATGCCCAAAGACTGATTCAGACGCGTCCTACAAGCCAGAGGAAAAATCTGGTTCTACATTTGTAGGAACCACCCACCCAAACCCCATCCGAAATAATTCGTTAAGACTTTTTGCATATTTAGTTAACGTAATTTTCACGATCCGCCCTCTAGCGTCTCTGCCTTTCCGGCAGCCCCCTTTTCTGGCTGCCGCCATGGTTACGAGGCACACGTGGCAAACACCGCACCCCCATCCACGCCCAAGCGCGTGGACTGGGCCGGCCTGGGCTGGCTCCTGCTGTTCTTCTGGTATTTCTCCGGCGTCACCCAGGCGTTGCTGCTGTTCAGCGGCACCACCGGTTTTGCCGGTTTCCGCGATGCGCTGTTCCTCAGCACCCTGTGGTTCGTCCCGGTCCTGCTGCTGCCACGCCTCACCCGCACCCTCGCCGCCGTCATCGGCGTGGTGTTGTGGGCCGCCTCGCTGGTGGGTTTGAGCTACTTCGGCATCTACCATCAGGAATTCTCGCAAAGCGTCATCTTCGTGATGTTCGAGTCGAACACCGCCGAAGCGGGCGAATACTTCAGCCAGTACTTCAGCATCGGCCTGATGCTCGGCCTGCTGGCCTACACCGTGGGCGCCGTGCTGCTGTGGACCCGCGTGCGCCCGGTCACCCTGCGCCTGCGCAGCCGCATCCCGGTAGTGGTGCTGTTGCTGGTCGCCAACCTGGTGCTGCCGTTCTACAAGCAAATGGTCACCCAGGAACGCAACTTCGCCGATGCCGTGGAGAAAGTGCAGCAACGCATGGAGCCTGCCGTGCCCTGGCAGCTGGTGGTCGGTTACCGTCAGTACCTGCAGCAGCTGAACAACATGCAGAAGCTGCTGGCCCAGAACGCTGCCCTGCCGCCCCTGCAGAACCTGCAGGACAGCAGCGGCGATGCCCCGCGCACCCTGGTGCTGGTACTTGGCGAGTCGACTACCCGCGAGCACATGCACCTGTACGGTTACAACCGCGACACCACCCCCAACCTGGATGCCCTGGCCGCCGACAAGAGCCTGACCGTATTCCGCAACGTGGTGACCCCGCGCCCCTACACCATCGAGGTGATGCAGCAGATCCTCACCTTTGGTGACGAGGAACACCCCGACCGCTTCCTCACCGACCCGTCGCTGATCAACCTGATGAAACAGGCAGGCTACAAGACCTTCTGGATCACCAACCAGCAGACCATGACCAAGCGCAACACCATGCTCACCACGTTCTCGCAACAGACCGACGAGCAGGTGTACCTGAACAACCAGCGCAACCAGAACGCCAGCCAGTACGACGAAGTGGTACTGCCACCGTTCGACAAGGCCCTGAAAGACCCGGCGCCGAAGAAGTTCATCATCGTCCACCTGCTGGGCACACACATGGACTACCGCTACCGGTACCCGGATGCCTACCAGCACTTCACCGATCGCAAAGGTGCGCCGGCTGCACTGACCGATGACCAGGTGGAAACCTACAACTTCTACGACAATGCCGTGCGCTATAACGATTTCGTGGTGTCGAGCCTGATCAAGCAGTATTCGGCGAGCACGCCCAACGGCTTCTTGCTGTACCTGTCCGACCATGGCGAAGACGTCTACAGCTCCGGCAACCACGACCGCCTGGGCCGCAACGAAGGCGCGCCGACCCGGCCGATGTACACCGTGCCGTTCCTGCTGTGGACATCACCGAGCTGGCAGGCCGAGCACCCGCGCGACCTGGAGTCGATGGCCAACCGTGCCTACAGCAGCTCGCACCTGATTCATACGCTGTCGGACCTGGCAGGGTTGAGCTACGACCGGTACGAGCCGGCCAAGAGCCTGGTGAGCACGCAGTTCACGCCAATGCCGCGCTGGATTGGCGACCCGTACCGCAAGGATGGGTTGCATGAGTTCGACAAGCTGCCGCAGGACACCGCGGAGCAGGCTCAACAGACTGCGGCCAATTCCCAGCAGTAACGAGCGGACGGCTACCCACCGCTCTGAAGGCCGATGGCGAGGTCTCTGACACGCCATCGGCCTTTTCTTTGTCCAGTCGCTGCGCAACGCATGCCAGCAGCTTTACTTGATATCAATACAGCGTCAGAACGCACGGCGGGGAAACACACCATGGGCGAAATCGAAGCATTCAACCGCTCCCTCTTCCTGCTGATCAACGCCGGCAGCGACACGCCGCACTGGCTGATCCTGCTCGCCATCGGTATAGCCAAGGGCCTGATCTTTCTGCTTCCCGTGCTGATGATGGGATTCTGGGTGTGGGGGCATCGTGGCGAACGCAGGCTGGTGCTCAAGGCGACGCTGATTACAGTGATTGCGTTGGTCGTCAACCAGCTGATCTGGGCGGTCTGGCCGCATCCACGGCCATTCATGATCGGGTTGGGACACACGTGGATGCTGCATGCACCTGATTCGTCGTTCCCGAGCGACCACATGACCGTGTTCGGCTGCATCGGCTTGACCCTGCTGCTCGATGGCTTGTCGGGTTGGGGCGTGATCATCCTGCTGACCGGGCTCTGCGTCGCCTGGGCGCGGGTGTACCTGGGCGTGCACTTCCCGCTCGACATGGTGGGGGGAATGGTCGTTTCGTTCCTGGTTTACTCAGGGTTCTCGCCCATCTGGCGACGAATCGGCACGCGTATGACCGATCTGGCAGAACAGCTTTATCGCAACCTGATGGCCATGCCAATAAGGGCGGGCTGGGTGCGGGCTGACTTCAGACGCTGAACCTCGACCATATCGAACCACCTGTAAACGCAAAGATAGCCCGCGACGCGCCGGGCGGGCTCGATACTCCTCCTGATATTTTTACCAGTTGCAGACACTGCCTTGGCTACTTCATGGTTGATCTGAAAGCAACGAAGCTTCGGCTCCCACCAGAGCGACGATGAACAAGGGGTGAGCAACAGTGAGCAGCCTGCACTTCAACCAGACACCTACAGTCGCAGTGATCAGCAATCGTAGCTCTGCTGTGCGGGAAATCAGCTACCACCGCCACCCACTGACGCCGGAGTTGCTGAATGCACGCGTTACCCAACATACCTTCGATGCCCAGGGTAACCTGTATCAGAGTGCCGACCCCAGATTACGGCGGGAGCGTTTGGTGAACATTTCCCATGTCCATGACCTCGTTGCCCGCATTCTCCGTACCCAGAGTGTCGATGCCGGTATCCATTTTTATTTGCATGACAGCGCTGGCCGCCCACTGATATCAGTAACTAACATCAGCCCCGTAGAACAGTACGGAGATGACCTTAGCCAAGCAGTCACCCATACGACGCACTATGAATGCCCCGCCCTGTCGGGTCGCCCCTTGGATATAACGGAAGGTTTCGCGGGTGAAACCGCACAGGTCACGGAGCGATTCCTGTACGGCAGCAGCTCCCAGCTCGAGAAGGCATTGAATCTAAATGGCAGGCGAATCCTGCACTACGATCCCGCTGGCAAGTTGCAGACCATTAGCATAAGCCTGACGGGGAACATACGTTGCGAACAGCGAAGGTTGCTGGCACATGCGGAAGACGAAACGGTATTCGTCGATTGGCAAGGAAACGATTCTGCTGAGTGGGATCGCCTGCTGGGTGACAAAACATACACTACCTGCCACCTGACGGACTCAACAGGCAACACAATTTCAATATCTGACTGCGCGGACAACACCCAGCTCATGGAATATGACACGACCGGCTCGCTGTCAGCGCATTGGTTGAAGATTGCAGGGAAGGAACGTCAAGCTATCACCGAATCGCTGCAGTATTCCGCCAACGGGAAAGTCAGCCGGGCACGACACGGTAATCGCACCCAATCGATCTTTTCATACCACGCGCGGACAATGCGCCTCGCCGCAACTCGCATAGTCCGAAACGGTGGCAACTCGAAATATCTCCGCGACTTGCGCAATGATTATGACCCCACAGGAAACCTGATCAGGGTCAATGATATTGCGCAGCAGCGAAATTTCTGGCGTAACCAGCAAATCGAGCCCTGTTATGAGTACATCTATGACAGCTTATACCAGCTTGTAATCAGCAGTGGACGTGAAACAGCAGGGCATATAGAGCACGCCGCCTGCGCGCCATCCGCCGTCACCGCACAATCAGGTAACGCCACGGTGTACACCAGATACACCAGGCACTACGCCTACGACGATGCAGGTAACCTGACCCAAATCAGACACCGTGCGCCAACCATCAACCGAAGTTTTACTCGCGACGTGATCATCAGTCACTGCAGCAATCGTGGCGTTCTGGCAACGCAGACTAAGCATATAGGGGATGTAGACGCTTTATTCACGCCAGACGGGCATCAACGCTTTCTATTGCCAGGCCAAGCAATAAAGTGGACGTTGCGTGGGGAACTACGTCAAGTGACGCCAGGAGACCAGCACGCCTGCGAACATTATCGCTATGACGGCCATCAGCGCCGCATTCAGAAAACCCAAAGACAAAAACAGTCCACGCTGTACCTTCCAGGAATCGAACTGCGTACTGCATATGATCAAACTGGCACTGAGGAGCACTTGCATGTCCTGACGCCGGAGGCAAGCGGGGATACCCAAGTACGCATCTTGCACTGGCAGAGCGGCAAGCCTGATGGCATACCTGATGACCAGATGCGGTGGAGCTACGGAACATTCAACGGCAGCTGCGAGCTTGAATTGGACAGCGAAGGCAATGTCATCAGCCAGGAAGAGTATTACCCCTATGGCGGTACAGCCACCCTCACCGCACGAAGCCAGCGGGAAGTGAGCTACAGAGTTGTACGCTACTCCGGCAAAGAGCGCGACGTTACAGGCCTTTACTACTATGGCCTGCGCTACTATCAAACTTGGATAGGCCGCTGGATGAGCGCAGATCCAGCCATGACGGTGGACGGACTAAATCTCTTCTGTATGGCGCGAAATAACCCCACAACGTTCATGGATGACCAAGGCCTACAAACACTTGATCAGCTGTTCAACCCAATGAGCGGTGACTTGATCTATGGGCTGGCAGCAGAAAGGTCAAAGTACATCAAGTCCAGTGTCGCCTTGCTCAAGCATCAACGTGGTGGCAAAGCGTTACTGATAGACGACTACAACCTCCAGGTGGGCACGAGCATCCACATCCTGACAGGACTGGAAAGCTCAAATATTAGAAACCGATCGATCCTGGCATCCAAACCTGCCACCACAACCAACGACTTTGTGCAAAAGATGGCTACAGCGGCGGCCGTTGCCTATCCGCTTTGGGAGAGCTATTTCAACACCGGCAAGGACTGTTCAAAGCTCAACATCGCCAATATCTACCACGAGGTTTACAGCCAATGGGAACTCACACGATTTCACACATGGAGGGACGATAATTTCGCCCCCGACCTTTTTTTGAAGCGAGCCAGCAAGCTTGGAATCGAAATGGCCGCTCGCGGAGAGACAAACAAAATACACTTCATCCTCGACAGCCTCGACCTCTCGTCCGTCATAAGCAAAAAAGACAGCGCTGGTCTTTTTGGGATAGGGAAGCAATACAAAGGCACTTCCATCACCGCCAGCGAACTGCGTTACGCTTACCGAAACCGAGAGCGGCTGGAAGGAAAGGTGCTGTTCTACAACCGCGGCAAACAGGTGGAGGCACCGTGGGTGACCGACGCAGCAGCTTGGCAGAAATACAAACCTAGATCCCTGAGCGCAAAGCGTAACGTTACAACTTCTTTTAAGCATTGAATGAGACAAGGTCAGCGATTTCCCCTGGCCTTTGAGCCATTGCTACCCTGCCGACACCCCAATCATCACCGGCTCGGACTAAAGCCCCGGTGAATTGGTAGACTATGGTCATTCCACCTTATTCATCCGCTCCGCCCCACTGAGCCTGGTACCAATACGTGTCTCAAATGCCCCAAGCCTCCGCCATAAACCCAACTGCACAGCGCCCTGAGCCGTCCCGCCGCTTCAGCGTTGCACCCATGATGGATTGGACTGACATTTCCTGAATCCCTTATAGCCCTAGGCATTCAGCGACGTCACCCTAGGCGCGTACCAACTTTGTACCACCTCTGTGACCATTGATCTCTTTCTAGCTACCAACTTCAGCGTGAGTGATATCTTAGTGCCACTCACGGATTGTGATCCTAGGCGGGAACGTTGAGTCACGAAGCAGATGTTCTGCGGCAGCTCCTTAATAACGGCAGCCTTGACGAGCACGGTGACACGGTGACAGGGATCGCTCAACGGGCGGTGGATCAAGGGTACGAGAACCTCTCTGATCGACAAAAGGCCATACTGTCGTAGGTGACGCCACTAACTCCAGGGTGGCAAAAAGCCATAGATCTCGCTACTGTCTTCCTACAGCTTTTGGTCAGTACAGCATGGAGCACAGCCAGAATGAACGCCGCCGCCCCCCGCCTGCCAGTGGAAGGGACCAGTAAATGCATTGTCCGATTTTACGAAGCCAGGCTTTACGAGGGTTCGAAAGAGATCCCTTTCTCAAAATTGCTAGAAGCGTCTATACGAGCCCGCACCCCATTGGCAGTTCGCGCTTTGATTGAGAATAACTCCGACTACCAAGTGCGAGGCCTTGAGATCCACGACGGCGGGAAAGAAATTAGAGGGTGTTTCGTGAGATTTAGACCAGACGTACCTCTTAGCGGCTCAAACTCCTCACAAGACGAAAAAGAAATCGTTCTAGAGGAAGGCCATCGTATAATCGAGAAGAGCCATTTTAGCTTATTCAAGGAAAGCAGTTATGAAGTTCTCGCTTTTCAGCAGCCGATGGAAGGCGGGAGCATCTCCGCTCTCGCGAGATATCTCTCGGCAATCGCCGGAAAGGATCGGATTGTCTCCTTCCTTGACATCTTGACCAACGAGTCTTTAGACGACCTTCTAAAGGGAAACCTTATAAAAGGTGTAGAATTCAAAGTAGCAAAACCCCGCAGTTCAAAATACATTCCCGACCCGGACGACACCTGGACACAACATGCTATGGATTTCATGGCAGAGACAGGCTCAACTACATTTAACGCTAAGATCACGATCAAAGCCCAGAAAAAGGGTATTTTCTCCCAAGTAAAAGACCCAATTCAGAAATTACTCGCCTCCCCACAGACAAGAAAACTAAAAGTAAAACTTTCCGACACCACCGACCCTATTGATCTATTTGCCGACCGAATCAAAGCTAGAATTAGTGTAAAGAGCCTAAATGGCAAGCCTGTCCCTGATGAAATATACAAAGCCATATGGGCAGAAAAAATCAAGCTAGAACAAGCTCTCGACAACTATTTCAGGCACTAAAATGAAACACTGGAGAATACTTAGCCTTTTAATAGCCATAGGCATCTGCGCGCTCGCCTACAAAACAAACTTCTTCGCCGACCTCGGCGAACAAGAAAGCAGATCGGCATCAGGGATTTTCTCGCAGATAGCTGCCACCATGTTAGGATTCCTCATTGCTGCCATATCTATTATCGCATCCATTTCGAGCAATAGATTTATGCGCACACTGAAAACAACAGGGCATTATAATAACCTACTGAAAAGTTTGTTTTTTTGCTCAGGCTCCTATGCCCTAACAATGATAGTTTCATTAGCAGCTCTAATGACAAAGCTCTGTTTTCCTTGGCCTCCCCTCGTTGCCCTTGGTTTTTTTGCTTTTGCGACATTACTGCTAGCAGATGTAGGTAAAAAGCTTTGGCTCGTACTCGGAAATCTTGCTGAAAATTAGCACCTGTATTGTTCAATTTTCCAGACAACTAGTTAACTCCCTTATCTGAAAGCGTCCAAGCCCAAAACTTAAAGGGCTGGGGCGTTTTTTGTACCTGCTGGCGAAACATCCAAAGGGCATTGATTGGAATTGCGAGGTCGGGGTCTTTCTTCAAGTCATGGACGAAAAGCCCCACCAAAGATTGGCATGAAATGCATCCGACCTTAGCCCAATCATGGGCTAGGACGCCCTACTGGCGCTCTACCCCTTTGAATGCGATGCTGGTGCGAGCGCGCCTCATTCAACCAATTGGACCACTTCTATGCCTTTCGAACCTGACCGTCTTTATCACGAGCTTGGATACCTCATTGCGGCAATGCCAGACATGACCACTAACCAATGGCAGACTCCCGAGGGACAGCGATGGCTGGGACGTGGCTCCGCGCTCTTGGAGCAGAGTGGCAACCATCTAGATGCGGCGGAATATAACGTTGCCGTGCAAGGCCTGAGCTCTAATCCTTTCGTTCCAGGGCATATTGATGCGGTACAACGAATGACAACGATTCTATATCGGGCGCTTGCTAGGGCGGAACTTCAAGCATCGCCTTCAAGCAGCGGTGCCTTCATACCTGTGGGTGAAACTTTTTCAGCATTCTCTGCTTTATCAAGGATCTTGCGCGAGGCTCGCAACATCGTGATGTTTGTTGACCCTTACGCCGACGCCAACCTACTAACAGATTTCGCGGTGCTAGTACCCGAGGGCGTGAGCGTGCGAATTCTGGCCGACGCTGGTAGTAATAAAGCGGCGTTTCCACCAGCGGTGAGGCATTGGGTGCAACAGTACGCGTCAGTACGTCCGTTGGAGGCTAGGCTCGCACCTCAGCGCTCCCTTCATGATCGCCTCATCATCATTGACGAGCAAGAAACCTGGAGTTTGGGACAGTCTTTCAACGCATTAGCTGCGCGCGCTCCGACAAGCTTGATTCGCGCTGATGCAGAAACGGCCAATCTTAAGATTCAGGCGCATAACCAGGCTTGGCAGACAGCCTCCCCCATTAACTGATCTGCTTGCTCATCAATTCAGCCAGGCGACCTACACACACCGATTGTGTAGCTGTACATGCAGAAAAAAGCGCCAAAGCCCGTAACTCATGGGCTTGGGCGCTTTATTGCATTG
>Ga0153918_1001226_pt1 | contig 10631 bp, 9 predicted proteins | sample TSFL002MetaG_FD_104687 | JGI IMG/M metagenome (GOLD analysis project Ga0153918, IMG submission 104687) | Attine ant fungus gardens microbial communities from Florida, USA - TSFL002 MetaG | ecosystem: Host-associated > Fungi > Mycelium > Unclassified | place: USA: Florida, Paynes Creek Historic... | reverse complement strand
GCGCGGCCAGCTGCCTCTTGAGCATCTCGCCCATGGGCAGGTTCAGGTTCACGTTGCGGGGCGGAATCGGCTGCATGAACCACTTGTCGTAGAGCTTGTGCAGCTCGCCCGAACGGATCATCTGCAGGATGGCCGCGTCCACGGCCTTCTTGATCTGCGGATCGTGCCGGCTGAACTGGATGGCGATGGGCTCGGCGCCGATCACCTCGCCCACGATCTTGTAGCCCTGGGGATTCCGGCTCTGGCCGATCACGCCGGCCAGCATGTTGTCGTCCAGCACGAAGGCATCGACACGGCCCGACTCCAGCAGCAGAAAGCTCTCGTACTGGTCCTTGCTCATCAGCGTCGTGAAGCTCAGCCCCTGGTCGCTTGCGTACTTGCGCAGGATCTGCACCGCCGTCGTGCCCGTGATGGCGCCCACGTTGCGGCCCTGCAGCTGCTTGAAGGAGGTGATGTCCGAGTCCGCGCGCACGGCCATGCGCACCTCGCTCACATAGGTGGTCAGGCCGAAGGCCACCTGCTTCTGGCGCGTGAGGTTGTTGGTCATGCTCGCGCAGTTGAAGTCGGCCGTGCCGTTGTGGATCAGCGGCATGGTGTTCTGCGGCGTCAGCACCATGTACTTGAGCCGGGCCCTGGGCGCGATGGCATGCACTACGCGCTCGCACAGCTCCAGGTGGTAGCCGACGAACTTCTCGTTCGCGCCCAGCGCATAGACCATGGGCGGGGCGGCCTCGCGCACGCCCAGCACCACGGTGCCGCCGGCCTGCCAGCGCTGCAGCGTGGGCGATGCGGGAACATCCTGCGCCGGCACGGCGGCCACGGCCGAACCCATTCCCGCTGCCACACCCAGCACCACACCCGCGGCCACCACGGCCCGGCCCATCCACTGCAAGCTCTGACTCATATCCACTTCCGGAAAAACAAAAGCGCCGAGACCTCTGGCCATCGGCGCCTGTCTTCACCATCCACCCCGGCATACGCTGCAACCCTGCATCCATGCAGGCTCCAGCCGCCCATTGTCCCGCAGGCTTTATCGCTTGGAGTGGAATGCTTATGCCGTAGGGCTGCGCAAAATTTCCATCCAGGACAGCCTTTCCCCCTTTTCCACTAAGCGCCGGCAGCTATCGTTTTTCATGCATGCAGGCCTGCAGCTGCCGGTGCGCGGCGCTGTCCGGATCGGCCGGCTGCTGGTGCTTGGCCTGCAGGTAGCGTTCGGTGAACACGGCCAGATACGCCTCCAGCACCCGGCCCGCCTGCCTGTCGGCGGCGTCGCCGCCCAGCTCCAGGCACAGCGCCGCCACCTCGCTGGTGCAGAAATGGTCTGCGCGCGTGGAGCGGCGCAGCCGGTAGTGCGAGATCTGGTCTGGGTGCAGGCTGAGCACCGGAAAGCGGTCCAGGTACGGGCTCTTGCGGAACATCTTGCGCGCCTCGGGCCAGGTGGCGTCCAGCAGGATGAACAGCGGGCGCCGGGCTGGCGCGCCGGGCTGCGGCACCAGTGCCTGCACCACGCGCCCGGGCGGCTGCACGAATTCTCCCGGGAACACCACGTAGGGCTGCCACTGCGGGTCGTCCAGCATAGCCAGCAGCTGCGGGTGGGCCTCGGTGCGCGACCAGCCGAAGGCCCAGGTATCGCGCACCACGTCGGCGATCAGCCAGCCCGTGTTGCTGGGCTTGAGCGGCTCGGCGTCGTGCATCAGCAGGCACACGCCCGCCTGCGTGGCCAGCTGCGGGCGCAGGTGGCACATGCAGTGCGAGGGCCGCAGCCGGCAGCCCTCGCAGCGCTCGCCCCTGGGGCCGCCGCGCGAGAGAAAGGGCCGCGTGCTGCGCGTCAGCCGCTCGGTGCGCAGGCGCGCGACCGCATGCGGTGCCACGCCCGAATCCACGCTGCGCAGATAGCTCAGCGGAATCTGCGGCGCAGGGGTTTCGGGGCAGGAAGGCAGCAAGGGGTCGGACAAGGGGCGCACCGGTAAGGCAAAGGCGGCTATTGTGCAAGATCGCCGGCGCCTCAGGCGCGGCGCATGCCCGGCATGTGGGGAATGGCCTCGCGCATGGCCTCCACGAAGTGGCGCAGCTTGGCCGGGTAGAACTTGGCATAGGGGTAGACGATGCTCACGGGCTGGGGCGCTGCCTCCCACTCGGGCAGCAGGTGCAGCAGCCGGCCCGAGCGCAGGTCATCGTCCACCAGCCATGCCGACACCACGCCCAGGCCCAGGCCGTCGCGCGCGGCGCTGAGCAGGGCGTAGAGATTGTCGGTGGACAGGCGCGGCGCGATCTCGATCAGGCTCTGGCGGCCGGGCTCGTCCACGCGCTGCAGCGTCAGCTCGCGCCGGTAGAAGATGCTGGCGGCCAGCCAGGGAAGCTGCGCCAGCTCGGCGGGCGAGCGCGGCAGGCCCGCGCCCCGGGGCAGGGCCGAAGGCGCGGCGATCACGATGCGCCGCACCTGCGCGATGCGGATGGCGACCGCCGACAGGTCCTCCACCATACCCACGCGGATGGCGCAGTCGATGCCGTCGGCCACGAAGTTGGGCGGCCGGTCGCTCAGCATCCACTCCACGTTCACTTCCGGGTGGCGGCGCAGATAGCGCATCAGCGGGCGCACCAGCTGCTCCTGGCCGTAGGCATGCGGCACCACCACGCGCAGCGTGCCGCGCGGCTGGTCGGCGGGGCCGCGCAGATCGGCCTCCATGGCCTGCCAGTGGCCCACCAGCTCGCGCGCATGCTCGAAGCAGCGCCCGCCCTCCTCGGTCAGCTGCATGCCGTGGGTGGAGCGCTGCAGCAGCTTCACGCCCAGCAGGCGCTCCAGGGCCTGCAGCCTGCGGCTCATGGTGGGCTGGCTGGTGCCCAGCTGCTGCGCGGCCGCGGACAGGCTGCCGGCCTCGACGATGCGGAGAAAGCTGAGCATGAGGTCGATGCGGTCCGAACCCGCGGGCATGGTCTCTGTCATACGTAATGCGTATATCCAATCTGCAGGCCAGCCTACTACACACGCAAGCACCTAGCCAGAACAATCGCAGCCATTCCCCAAGCACTGGAACCTGCCATGTCTTCCATACAGAAACTGAATATCACATCGGGCCAGCCTGCGGCCGGCACCGCCCCGTCGCTGAGTGCGCGCACCCTGCTGCTGCTGGCCGCCGCGGCCGGCTGCAGCGTGGCCTCCATCTACTACAGCCAGCCCATGCTGGGCACGCTGGCGGGCGAGCTGCACACGGGCGAAGGTGCCGCCGGCCTGGTGCCCACGCTCACCCAGCTGGGCTATGCGCTGGGCATTTTGCTGCTGGCTCCGCTGGGCGACCGCTACGACCGGCGCCGCATCATCCTCGCCAAGGTGGGACTGCTGGCCGCCACGCTGCTGGCCAGCGGCCTGGCACCCGGCATCGCGGCCTTGCTGGCGGCCAGCCTGGCCGTGGGCCTGGCCGCGACCGTGACCCAGGACCTGGTGCCCGCCGCCGCCACGCTGGCGCCCGCCGCCGAGCGCGGCCGCGTGGTCGGCACGGTGATGACCGGGCTGCTGCTGGGCATTCTGCTGTCGCGCGTGGTCAGCGGCCTGGTGGCCCAGTGGCTGGGCTGGCGCATGGTCTACCTGGGCGCCGCGGCCGCCGTGCTCTTGATCGGCCTGGCGCTGTGGCGCGGCCTGCCGCGCTTTGCGCCCACCACCCGGCTGGGCTACCGCGCCCTCATGGCCACCATGCTGGCATTGCTGCGCCAGCATCCGGCCCTGCGCCGCGCGGCCCTGGCGCAAGGCCTGCTGGCCATAGGCTTCAGCGCGTTCTGGTCTATGCTGGCCGTCATGCTGCACCAGCAGCTGCAGCTGGGCAGCGCCGCCGCGGGCGCGTTCGGGCTGGCCGGCGCCGCGGGCGCCCTGGCAGCGCCCCTGGCGGGCAGACTGGCCGACAGGCGCGGCCCGGAAATCATCACCCGGCTGGGCGCCGCTGTGGCTGCCCTCTCCTTCGCCCTGCTGGCGCTGGACGGCTGGCTGCCCACCGACCATGCACGCCTGGCCTTGCTGCTGGCCTGCGCCGTGGGCCTGGACTTCGGCGTGCAGGCCGCGCTGGTGGCGCACCAGACCATCGTCTACGGCCTGGACCCCGATGCGCGCAGCCGCCTCAACGCCATTCTGTTCACCGGCATGTTCGCGGGCATGTCCGCGGGTGCGGCCCTGGGCGGCCTGATCATGGGCCTGTGGGGCTGGATCGGCGTGGCGGCCCTGGCCACGCTCACCTCGCTGGCCGCGCTGCTGGTGCGGCTGCAGGGACGCTGAACGCGGCGGCTAGCCGCCCAGGCATTCGAGTTCGAACAGAGGCTGGTCCGCGCGCCGGCTCAGCCAGACGCCACCGCCCAGCTCCTTGAAGCGGGGCGCCAGACCGCGCCGGTACAGCTCGGCGCGGTGGCGGAACAGGCGCGGGTCCGTCAGCTCCTCGTCGATGATGTCGCGCTCGTAGTCCTCGCGCGCCACCGCCTCGACATAGAGGCCGCCGCGCGACAGCTCGCCCAGGTTGGCCAGGGCCTTCTTGAGGTCCGCCGGGCTCAGATAGGGCAGCACCCCCTGGCAGATGACCAGATCGAAGGCCTGGCCGTCACGGGGACGGTAGTCGACCACCGAGCCCTGCTCCCAGCCGTAGCGCTCGCACAGATAGGGACTGAACTCCACGCCGTGATACTGCGCGCCCGGGAAGTGCTGCTGCACCGCCTCGCGCCACAGGCCTATGCCGCAGCCCACGTCGAGCACGCGGCGCACGGGTACGCGCAGATAGGCCAGGTAAGAGCAGACGAACGCGCCCAGCCGCCGCGCGTGCCCGGGGTCGATCACGCTGGTCTTCTTGTCGAAGTAAAAGCGCTGGTAGTACGCCTCGTCAAACCACTCGTTGCTTGCCGATTGCATGCAGCCTCCTGTTCATCCCAAAAACAAACGGCGCCGCGAAGGCGCCGTCATGCATGGCCGGGCAGCGCCTTACACGCGGCCCACGACAGACCAGCCCGCATGCTGGTTCTGCTTGTTGTTCTCATAGTCCCAGACCGTGCCGCACTGCTCGCAGACATAGCGCGTCACCGTCACCTGGGCCGCGCCGCGCTCCTCCTTGCGGTTGCCGCGCTGCATCAGTTCGGCATGGCCGGGGGCCTTGCGCCAGTTGCGCTGGATGCCCGCGCAGGCGGCGCACAAATATTCTTCGGCAGGGGGAGTGGTCTTGGACATGGAAGCTGGGAAAAGTGGGTGCCGCGCCGGCCGCGAATGCGGATGGCTTTCCACCCGCTCCTGCCTGCCCATTGCGCCGCAAAACCGGCATTGTGCAGCCAGTGCCGGTTTCGCACCGGGCGCGCGGCAGCGCCATGCCTGGCTACTCAGTTAATCGGCGCTCTCCGGCTCCCGGGATCAGCCCTTGGGCGGACGGTAGGCCAGGCAGATCTTGTTGCCGTCCGGGTCGCGCAGATAGGCCAGGTACATGGCATCGCCGCGCCAGCCCGGCGCATCCTCGATGGACACGCCGCCGGCGGCCACGCCGGCCGCATGCGCGGCATTCACCTGCTCGGGCGACTGGGCGGTGAAGCCCGTGGTGGCACCGTTGCCGGCCGTGGCCGGCTCGCCGTTGATCGGGGTGGAAATCGCGAACACGCCCGTGGGGCTGCGATAGAAAAAACGGTTCCGGTTGGCGACACCGGGCGCGACACCCAGTTGGCCCAGCAGCGCATCGTAGAAACGCTTGCCGCGCTCCAGATCGCTCACACCCAGCATGACATGGCTGAACATTGCATTCTCCTTGTGTAGCCCCTTGTCGCCTGCCGTCAGGCGAAGATGGCGGCTGCCATCCTAACGGTCTTTCACCACTGCGCAGCCACCCATGCACACCCTGCCCCCCCACTTCACCGCCGTGCCGCTGGACAAGTCCTACCGCCTGCTCAACCACGGCCCCACGGTCATCGTCTCGGCCCGGCATGCGGGCGAGCACAACGCCATGTCGGCCGCCTGGGCCTGCGCGCTCGACTTCGCGCCGCCCAAGGTCACCGTCGTGCTCGACAAGGCCACGCGCACGCGCGCCCTGGTCGAAGGCAGCGGCCTCTTCGCGCTGCAGCTGCCCACCGTGCCCATGGCCGCGCTGACCAAGGCCATAGGCACCGACAGCGCTGTCACCATGCCCGACAAGCTGCAGCGCCACGGCGTGCAGCTGTTCGACGCGCCCGGACTCGACATACCGCTGCGCCGCCTGGCTGGCCTGCCGGCTGATCACCGAGCCGCACAACCAGCAGGCCTACGACCTGTTCATCGGCGAGGTCGTGGCCGCCTGGGCCGACGACCGCGTGTTCCGCGACGGACACTGGCAGTTCGGCACCGCGCCGGCCGAGCTGCGCACCTTGCACTATGTGGCGGGGGGGCAGTTCTATGCGATTGGGGAGTCGGTGGTGGTGTGATGGCTTTTATGCCTGCGGTGCTTGTGTCGCTTACAGGTATGGCTATTCTTTTTTCTTTCAGAAGCCGGGTCTCGCCCCGGCGGGCGACCTTCTTTTCTTGCTCGTGCAAGCAAAGAAGGCAAAAGAACACGCCCCTGCTGTCTGCGTCCCTGCGCTTCGCTCCGGGCAAACCTGCGCCACCCGATTCAGTCTGCGGTGCGCCCCAACTCGCTACGCGCTTTGCGCTTCGCTCAAACAAACGGGCGCAAGTCAGATGACGATGCAACGCTGTCCTGCGGCAGCGTTGCCCGCAGCCTGAACCGGGTGCTGCAGGCGCAGACACAAGGGGGATGGATACGGGTGGCCTGCGAGAGTTGTGGCGAAATCAGCCTCTAGCCAAAGATTCACCTGCGATAGCAGCTATCAAAACCATAAAGAAGCTATCCCGCTCCCGCGTCACCCCTTGTGCCCGCGCCTGCGACGGCGGCCTCTTGTTGCGCGCGGCTGCACCGCAGAGTGCAGACGCATCGTGCTCTGACTTGCGGGCGTTTGTCCGAGCGAAGCGCCGCAGGCGCGCAGCGAGTTGGGCCGCAGCGCGACAAGAGGCTGGCGGCGCAGGTTGCCCGCAGGCGAAGCCGGAGGGACGCGGGTAGCAGGGTCGCCTTTTCTTTGGATACTTTCTTTCGGCCGGCGCTCCGGTGGCGAAGCAAAAGAAAGTAGCTCGGCTGGCGGGCCGAGACCCGCCCTTCAAGCACAAAGCAGATCTGTGAAATAACTGAACTGCAAAGACTATCAGTCTGGGGTCAGCATTCGTTCACCGAGATAAAACAGACCCCAGAAAGTCACACATGTCATTTGAAAAAGTGCAAAAAGAAACCCAAAAATCCCGCTCCAGTGAAGCGTTGAAACAGCATTGGGCCAATCCAATTTAAGTGCCGGTGCAAGAACCAGAATAGCCATCGCTCCTAGGCTAAGGACAATGCTCAAGGCGGTGAGGTACGCGAACATCGACGTTAGGAACCGCCGTCGAGTAGCTGGCACGCTCTGCATAGCCCCGTTGTACTTGATGTACATCATTGGAGCTGGAGCAGGCATTGCACGGTCCAAATGAGGGCTGTTGAACGACGAAACAGCGGCCAGGGCTGCGATGTAAAAACCTGCCAGCGTTTGCACAAACCCGAGTACACGCTCAAGCAATCCTTGCCCTCCAAAGATGTTCACAGGAGTTTTCAAAAGCCAAAGTCCGACCACCACCAGCAACGTCAGCAAAGCAGGCAACATCCAATTCACCCACAACGGTAGCCGCGATGGATGTTTGACGGTAAGGAATGAAAAGGGCCTGAGGAGGTCCAGCATGTTGATTACCGCTTACAAGGGTACTAATTGAAGCAGCGGCTTCATACCCTTCAGAATGATGGAGTCGAGTCTCTCCTGCTGTGCTTCTACATCCGAATCAAACTCAATGTGCTCTTTGAGCGTAAATGCCGCATCCAAGTTATTGATATCTAAGATGGCACTGGTACGTTTGCCCGCCACAGTTTTGTAATGAAGCCGCAGTTTGTCGTACAAGGCTCCATCTGGAGTTTTCTGGTACGAGCGTATCGCATTGCGGATGGCTGCACCTGTGACCGTCTTAGGTAGCTTGGCTTGAATTCCAATGCTTCGTTCCACGATTTCCAAGTTCCCGCCGGCATCGAACTTCTCTTGTTCATGTGCAATCAACTCCATGCCTTCGAACTCACCAGTCTTCAAAGCTGTAGCAAGAGTCTGGCCTTGATGCCCAAAGGCTGCAAAACCGTACTGAACCTTGTATTGCAACGGTTTGCCGTCAGGGCCTTTTGCGCCTGATGGATCATCAAAATAGAAGAGTGCCTTGCTGCGGGGATCTTTTGCAGCCACCCGCGAGAGTAGCCGTAACAAGACCTCAATATCCTTGGATGCAACGCCAGCACCCATCGTCAATAGTAGTGCTGCTTTTTTCCCATCTGTATTCGGACGAATAAGCGCATGGGCCGAGACCTCAATACCTTCGACCTTGGTCTTACCGGCCTTACGTAGCTTGGCCGTTCCCAAGTCGCGCAAAGCAACATCGGATAAGGCAGCATTGGCCTTACTTACCAGCAGCTCGTAGCAATTGCTAGCCGAATCGTAATGCCAGTCCGCAAGCACCGTATGCAAATGCGAGGACTGCCGAATGGTGCGCGGCAATTTGCTTCCCGAAGCCAGCAAGGTGAAGCTCTGAAGCAGATCCGTCAATGAAGCACACGATGGATTCTTGATAGCCGCTTTTGTGAATGAGTGCAGGTGGATTTCATAGAAATGCACCGTGCGTTTACGCATCGGCAAAGACATGTTTTTTCTCTCTTTTTAAATGTATTTCTCGCTGGCTACTTTACGCAGCCTTAACCGCACTTGACGCTAATGCCAAGCGCGAACGTTCACCCGTTGCGGATCGCGCTCCAGCGCGTTGATGACCTGGATGGCGCAGTGGCGGGCCTGCTGCAGCGGACTCATCACGACCTTGACCTGGCCCTCGGCCAGGATTTCAAAGCGCTCGCGCGTGGCGCTGCGGATGGTTTCGAGGTGCCAGTCCTTGGTCTCCAGGATCAGCGCGCCACGGCGCGGATGCACGACCACGAAGTCGGGCCGCGTCTGCCTGGGTCCTATGGGCACATCCCACCACAGCAGGTAATCGTCTTCCAGCTTTTGCTGCAGACGCTCGGCCAGCCGGCGTTCGCCGCTGGTCATTCGCCCCGCGCAACTGCCCAGCGCAGGTATCAGCACCGCCATCGTCTCCCCCTTGCATGTCTTTTGTATCAAAAGGTGTTCGGGGATTTATAACCGAGGCGGCTGGCGTCAATCTTTCATAAATCGCAGGGCAGAACTATGTTTTTTGCGAGCTGATGGCGCACGATCCGGCGCCATCTTTGAGTCGAATCGACGTAGAAGCTTGATATGGCAAGCGCCAGCCGCTCCGGTTTCGGGAGCAGCCGGCGGTGCCTCTCAATTTCAAGAGCAACAAGGCAGTGCCTGGCGTACTTCCGCATGCGCCGCCAGCGGCAGAGGCCTAGCCGGACGCACCGGATTTCGCCCCGGCAAGCGAGTTATTTTCGTGCCCGTGCCGAAGTGCCGGCCACACGAAAGTAACCACAGAACGCGCGCCCTGCCGTCTGCGTTCCTGCGCTTCGCTCCGGGCAAACCTGCGTCACCCGCTTCCGTCTGCGGTGCGCCCAACTCGACTTCGCGCTCCGCGCTGCGCTCGAACAAACGGGCGCAAGTCAGAGGACGATGCAACGCTGTCCTGCGGCAGCGTTGCCCGCAGCCTGAACCGAGTGCCGCAGGCGCAGACAAAAAGGGGAATTCGGACGGCCTGCGGGAGCGGTGACGAGACTGGTGGGGCGTTGGTTCAAGGCGAGCCGCGCAGCGGCAAGCGCATCCAGGCCGAGCGCAGCGATGGCCCGAATGGATGTTCCCCCCTTGTGCCCGCGCCTGCGCCGCAATGCTTGCGGGGTGGCGGCTGCACCGCAGAGAGCAGCCGCTTCGTGATCTGGCTCGCCGCCGTTTGTCTGAACGCAGCGCGCCAGCGCGTAGTGAGTTGGGCGGCGTACCCCGCAAGCGTTGTGGCGCAGGATGCCCCGTAGCGCAGCGAAGGGGCCGCGGGCAATTGGGGGCGTGTTCTTGGCCTATCTTCTTGCACGAGCAAGAAGGTAGGTCGCCTGCCTGGGCGAGTCCCGGCGCCGCCGGCCCGGCCTCGGAAAGCAAACGCTCAACAGCATCAAAAAACAGAGCGCATACCCAACACCCAATAATGGTTTTGAGCCATTTCCTCCATTTACCGCCGCGCCCCTCATCCCTGCCTTCTCCTTCTCCCGGACCGAGAAGGAGGCAGCCATACGGACAGCCCCTCAGTAATGCAGGCAGATCTTGCCGAAGTGCTGGCCGGCCTTCTGGCGCGCAAAGGCCTCGGCCATCTGCGCCAGCGGGTAGCGGCTGTCGATTACGGGGCGCCAGGCAAACTGCTCGAGCGCGCGCACCATGTCCTGCTGCTGTTCGCGGCTGCCGACGATCAGGCCCTTGAGGGTCTGCTGCTTGCGCATCAGCTCCACGGTGGGCACGTCGCCCGCAAAGCCGGTGAGCACGCCGATCAGCGCGATATGGCCGCCGGGCCGGCAGGCTCGGATGGACTGGGGCAAGGTGGCCGGGCCGCCGACCTCGACCACGATGTCGGCGCCGCGTCCGTCCGTGGC
>Ga0153918_1001221_pt1 | contig 10663 bp, 7 predicted proteins | sample TSFL002MetaG_FD_104687 | JGI IMG/M metagenome (GOLD analysis project Ga0153918, IMG submission 104687) | Attine ant fungus gardens microbial communities from Florida, USA - TSFL002 MetaG | ecosystem: Host-associated > Fungi > Mycelium > Unclassified | place: USA: Florida, Paynes Creek Historic... | reverse complement strand
GGCCATCGGCTGGCATGCGGGTGTCACGGCGTGGCCCGCCATGCGCTGAGTGTGAGCGTCGCGTAGTCACGAGATTCAGACCGCTCAACCTCAGACCTCATCAGCTGATCGCCAGAGTGCTAAATGTGCTCTGGCTCAGCTTCATCTGGATTGTCCAACTCAAAGCACAGGAGACCGGCCCGCTACTGTCAGCGCCTATGAGATCGAGCGCCGCCCGCGCGGCGCATCGCGGATAAAACCGCTACTACAGATGATGAACGTGGCCATGCCTGTGAGGCCGTGGTCGTCAGCCGGTTTGCAAGCCTCAAGACATGCGTCAGGGCTGGCAACCATGGCGTTGCAGGTTCGGCACGTTGCAACAAACTGTAGGAGCGGATTTATCCGCGATGCGCCGCGCGTGCGGCGCTCGATCTCAGACGCGCCAAAACACGCATGGCGAACGCCCTCAATGCCCCGCCGAAGCCGGCCCCGCCTTCGCCGTAAACGGCGGCTTGGCCAACCACACCAGCAGGATCAACCCGGCAAACACCCACGTCATCAAGGTGAAGTAATCCACCGTCGACATCATGTACGCCTGCGCATTGACGATCTGCTCCAGCTGCGCGTAATGCTGCGCACTCGCCCCGCCCATCTGCTCCAGCGTATGCCGCGTCGCCGGGTCGAACGGGCTGATGTGCTCGCTCAGGTACGCATGATGCTGGTCCGCCCGACGAATCCAGATCCACGTCGTCAACGACGCCGCAAAGCTCCCCCCCAACGTGCGCAGGAAGGTCGCCAGCCCCGAACCATCAGCAATCTGATGCGGCGGCAAATCCGATAGCAAAATGCTCAAGGTCGGCATGAAGAACAACGCCACGCCAATCCCCATGAACAACTGCACCAGGGCGATGTGCTGGAAGTCCACCTCACTGGTGAACCCGGCACGCATGAAGCAACTGGTACCGATCGCCAGGAACGCCAGCCCCGCCAGCACCCGCAGGTCGAAGCGGTGCGCGTACTTACCCACGAACGGCGACATGATCACCGGCAGCAAACCGATCGGCGCCACCGCCAGCCCCGCCCAGGTGGCGGTATAGCCCATCTGCGTCTGCAACCACTGCGGCAGGATCAGGTTGATGCCGAAAAACCCCGCATAACCACCGACCAACACAATGGTGCCGACCCGGAAATTGCGGTGCACGAACAGCCGCAGGTTGACCACCGGGTGGCGGTCGGTGAGTTCCCAGATGATGAAGATCGCCAGGAACACTACCGAAATCAGCGTGCCGACGATGATGAACGACGACTCGAACCAATCCAGGTCATTGCCTTTGTCCAGCACCACCTGCAACGCACCGACGCCGACGATCAGCGTCAGCAGGCCGATATAGTCCATCGGCTGGCGGCTGGTAACCACTGGCCGCGTGCGCATCTGCTGGCGCACCACGGCAGCGGCGAACAGGCCGATCGGCACGTTGATGAAGAAGATCCACGGCCAGCTGTAACTGTCGGTGATCCAGCCGCCCAATATCGGCCCGGCAATCGGCGCCACCACCGTGACCATCGCCAGCAACGCCAAGGCCATGCCCCGTTTCGCCGGCGGGTATACAGCAATCAGCAACGTCTGGGTCATCGGGTACAACGGCCCGGCCACCACACCCTGCAACACACGAAAGCCCACCAGCTCCGGCATCGACTGGGCGACACCGCAGAGGAACGAGGCCAGCACGAACAGCAGCGTGGCCCAGATGAACAGCTTCACCTCGCCAAAGCGCCGGCTCAGCCAGCCGGTCAGCGGCAAGGCAATGGCATTGCTCACCGCGAACGAGGTGATCACCCAGGTGCCCTGTTCGTAGCTCACCCCCAGGTTGCCGGAGATGGTCGGCAGTGCCACGTTGGCGATGGTGGTGTCGAGCACCTGCATGAAGGTCGCCAGCGACAGGCCGATGGTAGTCAGCAACAGGCTCGGCGGCGTGAATTGCGCCGGGGCGTTGTTACTCATCGCTGCGCCGTCTTGCCGGTGGCGCTGTTCTCGTGGATCAGCCGGGCAATCAGGTTGTCAGCCTCGACCAGCTGGCGGTCATACACTTGAGTGGTGTAGCTGGCCTGCTGCGGTGGCTGTTGGGCCAGCGCCGGGCCGCTCTGGTCGTGCAGGTCGACGTCGACCACGGTGGACAAGCCGATGCGCAGCGGGTGGTCCTTGAGCTGGTCGGGGCTGAGGTGAATGCGTACCGGCACGCGCTGGACGATCTTGATCCAGTTGCCCGTGGCGTTCTGCGCTGGCAGCAGGGCGAAGGCGCTGCCGGTACCCGCGCCGAGGCTGTCGACCGTGCCACTGTACTTGACCTCGCTGCCGTACAGGTCGGCGCTGATTTCCACCGGCTGGCCGATGCGCATGTCGCGCAGTTGGGTTTCCTTGAAGTTGGCATCGATCCACACCTCGTTCAGCGGGATCACCGCCATGGTCGCGGTGCCGGGCTGCAGGCGCTGGCCGAGCTGCACGGTACGCTTGGCGACATAGCCGGTCACCGGCGCCACCAAGGTGGTGCGCGCGTGGTCGAGGTAGGCCTGGCGCAGATCGGCCGCGGCCGCCATCACCTCAGGGTGCGAGGACACCACGGTGTCATCGACCAGGGCGGTGCTGGTATTGAGCTGCTGGCGTGCGCTGTTGACGGCGGCCTGGGCGACGGTCAGATCGTCCCGGGCATGGGAAATCTCTTCCGCGGCAATCGCGCCGCTGTCGGCCAGCACCTTGCGTCGGTTGTAGTTCTGCTGCGCCTTCTGCAGCTCGGCCTGGCGGGTTTCCAGCTGCGCCTTGAGCGAGTCGACGTTGCTGTACAGCCCGCGCACCTGGCGCACGCTGCGCGCCAGCTTGGCTTCGGCGGACTGCAGGGCCACTTCGCTGTCGGACGGGTCGAACTGCAACAGTACCTGCCCGGCATGCACCAGGTCGCCGTCATCGGCGCCGATGCTGGTGACAGTGCCGGTCACCAGCGGCGTGATCTCCACCACGTTGCCGTTGACGTAGGCGTCATCAGTGCTTTCGTGCCAGCGCCCGATCAGGCTGTACCAGGCCCAGGTGCCGGCGCCGGCGAGCAGTACCAGCAACAGCAGGCCAAGCAGCCAGGCCTTGCGCTTGCCCGACGCTGGCGCGTCGGCGGAGGGAGTTGTGGTGTCTGTGGGAGTGGCCATGACAATACCTTGGAAAATGCGTAACAGGGATCAACGATCGCCGAAGCGGCGGATCGTCAAAGGGTCGCCGGCACCTAGCAGCACCTTGGCCAGCAGACCTTCGAGGGACTTCAGTTCGTCCGGCTGCAACACGCCGACCAGTTCGTTCATCGCCGCCGCGCCGATCTCCGGCAGGCGGTCGGCCAGGCGCTGGCCATCGGCGGTCAGCCCCAGGCGCACCTGGCGGCGGTCATCAGGGCAGCGGTTGCGCAAGATCAGGCCCTTCTGCTCGAGGCGGTCGAGCATGCGGGTCATCGAACCGCTGTCCAGGCCCAGGTAGCGGCACAGTTCGGCCGGGGTATCCACCTCGTACTGGGTGACGATGATCAGCACCTTGAACTGTGCAGCGGTGACGCCTTCCGATTCGAGGTGCCAGTCGAGAATGCGGTCCTTGAGGATCGCCGCCCGGCCCAGCAGCATGCCGATGGCGCAGGTCTGGAAGTTTTCCGGAGTGAAATGAGGCATCGGGGTCTGCTCGGGCAATTGTTTAAAAATATTACTGCCTAGGCAGTGAATGTCAAAGCTTTGATTAGGCTGCTATGCAAATATTCATGAAACGGCCGCTGCCGACGACGTTTCAGCGGGCCCGCAAGCCGGGTTGCCGCGAAGCGTTCTCAAACGCTGGAAATCCCTTGCGCAACCGACGAAAAACACACATAACTGATAGTCATTCGCCATTACCTCGGTTCTCGGGAGCCCCTGTGCAAGGGTAGAATGCGCAAAACCCGGAGCCATGATGAACCAAGACCGCCTCAATCCCAGCCCAGACGATGCGATCACCGATGCCGCCGCGCACTGGTGCATGCGCCTGCACGCCGACGATTGCACCCTGGTCGAACGTGAGGCCTTCTCCCGCTGGCTGGCGGCCGACCCGCGTCATGCCGAGGAATATCAGGCGATGCTGGAAATCTGGCAAACCGCCGACCTGTTGCCACGTACCGCCACGGTCATCGATTTCAACCCGCCCGCGCAGCACCTGCCACGGTCACGCAACTGGCGGCCACTGGCCTCGGCAGCAGCGCTGGCCCTGCTGGTATTGCCGCTGGCCGGCTGGGTGGGTTGGGAGCAAGGCTGGTTGCCCAACCACTACCAGCACTTCGAAGCGGGCAACGAAATGAAGACCGTGCAGTTGAACGACGGCAGCATGGTCGAGCTCAATCTCCACACCGAGCTGACCTACCTCAACTACAAGGACCAGCGTCAGGTCACCCTCAAGCGTGGCGAAGCCTTTTTCAAGGTGCGGCACGACAGCAGCCACCCGTTCATCGTCCGCGCCGGTGGCGGCCAGACCCGCGTCACCGGCACCCAGTTCAACGTTTGGAAGTACCAGGACCAGGTCAAGGTCACGTTGGTGCAGGGTTCGGTGCTGGTCAGCAGCGCGGGCAGTGCTGGCGGCTACCGCCTTGGCCCTGGCATGCAGGCCAGCTACCACACGGGTGATTTCGAGCCGCAACTGGCCGAGAACAGCGACTACGACAACAGCCTGGCCTGGCGCAACGGCAAGCTGGTGCTCGACAATCTGAGCCTGGAACAGGCCCTGCCGGTGATCAACCGCTACCTTGACGCCCCGCTGCTGCTGGCCGACCCCGGCACCGGGCGCATCCGCATCAGCGGCATCTACAACACCGGCGAGGTGGAGCGGCTGGTGGACAACCTGCCCAAGGTGTTGCCGGTCTACCTGACCCGCAGCAAGGACGGCAGCACCGTCCTCAACAGCATTTCCCCACCCCCCGACAAGGGCTGACGCCTTACAGCGTCATGGCCGCCAGCCAGCCGAACGCCAGCAGCGGCAGGTTGTAGTGAAGGAAGGTGGGGACCACCGTGTCCCAGATGTGGTGGTGCTGGCCATCCACATTCAGCCCGGAGGTCGGGCCGAGGGTCGAGTCCGACGCTGGCGAGCCGGCATCGCCCAAGGCACCTGCGGTGCCGACGATGCATACCGTGGCCAGTGGATCGAAGCCCAGCTGCACGCACAGCGGCACAAAGATCGCAGCCAGGATCGGCACCGTCGAGAACGACGAGCCGATGCCCATGGTCACCAGCAACCCCACCAGCAACATCAGCAAGGCGCCGATGCCCTGGCTGTGGTCGATCCACTGCGCTGCGGCCTCGACCAGGCTTTTGACCTCACCGGTGGCCTTCATCACATCGGCAAAGCCGGACGCGGCGATCATGATGAAACCGATCATGGCCATCATCTTCATGCCCTCGGTGAACAGGTCGTCGGTGTCCTTCCAGCGCACGATCCCCGACAGCGAAAAGATCAGGAAGCCCACCATGGCGCCGATGATCATCGAGTCCAGCCACAGTTGCACGACGAATGCCGCAGCAATCGCCAGCCCCGCCACCAGCAGGGTCAGCGGGTTGTACTGCACGCTGACCTGCTCGACCTGCTCGATGCGCGCCAGGTCGTAGTCGCGCTTCTTGCGGTAGCTGATGAACACCGCCAGCAGCAAGCCGGCCAACATGCCAGCAGCCGGGATGGCCATGGCATGGGTGACATTGACCCCGCTGACATCGACCCCGGCACGGGCGACGTTGGCCAGCAGGATCTCGTTGAGGAAGATATTGCCAAAGCCCACCGGCAGGAACATGTACGGCGTGATCAGGCCAAAGGTGATGACACAGGCGATCAGCCGGCGGTCGATGCGCAGGCGCGTCAGCACGTACAGCAGTGGCGGCACCAGCAGCGGGATGAAAGCGATGTGGATAGGCAGGATGTTCTGCGACGACACCGCCACCACCAGCATCAGGCCGATCAGCAGCCATTTGACCTTGCCGCCATTGGCATGGCCCTGGCGGTCGATCATGTTCAGCGCCCGGTCGGCCAGGGCATGGGCCAGGCCCGACTTGGCGATAGCCACGGCGAAGGCGCCGAGCAACGCGTAGGACAGTGCCACCGTGGCGCCGCCGCCGAGGCCACCGTTGAAGGCCTTGAGCGTGCCTTCGATGCCTAGCCCACCGACCAGGCCACCGGCCAGGGCGCCGATGATCAGGGCGATGACCACATGCACGCGGGACAGGCTGAGTATGAGCATGATGCCGACGGCGGCGATCACTGCGTTCATGGTTTGGGGTTCCTCATAGCGGCAGACAAAAAGCGCGCACTCTGAAGGACTGGGAGGTGGATGTCAAAAACGCCATAGCGCGGCGCATTTCGCTGGCATTTTAAATTGAATGTTTGAATAAAGAAAAATGTTCCGGGGCCGATACAGGGGGAGGCTCAGAGGTGTTTGGCTTGAGGTTTTCAGCGCCTGGGAGATCGAGCGCCGCGCGGGCGGCGCTCGATCTCCCAGGCGCTGAAAACCTCAAGCCAAACACCTCTGAGCCTCACCGCCAAACCCTTACTGCCAGAAAAAGGGACTCCCCATGCCTTTGCGACAACTTTCCATTCAGTGGAAGATCACCCTGCTCGCCGGTCTCTGCCTCGCCAGCATCGTCACCCTGCTCGTCGGCCTTTCCCTGTACCGCATGGACCACAGCTCGGACCTGGTCAAGGCCAGCAGCATGCAGATGCTCACCGAGGCCGCGCAGTCGCGTATCGAGTCGCAAGGCGAGGTGCAGGCTCTGAACATTCGCCGCCAGTTCATGGACGCCTACCAGTACGGTGCGGGGTTCTCGCGCCAAGTACTGTTCTTGCGTGAACAGGCGGAAAAACGCTTCCTCGATGCGTTCGACCTGCGCGAAGACATGACCCGCCAGGTGCGCGCCGCGCTGCAGGCCAACCCCGACCTGCTCGGCCTGTCGCTGGTGTTCGAGCCCAACGCACTGGACAACAAGGACAGCCTGTTCGCCGGCAAAGCCGAACTGGGCAGCAACGAAACCGGGCGCTTCGCCCTGTACTGGTCGCAGCCACGCGCCGGCCAGCTGACCGCCATGGCCCTGCCCGAACACGACATGGCCAACACCGAGATCGGCCCCAGCGGCCAACCGGCCAACACCTGGTGGACCTGCCCGCGCAGCACCGGCAAGGTCTGCGTGGTAGAGCCGTACTTCTATGACATCGACGGTCAGCGCGTGCTGATGACCAGTATCGTCTTCCCGCTGGCGGTCAACGGCAAGATCATCGCCACCCTGTCCATCGACATCAACCTCAACAGCTTGCAGGCCTTGAGCCAGGACGCCAGCCGCAGCCTCTACGAGGGCCGCACCACGGTCGGTATCCTCAGCCCGGTCGGCCTGCTGGCCGGCTACAGCGCCGACGCCAGCAAGCTGGCCCAGCGCTTCGACCAGGTCGACCCGCGCCAGGGCGCCGAACTGGTGCGGAAGCTGGCCACCGGCAAGCTGAACATCGTCCACGACCAGGCACGCCTGAAGGTGCTGGCCGCCTTCGAGCCGGTTCCCGGTGCCCAGCCCTGGGGCGTGCTGCTGGATGTGCCGGAAAATGCCCTGACCGGCCCCGCAGAAGCACTCAAGCAAGAACTGGACACCCTGAACACCAGCGGCACCCTGCTCGAACTGGGCCTGGGCCTGGCCGCCGCGATCGCCGGCCTGCTGCTGGTCTGGCTGATGGCCCGTGGCGTGACCAAGCCGATCCTCGGCGTGGCGGCGATGCTCAAGGACATCGCCAGCGGTGAAGGCGACCTGACCCGCCGCCTGACCTACGACAAGCGCGACGAACTCGGCGAACTGGCCGGCTGGTTCAACCGTTTCCTCGACAAGCTGCAACCGACCATCGCCGAGGTGAAGCGCTCGGTGCAGGCCGCCCGTGGCACCGCCGACCAGTCGTCGGCCATCGCCAGCGAAACCAGCGCCGGCATGGAACAGCAGTACCGCCAGGTCGACCAGGTGGCCACTGCGTCCCATGAAATGAGCGCCACCGCCCAGGACGTCGCTCGCAGCGCCGCCCAGGCCGCGCAAGCTGCCCGCGAGGCCGACCAGGCCACCCGCGAAGGCCTGGCGGTGATCGACCGCACCACCACCAGCATCGATGCCCTGGCCGCCAACATGAGCGAAGCCATGGCCGAAGTCGAAGGCCTGGCGCAGAACAGCGAGAAAATCGGTTCGGTGCTGGAGGTGATCCGCTCGATCGCCGAGCAGACCAACCTGCTGGCGCTCAACGCCGCCATCGAGGCAGCCCGCGCCGGTGAAGCTGGCCGCGGCTTTGCCGTGGTCGCCGATGAAGTGCGCAACCTGGCCCAGCGCACCCAGGAGTCGGTGGAAGAAACCCGTCAGGTGATCGAGGCCCTGCAGACCGGCACCCGTGATGTGGTCGGCACCATGGACCAGAGCCACCGCCAGGCTCAAGGTGGCGTCGAGCAGGTTGGCCAGGCGGTCAGCGCGCTGCAGCGCATCGGCCAGGCCGTCAGCGTGATCACCGACATGAACCTGCAGATCGCCTCGGCGGCCGAAGAGCAAAGCGCGGTGGCCGAAGAGATCAACAGCAACGTGGCGACCATCCGCGATGTCACCGAGTCGCTGTCGGGCCAGGCCAACGAGTCGGCGCGGGTCAGCCAGTCGCTGAACAGCCTGGCCAACCAGCAGCAGGCGTTGATGGACCAGTTCCGCGTCTAGAGGGCTGGCAGGCCGCTGCGCGAGGGCGCGCAGCGGTGCCCGCTCCCGTCATGTCACCGCTGGCCACCAACCGCTGCGCTAGGTGGCCGTGCGCCAGGCGTTACCGGACTGCTGGTGCGAGGCGCTTGCAGCCCCATCGCGCAAGCATTCCTCCTGGGCGCCCGCCCCCCTCGTCTACACTTGCCCCAAACCCAAGGCGCGGCAACCGGAGAGGCCCCATGAAGACAATCCCTGCGCTGCTGGCCGGCCTGCTACTCACCATCGGCCTGGCCAGCACCGACAGCGCCGCATCGGCAGAGCAAGCCAAACCCATCCACTTCGGCGCCATCGGCTGGGAAAGCGGCGCCCTGACCACGGAAATCCTGCGCCACATCGTCGAGCACGGTTACGGCTACCCCACCGACACCCTCCCCGGCAGCTCGGTGAGCATGGAAGTGGCACTGGCGCGCAACGACCTGCAGGTGATCGCCGAGGAATGGGCCGGGCGCAGCCCCGCCTGGGTCAAGGCCGAACAGGCCGGCCAGGTGTTCGCCCTGGGCGACACGGTGAAAAATGCCGAGGAAGGCTGGTGGGTACCGGCCTACGTGATCAAGGGTGACCCGGCCCGCAACCTCAAGCCCCTGGCCCCGGACCTGCGCAGCGTCGACGACCTCAAGCGCTACCCGCAGGTATTCCGCGACCCCGAAATGCCAGACAAAGGCCGTTTCCTCAACAGCCCCAGTGGCTGGACGTCCGAGACCGTCAACAGTCAGAAGCTCAAGGCCTATGGCCTGGATGGCCTGTACAACAACTTCCGCAGTGGCTCAGGCGCAGCGCTGGACGCCGAAATCAGCTCGGCCATCCGCCGCGGCCAGCCGGTGCTGTTCTATTACTGGAGCCCTACCGCGCTGATTGGGCGCTACGACCTGGTGCGCCTGCAGGAACCGCCGTTCGATGCGAGCGCCTGGGCCACCCTGACCGATGCGAAAAACCCCAACCCGAAAGGCAGCCAGTCGTTGCCGGCGAAGCTGTCGATCGGTGTGTCCAAGGCATTTCGCGACGGCTACCCGGACCTGGTAGCGGCGTTCGAAAAGGTCGACCTGCCCATCGATGTCCTCAACAGGGCCCTGGCCGAGATGAACGAAAAGCGCCAGCCAGCAGCCGATGCCGCCAAGGCATTCCTGCGCGCCAACCCGCAGGTGTGGAAGGCCTGGCTGCCCGCTGAGGTGGCCACCAAGGTCGAGGCGAGCCTGTGAGTGCTGGCTTTCCCGAAGCCCTGCAACTGTCTTTCGCCGACACCATCAACCGCTGGGTCGACTGGCTGGTGCTGCACTATGGCGACCACCTGCGCAGTGTCTCCGACCAATTGCTGCAACTGCTGGTCGGCCTGGAGAACCTGCTGCGCCTGATGCCCTGGTGGCTGCTGCTGTTGCTGGTCGGCCTGCTCGCCTGGCACGCCAGCCGCAGCCTGCTGCGCAGCGTAGTGCTGGTCGCACTGTTGGCGTTCATCGGCATGCTCGGGCTGTGGGACAAACTGCTGCAGACCTTGGCATTGGTGCTGGTCAGTACCGGCCTGTGCGTACTGGTTGGCGTGCCCCTGGGCATTTTGCTGGCTACCCGTCCGTTGGCCCGGCGCCTGCTGTTGCCGGTGCTGGACGTGATGCAGACGCTACCGGCCTTCGTCTATTTGATCCCGGTGCTGATGCTGTTTGGCCTGGGCAAGGTGCCAGCGGTGTTCGCCACCTTGATCTATGCACTGCCACCGCTGGTGCGGCTGACCGAGCTGGGTCTGAGCCAGATCGACCCTTCACTGCTGCAGGCCGCCCACGGCCTCGGCGCCGGCCGCTGGCAGCGGCTGCGGCGCATTGCCCTGCCGCTGGCGTTGCCGAGCATCATGGCCGGGCTCAACCAGTCAGTGATGATGGCCTTGTCGATGGTGGTGGTGGCCTCGATGATCGGT
>Ga0153918_1001219_pt1 | contig 10669 bp, 10 predicted proteins | sample TSFL002MetaG_FD_104687 | JGI IMG/M metagenome (GOLD analysis project Ga0153918, IMG submission 104687) | Attine ant fungus gardens microbial communities from Florida, USA - TSFL002 MetaG | ecosystem: Host-associated > Fungi > Mycelium > Unclassified | place: USA: Florida, Paynes Creek Historic... | reverse complement strand
GGAGTATAACTTGTCCTTCGAGTTATAACAATGTCGTAGGAATCAAACCAACTGTTGGGTTAACATCTCGTACTGGAGGTCTGATAGTTTCCCCCCCCCTCCCCCTTTGTTTCTGATGCAATAACTTGTCTATTCTACAGTTATTCCTCTTTCTATACATCAAGATACAATAGGTCCATTAGCCCGATCCGTAGCAGATGCAGCTCTCGTCCTTTCCGTCATCGCCGGAAAAGACTCCACCGACAATTACACCCTCGCCCAACCCGATCCTCTCCCCTCCTACACTCATGCTCTCATCAAAGACGCTTTCAAGAACAAACGAATCGGCGTTCCTCGCCATGTCTTTCTCAACATATCTGATTCCGAATCAGACCCCTCCGTAAGAGTAGAATTCGAAAAGGCACTGGATGTTATTCGAAAGTTGGGTGCTCACGTTGTCGATCCTGCGAATATTCCTTCAATAGAAGAAATTCTCAAGTCTGGTGATCAGACTATCGTCGTTGATACTGATTTCAAAGCAAGTCTCGCTCTCGCTCTCTCTCTGGTACCTTGCGATTCACACTTGTGTTCATTGTTAAAAAAAGGTTCAATTGAACAAGTGGTTCGAATCTTTAGTCGATAACCCTTCTGGAGTCCGAAACCTTGCTGACTTGATCAGATTCAACAATGACAACCCAAAGCTGGAAGAACCACCTCAACACGAGGACCAATCCTTGTCTGTTTTTTTTTTTGCTTGTCGATTCTCATCTCAGGATTATGAATGTGGTTTTTCCCACAGGTTGATTGAAGCGGAAGCAACGAAAGGATTTGACGACACCTACTTTGCAGCACTCGCTGCAGATCATGATCTTGGGTCAACAAGAGGAATAGACGCTGTCCTCGAAAAATATCAACTTGACGCATTAGTTCTCCCTGCAACTGGTTTTATGTGGACCCCATCAGGTAAGATTGACCCTATTACCGCACGATGAAAAAAAAATGTGTTGAACCCAAACTTTGAGCGATCGTTGGATACCCCATCGTCACTGGTACGCGCGTTTCACCCAATTCTCGAAAGAAAAAAAACCGGTTTCTGTAGATGGATGATGTTTTCTAGTGCCGCTTGGGTTTTTCCCTGAGAATGTGACGATTCGTCCCTCAGGGCCAGATATCGTATATCCAGCTCCAGGGGTGCCATTTGGTTTAGCCTTCTTTGGAACCGCTTTTTCAGACTTTGATTTGATTGGCTTTGGGTATGCGTACGAGCAAGCCACCAGGACACGATTAGCCAGGAAAGCATATCCGGCTGCTATTCCGAAAACTCAGCTCAAGGACATTGTGTCGAAACGATTGTCGAACCATGGTCACTTGCTACAAAATGAATTATCCTCATTCACGTCCATAGTCTGAAAAATTACATGGGTATAACTGGTGCATTCCCTCTCTCTGATGCGGTTCTCAAACTGTACAGTACAATCTATCAGCCATAGTAGTTAAGGGAGAGATTGAGTATTACCTGTAGTCATCCCCGTTCTGTGTGATATATCGTACCCAAGGCAAAGCCTGATATCCACTTTTCTCTACGATTTTAAGGTATCGGACTTGAATACCTGACACGGTGAAGTAGGGAATCTCAAATCTGGCAGTGATGGGAGGTCGTTTTTCCAGGTCGGTTTCTAGAAATCCATTGTATACATAAAATTGAATGAGAGCAGCAAGACATACCCGACCGGACGCTTGGTAGGCCAAAATGTGCGCGCATAAGGAATTCACGAGAGCCGCCTAGCTGCTTGATCTTCCATACGAATGCCGATTTGTCAGGTGCATACTGCACAGTCCCCGTCGAAGCCTATGCGCATATGTTCAATACTAATTTAAATCAACTGAAGACGCTCACTCTGAACTTTGGACTGTCAGCGTCATCCGGCACAGGGACATAGATTTCCACGTTATTTGCCGTACTCCTCCGCTTAAATTGTGCCTTCACCTTGACCATATACTCGACTCTGCTGCCTTTATGACTCTCAACCTGCGCCTCGACCCAGATGAGTGGTTTGACAGGTGTGCCAAGTCGATAACTCATGAGTTCGAATTCACCATCGGGAGGGATGAAGGATATTGTGCGATCATTTTCGAAGCGGGATAGACGAACGCATTGGTGGAATTTGACGTCTTCCATTTCAATGGCTTTTCCACGAGAGGTGCGGCCTGTGGATTCGAACATGACTTTGTCGTTGAGTCCAAGACGGAGCTCAGGCATTCCAGAGAGGTAGCATTTCATTTTAATGGCACCGAGAATTTCTGAGCGGACGACGGTTCCTTCTGCGTTGACCTGAAAAACATGGTGAGGGGGAGAAGAGAGTGTTTGGGGTTTGCGTACGAGCATGTTGACGCTTTCAATGACATCGAGAAAGACTTCGTTCTTGCGGTATCGGATGCCCTCTGTTCTCCACGAAACCGCATTCGTGACTGCCATTGGCGGACGGGCCTGGATCTCAAGTTTGTGCGACTCTTGAGTGATGTATCTGAGGGAGAAAAAATGAGAGGAAATGAGAGGAGGAAAAGACGGCTGCGGACTCCTGGAGAATCTTGCTCTCTGTTGTCTGTGGATATCCAAAGTCCATCATCTCGTCCATGAGCTCGTAGATGACCACAAAGTTGTCTCGGATGCTCTCCTCCTCCAGTTCCTTGAAGTACTCGACGAGCACAGACACGAGACGGTGAAGGAAGATGATCACCTCTGCTGCATTTGTGTTTCTCCTGGACAATGCGAGCACTGACGGAGCATGACTGCATGAAAACAAAACAAAATAAAAACAGACGGACGGTAGAGATTTGAATGGCGGATGTGCATGTAATTAATGCCCTGGCTGGAGAAACAGGGGGTGACCTGCTGGCCGTCCTCCTCAATCTCCAGGACGAGCGGCAGAAACTTTTCTATGGCAGAGGGATACACATCGTCCCGATACGATCTCTGGATCAGCGCCTTGCCCTTGAGGTCCAGGATCGCGATCAGACTCGCAACCATGGCTGATGAGCAAAAGATGTCTATTTCCTAATTAGGAGTGTACGTTCCACTAGCAGCGCATTTCCAAAATCGTCTATTCCCAGTCTGCGCTGCCGATGTTTCCACACTATGCACAGGACGAGCAATGCTCCTTGCATCACACCCGCAACAAGATAGGTGAACCAGCTTGTCCAGTTCGTGCCGGGTCTATCCACGTCAATGTCATGACTTTTGAATCGCAATTTTGACTTACCTGAATGCAATTCCAGTGATCATCAACACCGACCCAGGTACAGTTACACACATCATCGGGATACTCAGTACGCCGACTAGCTTTAGTCGATACGTGTGTATTAATTGAGGTGTGTATTGAACCATGGCGAGGATAGACGACGTGACACCCAGCAAGGTAGCCCACAGTTGAGGTAGCTCTGTAGTTGGCTCAGGTGTGGTCGTCATCAGGTACACTGTTACGATCGCACTGAACATGCTATCGGCAATGTCAGTGATGTTTTCAGAGAAGAGGGACAACACAGAAACACAAACAAATGCCCAAACGTTATCCAAGCGCAAAAAACCGAAAACTTCCATTCCGACCCTCTCACCCTTCCCGAATCAAGCTCCGAGTTCAACACTCTTAGTCTCGCAGGGTAGTACCAGATATACAACACAAATCTATCCCCTCACCCCGGTCAAATTCACTTGGACTTTTTCTCTCTCTCTCTCAAGTTGGGATAAAACACGCACATCAAGGTAAAAGAAAACCACTGCACAAAGACTTGCAAAATACCCGCTGTTATCTCCATACACGAAGTCCAATTCAAATCATGACAACATCCGATTATACGCCATTGCATCGTCATCCTGTGTACATGATTCGCAGTCAATTTCTTGTTTCTTGTTTCTATAAAGCAAAAAAACGTACATGTTCCACATCGCAGCAGCAGCGCTCGTGCTTCCTAAAAGCAACGATAAAGGACTCAACCCTTCACTCGATTTCGTCTTGATAATCCTAAAATGCTGTAGAATTGACATTACATTTCGCAAGAAAGAGAAAGAGAGGGTTCACACAAAACGCACTTGGGGAAGATACGAAATCGGCAGCCCGATAATAACAATTCCAGAAATCACATTCGTAACCCAATCATGAACCTGTTTGGTTTTTGACGATTGGATTTGGGGGGTGTGTATAGAGAGAACAACATACAGGTGTACAAGGACTTTGATTCATGACGAACAGCAGGAGAAGCTAGACCAAGGTTAGCAGCTGTAGCAATCCATCAACAACCACCCTGAGTTGGCAGTTTATCCTCTTGTAGGTAAAATTTGATCGACAGCCGCATAAAAGGCGATTCAGTTACTTAATTTAGTTCAAGCACTTTGGAATTGTGACCCCAGCCACTCCCTGCAGAATATCTTGCTTAACAATGTTTACAAACACTACATGCCTTCCTAATTGTTTTTACGTTACTCCATACTCTGATACTACATCCCGCTCCATTTATTCTTGCACCACTCAAGAAACGGTGATACTAGAGAAACCATTGCTCTGATAACCTTCAGTAGCAACAATCTGGTAGTTCCAACTGGAACCCAAGTTCATGCCCAGGTTCCGCCAAGCATTAAAGTGGCATCCTGTACTAACACTACCACTGATAGACCCTCCAGGATTTTTCTTGGGGTTACGGACAGACCAGAATTGTTGGAAGGTCTGGGTACCAATGATAGATGGTGCATTGACACGTGTGGTGGTCAGAATGTCGTAGTTAGCACCGTCACAGTTTACAGATCCTCTCTTCGCAGCAGCGGAGGATGGATTGTAAGAACCGTAGGATTCGACGATGTAGTATTCAATGAGAGGGTTCTCTGTCCAGCCGTAGACGGAAAGGTAGCTGTTCCCGTTAGGCTGGTAATTACCATTGTAGTTGATCACTCTAACTCGAATAAGCTAATCATACCGTTTGGGTAAAGCTATAATCTTACCTGCCATTCGAACCTGGGTTCCATCCTTTTCCACCGACGAGGTTACCATTGTTACCTGACCAGCTAAGGCTATACTGGCCACCACCACCATTGGTATAGGTGGCTTGAGCAGCACCGTCTGTCCACCATGAATAATAGTACCCGTTAGAGTACCCAGTCGAACTGGGAGTTCCAGAGCGAGACAGAATACCAAAGTCTTCTGATTCAGTAGTGTTCGTCGGTAGAGCAACACTACCTATAATGGCGACAGCAAAGAGAACAATATGAGTGAAAGAAACCATTTTTTTGTAACGCTGGTGTGGTCGTTGACGGAACATGAATACGCCCTCGCATCTATATATGGAGCAAAAACATCGGATGCGCTATCTTTATCACCCTTGTTCAGCCTTCATTTCTCCGGTAATCGAGTCAGAGACACAGCCCTACAACAATGACAAGGAACCTCCAAGTGATATCTACCCAGAGTTATTATCCATAGAACCAGCAACGTGTGAAAAAAACTCAATGCTAGGGAGATTGTAGAAGAATTATCGGGGAAATTGTCTGTGATGGACATAGCCGTTGTTGAAGTGGATGTCCACCCTTGTACCCTGAAGAGACCTTTTGGAGTGGAAATACCGGAGTGGTACTCGAACATCATTGGGACTGTACTACCTGTCGGGTTCATATCTTCTGTGAGATGGACAAATAGTTAGACAAGGACAGCGTAACACCTCAGTCGTCCGCTAGACGTCTGAGGTGAAATACATAAACTGCAGACTAGTATAGTCCACTCACGACGTTGTCCTAGCTGATACTTTGTCAGGTAATACATGAGTCGTCCGCTAGACATCTGAGTTGATATCTTGTCAGCCGGTGGCAGATCTCCGAGTGACACATTCAGTGATGGTTCGAGGCATCGATATTTCCTCCCTCCGCTCTATTGACATGGGAATAATGTGAAAGGATCGCACATGGTAAGAACTATGACAAATATACTTGACTGATCGAGGATATCGCCAAGGAAAATTTGCTTCTCTCAAGATTGTTATTCCGTAGTTGAAACTCGCGTTACTAAATTCAAAAATGTTCAGCTTCATAGGGGAGGATCAATATCGGTTCGTAGGATAAATGTCTTCAACAACAAACGGAAGAACCCTCGAATCGCTATTCATGCACAAGTTTCATATTGCGATGAAGCTCATCTGGAAAATGTTGGCCCACCAGCTGATATTGCATCACAAACGTGTAGGTTTGATGTGTGGAGTATGGTAAATTATGGATAAACCTACTTGTATGGTTCGGGAGAGGCGTGTCTGCGCCACAAAATATATTATCTTATCCTGTATATTGCATCCTGAAGGTATCTCTTGCCTTTGTGAACATGAAACAATTCTTGAGGAAGACCATGTGTGGCCACATCAAGATCTCTTGTCCAGTGAACATGTGTGTGAAGAATCGAATGTATGCATCAGTCTAGGAGCGAGGACAATGAACGGATCATTGGAAGCCAGATCCATCCCGAAAACAGACATAACACAAACACAAACACAAACACTATTGATTGAAGATGAAGATATCAGCTGCAGTCGCGGATTTATGCATGATCGAAAAGGGATGCTTGGGGGTAGATAGTGTAACTTATTGTCTTGAATTTCCTGTGCCACCCCATTTTTGGCGGTGAGCTCCCATGGTTCTGAGCTGCTTACGAGAAACGATTCTTATCTGAAGTCAGATATAGAAAAAAAATGTCCAGGAAAGGTCATACAGGGCACACGAACGTATAAGATTGCTGTGGGCCCAGCTTCAACTGTTCCTACGAGCTCTAGTTTGCACTCATGGATCTCTGGATTGAAATTCTACCACAGACAGTGATATGGGTTCCGGTGCGCGTTTGTGAACTACGCCCAAATCTCCATTTCTGATTGATCTAAATTGAACAGGTCCTATTCGACCGGAATCGGAGATTGTTTTACAAAAAGGTTGTTTGCTTCACGATCTACATGTGTTCACTAAGAAAGAAGGCCCAAAAGACATGCGGTAGGATGTCAAATTTACTCTAGTAAGTGGTTTGATATTGACGGTCTTAGTAGATGATCTAGAGTTCCCTAGTTCTAGTAGAACTCCTGTCTTCGTTACTGAGATAAAATACTGGTATTTTACCGGTATTTTGCCGATAGATATACAAAGGATAAAGAAAACTCCGTTTCATCAAGGAACCCTACCATATAGGTACAGTGGATGTTCGTTGGAGTTGGAGCGAGATACCGATATTACTTTGGCCAATGTGGGTACTTTAGAAGTTACAAACCAGTTGAAGAATGCGTATTGTAAAAGACATATGTATTACTCACAATAGGGTCGACATGTACTACTATACTCACTGGGAGAGGAATTTGCTCTGGATATAATTAGTCCTTCAGTGTTTTTCGTTATTGCACTACCTAATGCTTCAATGAAATGGAAGTTGAAGTTTATTTGACGCCTCGAAGACACGGATCGTTCGCTTTTCTGACTCTCTATTACGTATCAGAATGCCAGGTTCTCATCATAAACCTATTTCGTGCTCGTAATGCCACTGTGGGGCTTTAGGAGACTCTTGAAGCTACAGACGCCACCTCAGGGGTTGTAGAGAGTCGCTTGGAAAGATTTCCTTGTCTTAAATCTAGTGCAAGGCAACTGACACTTTGGCTTGGCCTAGTGAATGCTCCAGGACTCTCCTTTCCTGAAAACGGACATCGCTTAGAGACGGATATAGTACAATGGACTGGTCCAGACTACGGTGTCAATTCGGTCAAACTCCGCAAACCAAGAAAGAATCTTTCCGGTGGAAAAAGGTATGGTACAGCATCAAGATACCATTCGAAGCACAACCATGTTTCAACTAATTTTAACTGGATGCTTCTCCTTAGAATTTTAAGATATCGCTCAAACATCGATTATATTGAACCTGAAGAATGCTTTGAGATCCGAGTAGTAGACATTATCATGGTACTATTGAGGATCAATGGCTTGTGAAATCTACATGTTTTCTGTCAGCATTCAATTCATCCAGTACCAATAATTTATACCACGAATACCTTTTTGGAATTTTTGACATGTATCCGGGTAAGATGATTTTTTTAAAATTTACAGATTTATTACATGGTGCTGGGGCCAAGTCTAGAAATGATGTCGACAATTTATTTATTGCCAAAATCAAACACTATGTATACAAAAACAAAGTTTTTTTTAGACCAATGCTGAGCTAGTCAGGTCTCACTACATGTGGGATAGTTCCAACAATCTCCATTCAATTTATTCAACATGAATGTTTGAGCCTTGGTGAAATTGCGATAGAAGATGAATAGCTAGAATTCTACTGATGTGATAACATACCGTCTGCCAAAAGGCGAGGAAAACAAGTGGTTAGGAGGTGTCCTGGACTATGAACAATTCCAATGGCGACAATCACAATGATGGGAAAGAAATGATGTTCATCTTGACGCACGTTTGATATCCCAACATGAGGAAGACGTAATTTACTAAACCCAACGAAAATATACAGGAAGAATCAAAACATAATCAAAACATTCATGTGCTTGGGATGCAGGAAGGACGAAAACTGGTAGGGGATATATGCCCCAAAAATACAATACATGCTACAACGTCAGTTCTCTTAATCAAAATCTATGTAATGGTTATACGAAATTTTGGCTCTTCGAATTTTGGTTTAGGTTTACCCATAGGATAAAGTCAGGGATAGCATGGCCCGATAAGTCTCAAGACAAATACTCCTTCATCAGTCTATTCCGAGGTGAGGTGATTCACAAATCCTAATCAGTTGTGAGCGGCTTGGTCTTGATTTAGCAAATTTGTACCGTTACAAGATCATAATTTGGCTGGCTGCATCTTGTTCAAGAAAGCTGAAGCGACTATCCGACCTTTGTCTTGATCGATAATCTAAGTCATCTGGGTGATTCATATACATGATACTCAACGCAAAATCTCACCTCACATCTGGAACTCATCACTCTTCCACCCAAGGCGATTGAAGTACTCATAATACGCAAAGAAGTCCCGCTATCATGATAGTAAGAGAAAAGGGTCCTTCTCTCAGTCGATGAAGCTCACATCGAGGCCGGGGCGTGGAAGAAGATACTCATGGATTGCGTCACACCAACACCGTTAACTCGTTTGATGAGTCCGAGAACAACAAGTGGAGTGCTACAGCAGCTGTGTCACGTATTAGACTCATGTATTGCACGATGATTGAGTGCTTACTTATCGATAAGATATGCTACGCACCCCCCATGCAGCATGCCAGCTCCATTAAGCATGTCTATGCAAAGAAATTCATCGCCTTTGTCTGTATATGACCTAACAACCACATACCTTTTGTCACAATAAGTTCCGCAACTGTACTTGCCTCCAGCTTCCCCTTCTTCCCCTCATTGCGCTCGACACTAATGTCAACAAATCTGACAGATTTTCCGACTTTATATCCGAAGGTATCTTCGTTACCAACGCCATAGGACATGTACGTGTTAAGGTTGAGTTGCTTGACATAGTCAGACGCATTTCCACCAATAGTTGAGATATCTCCATGATTAGGCAAAGAACAAGGGTCAACCCAGGTCTTGTGAGAGGGTCTGCTCTGTTGCATATGAGGGACGTCAGAGCGCATATGGAGGTAGCAACCCAGTAGAGGAGGTTATGTAGCAATAGAAATATGTAGAAGAGAAATCGAGGATTTAATGTAAAACAGAATGCCTGAGGTTACCAGTTAAAACTAGGAGAGAAGTAGGCATATTTTTGTAGTTTCAATGGGTTTGGAGGAGAGATCTTAGAGGCAAGTAAATGTGATCCACCCACGTGTTTGTAGTAATCAGGGCATAACCAGGATGGGCTTTCTGCGGATCGCTGCGAGATGCACACGGACAGCAAGAGAGTTCATTGCTCCCAGGACCTCTCAGAAGCGCTGAGCAATTAACCATTAGAGCTACGTGTAGGTTGTGGGAATCCGGCGATTTACACCTAAGAAACATCCTATTGAGATTCTAAGCATCTATTTCAATAGAGTCTTTAAAGGAACCAAACTCAGCTTTAGAGCTATAATCACGGGTCGATTAGACGATGAGGCCTGTTCTGAAGAGGCTATTTTCTTTTGCTGGTCCCGCTCTCAGGAATAATGCCTCCGTACACAAACTTTGCGGCTATAGCTCGTGTGCGGACATTGACTGTATGCCTCCTGAATGTTTGAGAATAACTGATGTCCTATTCCAACGCCCTATCTTTAAGCCGCGGATGTAATAAACTTTCGGAAGATTTGACCTAGTGTGTAGAATACGAATCTACTCTTTTTGGCTCCGCGGCAATCAACAAAAAGTCAGAAAGGAAGCTGCGCTATGATAAGTTGCTTTGTACATTGTAGCGAATGTTCTAAGCAGCTTCACTTAACAACTATCTCCTTTAGCATAAACTAACTATCATATGAGTCATGCACCAGTAATCGTATGGGGAAGTCGCTGTTCAAAAGCATTGATTTCTAGTCTTCTTAGCTCTTGTAAATTGAGATGCTGATCACCAGATGTTGTACAGAGTGCCACCTACTCAGGTGTGGACGTGTAAGGTAATGGTAGCTCCTGCAGTTATCTGAGTGCAGCAGACAGGCTACTAGCTGACGTAATGTAGAGACGAAGGCACCTTGGTGAGAAACGTAGAGATTGTCTGACAGCGCTG
>Ga0153918_1001216_pt1 | contig 10673 bp, 9 predicted proteins | sample TSFL002MetaG_FD_104687 | JGI IMG/M metagenome (GOLD analysis project Ga0153918, IMG submission 104687) | Attine ant fungus gardens microbial communities from Florida, USA - TSFL002 MetaG | ecosystem: Host-associated > Fungi > Mycelium > Unclassified | place: USA: Florida, Paynes Creek Historic... | reverse complement strand
TCTGCCGATCATTCGACCGTGCATGCACGGTCACTCCTGGTTATGATGTGCCGCTCTTTTTCATGGCGACGTCAGCAGAGAGGAGCCCACCATGGCGCACAAAGAAATGTGGTATGAAACCCTTCATGCCGGTTTCGGACAATATTTCACGGTCGACAACGAGCTTTACCGGGAAAAGACCGCGCATCAGGATTTAATCATCTTCGAAAACGCGCAAATGGGCCGCGTAATGGCGCTGGACGGCGTGGTGCAGACCACCGAGCGCGACGAATTCATCTATCACGAAATGATGACGCATGTGCCGCTGCTGGCGCACGGCGCGGCGAAGCGCGTGCTGATTATCGGCGGCGGCGACGGCGCGATGCTGCGCGAGGTGTCGCGTCATCAGCAGCTGGAAAGCATTACCATGGTAGAGATTGACGCCGGCGTGGTGACCTTCTGCCAGCAATATCTCCCCAACCATAGCCAGGGCGCGTATAACGATCCGCGTCTCAATCTGGTAATCGACGACGGCGTAAACTTCGTCAACCAGACGCAGGATAAATTCGACGTGATCATTTCCGACTGCACCGATCCTGTCGGTCCGGGCGAGAGTCTGTTCACCTCGGAATTTTACGCGGGCTGTAAAAAGGCGCTGAATCCCGGCGGAATTTTCGTGGCGCAAAACGGCGTCTGCTTCCTGCAGCAGGAAGAGGCGGTCAACAGCCATCGCAAACTGAGCCACTATTTCAGCGACGTCAGTTTTTATCAGGCGGCGATCCCCACCTATTACGGCGGCATTATGACCTTCGCCTGGGCAAGCGACAATGCAGCGCTGCGTCAACTCGATCTCGCCACATTGCAGACGCGTTTCGCTGAGGCTGGCCTGCCGTGCCGCTACTACAATCCAGCGATCCATGTCGGCAGTTTCGCGCTGCCGCAATACCTGCTGAACGCCCTTTATAAGGAGGTGAACCAAATTGCAAAAGCTTAAACTGCATGGCTTCAACAACCTGACCAAAAGCCTGAGTTTTTGTATTTACGATATTTGCTATGCGAATACTGAAGCCGAGCGCGATGGCTATATCGCCTATATCGACGAGCAGTACAACGCCAATCGTCTGACGGAGATCCTGACGGAGACCTGCTCGATTATCGGCGCGAACGTGCTGAATATCGCGCGCCAGGATTATGAACCGCAGGGCGCCAGCGTCACCATTCTGGTGAGCGAAGAGCCGATCGATCCCAAAGATATCGACAACTCGGAACATCCCGGCCCGCTGCCTAATTCCGTGGTGGCGCACCTCGATAAAAGCCATATTTGCGTGCACACCTATCCGGAAAGCCATCCTGAAGGCGGCCTCTGCACCTTCCGCGCCGATATCGAAGTTTCCACCTGCGGCGTGATCTCTCCGCTGAAGGCGCTGAACTACCTGATCCACCAGCTGGAGTCCGATATTGTCACCGTCGACTATCGCGTGCGCGGCTTTACCCGCGACGTCAACGGCGTAAAACACTTTATCGACCATGAGATTAATTCGATCCAGAACTTTATGTCGGAAGATATGAAGGCGATGTATGACATGGTGGACGTAAACGTTTATCAGGAAAATATCTTTCACACCAAGATGTTGCTGAAGGAGTTCGATCTGAAGCACTACCTGTTTAATACCCGCCCGGAGGATCTCAGCCCGACCGAGCATAAGCGGATTACCGACCTGCTGTGGAAGGAGATGCGCGAGATTTACTACGGCCGCAATATCCCGGCAGTGGGGTTGAAGACGGTGTGATTATTAAGCGCGCGATGCCAGATAATGACGGCAGGCGCGCGCTTTTTTATATTGGAGTTTAGGTTTATGGGTGCTAAGGGAAGAGATTGATTTCTAAGCTGCCTGTACGGCAGTGCACCATGAACCACAGGCCGCGCTTCACGCACAGCTTTTCTAAGCTGCCTGTACGTCAGTGAACTGCTACCTTACCAAACTAACCTACTCATATCTCAATAAAAAACAGCAATATTAAAGCTATACCCTTTTATTTGGCACATGTTCCCACGCCTTGTTTTTCAATAAGTTATATCCGACCGCCAAAAAAGGGTGTGAAAAAGTATTCCTGACTAAAAGCCCAGGCGGAAATGCCTCTCACTCTCGCAAAAAAAAGCAGGATGGCACGTGTCAGCGCCAGCGCTTAACCCCACCCACACCCAACAGACGCACGATATTCTCCGCGCATCTCTCTTATTGAGTCCAGCAAGTGAAAAAAGGACGCAGCCTGTTCAGCAAACCTAATCCGTCAGCGTCAGCGCAATGCCGCGCTCGCGCAGCGTGCGGCACACCTCATCGTCTAAGCGGCTGTCGGTCACCACATCGGTCAGCTCATCCACCGGCGCGGCGCAGAACAGCGACCAGGAGCCATACTTGCTGCTGTCCGCCAGCAGGATACGGCGCCCCGCATTCGCCAGCAGATCCCGCTTCAGCCCGGCCTTCTCTTCTGTCGGCGTGGTAATGCCGCGCTCCAGGCTCCAGGAGTTGCAGCTGACGAAAGCGATATCGGGGTTGATGCTGCGCAGCAGACGACGCCCGTGCTCGCCGATACAGGACTGGCTGGAGTCGTCGATGCGGCCGCCGATGATGGTCACTTCAATCTGTTTAAATTCGGACAGAAACAGCGCGATATGCAGATCGGCGGTGATCACGCGCAGCGGCAGATGCGTCAGCTGACGCGCCAGCTCCAGCATGGTGGTGCCAGCGTCCAGCACCACCGCGTCACCCGACTGGACAAAGGTGGCGGCGTGATGGGCAATCGCCTGCTTCTCCGCCAGATTGCGCTGCATCTTCTCCAGCGTGGTGGGCTGCGCCGGAATAAAGCGATTCAGCGTGACGCCGCCGTGGCTACGGCTAATCACCCCTTCCTTATCCAGCTTAATCAAATCACGTCGAATGGTTGCCGGCGAGGCGGAGATCGCACTCACCAGCTGATCAACAGTCACCAGATTATGGCTTTTCAGATAGTCCATAATCTGGTCAAGGCGACTTTGTCCCTTCATATTTCCCTATGCTAGCTGCATCGCGAGTTTAATGGAGATCGCCATGCTCTCAGACTTCGCTTTTCCTGTCCATGCGATATCAAAAGCGGTACCGTGGTCCGCAGAGGTGCGGATAAACGGCAAACCGGCAGTGATATTGACGCCGTCGTAAAAACCAAGCAGTTTCAACGGGATATGCCCCTGATCGTGATACATCGCCACCACAATGTCATACTGCCCTTCCTGACACTGCAGGAACACCGTATCCGGCGGACAGGGACCGAAAACCTCGATGCCCTGCTCCTTCATCGCCTTCACCGCCGGCGCGACGGTGGTGTTCTCCTCGTCGCCGAACAGGCCGTTTTCGCCGGCGTGCGGGTTGACGCCCGCTACCGCAATACGCGGCTTTTCAAAGCCGACGCGGCGCAGGAAGGTGTCCGCCATGCCGATCACCGTTTTAATGCGCGTCTGGTTCAGCGTGTCGAGGAACTTGCGCAACGCGATATGGGTGGTGACGTGAATGACCTTTAGCTTATCGGTGTAGAGCACCATCGCGTAATCTTTGGTGTCGGTCAGATGCGCCAGCAGTTCGGTGTGGCCGGGATAGAGATGACCCGCCGAGTGCAGCGCCTCTTTATTCAGCGGCGCGGTGGCGATCGCCTGAACTTCGCCCGCCAGCGCCAGCTCGGTGGCGCGCTTAACGCAGCGCCAGGCGAGATCGCCCGCCTGCTTCTGCACCACGCCGGGCTTCAGAGTGTCTGGATCGGCCAGCGGCTCATCGATCACGTTGATGATGCCCGGCGCAAAATGCGCCTCTTTTACGCTATCCAGCACGCGCAGCTCAACCTGCGGCGTAATATTCAGGGCAAGGATGCGACGCAGCGTCGCCGCGCATCCCACCACCACCGCTGGCGCGCCGTTAAGGTCGCCTTCCGCCAGCGCTTTGATGATGATCTCCGGGCTGATGCCCGCCGGATCGCCCATGGTCACCGCAATAATTTTACTCACTCGACTTCTCCTCAATAAAACGAATGGCTGCTACCAGGGTGTTTTCGTCGCCAAAACCGCCCGCTTTGGTCATCACCGGCAGGGTAAATTCACTGTTAAGCAGGACGCCGTGCGGCACGCAGCCCGCCACGATGCCCTGAATCTGAAAGCCGCTGGCGCCCAGCGCCTGCGCCACCGCAATCGCCACGTCGCCGCCGGAAAGATAGAGCCCGGCAGGCCGCTGCGCGCGGCAGATGGTCAGGATCAGCTCGCCTAAAAACCGGCAAATCGCCTCACCAAGCTGCTGACGCGTGATCTGCTGCTGCTGACAAAGCGCGTCGATCTCATGCCGCTGATCGGCGCGCTGACAGGTGCGGAGCACCGTATGACGCCCGTCGCGCAGCGCGGCGATGGCTTGCGCGGCCCACTGTTCGCCGTCTGGCCAGCGCGGCAGGTCAAACAGCTGGCGGATATCCACCTCCACCAGCGTAATCTCTCGCTGTGCCGCCAGCCGGGCGATCTGCTGCTGCGCGCTGGCGCTCATCGATCCGATGGCCGCCAGCACCGGCGCGGCGTCACGTGCGGCAAGCTGCGCGCCGAGCGCGTCGCTCAGACCGGCGGCGCCGACCAGCAGCGGGGTGTCGTCAAGCTGCGCGGCAGCGGCCAGGATGCGTGCGATATCGCTTTCGTGCTCTGCATCGATCACCACCGCGCCCTCTGCCTCAGCCAGCCGCGCAGGAAAGCGATCGCTGCGCAGCGTGGCGAGATCGATTTCACTGCCGTCGATCCCCAGCTGGGTTAAGACGCGTGCGCTGATCACCGGCGTTTTCGGATCGCTGGCGTATTCGGTTTCGAGCAGCGGCACGCCGTTCACCCGCACTTCACCGCCAAGCGTGACGCGCCCCAGCCGCGGCACGGCAGGCACAATCAGCGCCCGCTGTTTGCCGCTGGCGGCCAGCGCGGCGCGCACCTCTGCGCCGATGTTGCCGCGCAGCGTGGAGTCGATCTTATTAAACAGCCAGCCCTGCGCAATAAAGGCCTGATGCCGACGCACCACCGCTTCCGTGCGCGCGGCCGCCTCTTGCGCGCTGAGGGCACGGCTGTCGGTGCTGATCACCCAGACGTCGGCGGCGTCTGCCTCCAGCGGCGTCTCGCTGCTGAACAGCACATGCACGCGCGCCCCCGCCTGGGCCAGTCCGCTGCCCGCGTCGTTGGCGCCGGTAAAATCATCCGCGATCACCAGCACCGGCGTTTTCCAGGACTTCTGCGTCATTTTCTCTCCCGATTCGGCTCTGTGCCGCTGTGAATGATTATATTCAATCATGATTGATTATATGTGAGCAAGATCAAATTAATCGAAATCAATATGCCCTATAAATTGAGGCACAGTAAGTGACAGACATCGCACTGACGTGAGCAAAACCAATCATTCAGTCTGGAACCGCAGTAATAAGGGTATGAAATGAACATCAACAGCACGGTAATTAGCGGCTATCAGGCGCTGAACGACATTAGCTATCTGCTGAAAGAGAAGGCCAGCGCGCTGCTGGTGACCGACAAGAATATTGAAACCATTCCAGCGGTGCAGACGCTGATCGCCCAGCTGAAGCAGCACATCGCCAGCGTTAGCGTGATCAACAGCGTGCCGCCGGAGCCGAGCCAGCACGACGTCGCCGCTATCCTGGCGGCGCTGCCCACGCGTGACGTAGATCTGGTGATTGGCGTCGGTGGCGGCAGCGTGCTGGATGTCGCCAAGCTGCTGTCGGTGCTCTGCGTCGACCACGCCCCGTCGCTGGAGGCGCTGCTGGCGGGCGAAAAACCGGTGACGCGCACCACCTCGCTGCTGATCCCGACCACCGCAGGCACCGGTTCGGAAGCGACGCCGAACGCCATTCTGGCGATCCCGGAGCGCGAAACCAAAGTCGGCATTATCTCACCGGTGATGCTGCCCGACTTCGTGGCGCTGGTGCCGGAGCTGACCACCAGCATGCCGGCGCATATCGCCTCTTCCACCGGCATCGACGCCCTGTGCCATCTGATCGAATGCTTCACCGCCACGGTGTCGAATCCCGTCAGCGACAACTACGCGCTGATCGGCATGAAAAAGCTGTTCGCCAGCCTCGAAACCGCCGTTGCCGAGCCGCATAACCTGCAGGCGCGTCTGGATATGCTGTGGGCCTCTTATTACGGCGGTGCGGCCATCGCCCACGCGGGCACGCATCTGGTGCACGCCATGTCCTATCCGCTGGGCGGCAAATATCATCTGCCGCACGGCGTCGCCAACGCCATTCTGCTGGCGCCCTGCATGACCTTTGTTCGTCCCTCCGCGGTGAGCAAATTCGCTCAGGCCTACGATCTGCTGCCCGACGCCGATCTCGCGCTGGACGACGAGGCGAAATCGCACGCGCTGGTGGCTTACTTCACCGCGCTGGTTAAACGTCTGCGGCTGCCCGCCAGCCTTGAAGAGCTTGGCATCGGCCCGGATCACCTGCCCTATTTAGTGGAAGCGGCGCTCGACGTGCAGCGTCTGATGAAGAACGTGCCCGCTGCCGTCAGCGCGAATGACGTCCGTGACGTCTACCTGACGCTGTTCCCTTCACACCAGGAATAAAGAGGATTGTATGAGCCAGAAAATTACCGGCGTATTGACCGCTATTGTCACCTGTTTCGATCGGGAAGGCGCCTTTAACCCGGCCGCCCAGCGCGAGCAGGTAAAACGCCAGCTGGATGCGGGCAACGGCATCTTCTGCGGCGGCACCAACGGCGAATTCTTTGTGCTGAACGAGCAGGAGAAGGTCGCCGTCACCGAAACCTGCGTCGATGAAGTTAACGGCCGCGCGCCGGTCGTGGCGCATATTGGCGAGATCTCGACGCGTGAGACCATCCGTCTCGGCAAACAGATTGCGAAGCTGGGCGTCGATGCCGTTTCCGTGATCACTCCCTATTTTGTGCCGCTCAAGCAGGACGAGCTGATCTACCACTACCAGACGGTGGCTGACGCCCTTGAGGTGCCGCTGTTCCTCTACAACATTCCGGCGCGCACCGGCAACACGCTGCAGCCGGAAACCGTGCGCGCGCTGGCGTCGCATCCCAATATTATCGGCATCAAAGATTCGGCGGGCAGCTATGAGAGCCTGAGCGGCTTTATTAAGGCAGCGGAAGGCATCGAGAACTTTGACGTGCTCAACGGCCCCGACTCGCTGATCCATCAGGGCTTCGTCGACGGCTGCTCTGCCTGTATCTCCGGTCTGGCCAACGCCGCGCCGAACGAGATCAACGCCATCTGGGCGCGCTTCAACGCGGGCGATATCGAGGGTTCGCGCGCGGCGCAGGAGAACGTGACCGGCCTGCGCACCGACCTCTACAGCATCGGCTTCTCGCCGGCGGCGGTGAAGAAAGCGGTGGCGCTGCTCGGCTACGACGTCGGCGAGAGCCGCTACGCGGTGCGCTTTAGTGCCGACGAAGAGCAAAAAATCCGTCAGGTCGTCAATCAGTACCTGAAGTAATGGCCGTCAGGGCAGCCGTTGCTGCCCTTGCCTGTTCGACTTACACACCGGGAAACGCGATGAAAGTAATCTGCACCTCGCCGTCGTTCGCAAAATATGACGCGGCGCCGATTGAAATCCTCAACCAGCACGGCTTCGAGCTGGTAACCCTGCCCGCTGACGCGTCGCCTGAGGCGCTGGCGCCACACCTGCCGGAAACGGTGGCGATGATCGTCGCCTTTACCGAGGTAAATGACGCGCTGCTGGCGCAGGCGCCGCAGCTGAAGATCGTCTGCAAGCACGGTGTCGGCGTCGACAATATCGACCTTGACGCCACGCGCGCACGTGGCATCTACGTTACCAACGTGCCGGACGCCAACAAGCACGCCGTCGCCGACTTCGCCTTTGCGCTGATCCTCAACGCCGCGCGTCAGGTGACGCAGGCGGCGACGGAAACGCGCGCCGGAAGCTGGCCGCGCATTTTCGCCACCGACGTCTACGGCAAAACCCTGGGTATTATCGGGCTGGGCAATATCGGCAAGCAGGTGGCGCTGCGCGCAAAAGGCTTCAACATGCGTGTCATCGCTTTTGATTTCTATCCCGACGAGGCGTTTGCCGCCGAGCACGGCGTCACCTTCGTCAGCCTCGATCGGCTGACGGAAGAGAGCGATTTCATCACCCTGCATACGCCGTTGACCGACCAGACGCGCAACCTGTTCGACGGCGCGCGCCTGCGTCGCATGAAGAAAAGCGCCTTTTTGATCAACGTGTCGCGCGGCGGCGTGGTGAATGAAGAGGATCTCTTCCAGGCGCTGCAGGACAACGTGATTGCGGGCGCGGCGGCTGACGTCTTTGTTCAGGAGCCGCTGACCACCCATCCGCTGTTTAGCCTGAGCAACTTTATCCCGACCTCGCATATCGCCGGCTATACCGACGGTGCCATCAGCGCCATCGGCGAACGCTGCGTATCGCAGATCCTGCAGTGCGTTCAACAGCATGAGCGGCCGGTCAACGTGATGAACGGGCTGGCGTAAGCGCCGCCCTCGCCTGCAACCTGATTCGAGTGGAAAACAATGATGAACCCTACGCTGCGCTCGACCAAAATTCGCTGGTGGATCGCTGGCCTGATGTGGCTGGCGGTTGCCATTAACTATATTGACCGGACCGTGCTCTCCGCCGCCGCGCCGCATCTGATCACCGAGCTGGAGATCAACCCAGAGATGATGGGCCTGATTATGGCCGCCTTCTTCTGGTCCTATGCGCTGCTGCAAATCCCGGCGGGCTGGTTCGCCGACCGCTTCGGCCAGAAAAAGGGGCTGGGCATCGCCGTCGGCTGGTGGTCGATCGCCACTATGGCGATGGGCCTGGCGACCGGCTTTAAGTCGCTGCTGGCGCTGCGTCTGGCGCTGGGCGTCGGCGAAGCGGCCGCCTATCCCAGCAACGCGGGCATCGCCGCGCGCTGGTTCCCGGATCGCGAACGCGCCACCGTCTCAGGCCTGTTTGACAGCGCCTCGAAATTCGGCGGCGCGGTGGCAATGCCGCTGATCGTCTGGATGATCGCCATGGTGGACTGGCGCATTACCTTCCTGGTGATCGGCGCTATCGGTCTGTTCTGGGTGATCGCCTGGTACTTTATCTACGCCGAGAACCCGGAAGATCATAAAAAGATCGATCGGAACGAGGTGCGTCTGATCCGCGACGGCCAGGCGCAGAAGCACGGCGAGAAAGGCGTGCGCCCGATGAAGTGGTACAAGCTGCTGCGCTATCGCAACATCTGGGCGATGTGTATCGGCTTTTTCACCATTAACTACACCTCCTACTTCTTTATTACCTGGCTGCCGACCTATCTGGTGAAAGACAAAGGCATGGACTTTCTCAAGATGGGCTTCGTCGCCGCGCTGCCGCTGATCTGCGGCATGGTGATCGAAGTGCTGGCGGGCTGGGCATCGGATCGCATCGTGCACAAAAAGCTGCTGTCGCTGACCGCTACGCGCAAGCTGTTCCTGACCATCGGCCTGCTGATGGCGCTTTGCATCGGCTTCGCGCCCTTTACCGAATCGGTGTTTATGACCGTGCTGCTGCTCTGTATCGCCAAGTCAGGCACCACCGTCGCCGCCTCGCAGGTCTGGGCGCTGCCGGGCGACGTCGCGCCGAAAAACAGCGTCTCGATCGTCGCCGGTTTGCAGAACACGGTGTCGAATATGGGCGGCGCGGTCGGCCCGATTATTACCGGCGCGATTGTCGGCGCCACCGGCAACTTCACCTGGGCGCTGGTCTTCTCCGCCGTGCTGGTGGTGATCGGCATCCTCAACTACCTGTTCCTGATGGGCAAAGTGGAGCCGATCGTCGATGAAGAGAAGGTGCATGAGCCGCGTGCGGTAACCAGCGGCGTCTGACGGTGTTGCTGAAAAAAGGCGCCGAGGATAAGGCGCCTTTTTTGCTACTGACGCACGGCGGCGAAAATCGCCTTGCCGATGCGGGCAATCGCCGCGTTGCTCTGCGCCAGCGTTGCCTCTGTTTGCGTAACATAGACAGACACAATCAGCGGCTTGCCGTTTTCCGGCCACACCACGCTGACGATCGAGCGCGATCCATACTCGCCCGCGCCGGTTTTGTCGGCAATGCGCCATCCCGCCGGTAACACCGAGCGCAGCAGCGCATCCGCCACTTTGTCATCATGCATCCACTGCAGCAGCTGCGCGCGCGACGCAGGCGTCAGCACCTCGCCCAGCGTCAGCTTGCGCAGCGTCTCGCTAACGGCGAGCGGCGTGGTGGTATCGCGCACATCGCCGGGAATGGCGCTGTTCAGCTCAGGCTCATGACGATCCAGACGCGTGACTTTGTCGCCCAGGTGCGCGAAGAACCGGGTAACCGCTGCCGGTCCGCCCAGCTTTTCTGCAATCAGATTCGCCGCCGTGTTGTCACTGTAGCTTATCGCCGCGCTGCAGAGCTGCTGCCAGCTCATATCGGCGGGCGCGACAAACTTTTCGCTAACCGGCGAATAGGTGACCAGCGCGGCGCGATCGAACTGGGTGCGCTCTGTAAGCCGCAGCTTGCCTTTATCCTGTTCGCTGAGCAGCGCGCCGCACAGCAGCGCTTTATGGGTGCTGTTCAGCGGAAAACGCTCGTTGCCGCGGTAGCTGGCGACGTGTGACGTGCCGGTGTCGATCACCGCGACGCCGATACGCGCCTTCAGC
>Ga0153918_1001214_pt1 | contig 10680 bp, 11 predicted proteins | sample TSFL002MetaG_FD_104687 | JGI IMG/M metagenome (GOLD analysis project Ga0153918, IMG submission 104687) | Attine ant fungus gardens microbial communities from Florida, USA - TSFL002 MetaG | ecosystem: Host-associated > Fungi > Mycelium > Unclassified | place: USA: Florida, Paynes Creek Historic... | reverse complement strand
TTCGAGTGAGTGAAATATAACCGCATTGTGATGATCCCTCTCAACTTAAACGACTTTCCAGTCACTTCTCATCCACATGGAGAAAACAACAAAGCAAATGAAAGACCAGATTTTCAGGGAAGAACAAAAGGTGTGTCTTTTTTTGTCCTACAATTCAACGTTAACACAAGTCCCTCTAATGGCTTTCTAGTTTTTGCGGCTCCGCCAAGCCCTTCAGCAGCAAGAGGGTGGATTGGAGGTAGTTCAAAATGGTATGGACAGCCTCCCAGTCGACAAATAAATCCGGTTAAGGCCCATCGTATATACTTGAGTAAATGGAAAATAGCTAGTGACTATTATAGAATCTAGTAATAGGACAACAAGAATTTCGGAAACTGAGTGTGGGAGGGAGCGTGGGATCGAGCGACACCCGTCGTCCGTCCGTTCATATCCAAATGCGGGTACACAAGCATGAACATTAATCTCGACGAGCTTACGCGCAATTGTTTCCAGAGTGGGTTTTCTGCTTCTAAGGTATGTGCCATCTGCTCAACTATCGTCTTAAATTGACTCCTTAAAGTGGCTAGCTTTGTGTCGTAGATTCATAGATTCTCAATCCCATGATGCTACCGAGAATAATCTTAGCAGTCTGTTCTTCTTTATGTTGATGTTTGAGTTGAGCTGAAGCAGACCTTTAAACTCGTCGACAGACTCGATATTGGTGTTGTTCTCATCTTATCCCGGTGATCCTGAATTACAAGGATATTTGAAGCATGCGATCGATAATGGAGTATTATCGCTTGCAGCGTATGTCACTACGTTTCTACAAGCTGCTCGGTCCCCAGATCTGCATGCAGTCGCAACGCTGGACCTCCTTTGCCAGGTGGCTTTGGAAGCTCACTATAGGTCCGAAATGGCGCCTATCGGTTCTATCGTATCGTTTTCTGAAACTCCGGCCTCCATTTTGAATAAAATACAAGATGCGATGGCTCTTCTTCGTACCACATACACGCTCCCAATCTCCCACTTCCATCAACTGACTTCCTCCGCCTCGCAGCTCACCGCACTTCTTCTTTCTTGCGTTTCCGACTTTTCACAGATATCCAACACTCAAGCTGCCATGCTCTATACTGATGCAAATGACCTGCTTACTTCATACCAGCTGGAAACCGATCTTCGTCAAATGCTGGAAACCTTTGGGTTTTCCTTGAGTCTCTCGATGGGGGATGATGTAAAGGCTGCACGAGAAGCACAGATGATCCAGTCAATGCAGCTCAGCATGGGAAAGGCCGATGTCCAGGGTTCAGACTCAGATGTCATTACTTTTGGACTTACATTTCATGAGTGGGTAGGTCACTTCTCAGGACGAGACGAGTCTGGTTTAACAAGTCACAGATCCACCAACGTGGGCACGATTATGGTGTCGGTAGTACGAATGATGCTGTGTCTACGTTAATTGCTATATTGCGATGGACAGCGTGGACACCAAGAGTCTTCTATACGCAACTTCTGACAACTGCATTTATGTGCTTAGCACAAAATCCTACGACAAGCTCCATATGGAGAATTTTCATCGTTGGACGTGTAAGTGCAAACAATACATTGACTTGGGATCATATTGAGTAGTAATTTTAGCTTCCATCTTTGCTAGCGTCGTTCGAGACTGCAAACAAAGGTGTCCATACATCTCAGAGTGACTGGGTGGGTGCGGTAAATTTGACGTTTGTCCAACTCCTTACTGGGTACAGAGAAGTGCAATGTTATCTGCCCTGGGGTATATATACAGAAGGCCAGACCTCATAGTTGAGTGCGAACATATCCTATCTCGAGCCACAGGCAGTTCTGAGGATGATCTGTAAGTGTCTCAATGGCACATCAGATGCGAACTAATGAGTCGGGGGCTAAGAGGACGGTCTTTCAATCGAGACCTGCTTCATTCTTTGATTCAGTGCGACCTGGTAGACTCGAATTTTGCACTCCAATTAGATCCCGCTTTTAACGCAGAGAGTGGCTCTCGGCTTTTTGCTGAATCCCAGGAGGCGGGTGCAGATTTTGCGGTAAATGTCTTGTTCGAAGTTAGCCCAACCCTAATGCTCCCTTGACAGCTATACCTTGAAAGCAAGTTAGCATTGGATGTAGAAATTACTGATGTATGTAATTGGATCGTCCGTCTATGGCGCGACAGTAGCACACATCACACCTTCGCATGTGTCGTGTTGAAGGTGCCTTTTTTTTGTCAGCTACTAGCGGGGCAAGCTTCTGACTCTCCACGTCCTTCCAGCGCTTCACCCAGTTCGCGACTTCTCTGGACACAGATAACCTCAGTCATCTTTGCAAGATTTTGTACATAAGCGACTTTGCTTTGGACATCCTTGCACTACATATAAAGCTTACTGAACTCGTCTTCCGCGCCTTGGGATTTCTGGAAGAATATGATTGCGGGACTGTCGGTAAGTCTCTATGTAAGATAGGAAAAGGAAAGGGATTTATCAATCATCAGGTGATCCACAGACTGCAGTCAGCCATCTAGGAGATGTTGTGCTCTTGGTGCAATACACTGTCGTCCGGTTTCGGGTAAGAGTCCAATTTCAATGTAATGTAGCTTTTGAATTGTTGATATGGAAGCTAAGTTAAGCACGAGTCATATTTCTTTCATGGATCAGTCGATCTCGGCCTCTTATCTCTTTTCGTCCACTACTGTTCAGGACCCTGGAACTCTTTCGTCAGATGAGGCGAATTCCTTTACTGCTTGGTTCAAGGCTTTATTTGACAGCAGTAGCGAAGGGATCGAGGATGATATTATAAGGTTAGCCTAGTTGCACGTGCTATCAGTTCAGCTCACCATCTATATCTTCTGTAAGATCTACGCCACTCAAGCTCCTATTGCGATTATCCACGAGCCTGATTGCTCAGGCTCTCAGGTCTAAGCTGGATCCTGATATCCTCAACAACGGGATTTCCTACTTTACTAGTCCTCTTCTCAATTGGACCTTGTTCAATGTTGTGAGAGGGGTGTTGAAAGAATCTGAATCATCTAAGTGAGTTGCATTTCTGAGCTGCAATTTTGAGTTTATCTGTGCTGGTAGGTCCGTGAATCCAGCCTTCCTAGACCTCCTCCAGACATTTGTTCTTTCGCCTTCTTGTCCTCGTCCAGTGCTCTTGTTATGTAAAAATCAACTGTATAGTCTCACCACCCTGAAACGGACCAAAAATATCGCTACTTTCAATGCAACTGCAATTCGAGACAAACTAACAGAGGTCACTGGAAGGAACTATTTAGGTGTGGGATAAAAAACTATCTCCCAAATATCTTGAGTTAAATCCTAATTTTTACTCTAGATACTAATCGGGTGGTTCCGGTCAATCTCCACAGCTGGGAAGAACAGCCGAAGCAAGATATACACGACGCTATAACCGCCGCCTCTGGACAGAAAGTTCCAAGCCTAAACGTTGAGAAATGTTTACGCATCTCGCCACCGACGAAATTTTTAAAAATTCTTTGGTCCGAAATAATCATATCAGGGAGCATGAGGGAGATTGCAATCGTCAAACGACTGGCGACGTTCGTCTTAGCTACTCCGAGGTCTTCTCAAACCCCGCCACTATTACCCATTTTTCTGCATCTTGTGCTTCCTTCTCTTATAAGCAATATTGACTCTCAACAACCAGCGGAACAGAATGTCACTGCTGAAATCTTAGCCATTGTCATTTCCTCTGCACTCACAGCAGCTGCACATCTCGATTGGGCGGCTCGCACGATCTGCGGTGAACATAGGCCAATCCTGGGACAACACAGTCCAGCAATGGTTAGACAATTGGCTGCGGGACTCCGGGCGCAGAAGGATAGACCTGCTGGCAAATTAGTGGGGCAGAAGCTGGCCACATCTCAGGGATTCGTGACCAACTTTCCTTTCTTTGTAAAGGAACTCAATGCATGAAAGGAAAATGACATTTATACGATATAGTTTCTCTCGTGTAGATGTAAATATAAATCTCTATACATCAGTGGCAAGAGAAGCTATGAAACAGTAATTAGCATGAGTTCAAGCAAGGTCGCTAATAAAAACCTACGGCAACAAGCATTTTGAGCTGGGTCACATGCTTGGTCCGGAGGGCAGGGTACAAGACAGGGCGTGTCATCATTTCCCTAAGAATCCTCAGACTACTTGTGAAATTATCAATATTGACAGCAGCGTACCGAGCCCACAGGTGTATTGGAAAGAGGATATTCAGGTTGTATTGTGCAAGAGTGAATTCCGAGATGGTGGAGAGCCCGCCGGATATTTTCAGCTATGGGCATAAAATCGTGGCTTCTTTCAGAACGAACGTGGACGGAGGCGACAATTTTGTTCTCTGACAATTGCCAGATGTGTAGTTCATGTAAAGAAATGACCCCAGGGACTTGCAGGATAGATGATCTAACTTCATCTAGAGAAACTGCCGCCGGGACTCCTTGAAGAAGAATGAAGGAGGTGCTACGGACTGCTCATACAACGAAGTAAATGAATGATTGGAACCCAGAGCATTTGCCGGTACTTACCAAGAGGAAGTGCGCTAGAGAATATGATAACAGTAATAACCAAGCTGATAAGGGGGTCGAAATAGTATTTGAAGGACCACGAGGTCTGCCAAATGACAAATCCTGTAGCAATGACACCTACATTCCCGAGAGCATCACCTAGTACATGCAACACCAGAGCACGCACATTCATCGAACCCCCATGGGGATTGGAATGTGACTTCGGAGAAGCACGGTTCTCAAGGTCCCCAAGTAAAGGAGTTTCTTCAGATGAAGGTAAGATCTCGTCGCTTGTGGGATTGACAATTGACGTCGAACGTCGACCTCTTGAGTAATTGGTATCAGGGATATCAGAACCTTGGTGAGCATGGGAATTTATGGCCGAAGGAGAGTTCGCTTGGGCAATTTCTTGTGCCACATTCTGAAGTGAGGCGCGAGTAGCGGCAGGATGGCCGTAGTAGGAGTATGCAGCATCAGAACTGGGGGAAGTTGGTCGATCGGGTATGGCGATCTTTTTTGTCGGCGAGACTTCTCCAACCGAAGTCGATTGAGTGGTAACACTTGGCGACTCGAGGGATGCATGAGGGTGACTGTGCGAATGAGAATGTTCTGCTACGATTAGAACCGAGAAGGTCTGCAATATAGAGGATAGCATATACCATGGAGCAAAAAAAGTCCAACGATGTTTGACGCTAAACCGAGGGATCCAACAACGATGACAAGTTGTGGATTAGATACCTCTGAGGACGTGTGAGATGACAAGAGCAAGCCATGACAGTAGTAACTAAACCTGGAGTCTTAAAAAACCGTTCCAATGCCTCTAAGGATATAGAGAAGCAAAGTGCCAAAAGAAAGACGCCATTTACAAGAGCAGCCAGGATTTCGGCCCGGTGCCAGCCATAGGAATAGCGGGAATCGGTTGACGTGGATGTGGTAAGCTGGTTACCTACGAAGTTAGACAAGGGCAGGTACAAAATGGCATTGAAACGACCTTTATGGCATACAAGCCCACGATAAGGCTCAATACATCGCTAGTCAGACAATTTGGGTAAGTTTCTGGAAAGGGTAACGGTAGACGATGACGTACTTGAGCATATGGAAGCTGTCTGCGACGAGGGCAAGAGACCCAACAGCATACCCTGCGAAGTATTGGGTTTATGTGAGAGCATGATTAAAGGATACGAACCAACGATGAGCTCGACAAAGAAGAAGAGAACATCTATGACAAGGAGAATAATAATTCTTGCCGAGCGGGACAGGCCCATGGCTGCACTCAAGAAGGAAAGAAAGAAGAGATGCAACTTCGTTTTAATCGGGCTTCGGCCCCTCGGTGATCGCCTACCGGTGGTTCAAAAAATGGTTTCCGAGATAAAAACGTCCGTGTGCCTCTGTGAATCTGCACAATCCTCTCAAATGTATGGACTACCCAAGTCTCTCAACAAAACAGGTTATTTTGCAAAGAAAGTACTGGATGGCTTCCTGTGGAAATGAGTACCCAGTATTCCATGCCGAGATGCCGGGAAAAATTTGGGGTCTGGGAGACTTGCCAGAATGTTCTCTAGCCTTTTATGGATTCAAGTTATATTTGGATTATGTCTTGTGAACTTGACAATTTGCTGACAACGTTCTCCTTTACCGAAGGCCTCACGATGAAATAACTAGGTAAAGACAGTGGGAATCCCAATCATTGCCACCTCATGCACGTGATACCGTTGTCGCCCCTAAGACTGTTGCTACGGGAATCACAGTTGTTTCAGACATAAGGTTTGCACCACACTCCTAAATTTCTTACGGTGATCCATGAGCTCGGATCAAGCGATAATGCTCACGTGATGAGCAAGGAATTGTTTTCGAGGTCTGTTCAAATATTGTACAGTCACCTGACAAGAACAGATGTTTCGGCCCAGAATTGCTTGTGATCATACCACTACTTCCACTACTTCCTGATCCACGCCGTCCTTCGAAAGTTGGGTCAAACAAACAATGAAGTCCGACTTCCAGACGCTGATATAGATTTGGTGCGTGTTTCAACACTGAGACTTGACATCATGTGTGATGACCGTCATCCCAACTTACTGTTCCTTATGGTGGTTTCAGCCACTTTCAGAGTGCAGAAGTATAATGCTTTATGTAAACCACTATCTATACTTAATTCGACATTGAGCTGACTACTGAGCATCTCAGATTACAGCTTCATAGTCTCGATCCGACCTGGTTATGATTGGACATCAATAATTATCAGTATCAATAATTTCACATCTGATGGTCTCTGATATTTCTTAAATAGAATCTTGGAGCAGCATGGTCTACTGAATAGAGTGTCACCACTGTGGGTGTGACTAGCATCAGAGAGTGGCCATACATTACTTGTGAATGTGACTTCCTTCAGGAGTGGCCAAAACAGATAGCAACTTTTCAACCCTCCGCCTACATCTAGCTCCTGTCTCTCGTGAATGTGGACCCTGTGCGGTGCGCTTAGTCATCGTTCGATGACCCTATCAAACGGAAGGCTCCGTTATCTATTGCACTCGGTGAAAATACTGACTTCGAGTCAAATTCACTCTTGTCAGCGCCAACTTATCTCCAGGTCTGGCTCCAGAGTCAAGACATATAATTGGTTGGGTTCATTTTTAAACTTCAAGATGTCTACTTAAATGCACATATTAATGAACTCTGGAACGTTAGAGTTTTGGGATCCCCCTACTGGGTATGAAATTTGACACCTATGACTCAAACTCTGCTCAGGTGACAGGGTAGATTTTTTGCTCCAACAATATTATTGTGATCTGCCTAGACAATTTCAATCAAGAACCTATCCCTTCTGATCTTCTGTGGCCTGCTTATTTGATTCGACAAGGTCCACATACAATCGAAAGGAAAGACTGATTAAATGTTCCGATAGTTCTGAGCTGGTACTTATCATCAGTTGAATTTGGCCCTGCTTGGCAAAAGCTTTCAGGGATTTTCGTATGGTGTGCTAAGCGTGCGCTAAACCTTTGCGCTAGTGTATTCTGCTTTCTCAAAAATGGCTGCCCCTTCTATGGCTGCTGCTCTCGCAGCATCTCTTCCGTCACCTTCTGATGCACAGGCCTCTCCTCAACCAAAATACGAAGCGATCCCAGCTTCGATGGCAAAGCTAGTAGATATTGAGGCTGAAATCCCAATCACCGGTGTTCAACTGGATGGTATGGTAAGCTTCTGTGCTCCTTCATATTTTCTGAGTCCATTTATTGAAAACACTCATGTCCATGCTCAGGTTGTTTCTAAAATCATGAAACATGCATACGAAGCATCCTCAGCTACTGCCCATGGACTGCTACTGGGTCTAGATTTAGACAGCACGTTGGAGGTTTCTAATTCATTCCCTCTCCCATACCATTCGCACGATGACGACGACAAGTCTACCAAAGTGATTGGTATGTTTCTTTGTTTGTGTGAATCAAGACGTAGATTAACGATCTTTAGCTCGCCATCAAGCATCAATGCTGCGCTCACTGAAAGAGGTGCAGGCAGACGATAACGTTGTCGGATTTTACCAAGCCACGACACTTGGTGCCTTTTATAATCAAACTCTAGTAGATACTCAGATGATTCATCAAGAGAAGTTGCGCCATGGAGGTGTCGTTGTTATACATGGTTTGTCAACTTCCTGACGGAGCTCTATGAATCTAATCCCTGTTTGTGGCATCATTAATCAGATATATCGCAAACTGCACGGGGAAACGCATCATTCCGCGCCTACCGGTTGACAGCTGCATTTACGGATGCATACAAGAATTCCAATCTTGACACGACGAGGTAGGTAGAATGACCAGTGTGTTTACGCGGGGCTTTCATTATCTGGCTTTTGAACCATGTGCTGACAAGGGGTTATTGCAGCCTGATGATGCACCAACTGACTTTCTCTTCGATTCTTGAGGAAGTTCCTCTCAAAATCCGCACGAATCCTCTTCTCAGCTCATTCCTCGGTGCTCTGACGAAGCCAAAACCATCACCACTCGTTGATGCCAGTCCCGATGAGGCATATGAGACAGGCGTGACGCCCTCCTATTCGGCACTTGACCTCGGGACAGACAATGTAACGAGGAACTTGAAGCAAATTGTAGAGTCGATTGATTCATATCGGGTAGAGGATGGTAATGTGTCGTACGTGATGCGGCAGATCGCTCGAGAACGAGTAAGGGCAGATAACTACATTGCCAAGAGGCAGGAGGAGAATCAGGCGCGTATTGCACAGGGCCTGGCGCCACTTCCAGAGGAGGATGTCACCCGACTGTTCAAGATCCCAGCAGAACCTCCCCGGCTTCAGAGCCAGCTGCTACTGGGACAGATAGATGTCTGCGCAAAGAGCCTGGGTGATGCGGCAAATACGAGATTAGTGAAAATGTATGCGGCCAAAGCCAGTGCCGGGATCTAATATTACATATATGGCCGATTGTGGGAATGAAATTGAATGAAATTGCGTGGGAGGCACGTTGCGAGGCCAAATATCCGGCAACAGATCGCTTGTGCAGATTCTATAAGTATCACTCGTTCCAATCCTCGGCGAGAGTCACTCATTCCTTCCCCATGTCTTTCACTAAGGTTTTTGTTCTCTTCCTTTCCTTTGCTCTGTCCACCCACGCTCTCGCCACTCCTCATGTCCCTCATGGCCTTCACCGTGCTCTCGCCGCCCGCCTTCCCAGCCCAATCCCTGATACTCTAGTTTCTGTTGATTTGACGGCCCCTGTTCGCAAGCGCCAAAACAAGCGTTGCAGGCCCCGCTCTTCCGCGGTGATTTCATCTAGCGCAGGGCAATCCACAAAGGTCCTTCTTCCATCGGCGGTCACCACCCACGGGGCCTCGGCATCGACTTCCTCACATGAGGTGCCCCCCACCACTACTCTAGAAATATCTACCTCTACATCCAAGGAGGCAGAACCTCCAGTGACGACTAAGAGGCCATTTTCGTCTTCCACCAAGGAGGCAGAACCCCCAGTGACGACCAAGAAGCCGTCTCCATCTTCCACCAAGGAGGCAGAACCCCCGGTGACGACCAAAAAGCCGTCTTCCCCTCCATCTTCCAACCTCCCCAGCTTTATGGTCGGTACCCAGAATGGGGAAGGTACTTTCTATTCCAGTATGTTGCTCTCTTCCTTATTCCGCTACCCCTGTTCACTTGTCCCGGCAGCTGGTCTTGGTGCATGTGGTGTGACGAACAGAGACTCTGACCACATCGCTGCCGTCTCTCACCTCTTATTTGACGCTTTTCCGTAATTTTTTCTCCCTTCATCTTGATGGAGCTACTTACGAATTACACATCAGGGGCTACAATGGCATCAATCCGAACGATAACCCCGTTTGTGGGCGCAAAGTCGCCGTCACCTGTGAGTGATCACTAGGTGAAATTTTCTCTGTTCTAATAATGCAACAGATGGGGACAAGTCTGTCACTGTCACTATCACGGATCGTTGTACAGCTTGCCAGCTAACAGATTTGGATTTATCTGATTCCGCTTTCAACGAGCTCGCTGACTTTGCCATTGGCCGCCTCAAGAATATCGAATGGGTTTGGCTTTGAATGCTCTTGGATCCTTTCTTTGTCTTTTTATTTTTAATCTGCCACTCGATGACAGGCGGTACTTGATGTGCTCATTCCACCCGCTTCTTGAAGTCGCGGTCGGCATTGCAAGGCATTGTCATCTTCCCTATTGAGCTGGCTCAATATTCTCCATGAAGCCACCTACTTGCTATATAGTAATGTATGTGTTTTCTGTTTGACTGCTTCAATAACTCTGGTAGTGTAGCAAATTGATGTAGAAGATCATTTAGACGCATACATACAAGGATATTTTTTGATCACTGATTAAGAAACACCCATGTACAAGTGTACCCAGTACTCCTTTTTGGGAGTGCCTGCTATTGTTGAATTGATCGCCTTGAAAAGACTGTCACAATCTTTGGATACACCAATGCCGCAGTGGCGTCCACAGGCAAGTAGAGTAGCCACCATTTCTAAACACAGCTGCTGAAGAGGAGGTGAAATATTACGGTATGGCCCAAAGAGTTGTCCGCGGACAGGGTGGTTGAAAGTGAAATAAGGTATCAAACGTAACGCCAATGGAGAAATTACCTGTGAGATTGGACTAACTATCTTGGCTATTGATGGCATAAACGACTACACACCTGGACCAGCGACGTTCG